>JGI2171J19970_10001328_pt1 | contig 13836 bp, 9 predicted proteins | sample DeeMarSWOR324_28_FD_19970 | JGI IMG/M metagenome (IMG submission 19970) | reverse complement strand
TTGAAGCCGTAATGGCTAACATTGAAGCAGACGAAGCGATAGTGGAGGGCGAAGTCATAGCCGTAGACGAGAGTGGGCACCCGATTCCGTTTCAGCACCTGATGCGCAGGTTCAAGCGAGTCCACGAAGTGCAGGGTACGGCTGAGAAAATTCCCGTTAGGCTCTACTTGTTCGATGTTCTCTACCTTGACGGAGAAAGCCTGATCTCGCTTCCGTACGTGCAACGCAGGGCGGTTCTGGCTGAAAACGCTGGAGAAGTACCCTTGACTGCGCAGCTTGTCACCGACAAAAAGGACCGTGCAGAAACATTCCTGAAAGCTGCCCTTGACGCTGGACACGAGGGGTTGATGGCGAAGAAGCTTGACAGCCCTTACACGCCTGGAACTCGTGGGAAACGCTGGTTCAAGATAAAACCTGTTTTGGAGCCTTTGGACTTGGTTATCACGGCAGCTGAGTACGGCTATGGACGGCGGCACGGTTGGCTTTCAGACTATTACCTGGCTGCGCGTGATGCTGCGACAGGCGAGTTTCTGAATGTGGGTAAAACATTTAAGGGTTTGACGGATGCGGAAATCATCGAAATGACCCAGCGGCTTAAGGAGTTAACCGTGCGGGAAGAGGGTCACCGTGTTGTGGTTCTTCCGAAAATAGTGGTTGAAGTTGCCTATAACGAGATTCAGAAAAGCCCAAAATACAAGACCGAGATGGCACTGCGGTTTGCCCGTATAAGCCGCATAAGAGACGACAAGAGCCCAGAAGACGCGGACACCATAGAAAAGGTCAGGGAAATCTTTGAAAGGCAGTTTGCCAAAAAAGGCAGATACAAGACCGAATAAAACGGTTAAGGATTTGTTTTGAGGACACGCTTGTGGTCTAACGCGTGAAAAATTGTCTATACCCCCTCTATATATAGCTTGAACTTTAGAGTAGACCCGTGTTCGAATGTGCGGCATCAGAAAGTTTTGAGAAGGCGAAATTGAACAAGCGGTCGTTGGTTAGTGCTTCGTTTTCTTCCTCCAGACATAAACAGCGATAACAACTGCTCCGATGATAACTACCGTAAAAACTAGCAATAGAGGTAAAGCTGGAAACGTTGGCGAGGTTGTCTGTGCTGTTTCTGTTGCTGTGGCATACATCAAATGGCTGACAAAACGAGAACCTGTCTCAACATAGTTGGTTATGTGTGGGTTGCCGTTAGCATCTACTACTAAGTAACCAGCGAAATCGGCGGTTTGGATGTCCCAAGCTGTTCCCGTCCAACTAGCATACATTGGTTCACCAGTAGAGTAGCTGATGTGTGGGTAATCGTGGGAGTCTAAAGCTAGAAAACCGATTGAAGGTAAGTATACGTTTGAAACAACAGTCTGCAGATTCCAAGCAGACCCGTTCCAGCTGGCATACAGAACGTTTTGAAGATAGGGAGGGTTTTCGCTAGGAACGCGCTGCGTGCAGAGGAAGTGCGGGAAGCCTTTGGAAGCTACAACCAAGTTTCCCAAGTCACCTGTTGGAGGAGGCAAGGAAAGTGGCTGAATCTTCCAACTAAAATTTTGGTATGTGGCAAGCGTGACGTTTATCGCTCGAATACTAACAGCCTGACTATAATCAGCATAGGAAGATGCTGTGTAAAGTATGTATGGTTTGTTGTTTAAGCCTAACGCAAAGGACAGCCGCAACTTGGAAATTTCTTGCAGTTCTATTGTTGTGTCTACGGTTTCAATAGCCCAGCTTGTTCCTGTCCAGCGCGCATATTTAACTGCATCGTCGCCTACGTAGGCTATATGCGGGTTGCCAAGTGAATCCAAAGCGAGCGTTGCGGGATTAGCTTCGATTATACCTGTATATTGGATGTCCCATTTTCTTCCTGTCCAGCTAGCATACATTAATTCGTTAAGCGGACCCCCGAGGTGTGGCACATGAAGGTATTGATACAATATATGCGGGTTGCCGTTGACATCCAATAAAAGACTGTAAGCATCAGTGCCCACGGCTACTGTTTGGGTGTTCCAGCCTGAGCCGTTCCACCTTGCATACTTCACAAAATATGTGCCATTGACTAAAGCATTGTAAGCTATGTGTGGGGTGTTGTTTTGGTCCACTACAATGGGGCAATGGCTGTAAAGGCTTGCACCGTTTTCATCTACAGTTTGAACGCTCCACGATAAGGCAGCATAAGCTGGCACTGCCAAGCAAAAAGTCACTAACAGCATGGACAATAGAAGCATGCTTAGGAACGCACTTAGGGGTGACTTCTTTTTCACAGTGCAATCCTCTGTCTAAAATAACCCCTGTTTATCACAAAAGCGTTTCTGTAAAGATTCCTTGACTCAAAATTTATTGACTAAGCCTGCTTATGCTTACTATGTCTGCAGAGCGGCTTCCCCCATCACAAATGATTTAACAGTCTAAACGAAACAGATAGAAGCGGAGCTAACAAAGATGGATGAGGCGGACAAAAAAGCGTTTGCTTCTGAATTCTTCAACCGTCAGGTCATTTTGAAGGAGTTAGGCTGGAAAGGCCAGCAGAAACTGGCAAAATCGAAAGTCGCCGTGGTCGGCATAGGCGGACTAGGCACGGCTTCCTCGCTCTATTTGGCTCTGGCAGGCGTCGGATACCTGCGTTTAATAGACCAGGACACCGTGGAAACGCCGAATCTTCACCGCCAAATCCTGTACAGCTTAGATGACTTGCATTATCCGAAGGCTGAAGTTGCCGCGGAACGGCTGGAGAAACTTAATCCGCTTTTGAAGGCTGAACCCGTCTCAGAAAACGTGAACGCTGGCAATGTTGAGAAGCTTTTGGCTGGGGTGGACCTTGTGGTGGACGGGTTGGATAACATGTTTACTCGCTATTTGGTGAATCGTGTGTGCGTCAAGTTTGGTGTTCCCTACGTTTTCGGCGCAGCCATCGGCATCGAGGGAAACCTCTCAGTTTTTGCTCCTCCTGAAACTGGCTGTTTAGAGTGCTTACTACCAAACTTGTCAGACAGCGACTTGTTGACATGCGACACTCGCGGGGTTGTTGGCGCTACGCCTGGAATAATCGGGGCGATGCAAGCCATGGAAGCAATAAAGGTTTTAACGGGCATGGGTTCACCTTTGAAAGGCAAGCTTATGGTCTGCGACTTCAACGACATGTACTTCACCACGGTTGACACTTCAAAAGCCGCGAACTGCCCCGCTTGCCACGGCGCTTTAGCTCCTCTTGAACGGCGAGAAAAGCTTGTTTGGCTCTGCGGCAGGAACACGGCTAACATTAACCCTGAAAAACCGTTAAAGCTGAACCTCGCTGAGGTTTACGAAACGGTAAGGCAGAGCTTCACTGTTCGCGTGAAATCACATTTCGCCATAATATTCGACTATGAAAATTTGGAGGTCAGCTTGTTCAACGGCGGGCGCATGCTCATAAAAAACGTCCAAAACGAAAAAACAGCCTTGAAGGCGTACAGAGAAATCCTCCAAAAACTAAACATAAACCCGTAATTTTATGAAAAATCGGTGTGACATATCTCAGTACTAGAATTGCTCTTGCATATTTGGAGCCCAATAGCCCATCAATGCAGAAACTATAGAGGGGTCTACCCGTAATGGCACTTTTCACGCCCAAACCTCAATCTCTAAGCAGGTGGCTGCGGACTTTCGCAAGTCTATGACCGCTTCATTATGGAATGCGGCTGTGGGAGCCAACAATATTTTTATTTCAGTCTCAACCTAGAGTCAACCTCGCTGGGGTGGCCGAACGGTTCAGGCGGCAGCCTGCAGAGCTGCTATATGTGGGTTCAATTCCCATCCCCAGCTTTTTTACCGAATAAAGTGTATGTCAAAACGGAAAGGTGTCTGCTAGTCCCATGCTCCAGCCCAATCTGGAAACTTATAGGTGACTCCTGCTTCTTCCATGATTTCTTTGGGGTAAATTGGCACCTGCTTTCCATCTTGCCATTGGAACATGGTGACGAGGAAGTAGTCTTCGCCTGGCCTGTTTGGTCCCGCCTCTCCTATCATGATGTCGTGGGAGGAGGTGAATACGAAGCGGCGGACCAATGAAGTCTCAATGTCTGTGGTTTCCAACGCTTTAATAACTGCTTCAGTCTCCGTGGTTCCCGCCCTTTTTATAGCATCAACCAAGATATACCGCACCGTATCATAAACAGCGCCATTAGGGATGATGCCACCCCACCTCTCGAGATATGCTTCCCTAAACGCAAGTGTTTTGCTGGTAAAAGGATAGCCAACCGTCGTCGGATATGCAATGGAGGTTACGTACTCACACTTTCCTTCGGTGGCTTCCCAGAAATAGGGATATTGAGCAGAAAAAACGTTTCCCCACATGATCATGGGTGATTGACGAGTGTAGTACTCATTAACGAAGGGGATGCAGGCCTGGTCATGAAAGATCCCCATTACACCCAGTATTTCTGCTCCTGCCTCTTCTGCATTGGCAAAGTAGCTGGTGAAATCCACGGTATCAAATGGGATATCAGCTTGGTAGACAACTTCAAAACCGACCTCCTCCAGGCTGTTAGCAAAGTTTGAAAGCCCTTCAGCGCCCCAAAATGGATTAGATACAAGAGCGACCTTGTTAAAGCCCGTGAGCTCTCGGCAAACCACCATCGAATCAGCTGTTCCTTCCTGAGCTGAGGTGAAATTTGGGTTTCCAACTCTGAAATAGTATTTGTACCTGTCGTAATCGTCCAGAACCTTCTGTGAATACTCGTCTAACAATGAATTTGTATCGAACAGGATTTTCTTGTGTTCAGCTACAATCTCCTGGTAAACAGGAATATAAGTTACGTAACCAATTATGTAGTCTGCTTTGTCCACTGTTATCAGTTTGGTCATTGCGCTGCTGGCTACGGCAATGTCCGCAGGAAATGTTTCGCTGCCATCGTCTTCGGCTACTATCTCCAGTTTCATGCCTAAAACGCCACCTTCCGCGTTAACATGCTCGACCGCCAACACTGCCTGCTGGTAAAGCGATTGGCCCCCTGCGCCATCCAAATCTGCGCAGACTCCTATTTTGATGGTTTCGCTGGAGGTTGATGGGTGACTCAAAAGATAATAAGTAGCGATGCCGGATATGGTAGCAACAGCGATGATGCAGGCGAGAACGATAGACTGGATTTTGGTTAATGCCTTGGAATTCAAAAGAGACGATTCTCCTGCCACGCCTATTTTACTTCAGGATGTTAATAAAATTTTCTTGTTTGTGCGGTTTGGAAAGATTTTTGAGTGATTCTCGTGTAATTAATGGTTTGTGGACTGGCTTGGGTAACGATTTTCTTGAATCTATTCTAAGGAAGGCGGAGGTGTTGGAGAGGAGTTACGATTGGCTTGATGCAGCAGACTGCTACAACAAAGCTTCTGAATTGTGTTTGCAGTCAAAGGACTTGCTTAGAGCAGCTGATCTTTTTGAGCGATTGGGGTTCTGTTTTTACAGAGCTGCGTTTCAAGCTCAATTCAATGGAGAGTTCAAAAGCCGTTTAGAAAAGTCAATCCAAGCTTATGAGAAAGAGATCAGTCTTATCACGGAAGCTGAAGAAAAGAACAAGCAAGTAAGAATCAAGCATACTAAGGCTTTGATTGCTTATACGCAATCTCTTCTTGAAACTAGCGTTCCAAAAACGAAAGAACTGCTTTTCGAATGGTGGAATATTGAGCATCAAGTATTGGAAGCCTATGAGGATATAGGAGATTTATATTTAGTTGGCAGAACATGCAATGACCTAACTGAATTCTCAGATCTGATGTTTTGGCTTGAAAACGACCATTTAACATCGCAGAAACTAGTCGAAGAGAAAAGTAACTTGGTTGAAAAAGCCATCAACATCTTTTCTAAACTAGATGACATTTATGAATTGGCTAGAGCGTACCGCATTGCCACCAGTCATTACGGTTGGGGAGAATGGATTAGCAAGTCTACAAATGAAATAATTCAGATTAGAAAAAAATGTCAAGATTATTCAAAGAAAGCTTTGGAACTCGCTGAGAAGACAGAAGATGCCCGCTTAATCAGTTGGGCGTACGCCTCAGTCTGGATGATAGCTCATTTCACCAATATGAATCCTAAGCTGGCTGTTGAATATGGAGAAAAAAGGTTAGACTATGCTAGAATTACCAAAGATACTCACATGATGGCTCATGCATTTGGAGAAACAGGAATGTCATACGTTGCTCTAGCTGGCTTTTTGGAGGATCCTGACAAACAAAGAGAAAGTCTTAAGAGAGCAATTAAGATGGTAAAAAAATCCTTAGAACAACATGCGATCACCAATAATGTCTTGGCAATTGGCATGTCGCATAACTACGAAAGCCTAGCTCTCAGGGGTTTAGCAAGAATTGAGCCCAACCCTAAAATAAAACAAGATCTGCTTGAAAAAGCGATTGAAGTAGTAAAAGACGGTATAAATCATTCAAGAGATATTAGGAGAGTATCTGAAACTCTTTTACGCAGTTTGAGTATTGGTTTGCGTTCTCTTTCAGTAACTAAAAGCGAAATTGAAGAGAAAAGAAGACTACTTCAAGACGCTCTCACCCAAGCAAAAAAGTACATCACTTTCTCTGAAGAGCTAGTTTCGCATAATCTTCTGCAAATTAGCGATGGCTATTTTGAATTAGCTTTGGTTTATGCTGGATTAGCTGAAATTTCGGCACACCAATCAGAAAAAATCGAGTTGTTAAGCAATGCAGCGATTGTTCTAGAGAAATGTATTAGATTGACAGTTGAAAAAAGAGAATACTTGCAAGATGGGTGGGCGGTTGGCTTCTATTTTGGAAGATATTATGCCAAACTAGGTCAGATCTCGCAGAAAATTTATACCTTAACTAAAGAAGAAAAACGACTTGTTAGGGCTGTTCAGGCTTACGAACAAGCATCGCTTGACTATGAAAAAGCAGAGATGCCTTCCCATCTTGCTGAGTCATATTGGCATACTGCCCAAATTAATCACGAGTTGGGCAAACTTCAAGAAGCCTCAAGAAACTACGAGTCAGCATCCAAAGCATACGACATTGCCGCCATCAAAATTTACCAGCTCAAAGACTTCTATACAGACTTTTCTTTGTATATGCAGGCTTGGAGCCAAATTGAACAGGCAAAATACGCCCATTCAATTGAGAATTACGATGAAGCCGAACATGATTATGAAAACGCTGCAAAACTTCATCAATCAACTGATTCATGGAGGTATCTTGCTCCGAACTACTTTGCTTGGGCTAGTATGGAAGAAGCTGAAAGCCTAAGCAGGAAGGAAAACACACAACAAGCAAAAGACGCATTCAAAAAAGCACTCGAACAATTTACCACGGCAGAGAAGTCTATCAAACAGAAGATACGAGAAATTACGTCAAGAGAAGAAAAAGAGCTTAATCAAAGGCTGATCCAAGCGTCAAATCTGAGACGCAAATTCTGTCAAGCTAGAATCCAGATAGAAGAAGCAAAACTGATGGATAGGAAAGGTAAGTTTCTGCAGAGCTCAAAAAAATATGGAGAAGCAGCACAAAATATCTCTGCAATTGTTGGTAAGCTGGATGTTGAGGCTGAACGCAAAGAATTAGAATATGTATTGATTCTGTGTCGAGCTTGGGAGAAGATGGCAGAAGCAGAGGCGACAACCTCTTCAGAATCATACTTAGAAGCCGCTAAATTATTTGAACAAGCAAAAGAACACTGTTACACGAAAAAAGCAAGTCTTTGGACACTGGGCAACAGCAGTTTCTGTAAGGGACTAGCTGCAAAAAATAAGTTCCAGAGTACCTTCGATAAATCGTATCATTCTATGGCGAATAAGCATGTGGAGCAGGCTGCGGACTATTACAGAAGAGCAGGTTTCCAAGTTGCTTCTGAATATGCCAAGGCAACTCAGAGGCTGTTGGATGGCTATGTATACATGAATAGTGCTCAGGAAGAGATTGACCCTGAGAAAAAAACAAAGTACTATCAGATGGCAGAGCAGCTGTTGCAGATTGCTGCAGGCCTTTTTACGAAGGCGATGCAGCCAGAGAAGACAAGTGAAATTCAAAGAATCTTGGTTGCTGTTCGTGAAGAGAAAGCTCTTGCTGCTTCTCTGAACGAAGTTATGCATGCACCCGTAATAACTTCAAGCACTATGTCTTTTTCAGCTCCGTCTCCGACTAGTGAGGTGCCTGTTGGTTTGGAGAGTTTCGAGCATGCTAATGTTCAGGCAAACATAGTCGCTGGTGTTAAAGAAATTAAAGTTGGGGAATCCTTCTGTTTGACAGTCGAATTCGTTAACGCTGGCAANGAACCTGCATTANTAACTAGGGTGGAAGATTTTNTTCCTCCAGATTTTGTTGTAGTTAAAAAACCCGAAATTTATCGATTGGAAGATAACTGCTTGAATATGAAGGGTAAACAGCTTGGTCCTTTAAACCTGGTGGAAGCTAAGCTGGTTCTTCAACCTTCAAGAAAAGGAGTGTATCAGCTAAAACCTAGGGTTCATTACTTGGATGAGCTTGGGCAAAACAAGTCTCTTCAACTGGAGTCTTTAGAGATCAAAGTCGCAGAGGTCATTCTTGAGGACCGAATGGCTACTGGAACAAAAGAGTTAGACTCACTGTTGTTAGGGGGCATCCCAGAGGGTTATGCTGTTGTTCTGACTGGGCCTCCAAGTGACGAACGAAGTCTGCTGATTAAGAATTTTTTGGAAGCTGGAACTAAAAAAGCCCAAATCACCTTTTACATAACCTCAGAAGCAGCTGGTTTAGAGAGTCTTTTGGAGAAGCGCGGCTTCTACCTTTTCCTGTGCAATCCTGAATCCAGAACCAAACTTCCTGACCTTCCGAACATTAGCAGACTTAGGAGTAAGACAGACCTGACCAACCTCAATATCGCCCTCGCAAAGGCCCATCGAAGCCTAACCCAGAACTTTGTAGGTTCAAAGAGGGTTTGCGTTGAGATTGTCTCCGATGTTCTTTTGGATTATGGGGCGAAGACAACGCGAAAGTGGCTTTCAGAGCTTATTACTGATTTGGGTTCGAAGGGGTTTACAATGTTGGCTGTGATGAATCCAAGTATGCATCCTCCAGACCAGGCTACGGCTGTGCTTGACCTATTTGACGGGGAAATCAGCGTGTACCAGACAGATGATCCGTTGGAGTGCAAGAAGTCTCTGAGAGTCAAGAAGCTTAGAAATCAGGATTATATCAAAAATCCAATTTGCCTAACCAAACCGACCACCTAAAAAAGTGCTGGATAGAAAAAAAGGGATTTGCGGGTGACATCTCCACTCTGGCAGGAAATACAAATTCTGAATCTCGCCTTTTTGCATCAAGGTTAAATGTAACAATTTATAATTCACGAATTATGACAACAAAGCGCGAACTGATTGAGGCAAAAGCAATTGAGCTTCTTAAAAGTAACCCCCAAGGAATACGGACTTCTCAACTAATCAACGCCATAAAAGAGAGTTTACCAGATGTCCATCCTAAAACCATAAACGGAACAGTTTGGAAACTTCCCGCGACAAGACCTGAAGAAGTGTACAAACCAGGTCGAGGTCTTTTCCGGCATGTGTCTTTTCGAGAAGTTAATTTATGAAATTATGTTGAATTAGTCTACATTTTAAAGAATGCAAAAAACGGGCGCGCTCGGGGTCCCATGTCGCGGTGCGTCAGCTTGAACCACGCCCTAGCGAACGCGTCCGTGAGCTGATTATTCGCCTTTCACGCCTTTGGCGATGCGATCGCCGATTTCCTTATCTATGTTGCGCCAGTATTCGAAGGCACGCTGCAGAACGGGTTCGGACACGCCGTTTTTCAAATGCCCCACCACATTAGACACCAGCCGGTCGCGCTGCGCATCGTCCATGACCTTGCGCACCAGGGTGCCGGGCTGGCCGAAATCGTCGTCGTCCTTGCGCTTGGTGTAGGCGGCACGGATGAACTCGCCGCTGGCACTCCAGATGGCCACCTCGGGATACCGCTCAGAGTCTGCCTTGGGACCACCCTTTGAGTTGGGCGCATAGACCGGATCGGAGACGTTGTCAATCCGCATCGCCCCGCCCTTGCTGTAGCTGTGCACTGGTACTTTGGGCCGGTTGACCGGAATCTGCTTGTAGTTGACCCCCAAGCGAGCCCGGTGGGCGTCGGCGTAGGAAACCAGGCGGGCGAGCAGCATTTTGTCCGGACTTGGACCGATTCCGGGGACGAGGTTGTTCGGCTCAAATGCCGCTTGCTCAATCTCAGCGTGAAAATCGCTCGGATTGCGGTTCAGCGTCAGCTGGCCCACTTCGTGCACTGGGTAGTCTCCGTGGGGCCACACCTTGGTTAGGTCGAAGGGGTTGAATCGGTAAGTCTCGGCCTCTTTGAAGGGCATGATCTGGACTTTCAGGGTCCAACTGGGGTAATCTCCCCGCTTGATTGCCTCGAACAGATCGCGGCGGTGGTAGTCGGCATCAACACCGGCAATCCGGTCGGCCTCTTCCTGGGTTAGGAAGTCGATGCCCTGGTTTGTCTTGAAGTGATACTTCACCCAGTAGCGCTCGCCTTTGGCATTGACCCACATATAGGTGTGGCTCGAGTAGCCGTTCATGTGCCGATAGCTCCTGGGGACTCCACGATCGCTCATCAAGATGGTGACCTGATGGGCCGACTCGGGCGAAAGCGTCCAGAAGTCCCACTGCATGTCGTTATCGCGCAGGCCGTTGTCCGCACGGCGCTTCTGGGAGTGGATGAAGTGCTGGAACTTCATAGGATCGCGTATGAAAAAAACAGGGGTGTTGTTTCCCACCATGTCATAATTGCCCTCTGTGGTGTAAAACTTCAGCGCAAAGCCGCGCACGTCCCGCCAAGTATCGGGGCTGCCGCTCTCGCCAGCTACGGTAGAGAACCGGGCCAGCACCTCGGTCTTCGTGCCCGGTTGGAACACAGCCGCTTTTGTATAAGCGCTGACGTCCTTGGTCACTTCAAAGTATCCGAAGGCCCCGGAACCCTTTGCGTGGGGCTGGCGGTCTGGAATCATCTCCCGGTTAAAGTTGGCCATCTGCTCCATCAGGTAATGATCGTGCAGCAGAATTGGGCCATCAGGCCCCACGGTAAGAGAAAACTCCTCGCTGGCTACCGGGATGCCGGCATCTGTTGTTGTGGGTTTGCGTTCGTTTTTTTTCAAATTAATACATCTCCTTTCTGTAAGTTTCTTTCATCTTAAAATATCAACTTTTCATCTACTATAGGATAACGCAAAAGGTTTATTTAAGAATTGTTATTATCTAATAACCTGTATGGTCACCTATCTTAAATCAGACGCCTCCACAATTGAAGCTCTGCGCAGCAAAGGGTACAAGGCAACTCCGCAGAGAATAGCCATCTGCCGAAATGCGCTCAACAGCAGAGCCCACCCCTCAGCCCAACAAGTGTACGATGAGGTTAAGAAAATCCATCCGACTGTGAGTCTGGCAACAGTCTACAAGACTCTGGAGGTACTCAGAGAGTTAGATTTGATCCAAGAGCTTAATTTTGCCAAGGGACAGGCTAGGTTTGATTCTTACATGAATCCTCACATAAACCTGATTTGCTTAAAATGCGGCAATATCACAGACCTAGACGATGTGACTGTAAAAGAAGTAACAAGGAAGGTTGCAGCAGCCACGAAATTCAAGCCAAAAGGACAGCGCATAGACGTATACGGAATCTGCCAAAAATGCAGTGAAACCGAAAAAACGGGTCGTTGAGTCAATTTAAATCTTTTTCACGGATGTCGTACGCTCAAAGGGTCTATGGTCGATGCACTTTCTTCGCTTTGACAGAAGTAATTAGTTGTCCTTTTGCTTATGGATCGTCGTCGGGTTTGCACAAGTAAAAAGGGATGGTTTTTTCTGAGCAACAGAGCGGACCTCAGTGAACCCTCAGTAGAATCTATATATAGGATGGGGTATAGAAGAAAAATCACACAACAGACCCGCAACCCTAAACCTCCAAACAACCAACAATCAAGGGAGACAAAGCGTTGAACTGCAAAATCTGCAACCGAAAACCCGTCAAAAACGGCTTCTGCCAGATGCACCTGAAAGCCTACGAGAATATAGTTAAGAAGTATGATTTTTGGAGAAAGGCTTTAAAGATTTCTTGGAAAGAATATTTAAGTGAGATTGAACAAAATTCATTAACAGGAGAATGGGCTAAAGAAGTAGCGAGTTACCTAGTTAACAATGAGGAATGAGAAGTGTCAAAGAAAGTTAAGAAACACGCTTCATCAATGTCTTTTTCGCTGAGCAGGTGGTTCCGTAAAATTTCAACTGCAAGACCTTCATCTTTAGCTATTACCATAATTGTAATCGCGTATGCCGTGTTTCTTTTCAGTGGAGGTTTATACACTATTATAACGCAACCTCTTACCGCAGTTTACTACGGTCAGCGCTTCCTTTTCTTATATCCTGAGCTTGGGTCGCAATTTGTAGCTGACACTGTAATCGCAGTCATGCTTTACGCAATCGGTTTCGTTGGCTTGTTGGCTATTTACCAAAGCACAAAATACGCCTACAAACCGAGACAGGCTTACATGATGCTAGTTATAGGCGTGTCGCTCTTGCTTTTAGCGTACATATTCTTGGAAGACGCGATTCTGATTAAGCTTGGTAGATGATGCTTTACCAAGGGTTTCCTTTCAATTTCAACTTGTACGCCAAGAAATTGGTGAGTAGGTGAATGGGAGGAGTGATTATGATCACCGCGATTGCTAATTCCCAGTATGTTATCGTTAAGGGCAACGAAAAAAAGGGCAGCGAAAATAAGAGCGCGCCGACTACGAAGTCTATTTGATCAATAATTGGGAGCAAATCGCCGGGGGCAATTCCTAATCGTCTTTTCAGGAAAGCACCAGCCAAATCACCGCAGAGAGCGCCCAACGGCGAAAGCACGCTGAACAGAACACTGAACGGAAAGGGATAACTGAAAACCAAGCTTTCCACCACTCCGACGAATATGCCTATAGCTAAGCCGAAGAAGAAGCCTCTGAAAGTCTTGTTTTTCCCAAATACTGGTTTTCCATCAAAAAAGTTCTTTCCAAAATCCATTGGGCGTCCTCCCCCAGCAATTACTGGTACAGCGTTTGCGCAGTAGGCAGGGAATATGAATTTTAATGCTTCAACGATTAGGATTGCTATGTCCATTCAATCAACCATCACTGGCGAAACGGGTAATCATGTATTCCAGTTTCGTCTATTCTTAAATGGCAGGTTGCTTCTTGTGCCTTTTCATGTGTTTTTTCGAGCACGGCTTTAATAGTTTGGGGGTTCTCAGCGGGTTTCATGGCGATTATTGTGTCAGCCCAGAATTTTAAAACTCTGGTAGCCACGGGCGCCACGCTCACGTAAGATTCATTGAAAACGCTTCTTACTTGGCTCGTTATCACCACGGGCATTTTTTGGGTTTTTGTGTTTTGCGCTAGAATAGCCATTTGCCTGTTTAGCTCACGGTTTAGCCCAAATGCTTTTCCCGACGTTTCTGCAACCTTGACCCGATACAACGAAGTGAGAGTGTCAATCACTACCAAACCAAAGTTTTTTGCAGTGTACTCTGACAGGCGGTCTATGACGGCTGTTTGCTCTCCGAAGTCCGCTGGTCTTATTAGGATTATGAGGTCGGCGATTTCCTCAAATTTTCCCGAGGCTACTTGAGAGAGCCTTTTGGGGGAGAACGTGTTGTCGCAATCCACGAACAGGGTTTTGAGGTTTTGCATAGCACAGTTCACAGCACACTGCATTGCCAGCGTTGTTTTTCCAGTCTCGGGTTCTCCATAAACCAGAGTAACGCTTTCAGGAGATATGCCACCGTTCAGTTTGCTGTCGATGCAGCCGCAGCCTGTCAAGATCTTTTTTATCACGT
>JGI2171J19970_10001327_pt1 | contig 13838 bp, 12 predicted proteins | sample DeeMarSWOR324_28_FD_19970 | JGI IMG/M metagenome (IMG submission 19970) | reverse complement strand
AATCTTCGGCCAGCTTCTGCATTCAAGGTGAACAGAACTGCCGGGTTGTTCCATTCATCCACCGAACGGCGGGCATTGATCAGGTCTTTTCCCGTGACCGGGGCCACCTTGCTCACCAGGTAATACCCGCCTTCAGTTCTTTCCGGGTCTCCTTTGAGCACTTCAGCGTCAGAGGGGATTTCTCCGCCGAGATCCTGGAGTAAAGTCTCCTGATCCGGAGCGGGTCCGCCCAAGACCAGCCTCCATTCCAGCAGGGCGGTTGTCTTGATGATGTTTTTGATCCTGTCCGGATTCTCGACGCCGGGAAGCTCCACGATGATCCTGTTGCCCGTGCCCTGCCTTTGAATGGTGGGCTCTGCCAGACCTAGCTCATCAACCCGGTTCTGGATCGTTTCCTTGGCCTGCCTGACCGAAAGGTCCTTCAAATAATTTACAGCTGCGGGCTTTAAGGAGACAGATACGGTGCTGCCCATGACGGAATAATCCCAATCTCTGAAATAATCGTCCAGGAGGTCAGTGATCTCTCTTTCCTGTGCCGGGTTGATCTCCTGAATCGAGAACCGGGTGATTCCCTCTTTAGCGATGGTCCTGTATTCCAGTTTTTTCTTCTTCAGTTCGTCTTCGAGGCGGAGGATTTCCTGGTCAGTTTCGATGCTCAAGGCGTCTTCGGTGACTACTTCCAGGACAAGATGCATACCTCCTTCAAGGTCGAGACCGAGGTGGATCTTTTCACCCGGAGGATAGGCGAGAAAAATAGCGAGTCCGATTACGATTATAACCAGAATGACTTTCCAGCGAAGATCTTTTTTCATGCTGTATGTTTAATTTCAGTGACTGAGAATTATTTCTGTTCTTTAATCCAAATCAACGAGATTCTATTTCTCTTTTTCTTTCTGCTTGGGAGTGAGAATGACCGCAATGGAGTTTTTAGCGACATCGATCTTAACGTTGGCTCCGATTTTCAATTCGATCTTGTCCTTCTGAACTCCCATAACAGTCCCGTGTATCCCGCCGGCAGTGATGACCTTATCTCCGGGTTTGAGCTGTTCGACCATTTCCTGGTGCCTTTTCTGCTTCATGCGCTGGGGCCGGATGAGGAGCAGGTAGAAAATCACGAAGACAAGAATGAAAGGAATCATCGCCGTCAACAAGCTTCCCTGGGGACGCGTGCCGGGCTGGGCCTGCTGAAAAAATGCGAATAGTGTTGAAAAAATCATCTATCTTCTTCCTCTTTTTTTATTATAGTACTTTTTAATCGCTGATACGAATTTGATTGAATAGATTGCCTAATTTTTCTGAAGATGTCAAGATAAAAGTAGAGGTTGTGGATGGTGTTGAGGATGGCCGAGCTGATCTCCTGGCGTTCGTAGAGATGACGCAGGTAAGCGCGGGAGAAATTCTGACAGGTGTAGCATGAGCAGCTCTCGTCGATCGGCTTCAGGTCGTCCGCGTATTTCACATTTTTGATGACGATTTTTCCTCTGCTGGTGAACAGCGTTCCGTTTCGAGCGTTTCTGGTGGGAAGGACGCAGTCAAAGAGGTCAATCCCTCTTTCCACAGCCTCCAGGATATCGCTGATATAGCCGATGCCCATGAGATAGCGGGGCTTTTCCTTGGGAAGAAGGGAGTCTGATTTTTCGATGACTTCCAGGAGCTGGGATTTTGGCTCTCCCAGTCCCAGGCCGCCTAAAGCGTAGCCGCTGAAATCAATTTCCAGCAGATCCTCTATGCTTTTTTCCCTCAGGTTCCAATCGACACTTCCCTGGCTGATCCCCCAGAGAAGCTGTTTGGAGTCTTGCCTGAGAAAATGCTCTTTGGAGCGTTTGGCCCATTGGGTTGTCAGCTCGACCGCGCCTTTCATCTTATCCTCAGAGGAAGGGAAAGGAAGGAAATGGTCAAGGGCCATCATGATATCCGAGCCGAGCTTGACCTGGATATCCACCACATCTTCAGGAGTGAGGAAAATTTTCGTACCATCCAGATGCGAAGAGAATTCGACCCCCTTTTTTTTCACCTTGACGAGAGGCGTTAGACTGTAGACCTGGAAGCCGCCGCTGTCAGAGAGGATCGGCCTGTCCCAGGAAATGAAGGAATGGAGTCCTCCCAGCCGGCTGATGGTCTCCAATCCGGGCCGGAGAAACAGATGGTAGGAATTGACAAGCATGAGCTGTGCCCCCAGGCTTTGAAGAAGGCTGTGGGGGAGGGCCTTGACGGTTCCCTGGCTTCCCACCGGGGCGAAGGCAGGAGTTTCAATGGTCCCATGGGCAGTGTGGATGATTCCGGTGCGGGCAGAAGAGCGTTTATCTGATGATGTGATCTCGAATATCTTTTTCATGTCGCGAACCGGAAGTATATGACATCGCCATCCTGGACGAGATAATCCTTTCCCTCGAGACGCAAGGCCGCATTTTCTTTGGCGGCCTGAAAGGAGCCATGCTGGAAGAGTACCTCCCAGGGGACGACTTCTGCCCGGATAAATCCTTTTTCGATATCTGTATGAATCGCGCCGGCCGCTTTCAGAGCGGTCGAGCTTTTGTGGATCGTCCAGGCTTTGACTTCATCTTTGCCGATAGTGAAGAAGGTGATGACGTTGAGAAGGTTGTAGGAAGTTTTTAAGAATTTAGGAGCGCTCAGTTCCCGCAGGTCATACTCAGCAAGGAAGACCTCCTTTTCCTCATCCTCAAGCTCCAGGATCTCTGCTTCGATCTTTCCGCAGAACGCCTGGACTGCGGTTCCTTTCTTCTGGGCTGGATAGAATTTGTGCGGGGATTCGATGAGAGGGATATCTTTTTCATCGACGTTGACCATATGGAGCAGCATCTTCTGGCTGAGGAAGGCGAAGCTGCTGATAAGCTTTTCTTCCTGGGGAGATAGCTCGATCTCACGGATTGCCCGTCCTTCTTCGAGATGGGAGCGGAGGATTTCCAGAAGTTCTTTTTCCTTTTCTCCCTCAGTGCTTTTCGCTCTTTGCAGTTCCTTTTCCAGCTTTTCCAGCCTGGATTCCACTGAGATCAGGTCGGCCATGATGAGCTCTTCCTCCATGGATAGGATGTCCTCTTCAGGGTTGATTTTATCCTTGGGATGGGGGATTTGCTCATCCTCGAAGCCTCTGACGACATGGGTGAGGCCGTCAGCTAAGCGAAGAGAATTGAGGAAGGTGCTGCTCTTGACCTCACCGAAGGATATGCCCGCCAGGTCGACAAAGTCCACCGCCGCCGGGACCTTGTTTTTATCGGGATAGAGGTCCGATATCTTGTCCAAACGCTGGTCAGGAACAGGGCATGTTCTCCGGTTGAGCTCCTTTTTGCCGTCATCATAGGCTTTGATATCAATTTTTGCTCCGGTGAGGAGGTTGAACAGCGTGGTTTTTCCGGTCTTGGGGTAGCCGAAGAGAGTGAAATTCATGAGTTAAGTATAATATAAAAAAGGCGGAATGGCGATATAAGTGCACCATTATAAAATCAATAAGTTTTTTTGAATTGTAATTACGGGCCCAAAGGATATGGCAATCGCTGCTCTTTGGTGTCATTGCGAGCCCAAAGGGCGTGGCAATCCCATAAGAAAAAATAAATTTGTTTTATGAGATTGCTTCACTTCGTTCGCAATTACAAGTGAATTAATTCGTTTTAGTCAATGCATCCATATCAATCCCTAGGTTATTCTGCTTGATTATTTGGGTCAGTGAAATATAATATACCTTTTCGGACGAATAAGATGAAAAAGTCAAAAGCGATTCTCCTTCTGTTGCGGCTTCCTTTCCTGACCGTGACCGCCGGAGCTGTGTTTTTAGGCACAGCCTTTGCCTGGTGGAAAACAGGTCGATTCGATATTCTCCTTTTTATCCTGACCTTTTTCGGTGCCTGCTTCCTCCATATCAGCTGCAACGTGGCCAATGATTATTTCGATTTCAAAAGCGGGAATGATGCTTCGAACAAGAATGCGCTGGTTCCTTTTTCCGGAGGCAGCCGTATGGTCCTGGATGGGTTTGTCAAACCCGGGGAAGCCTTGGCAGTTTCGCTGGTTTTTGCTGTGCTGGGCTCAGCAATCGGACTCTACCTCAACGCAGTATCACGGGGAAATGTGGTCCTTATCATCGGTATAGCGGCGCTCTTTTTCGTCTTCAGCTATAATGGCTTTCCGGCTCGTCTGGTCAATATTGGATTGGGCGAGATTGGCATCTTTTTAGCCTGGGGACCTTTGATGGTTTTGGGCGCTTACTACGTTCAGGCAGAAAGCATATCCTCGCTATGGCCTCTGGTCGTGGCTTTTCCTTCCGGCATTCTGACCACTCTTGTCCTGCTAATCAATGAGTTTGCCGATAAAGAAGCGGATTTCTCGACAGGAAGAAAGACCTGGGTCATCCTCTTTGGATTCAGAAAAAGCCTTCTGATATACCTGTTTTTAGCCATCAGCTGTTATGTTGCGGTCCTGGCCGGAGTGATTTTTGGAAGCTGGCCTTTGTGGTCCCTCCTGGTGTTGATAACCCTTCCCCTGCCATTTCTTGTCTACAGGATTGGCAGGGCCAACCTGGAGAACTGGCCAGGTTTTTTTCCAGCTGTGAAGAACACGATTCTGATGAATTTTGTTTTTTTAATCATTTTAAGCGTTTCTTTCGTTTTATGAAGTGAAAGTGATCTCAAATGGAAGATGAAAAATTAGACCAGAAAAAAGACAAAAAAGAAGAGAAAGGAAAGCGAGAAAAGAGCGGTTTCCGCGAATTCTTTGAACTGATCGCCGAGACAGCCGTTTTTGTTTTCTTTGTGATGACGTTTGTCGTCCAAGCTTTCCAGATCCCTACCGGCTCCATGGAGCCCACTCTGCTCGTCGGGGATTTTCTTCTGGTGAATAAGTTGGCTTATTCAGACCCCATTTTACCGTTGGAAAGTCTGATTGTCCCCAGGAAGAAGATTGAAAGAGGTGACGTTGTTGTCTTCAAATTCCCCAAGGAATTGGATAAGGATTTTGTCAAGCGCGTCATAGCCTTGGAAGGGGAAAAGATCGAAGTGAAGAATAAGCAGGTTTACATCAACGATGAGCCTATTCCTGAGGAATACAAAGTGCACATGATCAGCTCGTACCGTGACCAGGAAGAAAATTACTATTATTATAATGACACCATAAAAGAAAACTATGGGCCCGTGGTTGTCCCGCCCGGGCACTGCTTTGTCATGGGGGATAACCGGGATAACAGCTATGACAGCCGTTACTGGCGCTTCCTGCCGATGGAGAACATAAAGGGAAAACCCTGGATCATCTATTTTTCCTACAAGGCCGAAACCGACGCCTACAAGAAGACCAGCGTCAGAGAAAGACTGAAAAAGTTCGTGAATTTCATCCTGAAGGCGAGGTTGAGCCGCGTCCTCAAAGTCATCAAGTAATTGGGGACAGTCCCCAATTTCTCATTCTTCAAAATCATTAAATAAAAGGAGACAGTTACCGTTGCCTTTATTTTCAATAATTCCTAACACCCTTACTTACAGTGCTGAAAACAAAGCTGTCATTGCTAGCGGAGTGTGGCAATCCCATACAGTAAAAGAATTCATTAAATCGGGGACTGTCCCCGATTATTTCAAATCAGGAGATGGATCATTAACAGGCCTTGGTTCAGGCATATTGACCGGATTCGAGGATTCGAATAAGATAGGAAAAAGTGGAAAGTCCTGTTATTGCCTTGATGACAGATTTTGGGGAGGATGATTTTTTCGTTGCCTCGCTGAAGGGAGTCATCCTGAAGATCAATCCTTCAGCCCGTATCGTGGATATCACTCACTACATTCCATCTTATAACCTTGAAGCGGCGAGCTTTATCCTTTCTGCCTCCTTCCGATATTTTCCTCCTCAGACGATCTTCCTGGTTGTGGTTGACCCTGGAGTGGGCTCTGCCCGGAAAATCCTCCTGGCCAAGACCAAGGATTATTATTTCATCGCTCCGGATAATGGTGTCCTGACTTTGGTTCTGGAAGAGGAAAAGGTCGACCGTTTAAGAGAAGTGACAAACGAGAAATACTTCCTTCCTGAGCAGAGCCTGACGTTCCAAGGCAGGGATAGGATGGCTCCTGCTGCGGCCTGGCTGTCTAAAGGGATTTCTTGCGAGGAGTTCGGGCCTGAACTGTCTTCTTATGAGAAATTCCGCGCGGAGAAACCGCAGATAAAAGGGAATGAGATAGTCGGGAATGTCCTCTACGAAGATAAATTCGGCAATTTGATAACCAACATCCCCTCAGAGTGGCTGAACCGGCTTCAGGAGAAGACAGGCAAGGGAGGATTCGTTCTCTCGGTCAAAGGACACGAAATCTCCTCCTTTGTCCAGAGCTATTCTTCTGTAAAAAGGGGAGAGCTCCTTTTTCTTGCCGGGAGTGTGGGCACGGTGGAGATTGCCGCAGGCCAGGAGTCTGCAGCGGAAAAGCTCAAGGCAAAAATCGGCGATGAAGTGAGGATCGGAGTGAAAGCCCGATAGGAATTTTTTTCAGAGAAGATATAAATGTCAGAGAAAGAATATAAAGAATATTACGAAGGGACCATCGAGCAGGTTGTCTTCTACAGTCCTGATACAGGCTACACAGTCTGCAAGTTCTCTCTCGAGAGCGGACAGAGCCTGACTGTCGTCGGCTCATTCCCGCCCCTCTCGCCTGGAGAGATGCTGAAGATAAAGGGGAAGTGGGAGATCAATCCCCGCTTCGGCCAGCAGTTCAGAGTGGAAAATTTCCTGCCTCTTCTGCCTGCCTCGGCCAAGGGGATTGAGAAATTTCTCTCCTCAGGGCTGATCAAAGGCATCGGACCTGTGCTGGCCGGACGGATTATCAAGAAATTTGGCGCCAAGACTCTTGAAATAATCTCGGAACGGCCTGACAAACTGAAGGAAGTTGAAGGAGTAGGAGAGGTCAAGCTCAAGGAGATTAAAAAGTCCTGGGCGGAAAATCAACACATCCGCGACCTCATCATATTCCTTCAGGAGCATGGCGTCTCCACCAACCTGGCCACCAAGATCTACCATCAGTATGGAGAAAAATCCTTCCAGGTATTGAAGACAAATCCCTATCAAGTCTGCCTGGATATCTGGGGAGTCGGCTTCAAGACAGCGGACCAGATGGCCCTGAAGCTGGGCGTGAGCCCCTCTTCCCCGGAGCGAATAAAGGCCTTTGCCCTCTATCTCATGGAAAAGGATAACGAACAGGGGCATGTCTTTTCTCTCCAGAGTGATCTTGAGAAGAACTTCATGAAGGAGCTGGAGATTGAAGAGAGGAGAGTAAAGGAGGCGGTCGGGGAACTGAAGAAGCAAAAATCAATAATCGCTGAAAAGGTCCATTCAGACACTGCGCTCTATCTTCCTTTTTTCCATAAGGCTGAAGAAGAAGTTGCCTACTCGATATGCAAACTGGCCGCACTTCCTTTTTTGACTCCTGATTTCGACATAGACAAGGCGATTTCCGGGGTTGAGGAGGAGCTCACACTTGAATTTTCATCCATGCAGAGATTCGCCATAAAAGAATGTTTCAACAGGAAATTCCTGGTCATCACCGGAGGCCCTGGGACCGGAAAAACAACCATCATCAAGGCTGTTGTGGATATTTTTCGTAAGTGGGGAAAGAATGTCCTGCTGGCAGCGCCGACAGGAAGAGCCGCCAAAAGGTTGAGCGAGGCCACAGAAAGGGAAGCAAAAACCATTCACCGCATCCTGGAATACAATCCCAAAGCGGGAATCTTCAGGCGCAGCGAAAAATACCCGCTGAGCGGCGATGCGTTGATCGTCGATGAGTTTTCCATGGTGGACCTTCCCCTCATGTTTCATTTGATCAACGCTGTCCCCAACTGGATGCGTCTGATCCTGGTCGGAGATAAGGACCAACTGCCCTCAGTCGGTCCTGGCAACTTGCTGCGGGACATCATCGACTCAAAGAGGGTAGAGGTTGTCAGGCTCGATGAGATATTCCGCCAGGCAAAAGACAGCCTCATCGTGCAAAACGCGCATCGGGTGAATCACGGCCAGTCGATAATCAAACCGGAGAAGGGCGACAAGGATGCTGATTTCTACTTCATCAGTCAAAATGATGAACAGAAGGTATTCGAGACCATCATCAGTCTCTGCACGAAACGGATTCCTGAAAAATTGAACGTAGAACCGCTCTCCCCGCAGATCCAGGTCATAAGCCCGATGTACAGAGGACTGGTGGGAGTGGATAACTTGAATAGAGAACTCCAGCAGAGGCTCAATCCCAGATGGGAGGGCCTGAAATTCGGCAACCGGCTGATTAAAGTTCATGATAAAGTGATGCAGGTCAGGAACAATTACGACAAGGAGGTCTTTAACGGGGATATCGGTGTCGTCTCTCATATTGATAGAGACCGATACAGAGTCGAGGTGGATTTCTACGGCAGGCCGGTGCCTTATGAAAAAGAGGAGATGGATGATCTGACTCTTGCCTATGCGGTCTCAGTCCATAAATCCCAGGGCAGCGAGTACCAGTCAGTGGTGATGCCGCTTCTGACCCAGCATTACATCATGCTTCAGAGGAACCTGTTTTACACGGCTCTGACCCGTGCCAAAAAGTTGAGCGTGATCGTCGGTTCCTACAAGGCGCTTTATATCGCCATCAAGAACGACAAGCCGGTCAAAAGAAACTGCCTGCTCAAAGATAAACTCGTAAAGATCTCTCAAGGTAAAGATAGCTAAAAGGGTAGGATTTTATTATTTGCTTTGAAAATAGACCTTTTAGAAAAATTGGTTAGAAAAATTGGGGACTGTCCCCAATTATTTCAAGGCATAATAATTTTCGTTGCGAACGTAGTGTGGTAATCTCAACTCCGTATCATTGCGAGTGAAGCGCGGCAATATCACCTTCGTGTCATTGCGAACAACGTGCGGCAATCTCATACAATCAATTGAATTACAAGCCTCTTTCCGTTATATTTGAATTTACGGAAACATTCCTCCAGAGTGCGCCTGTAGCTCAGTAAGGATAGAGCAAGGGATTCCTAATCCCTGTGTCGCCGGTTCGAGTCCGGCCAGGCGCCCCATTCCTCATGTGTTAAACAATAGGGACTAATAGGCACATCTCTGCTTAGCAAAGTCAGGTTCTAAAAATACCATCGTACAAAAATAAGTGGTTTGGTCCTTGTTACAGATACAGAGTGTTTGCCAGTCGATTCGCGTCATTGTCCGATAGTAATGAAATTAACCTGAATCTCTCCCCCTAAGCTGAGGTGCTTAGTGAAGGAATATTCTCCGCCGATAGCAGGGCCAATATAATAATCTGTTCTGTGGTCTTCATAAACATCTTGTCCATCCCAGATCCACTTGTCATACTCGTAAAGACGGATAAATCCTAATCTAAGGCCATAGTAAATGTTTGTGTTTGGTTTGTGTGATAGGATGAAAATGCCGCAGCCAACGGTTAGAAATGTTTCGACGGTTTCCTGATCTTCGAATTCTCCAGAATATCGATAGTACCCTATTTCAGGTTCAATTCGGAAGTTGGATAGCGTTATTGGCAGGTAGAAGCTCGGAAAATCGAGCAGTGTAAGGCTTGCCGAATAGAGCTCCTTGCCTAAGCTTACACCAAAGCCTATGCTGCTTTCCTTTTCCTGTGCCTGAAGCGAACTTACCATCAATAAAGATACTAAAACCACTAGCACAATAAAAATCATCTTTTTCATAATCCCCCCTTATTTCAAGACGTTAAATTGCCTCAATTGTTAGAGTTAATATTGTAATTATGGGAAAAAACTCCCTTGTTTTTGAAGAAATATAATCCTTTTGCCAACAGTCGCCTTAATTTATATTACTGCAATATTTCTGTGTCAATATATAAATTCCTAAAAGTTCCCCCTTTTTTCTCATTTCCACTTGCAATTCTGTGTAATTATCTGAAATAGAATAAGTTATGCTTTTCTTAGGCTATTTTTTGGGGGAAGTACTGGAACTGTTGACAGCTTTGAACAAATATTTGGCATTTACGGAACAATCTTGTATGCTAATTACATTGGTTTCTTAAATAATAATGACAATCCAACTAAAAATCCAATATCACAAAAGGGGATCCTCAAACGATAGCTCCAAGAAAGAGTGACTCAGGAGTTTAGACATGAAAATACTATTGGTTTACCCAAAATACCCAGACACGTTTTGGAGTTTTAAGTATGCTCTGAAATTTATCTCAAAAAAAGCATCTTTCCCACCGCTTGGTGTATTAACCGTGGCTTCAATGCTTCCCAAAGAATGGGAGAAAAGGCTTATTGATATGAATGTTTCTGCCTTAACAGAGGAAGACCTCATGTGGGCTGACTGTGTATTTATCAGTGCCATGGTCGTTCAGAAAAAATCAGCAATGGAAGTCATAGGAAGATGTAAAAAATTGGGAATTAAAACAGTTGCAGGCGGCCCTCTTTTTACCACAGAATATGAAGGATTTGAGGATGTCGACCACCTTGTTCTCAATGAGGCTGAGAGTACGCTTCCCTCTTTTCTGGAAGATTTAAAAAAGGGATGCGGCCATCATATTTATACCTCTAAAGAACGGCCTGATTTAAGCAGGACTCCTCCTCCGCTGTGGGAACTCATTAACATAAAAAACTATGCTTCCATGTGCATTCAGTATTCCAGGGGATGTCCTTTCAATTGCGAATTCTGTGATATCGTCGTTCTCAATGGACACAAACCACGAACTAAGAGCAAAGACCAGATTTTGGAAGAACTGGAAATTTTATATTCATTGGGCTGGAGAAGTTCGGTATTTTTTGTGGATGATAACTTCATAGGCAACAGAAAGAGACTGAAAACGGAAATCCTCCCGTTTTTAATCGACTGGATGAAACAGAAAAAATATCCTTTTTCTTTTTTCACTGAAGCATCTATAAATCTTTCCGATGATGAGGAACTGATGCAATTGATGGGAAAGGCTCGGTTCAAAAAGGTTTTTATTGGAATTGAAACTCCACATGAGGAGAGCCTCACAGAATGCAATAAATATCTGAATAAGAATCGTGACCTGATCGCTTGTGTAAAAAAAATCCAGAGCAATGGTCTTGAAGTCCAGGGAGGATTCATTGTAGGTTTTGACAATGATCCCTCTTCAATTTTTGAAAGACAGATAAATTTTATTCAAAAGAGCGGGATCGTTACCGCCATGGTTGGATTATTGAATGCCCCTCGTGGCACAAGGCTTTATCACCGTTTGAAAAAAGAAAAGAGATTGCTGAATGATCCAACCGGTGATAATACTGACTTTTCGATCAACTTCATCCCCAAAATGAATATTGAAACACTCATTAACGGTTATAAGAAAATCCTGAATACGATTTATTCACCCAAACACTATTATAAGCGGGTGATAGCATTCTTAAAGGATTATAGACCTAAACCATTAAGGGCAAAAATATTTTTCAAATTCTGTGACCTTAAAGCATTCCTTAAATCCATCTGGTCTTTGGGGATAAAAGGAAAAGAAAGATTGCATTACTGGAAACTTGTTTCCTGGACATTGATGAGACGTCCCCGCTTCTTACACTTAGCGATATCACTTGCTATTTATGGCTTTCATTTCCGAAAAATTGTGCAAATTTAGAAGATAAATTCAGCTTCCACTTGCCTCGGAATCTTAAGAATGGACTTTATAATCCTGAGGCAAATGCCAATAAATATTATTTCCCTATGCTGACCAAACTACTCTTTTTCGATTAACTCCAGAATATACCTCTTTTTCAGCTTCATTCCGGCGGCACTGAGAATAATTCTAATAGCCTGAACATTCCTTCCCTGTTTTCCAATAATCTTGCCTACATCTTCTGGAGCCACCTTTAATTCAATGATTGAGCTCTGTTCCCCCTCTAATTGGGAAACCTGCACCTTGTCCGGATTGTCTACTAACGATTTGGCAATCGATTCAACGAGTTTTTTCACTGTGACCTCCCTTTTTTATCTTGCCCTTCCTCTGCAATAGAAATATGGATGTACGATGGGTGATTAACAAATAATAAAGGGGCGTTCCCCGAGATGCCACCCAGTAAGGGAGCAGGTCATAGAACATCCCTTTTATCCCTCGTATTCCTTGTTTACCCTATGCTTCTCCTTTTTCTTTTTTCTCTGTTTCTTCTCTCTCTTTTCCTCTCTCTTTTCTTTCTTTCCTTTCTCTCATATTGTTTCATTCAGCGCTCCTTTCCGGGATCTGACACTTGACCCGACTTCTTCCACCCCACTTAGGATACTCTTGCCTATCAAGGAAGGCGGGTAATCGAAAAGCCTGATATCAGCAAACAATCATGAAGACAAATGAGACATCTTTCGGGTAGAATTCCCCTTATTTTTTGGCTGGAGTGATATGTGTATTTGCGAATTTGTGGGAACAAGTGGGAAAACCAAACAATCCTCAGCGATGCTTTAATGCAAGATTTTAGGATGATTTTGAATGTTTGTATGCGAGTTATCAGAAGCGTCTTCCGCCCCCGGATCCACCTCGGCCGAAACCTCCTCCACCTCGACGGTCATCACGACGAGGGCGGGCCTCATTGACTTTAAGATTGTTTCCCTTCAAATCTTTGCCATCGAGCCCGGAAATCGCGGACTGGGCTTCGGAATTGTTAGACATCTCCACAAATCCGAATCCCCTCGAATCTCCGGTGAATTTGTCTGTGATGATTTTGGCAGAGGTGACCTCTCCGAAGGCTTCGAAAGCCTGTCTCAAATCTTCTTCAGTGGCCTCCCGCGGTAAATTGCCTACGTAAATATTCATTCTGACTTCCTTTTAATATTAGATTTTTAATGAGGGAGGGCTTTTTTTACTCGTTGAAATCTTCCCTTATCCCCTGCGATCCCTGCCTGTTTTTGCGACTAGACAGGTATCTTTAATTTCAACATAACTAATACTAGCACAGATAATGTTTAAATTCAATCTAATCAGAAAGAAATCCAGTCCACAGTTTTATCTAAGATGATTTTGGTTTAAAATTAAATATGTAGGTAATTAAATGAAGGGAAATATCTTCAAACTCTATCTCATATTTATTCTCATTTTCTTCTTGACAATAAAAGGATTCGCACAGACCAGAGAATCGTGGCTCAAGCTGGAGCGTAACGGCAAGGGATATGGCTACGACCACATTGTTGTCGAGAGCCTCAAGGACGGGAACATAAAATATCAAATCCAAGAAGTCATAAAAACAGATATAGCCGGTTTCAATCCTCAAGAAATCATCCAGAAAGGGCACTATGTCGTAGATAGGGACATGCATCCTGTTTCGCTGGACCTCCAAATTAAATACCTTTCCAAAAAAATGCACGTCAACGGGAACTGCATAAATGGAGTTATGTATTTGACGACAAAAGATGATGGGGGCATTGCGCTCAATCATGAGATTCCGTTCCGGGATGTCTATTTTGAGGTGGTGGCGGGAAATGTGATTTTCAGGAGAAAAAGTGAAAATCAGTTCAGACTCAAGATTTTTAGTCCTGTAGAGCTCAAGGTCAATGAGTTTCAGGTCGAGGTGAAACCAGCCGAAGGCGACGGAATTGAAGCGACGCTCAAAGAAAGAATAACCATGAAGTACCTGATGGACAGAAGAGGACGGGTTCGACAGATCGAGTTCGTCGAGTTGAACAGCCGTTCCTACCTGACCGACGCGGATGATGCGCGAAATATCGATTACCTCAACACAGATGACGGATTCACCTTGACAGTAAGACCCGAACGAGAATTGCCCAACATCTATAAAATCACTCAAGCCCAAATAAAGGTGAAATGGCAGGAAATTCCCTTTGAGGAATTCAAGCTTGAGGATAACCGGCAAAAGCTCCTGGCAAAATCAAATTCCGGGAAGGACTATGAGGCTGTTCTTGAGGTCTTTCA
>JGI2171J19970_10001321_pt1 | contig 13873 bp, 11 predicted proteins | sample DeeMarSWOR324_28_FD_19970 | JGI IMG/M metagenome (IMG submission 19970) | reverse complement strand
GCTAAGGCACGGTGAAAAGCACGCTAATCATGAAGGCATGTCAGACTCTACCCCGTATCTGAAGGCACGCATTTACTCCTTTAAGGAGGGAACGTACCATTAGAGGGTATTATCAGCTTATCAGTCCAAATGGGCTTAATTTCCCAGCTCTCGATCGGAGAACCAGTATAGTTCACTCTAAAATTTAGTCCCAAGTGCATTCTGCCCGTGATTCCACCGAATGAGTAATACGTTTCTATAGCTAAGCCTTCTGCGTTAAAAGCAATTATGTGGAGAAATGCGTTATACGCGGTGCTTCCTCCAGTGTTGTTTACCCAGCAACTAATGTGAAGGTTATAGGGAATGCTACTTCTATCATCTTCCACAATGAGGTCGTCAAGAACAAGGTTTGGTTTGTTGGCTATTTGACCGGTCAAACCATCTAGTTGATTATTTAAATCAGCTATTTGATTGTTTAAACTGGTTATCTGGTCGTTGAGACCGCTGATTTCGTTATCTTTTTGAGCTAGCTCGTTATCTTTCTGAACTATTTCCTCGTTCAATTTTTGTATTGTGGCATTCAATCTGTCTACTTCGGCGTTAAGGCGAGCTAATTCCGCTTTTAGGTTGCCGATTTGGTAATCCTTATCGCTTATCAATGAATTATAATAGACCACTAACCACGCCGTGGTAATAATGAAGACAATGCATAATGCTGCAAATGTAATGGATATTTTTCTGCTTACGAGTTTCCGCTCCTTCAAATTCCCTGCTTAAAAAAGGGCTTATTTTGTGATAAAAGGGTTTTTGTAAAGGTTTCTTGACCAAACAAGCCCGCAACCGCCATTTTTTAGTCAAGATTTCTTGACTAAGGTTTAAGCCGCTTAGTCAAGGTTTCTTGACAAACCGCATATTTGCCGCCTAATAGCGATTCATTGCAGAAACGATAGAGGAGTCTATCCGTATTGGCTGCCGAATCAACCAAAAACATGATGAAAACCGCAAGACGCAACCACATCTTCCAAACTATTTAAAGAGGGGCTATAGTCTCCGCAGAGCACCGCTGAATCACGCCTTAAAATAGTGAGTGACTTGTAACCTTTTTAACTCAAAAAGCCCAAATCACCTATAAACTGAAGATGAGACTATGCCCATAAAATACTACCCAGCCCCAGACATCAAAAAACAAGTAGACGAAATCGCTTCCGACCTGGACCTTTTCCATGTTGTGCCCCAATTCGTTTTCTGCGTCCGAAGCAAAGGCTCCAAAGCCAAACGCACAATCGCCCGTATCCACGGCTTAGGCAAAATCTGGCAAGGAGTTCTCAACATTCCACCATCCTACACGATTGAGGTTATCTCAGAGATTTACGACAAAATGTCCAAGGAAGAAAAAGAGAAAACCCTGATTCATGAGCTGTTGCATATCCCTGGTGGCTTCTCAGGCGGTTTCCGCCCTCACAAAGGCTACGTTGAGAGGAAAACTGTGGAAATGCTTTACAAGAAGCTGCAGCAAGCTAGGTCTTCCAGAAAATCTGAGCCTTGCTTATAAGCTGATAATTGAATTTACTGTTAAAGTTTTTAAGTGACGGAAAGACAGAAAAATGAAAAAGCTATGGAGATGGAACCCAACGCGTTCTGAGAGGATTGGCAAATGAAGCAAGTTATGAAAAGCCTGAAGCACAAAGGAATCTACGTTCCAGAATACGATTACAAAGGCTTCAGCATCACGATTCAAGGGCACAGCGTAAAGCTGACGCCGAAAAGCGAGCAGATGGCTATCGCTTGGATACGGAAGAAACAATCGGTTCTATCTCCGCCAGACGAAGTTTTCGAAAAGAACTTCATGCAAGAATTCTTGGAGCAGCTAAAACGAGAAAATTCTTCGCTGGATGCGCTGAAAAAAATAGAGGACACTACAGCGCTAATTGATTTTTCAGAAGTCGAAGCGTACTTGGATGCGGAAAAACAGAAAAAGGAGAACATGAGCAAAGACAAGAAGAAGAAACTGGCTGCGGAACGCAAAGCCATACGCTTGGAGCGTAAAGAAAAATACGGTTACGCTTTTGTTAATGGGAAAAAGCTGGAGATAGCCAACTGGACCGCAGAGCCATCCTGCCTCTTCGCTGGTCGCGGTGACCACCCGAGAAGGGGAAAATGGAAAGAAGGCCCCAGCCAAGAAGACATAATTCTCAACCTTTCTCCCGATAATCCACGACCGCTTGGAAACTGGAAAGACGTAATCTGGGAACCTGACAAGATGTACGTGGCAAAATGGGAAGACAAGCTTACGGGAAAAATCAAGTACGTCTGGTTCAGCGACTCAGCGTTCATAAAGCAAAACCGCGAAAAAGAAAAGTTCAAAAAAGCTGAAGAACTCGGCAAGCACATCGCTGAGATTGAACGGCACATAACCAAGAACCTCGACGCCAACGACGAAACGAAACGAAAAGTCGCCACGGTGTGCTGGTTGATTCTCAAGCCTAACATGAGGGTTGGTGACGAAAAAGACCCCGGCGAAGCCGACACCGTAGGTGCAATCACGCTGAGACCCGAGCATATCAAAATCGAAGGCGACACGTTGCACTTTGACTTTTTAGGAAAAGACTGCGTTAGATGGGAAAAAAGTGTACAAGCTCCACCAGCGGTCATCAGAAACATCGAGCACTACGCAGAAAACAGCAAAGAATACCTCTTTGAGGGCGTTGACTCCAAAAAAGTTTCCAGATTTCTTTCCCAAAAGATGCTTGGGTTAACAGCCAAAGTTTTCCGCACATGGCGATGCACCAAAACCGTGAAAGAAGAGTTAGCCAAGAGCCCAGTGACAAAGGAAGACCCAGTTCACCTGAAAAAGTTCCACGCGAAAATGGCTAACTTGAAAGTGGCTGAAGTGGCGAATCACAAGCGCAAGGTTCCAGCAAAGTTTGATGAGCGGTTAGCCAATAAAGAAGACAAGCTTAAGGAAATGGAAGCGCAGTTGGAGCAGAAGAAGGCGGAAGGCAAAAAAACCGCGTCTCTCGAAACCAGAATCGAAAAGAAAAAGCTTGACATAGAACTGACGAGGCTTACGAAAGAGTACAATTTGGGCACGTCGCTTAAGTCGTACATTGACCCAACAGCGTACGTGAAGTGGGCTCGAAAAGTGGATTTCGACTTGGAAAAGTTTTATCCCGCCACGCTGCGGAAGAAGTTCAGCTGGGCTTTACAGGGCAACAAAGACGAAACTGAGTGCGCAACTGCATGAACGTGAAAGATACGGAAGACGGTGCAGTAATCGAGGTTTTCGTGAAACCCAAATCGGCAAAGTTCGAAGTGCTCCTCGAAGGAGATGAAGTGGTTGTTCGATGCACCGAAGAACCAGTCAAGGGCAAAGCCAACAAAGAACTATTGAAAGCCCTCTCAAAATTCTTCCACACAAATGTCGAACTGGTTTCAGGCGCCACTTCAAAACAAAAACGTCTGCTACTGAAAGGCATGGCAAAAAGCGAAGTAGAACGCCTTCTACAACGAAAGCGCTTAGACAAAATTGGCGCTACGTGAACAAAATTCTTTTGAAAATTAAGAAACAGGGGCAATTTTCAGAGCAAAATCTCAGAAAATTAAACCCAAATCATTAAGGATTCCCAGAGTATTTTCTATTAGAATTGACACCACACTCAAAACGACACTTTTCTATATTCAATAAATGGAAAGGCACCTGGAAATTTGAGAATAGGAAGGGTAGGGGACTATTTGAGGGATGTTGGAGTCATTGCACCTTTAATACTCCATATAGAGTTACAAAATGTGCCTTGAATTTATGTCCACAATTGGCGCATTCATATTCTCTAAATCCTTGAAATGCCTTAGTTTTTTGGTCTTCTCTCTACTCAGAAAAACCCGATAGTTTAAGCGTTAACTTGTGGCATTTTGGACACGGAAAATCCAACGCTTTGGCTTTTAGTTCCTCTTTCATGCTTGCTTTCACTTCAATGATTTAATTTTTCGCTTTGTTTCGTATGGATATAACCGAAATGGAGACTAAAGCAAGAGCGATAACAATAGCAATTGTTGAGTATTCGGGTATTGCTGTAGTGTCGTATTCTATCGTTATTCTATAACTTTGCAGGTTCGCGCCCATTATTTTCAAGTAATAGTCTTTTGAACCCTCATGAATGTATATTGTTCCGCTTGTCTGTTTTTCGTCTGCATCAAAATAATCGACATATATGTCTCCGTCTCTTGGATAAATGAATGCACCTAAACTTGAATATTCAGGATATTTAGGGTCGGGAGTAAAACTCCATGTCAATTTCCATTCATCAGTTGGAACATTAAAGTAGTCGGTTGTTGTGCCTGATGCGCCTGTAAAGGTCGTTATAGTTTGCCAATTTGCCGCGCTACAAACACCAACAAGAGCCAAAATTGAGAGTGTAATTAAAACAATGCATAGTTTACGCATTTTTTTAACCCAATGCACATATTTTAAGTGTAATTAGTTTTAAATTTTTGTGTCTCTCAGTTCAACTTGAGTATGGAGATTGCTTGAGGGATGTTAAGGCGCTGGCTTATTTTTTGAGAATAACTCTAGTTGGAGTCTGTCTATTTCTTTGCTAATCATATAATATTCTTCAAGCTCTTTTGCATACAATTCTCTAGTTTTGAGGTGAAATTGCTCAAAAAAATTATCGAGCAATAATTGATATTGGTTTAGTACAATCTTTAAATCAATCTCATTGTGATTATTGATGTATCTCATGAAGCCTTCACGTTCAGGTTTAGGATGAAGCCCATCTTTTTTATCGAGCAAACTTTTCTTTCCCAAAATTATGCTTTGTTTAGCTGGTTTACCAATTTCAATTCCTATTCTAGAGAAGTGTGCTAGCAAGGCTAATAATTCATAATGTTGGGTCATATGTCGCAAGCATCTACTAAAATCATAGGAATCATCAGACCTTAAAGAATCAATTTTATTATTATAAAAAAACCTTATTTTTTCGTACTTTTCACTTATTTTCTCGCCTTGTGAAATCAATGTATAGGTGCTGGCAAGGTAGTTGTGAAGTAATCTGGAAAGTTCCATAAAAAACAAGATTCTTTCTTCTCGTTTTTCGTTGTCCCACAATTTTGTATTGGCTTCATAGCTATTAATTGCCGAGGACAATTCTTGATAGTTTTTGTTTACCGTGTAATGAGTGGTTCTAAAGCTGTTGAGCATTTGAGAGACTTTGGTGCCGTATAATGTCTCTCTCTTTTTATCGAGTGTAGCCAATCTATCAAATATTCTATCTTGACTCATTAATATCTGTTGTATAAGTATGCCATTTTCTTTTTAGTTTTTGCTCTCTCTGCGCATGTACGTAGTGTATGTCCATAGATGCAATATTGTAGATAAAGTCAAGTTGTGGTTGACTCTATATATAGAGGGGGTATAGACAAAAAATCGCAACAGTACAGCGTCCTTGCAAGAGCACAAGTAACCAGCAGTAACTAAAAGTAATCAATTTGCTTTCTCAAGCTTCAGCCTATCCATGCGTTTTAAACCGCAGAATCGCGGCGATTCCGCCAAACGCGTTCTTGAGCATTTGTCCTTCTTCTGTCTCGGCAGAAATTATCTCCACATCACTGTTCGCCTGCTCCGCCAGCTGCGCCAAGTCGTCAATTACGTCCTGTTTATCTATTACGGATAAAGATGGTGCTTGACACTTCGGGCACGGTTTTCCAGACAAGCCCTGCTCAAATTCCGTCAACTTTTGAGTTTTGACTGTGTGCTTTTCCTCGTAGCCACACGCGCTACACTTAACCGTAACGCGCAAAAGATCAACCTTTTCCGAAATCAAAAGTGTTCGAACGGCACCTGCTTCAAGCGCTCTTCGCACTTCAGCTTCACCGTAAGTTATCATTCCAGTGTCGTGACCAACCTCGTACAGGAACTGCTGCATAATCTGTTTTTCTTCGATGTACCTGACTTTACGCATTATTTCGGGTGCTTTTTCCACGACTTCCTTCACGCCTTGCTCTTCCACATAAGCCGTGTCAATCGTGTCGATTAGCTTGTTTTTCAGTTGGTAATTCAGGTATTCGCCTTTTTCAAAATCGTACTTTGTCGGTCCAGGTCCTGCGAGTATTATGCCTTTCAGTGTTTCGAGGGGTAGGAATATTTCGTTGGCATGTTGCCCTACTCGAGTGAAATACTCGTTAAGCTGCATGTCTCTTAAGCGTTCGTATCTGCGAGCTGATTGGCCGCCTGCACGGGTTTTACCTGAAACTCCAGAAGTCATTTCTCGGACTATTTCTAGTCTTTTGCCTTGAAGCGTGGCAATTGTGGCGCCTGAGGCATCTATGAGGAGTATGCCATAAGTTTCTTTTTCTCTCAGCTGTTCCTGTAAGTGTTCGGTGTGAAAACGCGAGTCGCAACGGTACAAGTAAATCCTAATCGGCTCAGGTGGTATAATGACGTAAGTTTCCATTCTTTCGCTGCCTGGTCCACCACCTTCTTGAGGAATGGCACCGCAAAAAATGACAAGACCGTTTTCTCCAGAATCCTTGAAGAGCTTAAGGCGCTGTTGCACTTTTACAATGGCTTCCTGAACGTTCTTGCGCGTGGTTGTGGATTTGATGTTTGAAGCCGTGCCATACTCATCTCGCAACATGTTTATGGCATCGCTTATCTGCTTCCCAGGCGGCACATAAAGCGTAATCAACTCTGTGGCGCGTCCTTCTTTGCTTGCCAGCGCTTGAAGCGTTTTTCTCAGTCTGAACAGTTCAAGGGATGATTTTTTTGCGATGCTCAATGGTTTTCACTGATGGTTTGTTTTTGCCATAAGTTACGTTGTAGCGGTTAAGATAAAAGTTGCTACTTCAAAAAAGAGATTAAGGCGCTTCTATGGCTTCTTTCAGGAAGGCTTTGTATGGACCAAGCTTTCCGCCGTAGTTGCCTGCTGAAATCTTCACCACGCCCGGAGTGCTTGCGGCTGCGGTTACGCCTTGTTTCATCGCGTTTTTGACGGCGTCAAGGGTCAAGCCGTTGATGACGATTTCGTAGACGCTGTTTACGTTTTCCGGAACCTGTGTGTCGGGGACTAGCGTTTTCAGTGTTGGGCAGTATGTGTGGTATGTGGAGGCTTTGAGTTTGTATTTGAGGCTGCCTGCTTTGGAGCCTGAGCGGCAGATTCCGCCTGGGAAGGGCATAATCACATCAGTTGTTTTGGCTTTGATTGCGTTAATTGCTTCCACTGCTGCCTTGAGTCCTGAGGATTTGTCTTGGGCCAGCATGAGTAAGTTACCGCCTGCTACGGCTTCAGTTGCACCGAAACTATCTTCGACTATGAAGTTGCCTTCCATGACTGGGATTTTCCAGCATTTTCTGCCACCAACACTGGTCTTTTTTTGGAAACCGTCACCGAAGTAACGCAGGCTTCTGCCAACGTTTAGTTTTCTTTTGGCTGTTGGTAAGCCATTAAAAGCTGCGGTTGTAGGGCAAGTCATGATACATTGGCCAATGCGTTCCAAGAGTTGGTGTTTAAGTTCGAAGCGATCACGGTTGTAGATTTGGATGAATACGCCGGGGCGGTTGTCTGGTGTCTGGTCGGCTGGGACTAGCCGTTCAATGGCAGCTTCGGCTGGGGCCATGATAACGCTTGTGGCGAAGCCTGTTGCTACGCTGGCGGCTGTCAGAGCCCATTTTTGGTTGTCTGCAGTGATGAGGATACGTCCTGCCCACAGGGGAAACATTTCCGCAAATGTATCTTCGATTTTGCAGATGTGCCCTGTCTGAGGAGATTTTACGGTAAAAGTTTTTGTTTTATCGTCGTAGTTTAGGATTTCAGGTTTGTTTTGGGTTGTGGTGGCCATTTTCTGTTTCATCCTCGTCTGGTTAATATGTGTTAAATCTTGATTCAGTTATTTCTCGCTCTCATTTAAGAGTTTTCGTGACTAATACGCCGTTTTTTGGTGACTATAGCTCCTTTATATAAGGGGGCTATAGACAAAAATCGCACAACAGACCCGCAAAACTCAAAGAAACAACGGTTAAAAACTCACGGACATACAGAAATCTTTAGATAGCTCAAACAGGTCTGATTACAGCAATGCCACCCACTAAATTCGAATCAAGAAAATTCGTTTCAGTTGACCCGGGCAAATGCACAGGCTGCGGAATCTGCGAATACGCATGCGCTCTAGAAAAGGGCGAAACCTTCTGGAACCCCATCAAGTCAAGAATACGCGTTGTCCGCATGACCCCACTTTTCAATTTTGCTCTTGCTTGCCGATTCTGCGAGGACGCCAAATGCGTGACTGCTTGCCCAGAAAACGCTTTGACCCAATGCGAGAAAACTGGCATTTTAATGGTTAACGAAAATAAATGCAAAGGCTGCGACTGGTGCATCCAAGCCTGTCCACACGGTGGCATCACGCTTCATCCTGACAAGGGTATAGCCGTAGCCTGCGACTTCTGCGATGGAGAACCCAAATGCGTCGAATTCTGCCCTGAAGAAGCCCTAGAAGTCGTAAGCACCGATGAAGAAGCTGAAAAAAGGTTCACCGACGCTATGGAAAAACTTCCTGCAGAAACCGAGCGCTTAACCAACACGGTCAAAAATAAAGACTGGAAACCACTGCTGGCAGAAGCTGAAGAAAGATCAATGAAAGTCACAGAGAAGCTCGAAGCCCTAAATAAGAAGGCAAGCGCTAAAAAACAAGAATAGAAATTCCCGATCGCTCCCTCAAAAAGCTACAGCTAACCAATTTTTAATTCAAGGGTGGATTTCTTTCCCATGGCATGTTATCAAGCAGAAAAAAGAAACTATGGCTCTCCTTCATAACCTCTCAGAAAATGATCTATGTCGTTTCCGTTTTTCTCGCCCGCATATCCGCCTTCCAAAATGAAAAACGCGGGTTTTTTCAGCGCGGCAACCCTTTTACCTATTTCTCTGTAGCTTTTCTCTGTCAAGCCAAGAGATGCCAAATCTCCAAGATGCGTATCAAAACCCGCCGAGACCGCCACAACCTCAAACCTGCCCACATCAACCATGCCTAACGCTTCATCCAACGTTTTCAGATACCTCTGCTCGCCGCAATCAGCCGGCAATGGAAAGTTCAGGCAATTTCCCTCGGAATATGCTCCCGTGCCAGGATAATACGGGTAACGATGCAACGAAACGTAAACCACTTTTTCGTCGCCTTGGAAAATCTCTTGCGTCCCGTTTCCGTGGTGTCCGTCAACGTCCAGAATCAAAGTTGGCTTGTTAAGGGCTTTCACAGCTATCGCGATGTTATTTAAGTAGCAGAAACCTCGTGTGTAAACGCCTAAGGCTGCTCCGCTCCGTCCTGCATGGTGCCCAGGTGGTCTCATTATCGAAAAACCATTAACCTTCGCCGCTAAAATGGCGCCTCCAGCAGAAAGCCGTGCATACTTGTAAATGTTGTCGTACGCTGGCGTGTCAGAATCTTCAACCAAGCCCTTCTTGAGGTTCCAAATGTACTCCGCTTCATGAACCTTCAGCAAATCTTCTTCAGATGCAGAGGTGGGTTCTAAAAAATCATATCCTTTTTCTTTTAAAATTTCGTGAGCCATCTTTACTCTTTGAGGCCCTTCTATGTGCCAAGCGCCATAGCCCAAACATTTTTCTGAAAAGATTATTTTTGTCTTCATCGCTGGCTGCATCCATACACAGATAAGCTACGTTTTTCACATTAAAATACAACCTCCTCTTAAAGGTTTAGCGCGCTCTAAAAACTGGAAGACGATCACAGATGATTTCCGAAAATCCCTTCGCCGAGTTTCGTAAAGAATGTGAAGCCACGTTAGCGTATGCCTTGAAGAAGACCTTGCCCGAGATTAAAATTGATGTGTTATCTTTGAATAAGCCGCCAAACACCAATTTTGGGCAACTCGCCTCGTCACTATGCTTTGAACTCGCGAAGAAGCTTAATCAAAAGCCCATCGCTCTAGCTGAACATTTAGTCACGGCAATGGGCAAATCTAGTTTTTCCCTAATCGAAAAAGTTGTTCCTGCTGGCGGAGGCTACGTAAACTTTCACGCAGATTTCCCCAAGTTTTCTGCTTTGGCGCTTACATCGGTTAGACAATTGAATTTCGAGTATGGCTTTGTCAAAACCGATAAACCCGTTAAAGTCATTGTTGAGCACACCAGCGTCAATCCGCTTCATCCCATCCATATTGGGCAAGCTAGGAACCCGATGATAGGTGATGCTTTAGCTCGCATTCTCAAGTACAGAGGGCACACGGTTTTCCGCCACTATTACATTGATGATGTCGGACGCCAATCCTCGGTTGTTGCCTACGGCTACGCCAAGCTTGGCAGACCGCGACCCGATGAAAAGGCGGATCATTTTGTGGGCAAGATATACACTATAACTAGTTGTTTGGTAGAACTTAACCGCCTAAGAAGAGAGCTTGAACTTGCAAAAGCGGTTTCGCCTTCTGACGAAGTAGCGAAGATCACTAAGCAAATTGACGAGTGGATGTCTATCGCCGCAGAGCTTGAAGAAAAATTTCCAACGCTTTTCGAAAAGCTCTTGGCAAAAATAGGCAAAGACGAGAATCCTGAGGAAGAAATAAACAGGCTGAATCGCGCCTACGAGGACGGAGAGCCTGAAGCTACGAAACTCGTGAGAGACGTAAGCGAGTTGTGTCTTCAGGGTTTCAGGGAAACGCAAGAGCATGTGGAAATACGTTATGACTCATGGGATTGGGAAAGCGACTTAGTGTGGAACAGCCAAGTTTCTGAAGTTCTCCAAAAACTGAAAACATCGCCGTTCGTTTATACTGAAGGCGAAGTCTTGGAGTTTGACGCTGAAAAAGTGGCGCGCGTTTTGAACCTTAAAGCCAGATTGGGTTTGAGAGAGGATTATGAAGTTCCGCCTTTAACGCTTATGCGGGCTGATGGCACAACGCTTTACACGACGCGTGATATTGCCTACACTATGTGGAAGTTTGACCGAGCGGAAAGAGTAATAAACGTTATTGGCATGGAGCAGTCATTGGCGCAGTTGCAGCTGAAATTAGCTCTATATGCGCTAGGCTACGACAAACACGCGGACAATTTTGTGCATTTTGCTTACAACCTCGTCACGCTTCCAGGCTATAAAATGTCTAGCCGCCGAGGGCGCTACATCACTTTCGATGCTGTTCTCGACGAAGCAGTCGAACGAGCCTACGAAGAGGTTTCGAAGCGCTCACCTCAATTAACAGAAGAGGAAAAACGCGATATCGCCAACTTCGTGGGCATAGGCGCCGTGCGCTACGCTCTTGTTGATGTTGATGCTTCCAAACCTGTTGTTTTCACGTGGGATAGAGTGCTGAACTTCGAAACTAACAGTGCGCCTTACGTGCAATACACTCATGCAAGGGCGTGCAGCATCTTGCGCAAAGCCGCAAGGGAACCAGAAAAAGCAGGGTTCGCACTTTTGAAGGAAACGCTGGAACGCGAGCTCATTCTATCTTTAGCCAGTTTTCCAGACACGTTCATCGAAGCCACAGAATATCTTAAACCCAACTTAATTGCGGATTTTGCTAATGCGCTGGCGGACAAATTTAACACTTTCTACAACGCGTTGCCCGTCATAAAAGCGGAACCGCAAGAACTCAGCGACGCAAGACTAGCTTTAACAGACGCCATCCGAATAGTGCTTCACAACGCTCTAAACCTAATCGGGATAGTGGCGCCAGAAAAAATGTAAAACCCGAACAAGTGGTTTCTTGATTGTTGCGGAGGATAAGTTGGAGAAAAGACTATACCCCCTCTATAAATAGATTCAACTGTAGCGTAGAACTGGTGTTGTTCGACGGTGGGTTCTTCCATAAATCATAAGTTCACACTTGTAATTATTGTTGACAGTGAAGCATGCGTATGTCAGCGTTAGAGCGTTCTTCCTCTAGGCGATTGCGTTTGCAAGTTGCTGTTTTAATGCTTATAGCGTTGACGCTGACTGCTGCCATCCCTTCATTGAATGCTGCTTCTGAAGCGCCTTCAGTTGAGTGGAGCAAAACTTTCGTCGGATTGGTGAGTGATTCTGTCATTCAGACTGCGGATGGAGGCTACGCCATACTGGGGCACGGTGAGGCATATTTACGTACCGTACTTATCAAAACCGACTTGTCTGGTGAGTTGCAGTGGGAAAAGGAGTATGAGAGTGAAGTTTTTGGAGGCGACAACACTGCTGTTTCGGTGGTGCAAACTAGGGCTTTGGGCTATGCACTGTTCGGGGAAGGCGGCTATCTTGTTAAGACTGACGCGGAAGGAAACGTTCAATGGAAAAAGATATTAGAAGTAGAAGGAGTTAGCGTTGGCATCCAAACCATCAATGGACACTTCCTTTTGGTAGGCAACAAGAGAGAAATTAACGGCGAAAATGTTGCTTGGCTGCTTAAAACTGACGAGCAAGGCAACATACTATGGAATAAAACGTTTACTGGAGGCTTCTCTGTTAATCATGTAACAGAGACGCACGATCAGGGTTGCGCAATAGCAGGTAACTGGAATAACAATTTTTGGCTTGCAAAAATCGATTCAAACAGTAACTCACAATGGAGCCACACCTACTCTTATGGCGAACCATCAGACTTACATTTTGTCTCTTCCATCGCAAAAACCAAGGATGGAGGATATCTGCTTGCGGGAGGGGGAGACTGGCGAGCGAGCGGTGGAATTGTTCCTTGGCTGATTAAAATCAATTTCTACGGGAGTGAGCAATGGAGTCTGCCTTACGAAAACATAACTAATAACAGCTTTACCTCAGTCGTGCAAACTGACGATGACGGATACATCCTAGCTTTGAATAACAGCCCAGATATAGTTAAGACAGACACCTCTGGTAGCGAACAATGGAACTTGGCATATGCTGATATAAGCGGGGGAACTGTGCAGCAGTTACGCCGTTTTCTAGGCTCAACCCTAATACAAACCACGGATGGAGGGTTCATTATTGCGAGCACAAGTTCTGGAATCAACATTTTGCTCACCAAGATTTCGCCAGAACCTGACGCCTTGCCGCCCGTAGTTTCTATCTCAAGTCCAAAAAGCAAAACGTACGACACAGGCGATGTTCCGTTGACGTTTACGGTAAATGAGCCTACTTCATGGATTGGTTACAGTCTCAACGGGCAAGATAACGTGACTATCGCTGGGAACACCACTTTGTCAGGGCTAACTGCCAGCACGTACAACCTAACCGTCTACGCTACTGACGCTTCTGGAAAGACGGGTGCCTCAGAAACAATTCACTTCACCCTAGTGGATCGTTTTCCAATTGAGTGGGTCATAGTCAGCATAGTCATAGTAGCTGCCGTCAGCGTTTGTCTTCTGGTTTACTTCAAGAAACAGAGGCTTTTGGCTTACAAGAAGCAGGGTTTGAGGGGCTCCTTCAAGAAACAACTTATCGCAATCGCGAATAACAATATAGTAAGAACTTTAACCATAATTGGCCTATGTATAATTCTGGTCCTCGTCCAATTTTTCTTCCCATACTTTTATTTCTCATCTTTGCCCGGAAATTCAAATTCAACATTCGAAGTAGGAATAAGCTACGTTTACGAGCGGGACAATATCGGACAAATCTACGATGAAGTATCTCGCATTAAGGATTTAGGCTTCAGAATAATTCGTGTAAACATGGTGTGTGACTCCAATGATCCAAATGATTATTCAAACAGCCTAACAGACGTATTCTTCGGTGCGACCCAGTATTTTGACATGAAAGTTGCCCTTATAATTAATAATTATTGTAGCACAGCTGAAATACAACATTACCTTAGCCGATGGGGCAAATACCTCTTTTACGTTCAAATTCTTAATGAACCCGAGTTGTCATCATCGTGGGATATAGGTGCCTTATTCACAGACGACGAAATAATCTCTCGATTCGAACAAGTATACTCAATAGTTGAAAC
>JGI2171J19970_10001320_pt1 | contig 13883 bp, 17 predicted proteins | sample DeeMarSWOR324_28_FD_19970 | JGI IMG/M metagenome (IMG submission 19970) | reverse complement strand
GCTCGCCTATTCAAGCATGCTGATCTGAGGGCCATGGCTCGGGCATCTAGGGTTCCAGTAATTAACGGTTGCGACGAAAAATACCACCCCTGCCAAGCTATATCTGATTTGATGACCATTAAAGAGAAGAAAGGCGCCTTGAAAGGGTTAAAGCTCGTCTACATCGGGATTCACAACAACGTCTGCAATTCCTTGATAGAGGGCTGCACCAAAGTTGGGATGAAGATAACGACGGTAACTCCGATGGTGAATGAGCCATCCTTTGACAAAGAGTTAGTTGAGAGGGCTGAGCGAACTGGTCTGTATAGAACTACTTTGGACATAAAGGAGGCTGTTCAGGACGCAGATATCGTTTACACCGACACATGGGTGGACATGGAATTCTTTCTCGATCCAAAGTTCAAGAAAGAAAAAGAGAAGAGAATGAGACTGATGAACCCGTACCAAATCAACAGCCAACTACTGAAGAACAGCAACGCTCTCATAATGCACGACATGCCGATTCACAGGGGCTACGAGATAAGCGACGAGGCAGTAGAGAGCCCCAACTCCATAATCTACGACCAAAGCGAAAACAGATTGTACTCCGCAAAAGGAATTCTCATAAACCTTTTGACCTGAAGTTGCTTCTACTTAAGAATCATCTGCGTAAACTGCTCAGGTTGGAACTCCTGTAGGTCCTCGTATCTTTGACCCACCCCGATGAACACGATAGGTTGACCAGTGACGTAGGTTACGCTAAGGGCTGCTCCGCCTTTCACGTCAGCATCTACCTTTGTTAAAATGGTTCCATCAATGCCAACTGTCTTGTGAAACTCTTCAGCCTGCATGACAGCGTCATTTCCAGTGAGTGCGTCGACTGTAAGAATTGTCACGTCTGGGTTAATGATTCGCTTAATCTTTCCAAGCTCGTTCATGAGGTTTTTGTCTGTTTGGATACGCCCAGCAGTGTCAATAAGCACCACATTTATCCCCCGGGCCCTTGCGTGGCTCACGGCGTCATAGGCTACAGCGGCAGGGTCAGCTCCGTATTTGTGTTTTATCATGCGCACGCCCAGTCGTTTCGCATGCTCCTCTAGTTGTTCAATGGAGCCAGCTCGGTACGTGTCGCTACAAGCAAGGACGACTGAGTAACCATTCTTCATGAAACGATTAGCGACTTTGGCTATGCTTGTGGTTTTACCAGTCCCGTTTATTCCCACGAAAAGGATTACACAAGGTTCATTTATTTTCTGTTTTCTCTCAACCATTTCTGATAGGCTGATCGCTTCTTTCGTGTCGAGAATGCCTAGTAAGACTTCGTTCAGGTTGGCCTTCACTATTTCCTTTCGATCTTCCAAGCGTTTCACTTGAACGCCTTCAAGTCGTTTTTCCATTTCTTCGCAGATGCGGTCAGCTACTGGCAATGCAACATCGTTTTCGATTAGGTTTAGTTTGAATTCTTCAAGAATGGGGTGGAGCTGCTTTGCTGTTAGTTCTGTTGTTGTGACTTTGTTTACGAGTCCGCTAAGTCCTTTTCTTAGTTTCTCGAACACCTTGCGGGCGCCCCTTTTCTCTTAGGCTTGCTGCTATTTCTTCGAGTTTTGCTCTGCCGTCTTGGATTTTTCCGATCACCTCGTTGAGTTGCTGCCAAAGGGATGTTCTCGTCTTTTCCAAGTCTTCTATACGATGCCCCAAGCTCTCTTTGGCTTCACCAAGCGTTTTCTCAACAGCGACGTCTGCCCCTAAACCGACTATCATCGTTTCAGCGCTCTCCAGCTTTGCTTTTATGTATGAGCCTCCGCCGATGGGAACAAAAAGTGGCGCATCTTCCTTTTCCTTCTCTAGTCCTTCCAATGTCATTTTTGCCACTCTAAACTCTGTGAGGGCAGCATTTATGAGATTTATTCTTGATTGGAGAGCTTCAGCTGTACCTTCTAGGATTCGTAGCTCGACGACTAGTCGGCGGAAGGTTTCTTCTTCACTGGACACGCTATTCTTCTCCCGATGAAAGTTTCCTTATGACTGGATTCTCGATCTCTTGTAGACTTATCGCCTCAACACTTACGATCTTAATCTGGAAACGTTTGACTCTATGTTTGCTCCCCAACTCCTTGTAAACCTCTTCCACGGCATGCTCAGGCTTCAAAGCCCGAATTTCTTTCCGAAAGCTTGTTTGGTAATTAGGCTTATTGATCTCTCCAGAGACTCGGAAAACCTTGACTTCGTTGAAGCCAGTGTCAGCCATCAGAATCACCATGTTGCTATAGCTCTCTGACAATTAACCACCCAATATAAATATTTAAGGGAATGCATCATCCACGATTGAGAACGGAGTTCGTCTTTGTTTAGAAGGCCGCAGAAACAAACAGTTCAAAGCAAACGCGCACGAAAAATTCTCTAATGACTTCTTAGGCATGGACGATTGCGCATATATACTGATGGTTCTAGCAGTATTACGCAGAAGTGAAGGCTTTAATGAGTAGTCGATTTTTTAGAACCCGCAAGGCAAAGGTGGATGACTATTCTGCATGTCTGCCTCTATTCTCCCTATTATATCACGGAGACATAGGGGCAAACTTCAAACATGCCTTTGTAAGTTTTATCAGAAATGATGATGGTGTCGTCTTACTTGCAGAAGATTCTTACAAAGTCGTAGGAATTCTAGTAGGAAGCTATCACTTGGACATTGATTGGGAGGGCAGAATTGCGAGAATTGACGCATTAATTGTGGATGAAGCTTGTAGAAAAAGAGGTATCGGCAGTAAACTTGTGAGCCAATTCATCGCCCTGGCCGAGAGGAAAAATTGCAGAGCAGTCAAGTCCAGAATAAACAGAAAGAATGTAGTTGCACAGAGATTCCACGAAAGCTTGGGTTTCACAAAAGCCAACACATACGAATACTTCCTAGACTTCCAAGAACAACGCAGGCAGTGATCTCACCGCGCGCATCAACACGACAAGAATATGGTGATCATACGGTGGTTGGAATCAAAAGCTGTAAAATATTAAGTTCTTTCCTATTATACCGGAACGGAGATGCAACGGAAACGATATGAACCCAGAGACAGTTTTAGTACTTGACTTCGGCGGTCAATACTGCCATCTTATAGCGAGAAGAGTTAGGGAGTATAAGGTCTATTCTGAGATAGTGCCTCACGATATAACGCCTATAGAAATCGAAGCACTGAAAGAGAAGCTTAAAGTAAAAGGATTGATTCTATCCGGCGGACCGTCAAGCGTCTACGATGATGACGCTCCCAAGTTCCACCCGAAGATTCTGGATTCCAACTTACCACTTCTTGGATTGTGTTATGGACACCAGCTCATTGCACACATCTCTGGAGGAGACGTAAAGACTGCAAAGAAGAAAGAGTATGGAATAACCTACGCTACAATCGATAAGACTGTAGGCGTCTTGAAAAATCTGGACAGAATGGAAAAGGTGTGGATGAGCCACGGAGATACCGTCTACTCGCTTCCCAAAAGCTTTGAAGTTCTAGCACACACGGACAATTCTCCAGTGGCAGCTTTCAAACACAGAAAAAAGCCGATATATGGCTTGCAGTGGCACCCAGAAGTCATTCACACAGAAAATGGAATGACAATGCTCAAGAACTTCCTTTTTGAAGTTTGCGGATGTGAAGCGAACTGGAATATCGAAGACTTCATAGAGAAGGCAGTTCACGAAGTAAGAACGAAGATCGAGGATGGAAAAGCAATCGTTGCTTTGAGCGGCGGCATCGATTCTGCCACAGTCACGGCACTAACTGCCAGAGCTATAGGAAGCAACTTAACTGCAGTCTTTGTTGACCATGGGTTCATGAGAGAAGGAGAGCCAGAATTCGTTGCAAACACGTTTGGAAAACTGAACATTAGTCTGGTTTCAGTTGATGCTAGGAAGAGATTTCTGAAGCGACTCAAGGGTATAGTTGACCCTGAACAAAAACGAAGAGCCATCGGAGAAGAGTTCATCAGAGTCTTTGAAAAGGTTGCAAAGGACGTTGGAGCAGACTATCTAATACAAGGAACCATATACCCAGACCGAATAGAGTCCGGTTTCAGAAAATTCTCAGACAAGATAAAGACCCACCACAACGTCGCGGGACTCCCCTTAAAAATGAAGTTCAAAGAAATCGTTGAACCCCTGAGAGACCTCTACAAGGACGAGGTTAGAAAGGTCGCAGAGAGACTGGGATTACCTACAGAGATCGTCTGGAGGCAACCCTTTCCCGGTCCCGGCTTGGCCGTAAGGGTCACTGGCGAAGTGACCCAGAAGAAACTCGATATCGCCAGAAAAGCGGACAAGATTGTAACTGAAGAAATCGAGAGGAGTAGACTAGAGGAAAGATTGTGGCAGTATTTTGCGGTCTTGATGGACACAAAGAGTACAGGGGTGAAAGGGGATTCTAGAGCTTACGGCTACACGGTCGCAGTCAGATGTGTCGAGAGTAAAGAAGCCATGACTGCCAGCTTCACAAGAATCCCATACGAAACCCTGGAAATGATCTCTACAAGAATAACCAACGAGATACCACAAGTCACAAGAGTTGTATACGATGTGACCCACAAACCACCAGCGACAATAGAATGGGAATAACGGCAACAGAGCGCGACTATAGCACGCTTACCGACGACCTGTGTGCGTTAGATCGTTCCGCCTTTCATGGTTAATTTGGGGTCCGCTGCCTCCTCACTGACTTCTTTTACCACATCAAGCGCTTGCCCAATGATGAACAGCTCAGGGCCTGTTGTTATAAATCCGGCCACTGCCCCCCGCTCATTTCCGATAAGCCCTGTAGAAACGTACGGTATCCCACAGTTAACTGTTCCAACATCCACATGAACCTTCAAAACATCCGCCAATACCTTCTGTTCCTCGTCCTTGAGTAGCGGATGAGCCAAAGCGCCCTTGTTGGTAGCAATAGCGAGAGAGCCAACGTATGGTAAGCCCGCTATTTCTCCCCCAACTGCTTCAACCCCTAGTGTGTCTGCTATTTTCTTCAGGTCTCTCGTCTTCAGTCGCGGGTCAACAACTGCGCCGTAGTCGTTTGCCAAGATCGAGTTTCCATAGGCGGTTCTTTTCGTCTCCATAATCGTCATGTTTATGTCTGATAACTCTTTTATAGCTCGGATCTCTTTGTCTTGCACAAAGTGAGGAAGAACTATTCCATTAGAATTTGCATTAGAAAGAGCGCCTATGAGCACCGACTCGCCAATTGTTGTCCGGACCACTCTTACCCTCAACCACTCTTCAAGTTCTTTGACCTTTTTTTCAGGAAGCTGAGGGGGAACAATTGCCATTTTGTTGATCGCGAGCGAGTAAACCCCTATGCTGGCGCTCCCGAAAAGGCCGAATCGAAAGATCGCCACACTTAGTCCCCTTGGGCAAGATAAACGGTTACTGTTCCTTCCTTATCCTTAGCCAATCTAACCCGTATCTTTCGAGGAGGCTTCTCAATGCCCCTACTCCAAACCTTTTCATTTACCTCATTACTAATGAGTAACCTTCCAACTTCCTCCATCCCTTCTTCCGAACCGCCACCGCGCATTTTCATATGCCTTTCAACAAAACTCCTAATCAAACGCATAGCACGGGGCGCCCGCTTCTTCCGGGGAGAAATCCAAGCTCTGCCCAGTGGGATGGTGTATAGTCTTTCTTCAACAATTTCCTCTTCGACTTCTTCTTTCTCTCGCCTTCCAACTCTTTCTTTTTTTGCCTCAACTTCCTCGGCTTCTTCTGCCTCTTCTTCGATTTCTTCCAAGACTTCCTTTGTCTCTTCTTCTGTAACCTCTTCTATGCCGCCGGCTTCTTCCTCTTCTCCCTCAGCTTCGGTCTCCTCTCCAGTCGTTTTGCTTTCTCCTAGTTCCTTTTCCGCCGTATCCTCGATCTCTTCGACTTCTTCAGCTTCCTCCGACCTTTTCCTCATCCACGTTTCCTCAAGCCTTGATCTTTGTTCGTCTCCACTGGCGTCTTTTCGGGCTAGTTCTAACGCGCCCTCGAGTTTTCGCGATAACCCATGTGGGAACTGGCTTACTCTCTTTTCCCGCTTTAGCTAATCTACGTTTTTTGGCCGTAGGTTTATTCCTCGCCATTATCAAACTCTCCTAATTTTTGGCTCCCGACGNCGAGACTGCAGTTTCATAAGAATCTCTTTGAGCTGTTCATCGGTTATCGGGATGTTTACTCTGCCTTGCTGTGCGAGTTGGATTAGCTGGAGTTCGAGTTGCGAAGCGAATTCTTGTTTGACCATCTTCAGGTTATTGAGGCGTCTTCTAGCGTCAGATGTTAGTATTCGGCGGAGAACAGCTTGCTTTTGCATCTCAATTTCTTGCTGCATCTGGACTTGTTGCTGTTCTTCAGCTAGTCGCCGTCTCAGTTCCAGTAGCCGCCGCTTTCGCAGCTCTTCCATTTCCTCGTCGCTCATCCATGCACCCCTAGTACTTCTTCAGCTCGGGAATTTTCGTCTCAAGTTCACCTTTGATTTCCGTAGAAACTCTGTCTAAGAGCCGCCTTCCATCGTTAGTGACCACCCTTCCTCTGTTTCCCAGAGGTTTTACAAGTCCCGCAGCTTCTAGTTGCTGGAGGGCTTTTCTGATGTTTGCGCCGCCTCCTTTTCTAGCGTGTTCAGGTCTCACCCCTCGGTCAATTCTCCCTCCATATTCTGAGCGTAGGCGTTGTACGCCCACGGGTCCTTTCATGTAGATTTTTCGCAGAATTGAGGCACATCTACTGAACCACCAGTCTGGGTTTTGTGGTGGTCTTTCAGAGTGTGAACCGGTCTTCACAAAGGGTGCCCATGGTGGTGGAACTATCATATCATGTTCCGCTTTTAGGCGATTGGCTAGCCTTTTGATGAGAATAGAAGCTGGAACGTCGTAGGGAGTTGGCAATGCTCTTCTCCTAGAGCCTAGTTTTTCTCTCACTAATAACGAAGCGTCTTATAAAGACTTTTCACCCTTTCCGAGGTTTATATAATATGAGAGTGTGGCCTCGCACCTCGACCAATACTGATTCTGTTTGTTCTGCTATCTTTGATGCCAGACTTTTCGCCTCTTCTTCCTCAAGTGCGCTCTTTAGTATCCGCGCCTTCACAATCTCTCTTTTTTCCAGTTGCCTCGAGACCTCATCTATTATTCTTTGACGCGCTCCCTCTTTTCCAACCCATATCGTTGGCTTCTCCGTGCACATTTCACGCCTTATTCGACGCTTCATTTTTGGGGTTATCATCTTGTTCGCCTCCTCAGGGGTATACGGGTGTGCTTACCGCAAGTGAAGCACGTGATGACGAGGTGTGGTTCCCTTCTCGTCTGGGTTCGAACACGGCAACTCACGCCCGGTAAGATAAAGCTCTTACAATGTCTGCAAATAAGTCGCCTATATTCTTTAGGAAGCCGCACTTTAGTTGCCATCGCAATTCTTCTCGCAACCTTTACGTAGCGTTGCGCCAACCTTGGATCCTCATGAACAACCGCTTTGGCGAGTTGGAAAAGAATACGAATGCGTTGCAGTGCTATCTGCTTCCTAGGGTTCATTTTCATAGAACCTCTTTGCGTATGCCCATTAAATCTTTGTTTTCCTATTTCTCCTCAGTTTGAGATGAAAGCTTGCGCGTATGCAACCTTTGAAGTCAGAAGCACGGCTTCCTTTTAGGTGACAAGGTTTCGTTCTGCTTAGAAAGCAACAGTTGAAAGCCTTTCTATTAAGCAGGCCGTTTAAAGGCTTAATTGTGTCACAGAAGTAGTAGAGACTTCAAGAGGTGCTTTTTGATGGAAAGACAAAGGAAGTTGACTCGTGACATCATACTTCAAACTCTCATTGATGCCCTAGAACCCCGTGATTATGTCCATGCCTTCTGGGAAGGAGGCGCAGCCGCCTTCGAAAGGCTCGATGAATGGTCCGATATCGACCTGTATTTGGTTGTAGATGACGAGAAAACTGATGAGACGTTCCTCGCGGTCGAAGAGGCTTTGAGATCGTTGTCTCCTATCGAACAGAAGTACGAGGTATTGCATCCTCCGTCGCTGGGCCTCTCCCAAGCCTTCTATAAGCTGGATGGCGCGAGTGAGTATCTTCTCATTGACCTTGCCGTCTTGAGGTCCAGCAGTCCAGACAAGTTCTTGGAACCTGAGATACATGGCAAAGCAGTATTCTACTTCAACAAATCCGACGAAGTGAAGCCGCCTCCGTTGGACAAGGATGCGCTCGCTAGGAAACTACAGGAAAGGTTGGACAGATTGAAGGCGAGGTTCGCCATGTTCAACAGTTTCGTCCAGAAGGAGATCAACAGGGGCAATCACCTGGAAGCTATGGATTTCTATCGCGCTTACACTCTCGGTACTCTGGTTGAAGCTTTGAGGATCAGGTATAACCCGTTCCATTATGATTTCAGAATGCATTACATCCACTACGAACTTCCATCCGAAATAGTCAAGAAACTTGAGCATCTCTACTTTGTCAAGGATGGAAAGGATCTGCAAAAGAAGTATAATGAAGCGACTAAATGGTTCCATGAAATGACTTCAAGAATCGATCAAGAGGAGATAGAAAGACAGATGAAAATATCCTAAAGGGTTTCGTGCCCTCAAAACCTTGATTTAATACTGGATTTCGCCAATCTTGTTCTTAATAGTTCCATGTTGGTAAACTAGCAGTGAAGGAATCTCCTTGTTAACTCTTATATTGGCTGAGTCTGCCCTTGAAACAATCCCTCAAAGCTTATGGGCACGCCCGCTCATCAGGCGCTATTCAAAAAAGCGTGAGAAGGCTCCACAGTTTCTTCTCTTAGACAGATCTTACCACCACAACGCTATAAAAAGGCTTGAAGAAAGCGAGAAGAGGGGTCGTCCAGACATCATTCATTTTGCCCTCCTCGAAGCCTTGGGCTCGCCCCTCAACAAAGAAGGAAACCTCCAGATTTACGTTCACACCATCAACGATTACATCATCAGCATAAACCCTAGCGTCCGGTTGCCTAAGAACTACAATCGATTTGAAGGCCTTCTTGAGCAGTTGTTTCAGCTGGGAACCATCCCGCCTACTGGAGAAATTCTTCTGCACCTACAACGCAAAGATCTGTCTCAACTGCTTTACGAAGTCGACCCTGACCACGTCATAGCCTTCAGCACAGAGGGTTCACCAAGAACCTTGGAAGAAGCTATATCAAGACTTTACTCCAAAGAGAGACCTGTGGTAATTATTGGCGGATTTCCTCACGGGCACTTCTCAGAAACAACAGTTAGACTAGCTGATGAGATCGTGTGCGTAGACCGAGAGATGTTGGAAGCATGGACCTTGACGTCAAGGGTGATCTATGAATACGAACGTGCCGTTTCGTTGCCGAAAAAGCGGCTTGATAGATCACTTTGAGAGGAAACTGGGAAACTTCAACGGTCTCTTATTCTTCTCGTAGAGAACTTCTGCTCTAGGCTGTAGTGTCCCAGTTCGTCAAGGATCGCTGGGCAGTTTTGGATACACTTCTGCACCAAATGGAGATACCTGCCAACCCTCACGGTTTCTGGACTTACCTCTACGGCGTTCCCGTTGACAACAACGTAGTGACTAGAGGGGATATTGGATTTTGTTAGGAAAAGGGCTTGATTCAAAGCAGAGTGTAACGCAAAACAGTGAGGAGAACCATCCACCGTCAATAGCGTGACCTCCTTTGGAGGTGAGCATGTCATGATGGAAGCAAGCTTGCCCATGATCAACCCGGAGTTTTCAAATGTTGGACAACATGTCAAAGCCACGCGCCCTTTGACAAACTTTTTACATAAATCGGGAGAGACGGCTTGAGCACACTCGCTCATCAAAAGCAAAGAGGCATCCTTCAAAAACGGTGCCTTAACCCAGGTTTCTAACAACCTCATACATAATTCCTCTTTTGCGTGACCAAGTTTTGGTGCGGTCGCCGGGATTCGAACCCGGGATTACAGGCTTGGAAGGCTTACACCGTTTGAACTGTGTCCTAAACCAGGCTAGACCACGACCGCAAATACTTACGTCAAAACCAAAAGATGTTATCCAGTAAAATATCTATTACGGTATACGATCAGCAGAGACGGGCTTAGTATATATGATTGGCTTCGGGTTCTGGAGTTGAAGCGAAAGCTTATATGGATGGATAATCCAACCATATTTGCTATGCTATCACTTCCAACCCGTCAGCTTACACTGCTTTCGATTCTAACAGCATTGTGCATAGGGTTCCAGTTGACGCCCCGCCCCCCAAATGTCGAGTTCACTTCTCTAATCGTCTTCGTCGTGGGCGCCCTTTATGGAATTCCCATCGGGGCAGGGCTCGGCATCTTAGTAATGTTCATCAACGGATTCTTTTCACCTTGGGGATTTGGTGGCTTGAATATACCCTTTCAGATTATAATGATGGCTATTGTTGGAATTGGGGGAGGATTGTACAAGCGGGAAAAGGCAGGGTCGTACGACGTGAGTTCATTCGTTGAAACCGCAATCTTAGGTGCCTTTCTTACGCTTGTTTACGATATCATCACCAATCTTGGATTTGCTATAACATTATGGCTGGCTGAAACGCCCATTTTGATGGCAATAATCACTGCGATGGTTTGGGGAGCGCCTTTCTCACTGGTCCATATCGTGTCTAATACTATAGTCTTCGCAGTGCTCTTCTTCCCAGTTACAAGTACGCTGCGAAAACTTCTCGGAGGTGAGCACCACTGGAAAAGGGAACCACTACTTACGTAGCTTTGGGTCTTTTGGTCTGGGCGATCTCTGGTACTCTCATTGCTGGCTACTACTTCACTCAATATAAGATCTACCAAAATGAGTACGAAACCCTCGCTAGCGAAATGGAATCCATCTTATTGGTTAACGTTCTTGTGAGTTATGGTAACGGAACAAAGATTTGGTACAACAAAACCGCTCTTCCTCTGGACTCGACTGCTTTCAAGGCGATACTTGCAGTGGCTGATGTAAACTACACAGACTACGGAGGAGAGTTGGGAATACTAGTCACGTCCATAAATGGTTTGACAAACAACTCCACGCACGGATGGTTCTACTGGTATTGGGATTCCGGAAATTCAGTGTGGGTACTTCCAGAATATTCATGCGCAAAATATATACTCCATCGAGATGATGTAATCGCCTTCACCTACGAGAGTTATTCGACATGGCCGCCTCCACAACCCACATAAAAAATCACAAGTTACTGTTATAAATCGACAATTCTGATAGAGTACGGTATGATGGAGAACCATTTGCAGTGAGATTCTTAAATGTTTTAGATAGGGTCACAAGTAAGATTGCCCCTGGACGTACACCTTCCTTTACTGAGGCTCACGTGCTGAAAGCATTAGAAACAATTGGCAAACACAGATTTGTTGGCAGAATAAGATTGTCAAAGGAACTCGGGTCAGGAGAGGGCACAACGAGAACACTTGTTAAGCATTTGAAAAGGGAGAAGCTAGTTGAAGTCTCAAGAAAAGGAATTATGCTTTCAGAATCTGGCAAAGAGTTGCTCTCGAAATTAAGGTCCCACATCAGCGAAGGAGTAGAGATCCCGCCTGGAGCCTTAACGGTAGGTCCCCATAACTTTGCAGTTCTTGTAAGAAACAGAGGTCACGCAGTGAAGTACGGCTTAGAACAACGAGACGCGGCAATCAGAGCAGGAGCATCGGGAGCCACAACTCTAGTCTATTTCCAAAATAGACTAACTATGCCCGGAGTCGAAGAAGACGTTTTCAAAGAGGCTTCATTAATCCGCAAGTTTCTGATGTCCAAACTTAGCCCAGAAGAAAATGATGCGATCATAATAGGGAGTGCGAAGGATAAGAGAACAGCTGAGTTTGGCGCTAGGATGTCAGCTATTGAACTGCTGAAGAAGTGAAAGACTCTTGCCATCAATGAAAATGGTGCGGCCGCCGGGATTTGAACCCGGGTCGTCAGCGTGGCAGGCTGATGTCCTAACCAAACTAGACTACGGCCGCTACGTAGTTTCAGGTTATTTTTGATATCGGAGATGAATTAAGGTTTTGTTGTCTTGTTTCTCTGCTTGTTGATAATCCATCCAAGACTTCTTTCTTAACCATGCATAGGGTCTTCTAATAGGGTTGTAGCGGTGAGCGTGCAGAAGACTTAACTCTGGAAGGTGAATAAGGAGACAGAGGCGATGCTGATGGTTGAGAACAAAGGCGCCAACCTGGATATTTGATACAAGAATTGCGCGCACACTACCTGACATTCATAGATGCTGAATGGGATGTAGAAATGGAGGAAAAGAAGAGACAAGCAAAAACTGTTGCTGACCAGTTCAAAAATGAACTCGTTAAACTTGCACAGAGAACTGACACAGAGATACAACAACTGCTTGATGATTATGAAGAGGTAATGAAGAGTGCAGTTGGAGAACCACCTAGTTTATCGGAGTATCTAAGTACCTACGATAACATGATAATTGTTTTCATACAAAACCTACTGCAGACTAGAAGTGAAAAAAGGGACATGCGTCTGAAGAGAAGAATAGCAGAACTAGAAGAGGAATAGTGCACTAGCTTCCATGGGTCTTTCTTACTGATGAAAGTGTGACCAACCCAACTATCCAAACTATGAAGGTAGAATACCATACAGGAAACGCAGACTCATGAAAATGGAAGATGTTATGATATACGGAGACGAGGAAGAATGAGATCCAGCAACCCAATGTCCAAAAATGCCTTGCGTACTTCATAATGATGAACCAGTAGTGTTTTCATAAAAGATTTCTGTATTGTAGATTTGTTTCCTAAATAAAGACGGAAGAAGTCATTGCTGGACCAAAAGAACTATGCTCTCTTGGGAATACAAAAGGAAGAACATGGATGACTACTCTTGAAGGTGATTAGAGAGCTGCATATTAGAGCAGTTGCCGCTATTCTGATATGGATTGCCGTAGCTTTGCTGCTCCTGAACAACTTCTTCAGGTCAGAGTGGTTATTTCTCATACCAATTGCTATCATATTACTAGCAGTTCTGTTGTATTTCGTTCCTCGGCTGAGGAAATAAGGGCTGTGTGAAGAGGCGGTGGTTAGGGGCTAGGGGCTATTGCTTTTTCAGTTCTAGGTAGTCTGTGAGTATTAAGATTCCTTGAATTATCAGGAACAGCCCAATTATCCACTCCAGAAGCTGTGGAAACACTATTACCAGTATGCCGAAAATAATGCATATTACAGCTAGAATTGGCTTGGAAATCGTGATTCCGATCTTCTTTAATCCCTTTTCTAGTGCTGTAGCCATGAATCCTCCCTCCAATCCTTCAACCTTTAACAGTAGCGCGGCAGTCCATATTTAAGGTTTCACACTCATGCGTCCGAGTCGTCTTCCACGGTTTTATGTTCAGGTATAGCATATTTGTTTAGTAGCGAGGTTTCAAGTATGGGCATTCAATCCATAGAGGTTTACCGAGTAGCCCTCCAATATCTGGAACCCTTTCGCATAGCCCCCAGCACAAGCATAGAGAGCGAAAACGTCGTCGTCAAGATTCATACGGATTACGAGGTCGTCGGGATTGGAGAAGCTTCTCCTTCTAAGAGAGTGACGCAGGAAACTCAGGAAACTGTCCTGCACTCTTTCGAAAAGGTTTGTCCACGTTTGATTGGAATGTGCCCCTTAAGAATCGAGCAGATCATTGAGATGATGGACAAGATAATCGCAACGAATCCAAGCGCCAAGGCAGCAATAGACATGGCTCTGCATGACATCTTGGGAAAGACGACCAAGAAGCCACTCTTCAAACTTCTCGGAGGCTTTCGAGAAAGCGTCTTGACTGACATTACTCTCAGCATAAAGAGCCCTGAAGAAATGGCTCGGGATGCTGCTGATGCTGTTAAGAAAGGGTTTAAGGCGCTAAAAGTCAAGGTTGGAATGGCCCCAGAAGAGGACCTTGAGAGAG
>JGI2171J19970_10001313_pt1 | contig 13901 bp, 8 predicted proteins | sample DeeMarSWOR324_28_FD_19970 | JGI IMG/M metagenome (IMG submission 19970) | reverse complement strand
CTGCAGATACACAGGCCACATCGTCGGCAGGCGGCGGCCGATCTCCTCGCGAGAGACACCCGCGTCGCCGATCAGCTCCACCACGATCTGCGGATCGGTCTTGCCATGGAAGTAATAGCCGTCGATCGGCCCGGCCGTTCCGAAGACCATCTCCAGAGCGCTGTGCAGCGCGGCACGGCCCGCCCCATCGGTGTAGAGCAGGGTGCCGTCGATATCGAAGAAAACCCGAAGACGGGCCACGCCCGGCACTCAAGTCCTCCCCGGCTTCCGGAGTCCGCGCATACCCTAAACCTAGCAAATTGGTGCCCTATTCCAACGATCGCCAGGTCAAGGGAGCTTCACGGCCCGCTCGATGGCCTGCGCCAGGGCCCACTCGGCGCACAACCCGATGCGCAGCAACACCGCCGGGCTTAGCTCTGCGGGAGCGGCCCCGGTCGAGCAAGCGAACACCAGGTCCCCATCGAACACCGTGTTGGCAGGAGAGATGCGACGGACGACGGCGTTCATCGCCTGCCGAGCGACCGTGGCCAGGTCGGCACGGCGGAGTGCGTAGTCCGTGGCAACCACAGCGAGCGTCGTGCTCGTGCCAGCCTGAGCGACAGACGCGGCGGGCGGCCCGTGCTCCCGCAGGTAGGCGGCCGTATCGAGGAAGGTGCCGGTCTCGTCCCGGGCTCCGGCGATGATGCTGCCACGGGCATCCAGCACGTCCCCAAAGGCATTGACCACGACGAGTGCCCCAACAGTGCAATCCTCAAGCTGAGTGGCGAAGCTGCCCAGTCCAGCGGGCACGGCCGTGGCTGGGCCCAGGAGTTTGCCTACCCTGGCGCCAGTGCCCGCGCCCACGCGGCCTTCAGGCACCGGCCCCTGCGTCGCCGCCTCACAGGCGGCGTACCCCATCGCGGGATCGGGGCGTCGCTCCGATCCGCCCAACCCCAGGTCGAAGATGACGGCGCTGGGTACGATGGCCACGCGGCCGGCGCCGATCTGGAAACCACGTCCCTGCTCCTCCAGCCAGCGTGACACGCCGTCCGCCGCCGCGAGGCCGTACGCGGAACCACCGGTCAGGAGCAAGGCGTCCACACGGGGTACTAGATGATTGGTCGTGAGTGAATCGAGCTGGCGTGTACCGCTCGCCTGTCCGCGCACATCCACGGCCGCTCGAAACGGTCCCAAGATCACGGTGCAACCGGTGGCCGCCTGCTCGGCGCTGGCGTGGCCCACCGAGATACCGGGAACGGCTGTGAGGGTCGAGTTGGCGGGTTGCGGGGGAGCCACTGCCGAACGGGTCCTAGGGCATCTCGAATGGCAGTCTCGAGGTGGTTGGCAGACTCGCGTCCCTGGTCATTCCACCTTCGTCATCGTCTCCGGCTGATAGCTGAACACCCGGTTACGACCCGCCGCTTTTGCCTGGTACAGCGCCTGGTCGGCCCGATCGATGAGATCTTCGGGCGTCACCACGCCGGCCTCCGGATAACCGACGACGCCGCCGCTTACCGTGAGCCGCATCGTGCCGGCACGCAGATCGAACTCGCGGCGGCTGATGCCGTTGCGGATACGCTCCGCCAGCTGGAAGGTGCCGTGGGCACTGGTCTCCGGCAACACCAGCAAGAACTCATCGCCGCCGTAGCGGCCGACGAAGTCCGCCGTGCGCAGCGAGCGCTGCAGCACCTCGCCGATGGAACGCAGCGCGGCGTCCCCCGTGGTATGGCCGTGTGTGTCGTTGAGGCGCTTGAAGTCGTCGATATCGAACATGACGAGCCCGAGCAACCGCTTGTAACGTGCGGCACGCTCCAACTCGTTCTCCAGCCGCTCCATCAGGTAGCGGCGCGAGAGACAACCCGTCAGCTCATCGGTCTTCGCCAGGATCTCGAGCTGCTCCTGATGAGAGAGCACGCTCTCGAACATCGCCGCACGGTTGAGGGCCCGCACGGCCCCCTGGGCGATCGCCGAGGTCAATCTCACCGATTCCTCGTCAAGCGTAGGCTCATCGCTGCTGGAGCGCAGGAAGAAGACTCCGCTACGGCTCTTGTCGAAGGTGAACGGGATGGCGAGGATCGACTGGATATCGATGCTGATGTTCTCCGTCTCCCAGAGCGGCCGGATCTGCTCGAACAGGGCTGAGCCTTTGAGGTTCTTGACCAAGACCGGCGCACCGGTTTCCACCGCCTGGCGGATCTCCGGATAGCGACCCAGATCGATAGACAGGGCGCTGATGCTCGGGTCGTCGTGGGCGGCCACGACGGTGCCGTGCTCGCCGCCCTCGTCCACCAGGATCATCGAGCAGCGCCGGATCTGGAAGAGCCGAGACACACGGCGGACGAGGATATCGAAGATCTCCTCGCTGGAGAGACTGGCCGTGACGTCACGCACGATGTCCAGCACGATGCCGCTTGTGTCAGCCTCGCGCCGCGCCACCCGGATCAGCCGGCCCCGTTCCACGTGCGCGGTTACCCGGGCGAGCACCTCGCTGAGCTCAAACGGCTTGCGGATGTAATCCGAGACACCGGCACGCAGGGCAAGCGCGGCGTCGTCGCCCTGCTTCTGTGAGGACATGAGCATGACGGGTACGTCACGGGAGCCCACCCGGTGGCGTACATGCCGGACGATCTCCAGTGGCGCCATCTCCCGGATCGACTCGTCCACAACAACCAGATCAGGGCTCTGGCTGGCGACATAGCTGAGCAGTGTCGTCCCGTCTTCCACGCAGCGGACGGTGTAGCCCTCGCGGGTCAGAGCCTCGTCCAGTCCAGGCAACGCCTCAGCGCCGTCACGCCCGACGAGGATGTATCCCCTATCGCTCATGCCACCTCGCTCGCCTGCTTGCCGTACTCTCCCAGCCAGGCCGCCCAGTGGTGGGGATCGACGTTGCCGCCTGAGAGCACCGCCGCGGTCGGTCTCTCGGGCAGCCTGCCCGACATGTACGCTGCCACGGCTGCCGCGCCGCTCGGCTCCACCACCAGCCGGAACTCCTCGGCGATCCAGGCCAGCGCCTTCAAGATCTCTTCATCCTCCACGACCACGATGTCGTCCACGAGCTCCCGCGCGTGTGCGAAAGTCAGGTCGCCCGGCCGTACGGGCTTGAGGCCATCGGCCACGCTGGCGACCGTCTCCAGCTGCACAGGCTGACCCGCCTCCAGCGAGCGACGCATCGCCGCCGCCCCACTCGGCTCGACGCCGAGGATCTCTGCTCGAGGTGCCAGGGCCCGCACGGCCGCGGCCACTCCAGCGAGCAGCCCGCCGCCGCCAACGGGGACCAGCACGCGCTGCACGTCGGGCCAGTCCTCCACAATCTCCAGGCCTGCCGTGCCCTGACCGGCGATGATGTGCCGGTGATCGAAGGGCGGGACGATCACCATGCCCCTGGCCGCGGCGATCTGCTCGGCTCGTCGTTGGCGCTCCAGTGACGTTGTGCCCTCGCTGAAAACCTCAGCACCGAGGCGGCGGATGGCCTCGACCTTCACCTCGGGCGCGTCCACCGGGACCACCACCACGGCTGGTACCGCCAGCTCAGACGCCGCGAGAGCCATTGCCCGGCCGTGGTTGCCGGAGGAATAGGTGATCACGCCCCGGGCGCGCTCACCCTCGGGCAGCAACGCGATGAAGTTGTAGGCGCCACGCAGCTTGAAGGCACCGCCGCGCTGCAGGTTCTCACATTTCAGCCTGAGCTGGCCTGCCGGGACGGAAGGCCCAGATCGCTCCGCCACGAGCGGTGTGCGGCGAACCACACCGCCGATCCGCTGGGCGGCAGCGTGGACCTCATCGAGAGTGACGAGCTGCTCGATCCCTCCAGGCCTAGACACGCTCATCTTCGGGCAGGGCTACTGCCAGCGGGGGGATTGGGGAATTCAAATCTCGGTACAAGAGAGGATTAAGTCAACGTCTCGCTGGCCCCCTCCCTCCTGACCCCCTTAGCGTCCTACGATCTATGACGTGGCGGCCACCGCCGCCGCTTCCCGCTCCGAGACGACCCGCGCCACATCCATCACCTGATCCCCGGCGTCGAGGTTGATCAGCCGCACGCCCTGCGCGTTCCGTCCCGTCTCGCGGATCTCCTTCACTCGCTGGCGGTTGACGATCCCCTTCCGCGTGATCAACACCAGCTCATCCTCGTCCCTGACTTCCCGGATCGAGACAACCTTTCCCGTCTTGGGGGACAGCCGCACGTTGATAACGCCCTTACCGCCGCGCCGCTGCATACGATATTGCGAGATCTTCGTCCGCTTGCCCATCCCCTTCTCAGTGACCACCAGCAGGGCCGCCTCGTCGCGCACAACCACCAGCCCGACCACCTGGTCGCCGCGGCCCAGTGCGATCCCACGCACACCCTGCGCGACCCTACCCATTTCCCGGACCTCGCGCTCATGGAAGCGGATCGCCTTGCCCTTGCGCGTCGCCAGCACGACCTCGTGCTCACCGCCCGTCAGCTGCACATCGATCAGCTCGTCGTCGTCCACCACGCTGATCGCGTTGATACCGCTCGAGCGCACATTGGCATAGGCCGCCAGCGAGGTCTTCTTCACTAGGCCCTTGCGCGTCGCGAACAACAGATACTCGTCCTCCCGGAACTCACGCACCGGGACCATGGCTGCGACACGGTCATCCTTGCTGATACGGATCAAGTTGATGATCGGCCTGCCGCGCGCCGCGCGCCCGGTTTGCGGGATGAGATGTACCTTCAGCCAGTGCACGCGGCCGCGTGCGGTGAAGAACAGTATGTAGTCGTGGGTGGATGCGACGAAGAGGTGCTCCACCCAGTCTTCCTCCTTAGTTGCCATCCCTGCCACACCACGGCCGCCGCGCCGCTGGCGACGGTAGGTGTCCACTGGCATTCGCTTCGTGTAACCCTCATGCGAGACGGTGACCACCACCTCCTCCTCGGCGATGAGGTCCTCGAGCGAGAAGTCCACGATCTCGCCGGCGATCTCAGTGCGCCGCTCGTCACCGTACTTGTCGGCGAGCTCAGCCAGCTCGCGCTTGATGATCGTCATCCGCCGCCTCTTCGAGGCGAGGATCGCTTTGAGTTCCAGGATCGTCTTGCGGACCTCCTTGATCTCCGCCTTCAGCTTCTCCACCTCGAGTCCCGTAAGCCGTGCCAGGCGCATGTTCAGGATCGCCTCCGCCTGCACGCTCGTCAGCTTATAGCGCTTCTGCAGTCGCTGGCTCGCCTGCTCCGGGTCCTTGGCTTGCTTGATGATCTCAATGACCGCATCAATGTGATCGACGGCCTTCTTGAGACCCAGCAGGATGTGCTCACGCTCCTCCGCGACCCTCAGATCATACTTGCTGCGCCGCACGACGACATCGTGCCGATGATCCACGAAATGCCGGATCATCTCCGCGAGGTCCATGATCTTCGGCACGCCGTCCACCAACGCCAGCATGATCGCGCCGAAGGTGGACTGCATTTGCGTGTGCTTGTACAGGAGGTTCAGGACAATCTGTGCATTCGCATCGCGCCTCAACTCGACCACGATACGCATGCCTTCACGGTCGCTCTCGTCCCGCAGATCGCTGACCCCCTCTACCTTGCGCTCGCGCGCCAGTTCGGCGATCTGCTCGATCAGGCGCGTCTTGTTGACCATAAAGGGGATCTCGGTGATGACGATTCGCTCGCCGCCCTTACGCTCCTCGATCTCGGCACGCGCCCGGATGACGATGCGGCCACGCCCGGTCTTATATGCCTCCTCGATACCCCTGCGCCCCTGCACGATCGCTCCGGTCGGAAAGTCCGGACCCTTCACCAACTTCATGAGCTGGGCTGGAGTGGCCTTCGGGTGATCGATCAAATGCCTGGCGGCGTCTACCACCTCACGCAGGTTATGCGGCGGTATGTTCGTCGCCATTCCCACGGCGATGCCCGAGGAGCCATTGACGAGCAGATTGGGAAACTTAGAAGGAAGGACCGTCGGCTCCCGCAGGCGATCATCGAAGTTGGGCACGAAGCGGACCGTATCCCTCTCGATGTCAGCCAGCATCTCCACAGCCACCGGCCCGAGCCGCACCTCGGTATACCGGTACGCCGCCGCGCTGTCGCCATCAATGGAGCCGAAGTTCCCCTGGCCGTTGACCACGGGGTAGCGCAACGAGAACTCCTGGACCATGCGGACCAGCGCATCGTACACCGCCATGTCACCGTGCGGGTGATACTTGCCCAGAACCTCACCCACTACCGTGGCGCTCTTCTTGTGTGGCCGATTGGGCGTCAGCCCCAGCTCGTGCATCGCATACAGCACCCGCCGGTGCACGGGCTTGAGACCGTCGCGCACATCCGGGAGGGCGCGCTGCACGATCACGCTCATCGAATAATCGATGAACGACTCCCGCATCTCGTCCTCGAGATACCGCGGTAGAACCTTCTCCTCGAACGCCGTCGCTGCCATTTACACCCTCACAACCGTCTCTTCCTCTGCCCAGCCGAACGCTGCGTCTGTACACATTCCCTCAACGCCGGAAGGCCACGCATGCCACCGGCCCATTCCCGCGCGACAACCCATCGCGCCCAGCCTACGACCTATTCCTTCTGGAGCTCGGGATGGCGACTCGGGTAGTAGACCGCTATACCGTCGAGAATCTTCACCTGCTCCTGCTGCAGGTTCAGCTCGATCTGCCCCTCCGTTGTACGTCGAATCCCGGTGATCACCAGAGCGTCAGCACCGTAGCCAGCCGCCTGCGCTCTGGCCCGATCGATCAGCTCGCTGTCCGGCACGCTCAGGGGCACCTGCGTGTTGACCTGGGCCAGCACCTTGTAATCCTCGTCCGGGTACGAACCCGGCAGGAAAACCTGTACTTCCTCGGGAGCCACCGGAGGCAGCTTCACCCGGGCGCCGCAGGCCGCCACGACCGCGACCAGCACCGCCACAACGAGGGCCGTCAAGTGTCTCATTCTCACCATCCTGGGCCGTTTTGAGGTGTGGTTACCCTCTTACAATCTAAGCTTTCCCAAGGACCCACTCCAGGCCCGCGCGGGCGTTCAGGAGTGGCCTCATGCCACGCAGCGGTAGTCTTCCGGCTCCCGGAAACCGGCTTCCGCCAACAGCTCCCGGATCAGCTCCCGGGCGCCGGGAGCGCCGACGACTACCAACAGGTAAGTGTCCCTCTGGCCCTTCACCTCTCGGGCATCCCAGACCGGGGCACCGTAGATCTCCTGGCCGATCCTGCGTGGGTCGATGTCGAAGAAGCCGCGTACCCGAAGGCCCTCGTCGAGCAGGGCACGGGCGAAATCCTTGCCCACGCGGCCTGCCCCCCAGAGGTTGACCGCCTCGCGCTCCTTCAAGCAGTCCTGTCGAAGGTAGTAAATCTTACACTTACGGAACGCCGCTGCCGAGTACCGGAGATCCGTTCGCGAGGCGCGCTCGTTGCCCTCGCGCCAGAAGTGAAGGACGCGCGGCACGTTGGCCAGCTGGGCTCCGGCAAGATGGAGGCGCAGGACGAGATCGTAGTCCTCGGGCCACCCGTTGGCGCGATAGCCCCCAGCCTCCTCCAGGGCTGAGCGCCGTATCATCAGCGTCGGGTGGGCGATCGGACACTCGACGAAGACATCGCGGGCGAGGCTCTCAGGCTCGGCTAGGCCGTTGAGCCACTGCTGGTAGCGGCGCGCGCCCCAGCCCACCTGCTGGTGGGGGAAGTAGCGGACCTGCGTGCCCACGGCGCTGAGCTCGCGGCGCGCCGCCAGGAGGGCGACCTGCTCAGCGAACCGGCGCGGATGCGCCACGTCGTCGGCGTCGGCGCGGGCCAGTATCTCTCCCCGACAGAGCGCCGCCGCGGCTCGAAGCGTCTCCGCCAGTCCCACCCGCTCCTGATGCACGACTCGCACCCGCTCGTCGCGGGCGGCCCAGCGTTCGAGCACGTCAGCGGTCTCATCGCGAGAGCCGTCGTTCACAGCGACGACCTCGAAGTCCCGGTAGGTCTGCAAGCTGAGACTGCGAATGGCTTGCGGAAGGTGCACCGCCGAGTCGCGGCAGGGCAGCAGGACGGAAAGCGGCGGCTCGCTCACGTCTGCGTACCGGGGGCGAGCGGACTTGCGAGATGCGGCATAGGGAGTCCCGTCCAGTGTCAGTCGGCTGAAAATGGCTCGGCCAGGCTTTAGGGTCAACGTCAGTGCACCTAGACCGACTGCGCTGCCTCCTGGCCCAACACCTCGCGCAGGAACCACCCGGTGTACGACGCTCCCACGCCCGCGATCTCCTCCGGCCGTCCCATCGCCACCACCCGGCCACCGTGCACGCCGGCCCCGGGACCCAGGTCGATGATCCAGTCGGCCTGCTTGATCACCTCGAGGTTGTGCTCAATGATGACCACGGTGTTGCCCGCCTCAATGAGCTGATCCAGCACGTCCAACAGCTTGCGGATGTCGTGCAGGTGCAGTCCAGTGGTGGGCTCGTCCAGCAAGTAGAGCTTGCGCCCGCTCCTGCGGCTCGCTCCCGCCAGCTCGCGGGCCAGCTTCAGGCGCTGTGCCTCGCCGCCCGACAACGTCGTCGCTGGCTGCCCCAACCTCAGATACCCGAGCCCCACACGCTGGAGCTGCCAGAGCATCTCGCCCAGCTTGTCCTCTTTAATGAAGAAGCGGATCGCCTCGTCGACCGTCAGGTTCAGCACCTCGTCGATGCTGAGGCCCCGGTAACGCACCTCAAGAACTTCCGACTTGAAGCGCCGGCCGCCGCACATCTCGCAGGGGACGTACACGTCGGCGAGGAAGAGCATCTCGACCTCGATATGCCCGGCGCCCTCGCAAGCCTCGCAGCGACCGCCCGGCACATTGAACGAGAAGTGGCTGGCCCCGAGACCGCGGCGCCGGGCCTCCGGCAACTCGGCGAAGATCCGGCGGATCTCGGCGTAGGCCTTGAGGTAGGTCACCGGATTGGAGCGCGGAGTGCGGCCGATAGGACTCTGGTCCACAAGCACGACGCCCGACAAGGCGCCGCTCCCCTTCAGCGCTGCACAGCTCCCCACCGGCTCGCCCAGGTGGTGCTTGGCGCTCGTCTGTCCCGCGAGCTTACGCTCCAGCGCCCGATAGAGCACATCGTGCACCAGTGTCGACTTGCCGCTCCCCGACACGCCGGTCACCAGCGTGAGTGCCCCCAGCGGGATGCTCACGTCGATGCCGTCCAGGTTGTGAAGGCGCGCGCCCTCCAGAATCAGGAAGGGACCGTCCAGATCCCGGCGCCGCGCCGGCGCCGGGATCCGCTCACGGCCTGACAGGTAGGCACCGGTCAGGGTGTCAGCGGCCAGCAGCCCCTCGTAGCTCCCCGCGTAGACCAGCTCGCCCCCGCCCTCACCGCTCCCCGGGCCCAGCTCGATCACGTGGTCGGCCCGTTCGATCGCCGCCGGGTCGTGCTCCACCACCAGCACCGCGTTCCCCAGGTCACGCAGCTGCTCCAGCAGCCCGTACAGCCGCTCCGTGTCCCGCGGGTGCAGCCCGATGGACGGCTCGTCCAGCACATAGGTCACGTCCACCAGTGCGCTCCCCAGCGAGTTCGCCAGGCTGATGCGCTGCGCCTCGCCACCCGACAGCGTCCGCGCCTGGCGGTCTAGGGTCAGGTAGCCGAGCCCCACGTCGTCCAGGAACCCGACCCGGGAGCGCAGCTCCCGCAGGATCGTCTCGGCGACGGCGGTCTCGTGCTTCGTCAGCTTCAACTTCCCCAGCCAACCGCGCAGCTCCTCTACCGGTAAGGCGCTGACCTCAGCGATCGTCCGGCCGCCGATCTTCACATTCAGCGCCTCGCGCTTGAGCCGCGTGCCGCCACAGTCCGGACAGGTCTGCGCCGTCTGGTACTGGCGCACGAAGACGCGGATGTACTGCTTGTAGCGCTTCTCCCGCCTGAGCCGCTCCAACTGCTCGAGTACGCCCTCGAAGTCACGGTCGCCGTAGAGGACGATCCTCTTAAACCGCTCGGGCAGATCCTTCCAGGGGACACGCATCGACACCTTGTGCTTGCGGCCCAGCTCCTTCAGGTAGTAGCGCCGGTTCTCGTAGCGCGGCTTGGTCCACGGGTCCACGGCGCCGTCGGCCAGCGAGCGTTGCGGGTCAGGGATGATGAGGTTCAGGTCGAACTCTAGCGTCGCCCCGAACCCGTTGCAGGTGGGGCAGGCGCCCAGCGGACTATTGAAGGAGAACAGCGTGGGCACCGGCTCGGGGAAGCTGCGCGAGCAGTCGGGGCAGCGGAACCGCTCGGTGAAGGCCAGCCTCTCCCCGTTGCCCTTGCCATCCAGCGCCAGCACCAGCGCCTCGCCCTCGCCCTCCGCGAAGGCGGTACCCAGCGAATCGGCGAGCCGTGCGCGCGAGGCCTCGCCCACCTGCAGGCGGTCCACCACCACCAGCAGCTCGCGGGCCGATGTCAGCCCCAGCGATCTGTCCGCCGCCCCTCCCGCCTCACCCAGGTAGACCTCGCGCCCGTCGGCGAGCACCCGGATGAAGCCGAGTGCCCGTAAGTTCTCGACGATCAGCTCGTCGCTCACCTCCGAGGAGAGCGGCAACGGGAAGGTGACCTGGATGCGCGTACCTTTGGGCAGCTTCCGCACCCGCTCGATGGCACTGGCCACGGTGTCAGGCTTGATCTGGCGTCCGCAGTCGGGGCAAAAGGTACGCCCGACGCGCGCCCAAAGGAGCCTCAGATAGTCGTGGACCTCGGTGGCGGTCCCCACCGTGGAGCGGCTCGTCTTCGTAGGGTTCTTCTGCTGGATCGCGACCGCGGGGCTCACCCCCTCCACCACCTCCACCTGCGGTCGCTCCATTCGCTCCAAGAACTGCTTGGCGTAGGTGGACAGCGACTCCACATAGCGGCGCTGCGACTCGGCGAAGATCGTGTCGAAGACAAGTGACGACTTCCCCGACCCGGAAGGGCCAGTGACGACAGTGAACGCACGATGGGGAATGTCGAGGTCGATCCCCTTGAGGTTGTGCTGGGATGCACCCCTTACGCGTATATACTCTTCCATGCGCTTCCTTCTACTGCCCCGCGGCACCGCAGGATCCGCTGCAGCCGATACCTTCAGCTGCCCCTTCCTCGCACCAGGGCTTCCACGTAGCTTCGCATCCTATGCAACCCGGTCCCGATCTCGATTTCCACGAGGAAGAGGCCCTCGGCAAGGCCTACGACGCCCGCCTGATGCGGCGTCTGCTCCGCTACCTCTGGCCCTACCGACTGCGGGTGGCCATCGCGGTCGTCATGCTCATTGCCGCCTCGGGGCTCGAGCTGGTCGGACCCTACCTCACCGCTGTCGCCATCGACCGGGCTATCCCGGCCCGGGACCTGGCCTTGCTGGCGACCCTGGCTGGAATCTACGCGCTGGCCCTCGTCCTCGCTCTGCTCTTGAGCTACGCCGAGACGCTCCTCACCACCTGGATCGGCCAGCGCGTGATGTACGACCTGCGCACCGAGATCTTCGCCCAGCTCCAGCGGCTCAGCCTGCGCTTCTTCGACCGCAACCCGGTGGGGCGGCTCATGACCCGGCTGACCAGCGACGTGGAGGTGCTGAACGAGCTGTTCACATCCGGTGTGGTGGCGATCTTCGGCGATGTGTTCACCCTGGTGTTCATCGTCGCGGTCATGCTCGCGATGAGCTGGAAGCTGGCCCTGGTCGCCTTCACCGTGCTGCCGCTGGTCTGGCTCGTCGCTTACTGGTTCCGCACGAACGTGCGCCGCGCCTACCGCGACATCCGCGTACGGATCGCTCGCATCAACGCCTTCCTGCAGGAGCGCATCACCGGGATGAGCGTGGTGCAGCTCTTCGGCAGGGAGGGCCCGGAACTCGAGAAGTTCAAGGAGATCAACGCCCACCACCTGCAAGCGCACCTGCGCTCCATCACCTACTACGCGCTCTTCTGGCCGCTCATCGAGCTCGTCGCAGCCGTCGCCGTGGCACTGGTGCTCTGGTACGGTGGCCTCAACGTGCTCGAGGGCACGCTCACCATCGGCGTGGTCGCCGCCTTCCTCCAGTACGTGCGTCGCTTCTACCGCCCGATCCAGGACCTCTCGGAGAAGTTCAACATCCTGCAGGGCGCTATGGCCAGCTCGGAGCGCGTCTTCAAGCTCCTCGATACAGAGTCCACCGTCGCCGATACGCCCCGGCCGCTGCCGCTGCCGAAGCAAGTGCGTGGTGAGATCCAGTTCCGCGATGTCTGGTTCGCCTACAACAAGGCCGGGCACCCGGACGATGGCAAGCCGCCCGAGTGGGTGCTGAAGGGCGTCTCGTTCACCGCCGCGCCCGGCGAGCGCTTGGCGATCGTGGGTCACACAGGCGCCGGCAAGACCACGCTCATCAACCTGCTCATGCGCTTCTACGACCCGCAGCGCGGTGCGATCCTGCTGGACGGCATCGACATCGGTAAGTTCACGCAGCGCGAACTGCGAAGCGCCATCGGACTCGTCCTCCAGGACGTCTACCTGTTCAGCGGTAGCGCCCGCTTCAACATCCGACTGGGCAACGAGGAGATCAGCCAGGAAGAGATTGTGGCGGCGGCACAGCGGGTGGGCGCCGACCGTTTCATCCGCCGCCTGCCGGAAGATTACGACCAGCCACTGGGCGAGCGGGGCTCGAATCTCAGCGTGGGCGAGCGGCAGCTGTTGTCGTTCGCGCGGGCGCTGGCCTTCGACCCGCACATCCTCATCCTCGATGAGGCGACCAGCTCGGTGGACTCGCAGATCGAGGCGCAGATCCAGGCGGCGCTGGAGGAGCTGATGCGCGGGCGGACCAGCCTGGTCATCGCCCACCGGCTCTCCACCGTACAGAACGCCGACCGCATCATCGTGATGCATCACGGGGAGCTGGTGGAGGAAGGGACGCACGCGGAGCTCTTGCGGAAGGGCGCGCTCTACGCGCGGCTCTACGAGCTGCAGTTCGTCGGGGAGGGGGTGGCCTGATGCCTATCTACGAGTCGCCGGCGGCGTCCAGCTCGAGCACCCGGCGGGCCATCTCCTGCTGGCGAGCGCGGATGCGGTCGAGGATCCGCTCGAACTCGGGGTCGCCGCGCAGCCCGGCAAACGCGGGATCGAGCTCGATGAAGCGCGGGTTCATCATGAAGCCGGCGTCGAGCGCCTTGCGTGCATACTCGAGCGCGCCGGCCCGGTCTCCCAGCGCCGCAGCCGACCTGGCCAGGTCCCACCGCGAACCGACCCACTCGAAGCCCGCGGCGACAAACTCACGGCTGCGCTCCATGCCCCAGCGCAGACGTTGCGCGCCTTCTTCCGTTCTTCCGGCCTTCAGCAGTGCGAGCCCATACGTGCTGGCCAAGTCGTCCATGTAGACGCCGCCGGACCCGCTCCCGGCCAGTCCTTTCGCCCGCTCCGCGAGCTCGATCGAAGTCTGGAAGTCCCCGGCCAACCCCGCCAGCCAGGAAGCATCCAGGACGTCGAGAAACGTGGCCCGACCCTGGGCCTCGCTCCTCGTCAACGCCAACGCCGTCGCCGTGTCACCATCCAGCAAGGCGATCCGGGCGCGCAACCATCCCGTCTCTGCCGGGTCGAGCTCGGCCAGCGCCGCGATCTCACGTTCGGCGTCCGGTCTGAGTCCCAGCTCGAGATAGGCCTCAGCCAGGTAGCCGCGTGAAAGAGTATCCGCCGGGTAGAGGGCGACCGCCCTCCTGGCCCACTCGACCACCTCCGGGAACTGGTCCATGACCGCAAAGGTTACGGCCAGCCTCCACACCCCGTCCCGGTCGTTCGGCGTGCGCGCCAGGCCTTCTCGCGTAGCCTGAATACCGGCGCGCATTCGGCCGCTCATGCCGTAGGCACCGCCGAGCGCGAAGTAGCCCGCTCCCTGCTCCGGTGCCAGCGCGATCGCCTTCTCGGCCAACAGCCGAGTCGAGTCCGCCCAGGAGAGCTCCCACCCATGCTGACCCATGCCCCATAGATACGTGTCAGCGAGGAGCGCGTAAGCGGCGGCGAAATCGGGATCGCGCTCCA
>JGI2171J19970_10001312_pt1 | contig 13902 bp, 11 predicted proteins | sample DeeMarSWOR324_28_FD_19970 | JGI IMG/M metagenome (IMG submission 19970) | reverse complement strand
CGATGAAATAAAGCCCTAAAAAAAAACCGCTCCAAAGCCTCCTCCAATTAACACAAATGTCTTTCGAGGATATTTTCCAAATTAGTCAATAATACTACTCCACGTAAATCTAAAAATCCATGGAATCCAGCTTATCCTAACAATTAATGTGATTATTTCTACAGAGATGTCCAATTCCAAAAAATAAAGTGGAACTATTATAGTTAAAACTGTTTCAATAATTCCTTCAGGTAGACCAAGGTCAGTAAAAAGTACATATTTGTACCATTTCCTTTTATTAATATCAATTAGTATTTAACTTTCCCCCATATTTCCTTGAAAATTTAATAAGATAATAAAGTATCTTATTAAAAAAAAAATTAATAAAATCTAAAATAGGATTAACGAGCAAATATTTTTTCAAATATAGATTTTAATTACTTATAATAATTTAATAACGAGATTGGCCATTTTACCGGTAAAAAATAAAATTTGTATGTTTAATTAGATTCTAATAGCCATTTCCATATAGGAATAATTTCTACGTTCTCTTTTTTTTCTTCTATATTTTTTGATAAGATTATTAGTTTATTAATTTTTGATTTATATTTATTTTCAAATTCTTTAAGTCCACTTAATTCCCTATCTTTTATTTTATCTGTATAGTTTACATTTATAGCTATTAATTTGTCTCTTTCTTTTACTATTAAATCTATTTCTTGTTTGTTTTTCCAGTAAAATATCTCTTTTCCTCTTCTCTTAAGTTCGACATATACAATGTTTTCTGCAAGTCGTCCAGTATCTTTTGAAAACTTTAATGCAACAGCATTTCTTAGACCAGTGTCAATACAATAAGTTTTACTTGGATTTACTTGTTGGACTTTTAGTGAATAACTAAATATTGGTATTAGATAAATCAGATTTATATCTGATAGATGTGATATGTATTCCAAAATTGTTTCTTTACTAACTTTCATTTCTTTTTTAGTGGTGTTGTAATATGAATTTATACTAAAAATTGAGGAAATATTTGTAATTAAATATTTTGTTAATATTTTCAGGAGTCTTGTATTTCTTATTGAAAATCTTTCTACTAAATCTCGATAGATAAACATTTCATAATAATCTGAAAGTGTTTCTTGTTTTAATTTTTCAGATAAAACGACTTCCGGAAATCCTCCATAATTAAGATATTCTTCAAAAATATTTTTTATTTTATATCTTTGGCTTGAATATTCATAATTTTTTTCAAGATTTATATTTTTAAATCTTAGAAATTCACAAAAACTTAATGGAAATAAGTTAAAGGTTAATGTTCTACCTCTTAGGCTTGTTGCTATTTCTTTACTTAATAATTTCGAGCTTGAACCTGTAACATAAATTTTTATTTTTTCTTTATCGTATATTCTTCTTATAAATATCTCCCAGTTTTTTATGTTCTGTATTTCATCAAAAAAGAAATATTTTTTTTGTTTTTTTAAATCTGGATATAATTCATAATATGCTTCAATTAGATCATTTAATTCATCAAATTCTAATGGCAATAGTCGATCATCTTCGAAGTTAATATATAATATATTTTCTTTTGGAGTACCGTTTTTCAGGAGATTTATGATTAGTTGATAGAAATAAAATGTCTTTCCTGCTCTCCTTGAACCTACTATGCTAATAATTTTATCAGTTTCAGGAATTTTTAAATCTCTAGATATTGTTTTAGGGAATTCAAAATCGTGATATTCTCTTATGATATATTTAAATTCAGTAATTTTACTCATTGGTATTATATATGGGACTACTTATTAATAAATTTATCCTTTTATAAAAGACTGCTTTTTATATTGTTAATATTGATGGGCCTACTGTGATTTGAACATAGGTTTTTATCAACTTCGCATTTATCAAACACAACTAGATTAGCCTATTTTACCGGTAAAATAGAGTAGGGGGCACTTTTTGAATGATAATCATATTTCTCCTGTTGAAACCATAAAGATGCAGGGGACGAGAGTTAGATTCCAAGTTCAAATCACTTAATTTTATGTCCGCATCTGGATTAGATTCCAATTTTGAAACCATTTTAATAATATTTTCCCCTGTAAAATCAGAATACAATATATACGAATAATAATTAAAAAGTGTCAATCGATACATTAAAACGAAGGTAAAAGGTGATTTATGGGAAATGATAGATATTTCAGCAATTTTAAAAGAATCAGAAGATTAGCATGTATAGTAACAGTTTTTGGTGTGCTACAATTCTTTATTTTAACATTTTTAGCCGCATTTTTGTACCCTGGAGGTTATGACTATTTTGGGTATTATTTTAGTGATTTAGGTGCAGTAGCAGCAAGAAATGGAGATCCAAATCTCTTTTCAAGAATATTGTTTTTTGTAGCATTGACATTACTTGCTTTAATCCTTATTCCATTTTGGTTAACTATCCGTTCATTATTACCAGAGTCCAAGAAAGGTAAGATCTTAGGAAAAATAGGTTCCATATTAGGGGTGGTAAGTTCACCTTTCTTAATTGCCGTTGCTTTATTTCCGTTGGATACTCAACTAAATTCTCATTTTTTAGCAACGTTAGTCTTTGTTTTACTATTTGTATCGGCTACTCTACTTTATTCGATATCTATGATATTAAATCAAAATTATCCAAAACATTTTGGGGTTATAGGTTTTATTTTATTTGTCATTCCCATTGCTTCATTTACTGTTTCTTTCATAGATCCTTTTGCTCCACTTGGTGCTTTTTTACAAAAAATCGCTCTATATTGCTATTTTATCTGGATTTTATTACCGATTTACCTCGTCTGGCCTTTGGTCAGATCCAGGAGTTGACAAGCTCTATAAAAATAATATAGATATTATGAGTTTTCAAATATTTATTTAATCTTGATTGATAATATTATGCCCACATCGGGAAGGGAACACGAGTCAAATTTAAGTTCAAATCTCTTTTTGAAAAAACCATGTTTTTCTCCTGTTGACTATTTAAAGGAATGCAGGGGACGAGAGTTTAATTCCAAGTTCAAATCTCATTTTAGTAGAACTTCTTCTTTGTTATTAAAGTGACTTTAATTTCAATTTTTTATCAAATTATCAGAATTCTTATTATAAGGTTTATATACTTCCGATAATATTATAATTTGATTAGAGGGAGGAAATATGAAAAAAAATATGGTAAGTAAGACCCTTGCAATGGGTATAATTGTATTATTTTTTGGAATTTGTATACAACCTGTATTTGCTGTTGATTTACCCATTAATAAAGTAGAACAACAGCTTGAAAACAAATTTTTTATTAAAACTAATCCAGTAATCCAGAGGGCGGGGACTTTTAGGAAAACATTCGGAGGGGCACATTATGACACTGGTTTTTGTGTTCAACAGACCACTGATGGTGGATATATCATCACAGGATTTACACGGTCTTTTATTTATGGAAATTATGATGTTTGGTTGATTAAGACCGATAGCGCGGGGAATATGGAGTGGAATAAAACCTTTGGAGGAACATATGGGGATTGTGGATATTATGTTCAGCAGACTACTGATGGTGGATACATCATAATAGGAGAAACAAATTATTCTTACCCTGATGGTGCTGATATTTGGTTGATTAAGACCGATAGCGCGGGGAATATTGAGTGGGATAGGACCTACGGTGGTACAGACGATGAATGGTGTTATTCTGGTCAACAGACCACGGATGGTGGATATATCATAACAGCAAGTACACGGTCATTTAGTGCTGGTTCTTCTGATGTTTGGCTTATAAAGACCGATAGCTCTGGTATTGAGGAATGGAATAGGACTTTCGGAGGTACAGATAGTGATGAAGGCTGGTATGTTCGGCAAACCACAGATAATGGTTACATATTAACAGGAAATACAAAGTCATTTGGTGCTGGAGGGACTTGGGGCGATATTTGGCTGATAAAGACAGATAGCGATGGAAGTGAAGTATGGAATAGGACCTTTGGAGGAACAGATTCTGAATTGGGTTGTTGTGTTCAGCAAACCTCCGATGATGGTTACATAATAACAGGAGAAACATGGTCATTTGGTGCTGGTGTTGATGATGTGTGGTTGATTAAAACTGATAGCGCTGGAAATATGATGTGGAATAGGACTTTCGGAGGAAATGATGCTGAAAGGGGTGAGTGTGTTCAGCTGACTACTGATGGTGGATATATCATAACAGGTTGGACTTGGTCTTTTAGTGCTGGTTATGAGGATGTTTGGCTGATAAAGACCAATAGCGATGGAAATAAGATTTGGGATAGGTCCTTGGGTGGAACAAGTCGTGATGGGGGGGAGTATGTTCAGCAGACCACTGATGGAGGATACATAATAACAGGTTGGACAAGGTCATTTGGTGCTGGTTTTAATGATGTTTGGTTGATTAAAACCGATGAAGATGGGTATTCTTATAATGATAATGATACTACACCACCTGTTACCACTATTTCGTTTAGTCCTGAAAATCCTACTGGTGATAATGGATGGTATGTTAGTAATGTAAAAATAATTTTAGAAGCTAATGATATGTTTGGAGTAAACACCACTTATTATAGTATCAATTCTGAACCTTGGGTGATTTATGAAAAACCATTTTTTTTAATAGAAGATAATGTGTATAATATTGTCTATTTCTCTGTTGATAATGCTGGGAATATGGAATTTCCAAAACTTGCTACTGTGAAGGTAGACCAAACACCACCTTTTATAAATCTCACGTATAAGGTTGAAGGTGACCCAGATAACGGCTGGACAGTATATTTTACTGCAATTGCCTTTGATCAGATGAGTGGGATGGACTGTGTTAAGTTCTACCTTAATGATGAACTACAAGAAACCGTTTATGGGGCAGGTCCTACCTATAAATGGGTGTTAGAGGAATGGGATGGTATTTCAAGCTTGGATATTACAGCTTATTCTTATGACAATGCTGGGAACATGGCCTCTGATTATGTATATCCAATGGAAAAATCAACAAATTATTTTATCACTGAGGTTGCTGGAAAGGTTTCCATTACTTCAAAAACTACTTCAACTGGGATTTAGACAATACAACAAATAAATCCTCTCCACTCAATTTTTCTTTTTTCCAAGTTTAAATCTCTTTTTGAAAAAATCCAGTTTTTTATCTGTTGAGTATTTAAAGAAATGCAGGGGACGAGATATTGACTCGGTTTTACCGGTAAAAAATATTAGTTTTCCCCTATTAATTAAAAATGTAAATAATCATATATTTAAAAAAAACTATCATGGATTTTGCATATTTAATGATTTAATAACTCCTAATTGTTCCATCATTCCCTTAAAATCATATTCAGCCCATCGTTCAACCATTTTACCTTCTTTAATTCTGACGATATCAATCCCTGTAACTTTTAATTTCTTATTTGTCGGAGGTATTCCAAGTAATTCTCCTTTATGAGTCCCTTGAGCGCTCCATCTTTCGACAACTTTGTCATCCTCTGCAATTAAATCATTAACAGTGTAATATATATCGGGAAAAGCATTGCGATAAATCTTCACAAAATTCTTATAATTATCAATTCCCACTAAATCCTTATTTCCCATATGAATTACATAATCTAATGCAATCAGGTCATCAACAACATCTAAATTTCCTTTATTCCAAACCTCTTCAAATAATTTTTTTGATAAATTTTTATTATCTTCAATTGACATAATCTTATGTCCTCCTGTTCATTTCATATTTTTATATAGATAATAAATCTAATTAATTTTTCAAGGTTATTGATAAAAAAGAAGAAAAGAAAGATATGATTTTTTAAGGTGAAGGTATCATCAATTATTCTTTATATCTTTTCTTCTTTTAAATTAAAATTATTTTTCCCTATTGATATCTTAATGATATTTGATTTTGGAATAAATCCTCCTTCAATAAATTTCTCATTTAAATCATTAGACTCAATAAAATCAATTGAGTAATTAGTTTTTAATTTTTTTAAAGGCCCTTTTTTAATATTTCCATAAATCACTCCTTGATCTGTTATTTTAATAATATCATAAAATTGGTTTTCACCATTTTTAAAATGAATTATTGCATTTTTTATTATTTTATTTTTAATTTTTGACATAGTAAATAAAGAGATGAGAATTATTGATTCATCACAAAATTAAGTAAATGAAATATTTGTTTTAATATTGAAAAAGAGTTAAAATAATTCTCAAAAAATCTTTGAAATATAATATTTGAAGATTTATCCCTTGGTATGGTAATTTTAAGGGTTTCTTCATTACTCCATAAACCATTTGAATCTTTTGCTCTAACGGTAATAATATAATTATCATCTGTGTCCCATTTATGTTTAATAATTACATCTTCACCTGAATTGTATGGTCCAATCCAATCTTCAAAAGTTCCATCACCCCAATCTATGTAATAAAAAACTTGGTCCCCCTCAGGATCATTTGCATTAAATATAAATTCATATTCGATATCTTTCTTTCCTTTTGAAGGACCATTTATTGTTGGTTTTTCAGGAGCAGCATTCGGATGCTGTAATATGATACAAGATGGATAATTACTATCAATATATAACGTATTTTGAGCAATGTTATAAGTTGGATTTTGATAAGATTCTAAAATGCTTTTATCTGTATTTGGATTTGCTAAAAATCTTGGGTAATTAGAAGATGATATCGCTACTCGAATCCTATGACCAGTATTCCAAATATATGAAGTACTCCAAAGGTCAACTTCAACCTCATAAATTTCTCCGGAGTTCATAAACTCCCAACGATCATTTCCATTTCGATTTCTCATACGAAGAATACCGTCTGTAATAAGCATTGATCTTCCATCTGGATAAACATCAGATAGTTTCACTGTAAAATCTGTATCTGAACAGTTTGAAGAAACATTAAGTCTTGCTTTAACTGGTCCAGTTGACTCGATAGGTCCAGTTAATACGTCTGATGTAAAAATCAAAACATCAGCTCTATTTTCAATAGGTCTTTGATCCTTTGGTCCTAAAAACAATCCAGAAGCGATATTCTGACCACCCATATTTGGAACAGGATTTGTCGGATCATATGAAAATGTAACAGGGTTAAAACTACCTGGAATTTCTTGACTAAGTAATTCATCTTCATGGAAATAATACGGGGTTTCATCTGCAAGAATTGGCCAGTCGTCAGCATATCTCCATTCATTTCCAGGAGCATTTATATCATCAACATCACTCATAACATAATAGGTAACAGTAGGCCATCTATCAAAACCATTAACATCATTCATGGTATATTGATTAATCATTTCCAAAAATAAATCTCTTGAAAAGGTATCATACTGGTTTTCCGGAAACGTGAGATCGCCTGTATTAGTCTCATTATACCCAAATTGTTTATGGGTCCAAGGCCCCATTATAAGTTTAGATTTCCCATTTGCTCCAGCACCACCTTCATATTGATAACCCATAAATCCATCAATAGTTCCTTGCAAAAAGCCATCATACCAACCTCCAATATGAACAGCAGGCACTTGTACATTACTCCATTTATTTTCAAGTATATATCGCGACCAAAAACTATATGAAAAATTTTCATTTGTAACAATTAACTCAAAATCTTCAGAAGAAGGTGGAAAATAATTTTCAACTAAAGCTTTTCTTAATTGCCCACCTGGATAAGCAAAATCCTTATAAAAATTTGATGTTGCAACTCCTATAAATTGACATGATAAACCAGGGGGAGTTGTTCCTGCCATCCAATATTGATTCATTCCAAAAGCAGAACGCCCCCAAGTCGCAACTTTCCCATTTGACCAATCTTGTTGAGAAATCCATTCTACAGTATCATATCCATCATAATAACCATTATTTGTAATACCTGGGTCACCTTCAGAGTCATAACACCCTCTTTCATCTTGAACAACAAATGACCAATTATTTTCTACCCACTCCTCTAAATCATAACCTTGGCCATTAAGAAACGTTTCAACATAATCTTTATTATAAGGTAATCTAATAAGTATAGAACCATGTGGTGGACATCCTTCATAAGGCAAGTATACATCTGTTGCTAATTTAACTCCATCTCGCATACTAATCATATAAGTTTCTTTAAAATAACCTTGAGAAATTGAACCTGTTTTTTCTTCAGATTTAAAATTTAAATTCAAATCTCCAACTGCTGGAATCGCAGTAATGATCAACAGCGTAATTACAAAAATTCCCATTAATCTTTTATTCATGTCTTTCCTTTCTCCCTAAAATTTTTGGTTAATTATTAACCAGTTAATTAGAATAGGGCAACATTGAATATAAAATGAGGTATGAAAAATCGTTGCAAAAGTAAACTAAATAAACATATTTACTATTATATTGCAACGCAGTATGATGGATTTAGATACAAAAGATAGGAAGATATTATATTATTTAGATATTAATTCAAGACAGTCATTTTCAAGTATTGGTAAAAAGGTAGGATTACATAGAAATAATGTCATTAAAAGGGTTCAAAAGTTAATTGATGAAGGAGTAATTTTTAAATTTTTCACCCATTTTGATCCAACTAGATTAGGTTATCAAATTTTAAGATTTTATTTTGTGTTACAATATACCGGTCTAAGTTTAAAGAAACAAATCATAGATGATATTGTTGAAAACAAATATTCAATGACTGTAAATAGCTGTGAAGGAAATATAAATTTATCAGCTTATTTTATTATAAAAAATATTTACGATTTTCAAAAGATATGGGATAAATTTTTATGTAAATATCGTGATTATTTTTCAAAAACATATTTTTCTTTTTGGTGTAACCTTTATATGTATAATTATACCTTTTTAATTGATAATACATCTGTAAAAAGACAGGATATTGACAATTTTATGAAGTTTGGAGGGGGAAAAAGATTTGAAATGGATAATTTGGATTTACAGATATTAAAAATTATTTTTTCAAATGCAAGAAAACCAACAGTTGAAATTGCAAAAGAAATTAATGTTACAACTTCAACGATTAACAGTAGAATTAAAAACCTTGAAAAAAAAGGTATCATAAATGGCTATGGTTTATGGATAAATTTTGATAAACTAGATTATAATCTTTATAAATTAGATATATTTCTCAGAGATGGCAGTCAAAAAAATAAAATGAATAATTTTATTTTAAATAATCCTCACATAAGAAGTCATTATGTTTCAATTGGTGATTGTGCAGATCTGGAATATGAAATTATTCTCAGAAATGTTAATCACATCCATGAGTTCATGGATAGTGTTATAGAAAAATTTCCAGATAGTATAAAGAACTATTCATATTTTAATTCTATAAAAACGCATAAACTTAGTGCTTATGATTTATTTCCGGATTATTTAAATAAACAAAATTAATTAATTTTGAGATTCGAACACCATTTTACCGGTAAAATGGAGTAGGGGACACTTTTTCAAAAAAACTTGTTTTTCTCCTGTAAAAATAGTTAAAAAATGCAGGGGACGAGATTTGAACTAACTTTTACCGGTAAAAATATTCCATTTAGCCTTATATCTAGAAATAAAAAATTATTTTTTCATTTTAAAAAAGAATTATATCAAGTTCCCCTCTGGAAAATAATTTAAAACATGATCTTTAAAAAGTGGAAATATTTCAAAATCAGTTATAATATCACTAAATCTTCCTCTAATATCAACAAAAATATCTTGAAATTCTTTTTCATCTTTTGTTTCAATTTCCATCCCAATTCTCCATCTGCCAATATGCTTAACTAAGAAAGTGATATTGGTAATTGTTTTTAAATAATTGATAAGTTCCCTTTCTTTCTGTAAATCTAATCTAGTTATTTCAAAAAAAAGCATATGTGAAGTATACCCATAAATTGCGGGATTAATCGATAATCTAAATCCAAGTAGAAATTTATTTTTTATCATTTCATTAATTCTATTTTTTATTGTATTTGCTGTAACTGCAAATTTCTTACCTAATTCAATATTTGAAATTCTCGCATTTTTACTTAACTCTAAAATAATTTTTTTATCCAAACTATCAAGAGTTACTTTTGGATTAAATCTCATTTCATGAAAGAAATATTTTCTTTCTATATTTTCCTCATTTAATATATATTTTCTTTCAAGATCATACACATGGATATAAATTAAAATTTCATAATCTCTAATATATGATCCATATTTTTCTATAATTTCTTCAAATATTTTATTGAATTTGAAAATATCTTTGCAAATAAAGTTTATTATTAAATCCCAGTTTCCTCCTACCTCGCCTAGCCAAAATATGTATTTATGATTTTTTAAATATTCTATTAATGATTTTTTTTCTTCTTTTTTGATGTTTAGTAAACGAAATGCAACTCGATACCAGTTAAATCCTGTAACTACACTATCAAAAATAGCATTAGTAAGAAATATGAGGTTTTGTTTTTCCATTTTTTTAATTCTATATTCAACCACTTGTCTTGATAATCCTACTTTTCTTGCGAGTTTGGTTAAAGGCATTCTCGCATTCATATCTAATTCCGAAAGTATTTTCCTATCTTTTAAATCAAATTTCACCATTTTTAGTATTTAATGAAATAAATCATAATAAATATTTCTATTATGCAAAAAAATGTGAAAGGCATTTTATATTTAATCTAAGTCTTACAAATAATTAGATGAAAAAAAATGAAAAATAAAATAATGGAGGTAAAAGGAAAATGATATTTGAGGTATTTTTTGGCCTTCCGCCAGGAGAAGGCGGACCCGGTTGGATGTTATAAATAACTCTTGGAGTGAGTTTAAATATCTATAGATGTTGCTCATAAAAGGAGCAACATTCTATTTTGTTTTTAAATGAAATCAAAAAATAAATAGAGAGTTAGTTACGTATATACCAGTAAAAAGGAGCTGGGGACACTTTTTCGAAAAATGTCATTTTTCTCCTGTAAAAAACATAAAAAAATGCAGGGGACGAGATTTGAACTCGCGGACCTCTACAGGACAAGGCCCTCAACCTTGCGCCGTTGACCAGGCTTGGCTACCCCTGCAAAAACAGAGATTTTCAAAATAATAAATACAATATTTATCTTTTCTGGTATTAATTTTATATATTATTTACATCAATTCCACAAATATTACTCAATTCTTTATGAAGAGTAACAAGACGTCTTGCATATTCCTTATGACCTTCTGATAATGCCTTTTCTATAGCCTTTTCAATTTTTTGTTTTTTATTGTTGTCTATCAAAGAATCAGCATGACAAACAATCTTTTCCTCCAATGTCTCTGGAATATAGTCTTTTTCAGGTAAACCTAACTGTTTTGCCTCATCAGAATCAATACCTGCCCCAACATGCCTCCTTATAATGTTTATAATAACATCTGGCAAACCTAGTTCCTTTGCAATCTTTACCCCTTCAATTGCATGACGAATATCATGGGTTTTTGATCGTCCTATATCATGAAGTAAGGCACCTGCCTCAACAAGATTTACATCTGCCTTTGCTTTCTTTGCAATTTTTATTGCCACATTTCTAACAGCTTTACAATGCCTAATAACCTCATCAGAACATCCACTTATTTTAAGATAATTAATACATTCCTTTGGAGTTGGTATTGAATCCATATGAAAACCTTATCTATCCTTTGATATGACCCTTTTTCCTTTATTGGTTGGAAGGATTTCTATTTTTCCATTAAATCTTTTTTTTTGCCATAAACCCTCGTTAAATCTATCAAGAAAAATTGCAAGAGCAGAAACCTCGGAATGAGGTTGATTTCCAATTGATATATTAAAATCAGCCTTTTGATAAATCAAGGGTCTTACTTTTTCAGCTCCAACTATTACAAGCAAATCTTTGCTTTTATCAATTTTTTCAAGTGATTTTTTAAGCTCCTCACCATACATAGTTAGATGAACAACTGTTCCATTCCATTGTTTTAGTATTTTTTTGATATCAACTCCTGATTTTATTTTAAAAATTCCTCCGAAACGAGTGCTAATTGAATTTATTGTATCTTCAATTATTTTGTCGTTTGTATCAATAATAATTTTATCTGCACCAAAAGCCCTTGCAACAAGTGCAACATGGGTGGTTATTCGCTTATCCCTACCAATTCTGTGACCTATTCTTAAAACTGTAATCATTATATGACAAAAAATGAAAATAGAATTTCATTAAAAACTATTTCTTTTGTTTAGGTTTGTAACTCTGACTGAAAGTTCCGTCAATATTTTGAACAAGTACAGTTGCATTTTTTCCTTCAGCAATCTTTCTTGCCTCTTTTATTGCAACTTCTTTTTTTCTATGATGACTATAAATTTTACCATGGCTTCTAACCGCCCAGTCTCCCTTTACTTGACCTGGCTGAGGTTTGCTTACGACATAAATTACATTTGGAGGTTTTTTAGATGCAGGGGTTTCAATATTTCTTGATATGATTTTATCAACCTTTTTTTCAAGTTCTGTAACTGGTTTTTCAACCTTTTTTATTTTAAGATCATCAATATTCTTTTCAATGGAATCCATATCTCTCCATATTCTTTGATCAGAAAAAACTTGTTTTTTCCCTTTCTTTGAAGCATGGCTGCTAGTATAAAGTGTTTCTTTATATTCTACTAAAATTTCCTCTTCTTCAACATTTTCATTTTCCTCTAATGTTTCTTGAGGTTCTGTTATTTTTTCTTCTTCTATTTTTTCTTGGGGTTCTGAATTTTTCTTTTCTTTAAATTTTAATTTACTAAATACTTTCCATCTAGCCATTTAATGAAGACCCCCATATGAACTAACAGTTTACTAGATAAGTCTTGTTTGTTGATAAATCTTTTTCTTTAAAGTTGGATTAAGAATTAATTCTTTTTATTTAGAATCATCTTTTAGGTAGATATATCTTGCTTTAAAAAGAATAATTACTAACATTATTGTTAATGCCATAATAAATGCAAATATTATAGACCAAGGTATACTAATATCATCTGATCCGTAAGATTCGCTTTTTTCAACAACCTTACTTCCTACAACAGCAAATGTTGAAAATCCTGGGGATACTGCAGTATAATATGCGTATGTTTCATTTTCATCATTAAGTTCAGTTGAGAGGTTTTGCCATACGCCATCATGATACCTTATTAATTTAACAGTTGATTTGTCTATTTTATTATCAGTTATCCAAGTTTTTTCCACTTTAAATTTAAACTCTAGTGAGTTTATTTCATCTTCTTTTACATATGTATCATTTGTAATAAGTTTCATATCAAGATATTTATAGATAGAAACGTTCATATGTGGTGGATCAATTATCTCCTCTGGCTTATCTTTTAGTTTAATAATTGTTACCTTCACTTCTTCAAGGTTTGTTGCTGGGGTAAGCTTAACACACTCAATATCTTCAGAAGATTCAAGATTCAATTCTGTTTCTATTCCACTAGTCAAATCCCCCAACGTATTTTCGGTTTTTGATACAATTTCATCATTTGAAACCATTCTTTCGTTTGGTGCATATTGGAAATTATCATCATTAATCAAAGAACTCCCACTGGGTTCAGTTGTTTTATCATCAGAAAATGAATTGTTTCCACTAGAGTCTGAATATTTATCATCAAAAACATATGAATTATCATCAGAGTCAGAGGTTTTATCATCTGTAGCATAGGAATCACAATTAGATTCTGTTGGATTATCATCTGCATCAATTGAATCACTACTAGTATCAGTAGGATTATCATCTTCAACTGTGGAATCACCGATGGAATCAGTTGGTGTATCACCACTAACCATTGAATCACTACCAGAGTCGGAAGGCTCATTACCTACTGCAGGAGGGCTACCATCAGTATCAGTTGATTTTGAATTTCCATCAAGGCCATCTGAGGAAGTAAAAGATGCTGCTGAAAATGGGATAGACAATAATTCTAATATTAAAAAAATCACTATAAAATTTATAA
>JGI2171J19970_10001311_pt1 | contig 13906 bp, 14 predicted proteins | sample DeeMarSWOR324_28_FD_19970 | JGI IMG/M metagenome (IMG submission 19970) | reverse complement strand
TCCTATGACTCTTTTCCTCGACTCACAGTTCAATAGCTCAACAAATGATACGTCATACCTCCTGATAACTCTCCTATTCTTGATTGCAATCATCTTCCAAAAATAGGTCTATCAATCACAAGCGTATGACACTCCCCTTTTTCACCCAAAAACCTGTAACAGATATTTCGCCCTGCCTTGTTTAAAGGTCGCCTGATTAGGCGTTTTCCGCGGCCATTCTGATGTCGAGTATCACCATATCAGGATCTAGCCTCCGGATTTCTCGTATGGCCTCGGGGCACCTCCTGCCTCACCCGTGATTTCAACCTCTGGGACTTCGGAGGGCATCTCTATGAGCCGCTCCCGGATCTGCAACGAACNCTTCCATATTGCTGCCCTCTGTGGAGTTTAATCTCAATGAGGCATCATGCATGGTTTACTAGCAATGAAATTTTACTAGAGGGGCCCTTCAAAGTCTGTCGGTGTGAGTCTGATTTTTCTGTAGGACTTTGACTCTCTGTCTTGTAGGAATTTTCCCACAAAGCCATGAGAAGATGGGAAATAAACAAAGACAGTCTCAACTATCGCGAGCACATATTTCAAGATGAATTGTATGTAACCTTTGAAAGAAAGCAAAAGTTGTTTAATTGTGATAAAACACAACAGCTATTTCCCGCCTAGAGTGAGGTTAGATTCTTTTGGCCGGCCGTTGCAGGTTTCAATCGGCATTCGATAAAATCAGCAAGGTAGAAGCATATTAGGATTCAGTTAGCAAGAAACAGTTGAAAATCATCCCACTTCTTATATAACCGCCCATATCTGACTGATTTTGAACAAGAATCATATTGTGTTGAGTTAATTAGCTTAATTTTCTATAGTAAAAGAGTTTGTACATGACCTATAATGTGCAGAAATGTCGAGTCGGTTCAATACATAAAGTTTGGAATCTATTCGGGAATTATCATTTGTCACTGGCAGAACAGAAACTGTGGATAGGGTTAATGAACTTCGATATACTTGGTGAGATCACGGACATTGAAACGATTACAAAGGGATCGGGGATCCGTGATCTCCATCGGTTGCGAAAAACCTATGGAGCAGGAGATTGGCGAAAAATGAAAGGCATTGCACGTATCCGCCTGTCCACTGGAAGAGTCCGTTTGGCTGAGCTCCATTGGTATGAAGCCCACGGGATTGGCAAGAAGGAGATTAAGCGTAAACGTTATCTGGAGTAAGTAATGGAAAAGAAAAAACAAACCCCCCCGAAGTTCGTGGTTTGCATCAATAATGATGACTATCCTGCGTCACTAGAGCTGCACAAAATCTATCGTGTGTTTGCAGATGAAGACGCAGCTGCTGACGGCGACATACGGATCATTGATGAGAGCGGTGAAGATTATCTTTACCCCGCCTCCTATTTTGCTCCCATCAAAGTTCCCGCATCGGTAGAAGAATCGTTACTTCGTGCTTCATGATTCGCCTAAAATTTTGCCGTGCATACGCTTCGAGACGGACACCCCTTACGTCGCGCCGCTTAACCGCATGGTTATCTAATCTCTGGTTGCTGAGCTTCCTACTGTTTAGGAATCANGGCCTCGGATTTCAANNATCCTAATGACGAATATTACAACATGGATTNTNGCATGNTCNTTGCCGCACAGTTCTGATGATTGGCGAAAGAAATCTGGGATGATCCTAGCCATAGTGTGAGGTTTTGTTATTCTTATCAGNTATTNACTTTTCCGCATTGAATGTCTTGGCAAGTNATCCAANATATCGGATCAATATTTATGCCAAGGAAGATCATTAACACCCAGTACAATTGATNCCAGAAATGNATGATAAAAAGAGCCAGGATCAGATTTGCTCCATCTTTCTGTCGGCTCAAGGGCAAGTGCCTNGGCGGCCTTGTCAGAGAAAGAAAAAAAGCTTACAATGACTAAACAGGAGGTACACTAATATGGGACTTCAGATGAAAATGTGGCTATTGGTGGTGCTGATGTTTGCGATCCTCTATGGAGTGATCACTGGCATCGGCAGCTACATGGGAGTAGGGAGTGCAACCAGCTACATTATCTTGGCGATTTTGTTTATGGGCTTTCAGTACCTGATTGGGCCTTCAATGGTCTCACTGATGATGAGAATTACATGGGTTTCTGAAAAAGAAGAACCAGAGCTTCATCGCCAAGTAGCTGAGTTAGCCCAAAAGGCAGGAATTCCCAAGCCAAAAGTAGGCATTTCCCAGCTCTCACTTCCCAATGCCTTTGCCTTTGGAAGAACAATAAGGGATGGCAGGATTTGTATTACCCAGGGAATTCGAAGACTGCTCAGCCGAGATGAGCTAAAGGCAGTGATAGGCCACGAGATTTCGCACCTCAAACACCGGGATATGATGATTATCACTCTGCTTTCGGTGATCCCTCTGATCCTCTACTGGATTGCCTTCTCACTCATGTGGGGAGGAATGTCTGGTGGAAGAAGGCAAGGGGGAGGTTACGCCGCTCTCATTGGAATGGCAGCCTTTTTGCTTTACTTTCTCACCAACCTCCTGGTTATGTATGGCTCAAGGATCAGAGAGTACTACGCTGATGAAACAAGTGTGAATCTGGGAAATCCTCCCCATCATCTCGCTTCAGCTCTTTACAAACTTGTCTATAGCTCAGCTCAACACAAAAGAAATCCGAGAGCACAACAAGAACTGAAAAGAGTGGAGGGCGTGAAGGCCTTCTTCTTGAATGATGTCTCTCGAGCGTGGAATGAGGTGAGAGACTTACAAGAAGTAGATCGGGACCTGTCAGGAACAATAGATCAAAATGAGCTCCTCGCTTTAAGGTCTCAAAAAGCAAAACTGGGCAAAGCCGAAAAGATGATGGAGATTTTCGCTACCCATCCCAACATGCTAAAGAGAATCAAACGCCTCGCTACTTTAGCCTAGAATTCTCTAAAAAGGCTAATTAAAGGGCGACACCTTTTTTAAGAATTTAGGTAGCCTTTGGAAGAAGGTAAAAGGTATCTAATTGCGATAGCATTCAATTTCCCACCAAAACTAAGGTGGGATTTTTTGGCAGGAGGTTGCAGGTTTCAACCGGCATTCGATGAAATCAGATAGTGGCACAATTGAATAATCCATTGAGAACTTGCACACCATAATCAATATTGACAACAAAAATGAATAAAGATATAAGACAAAATTTACCGGGAAGGCCGCGCTCAATAAAAGGAGTGGTTTTGCTATCCCGGGGTAATAGGATCTTATCATAAATATAGTACCTTTTTTTATAATACGAAAACCCCTACAACACAGAAGGGAGGATCTATGATCCATAGAAAATTCATCTATCTCACAGTCGTCATCATCATGCTCATGCTTGCAGGTTTCCCCACAAAGGCAATGGCTCAGGAGACGTCGCAGACCGGCTTTAACGGGTGGGGAGTTCGGGCTGGTCTGAGCAGTGACCCTGATCAGGTATACGCCGGTGTTCACTTCAACCTGGGAGAGTTGACCAAGGATATCCGCTTCAGGCCCACCGTGGAGCTCGGCATCGGTGATGACCAAATAGTCGTGCAGATGTTGGCCGAAGTGCATTACGTTTTCTCGGAATTCCAGGCCTGGAAGCCATATGTCGGCGGCGGATTGGGGCTCACCTACGTCAACTACGATAATCATCATGGAGATGACAGCGATACCGGGGGTTCACTGAACGCGATCGGAGGGATCGAGACCGAGCTGAAACAAGGGAACAAACTCTTCTTCGAGTTCAAATTAGGTCTGGCCAATAAAGATCCTGACATAAAGTTCGCAGTAGGATTAAGCTGGAAGTAACCCCCCCCCTCGCACAAAGCATCTCTGTTTCGGTGAGAGTTTAACGCCGCGGGTGATGTTTAACACACATCCGTGGCACCTCCAGCTCATTTCGTTGAAAACCGTCCTGCTATCTATTCCTTACTGGACCCAGATTGATGGCCTTTTCTGGGCAGACTTCGTGACAGCAGAAGCATTGGATGCACTTGGAATAGTCAATCCTCGCTCGCTCGCCTTCGACCCGAACCGCGCCTTTGGGACAGACCTCTTCGCAGTCTCCACAGGCGATGCACCTCTCGGTGATGATGGGGCTCTTTCTCGGCGGCTTCTTGCCCGTTAACAGGTGATCGGCCGTATTGGGCAGTCTGAATCCCCGATAACCGATATCCTCCGGTTTAAGGATCGGATACTCAATGGCTTCTGGCCACAACCTTCTGAGCCTGGCCCTCTTCAAGACCGGTACTGCCACGGGCTCGATGCCGATGAGCCTGCAAATGGCGATATCCATGGCCACGGGATCCGTTGATGCTAGAAGCCATCCCAGATTGACGGGATCTCCGCTTCCGGGTCCTTGTCCCTGCATACCGATTATGCCATCCATGATATACAGTTGGGGTTTAATAAGTGTCAGGATATCGAGCATCATATCGGCAAAAGCTTCCCGCCTCGGGAACTGGGCGTGATACTTCGCTTTGGCAAGACCCGGAATTGCACCGTACATGATCTTGCACGCCAACGTCATGTATTGGCCCGAATGGGTCTTCAACTTTGGCAGCGCAATGATCTTGTCGGCATCCAATACGAAATCGCCTACAGGTAAGTGTTTCAATCGCTCACCCTCGGAGATGTCCAACCGCCTGCTGCCCGTATCCCAGTTCAGCGGGATGTGTTCTTCCTTTGATAGCTCCTCCAGTCCCGTGCGTTTATATGCCTTCCTCAGCGTCCTCTCAGAGAATGTCCCGCCGGGTGAATCACCGATGTAGGGCCTTCCGCCCGCTTCCTTTACGGCCCGGGCCACGCCCCTTACAACCTCAGGGTGGGTCGTGACTGCCTTTTCTGGCTCCCGCGCGGACAGAAGATTCACCTTCAGGAGGACCCGGTCCCCCTTGTCCACAAAATTCGCCATACCCCCCAGGGGAGCCAGAAGTTTCTTGATCCCAGGTTCCGAATAGGTGGCTTTTATAATACTGACCTTTGTCATATGGCTTCCCTTTCTACCCCTTATCATCCCGATCCTTATTATGCAGAAAGAGCATGTTTTCGATCTCAATCCTTCCCTTGATTACCGGGCTGGGTGCTGGTCAACCTTCTCAGTGGCCACTACAGCAACTGCGATGGCTTGATTGGAAGTCTAAGGGAGAAGAATGAGAAGATCAAGGTCTTAAAAAAATATAGAGAGCACAACAGCCAGATACCAATGGCCTATATTGTCCACCGGTGATATCACGCGCCTCTAGAGAAATGCTTGATATTGGCAAGATCCCAACTTCTTAAGTGTAGATGAATTTTATACCTTATAGGGAATAGAAAGCTTTATTTAATTGCGGTACAAATATTGGATATCGATCATTGCTTTTCTACGCGCTATTTCATCTTGAAGTATTCCACCCTTCTCCCTTATCTGCTTACTACGCAATTAAACTTACCCTCCATTACGTCTTTGGTTATTATTTCCTTCTGGCCAAGTTTACACAATCATGGAGAGCAGCGGGAAACAAGCAGACTCGGGCACAGTCCAATCCTCGTAGTGGTCTAGGTGGTGGGGAGTTTCGGTAATCCCTGGTGATGATAATGGCACAATCACTACAGTAAGCTGAGAACATTATCATTAACAAAGTGGTACGCCACAAGAGGATTGTACACTACGCCAGGCAGTAGAAGCCCATCCGTATCATGTAAGAAATCATGATCATTCATTTTCAAAGAGAGATTTCGCCTGAATTTTTCTCGTGTAATCGTAAGGCCGGAGGCCTCCATGTATCTTTGAAATACTTCGACAACGCGATGAGATTTTGCTCCACCTCGGGTGAGCGCAAACCATAAATCGAAGAGGTCACGGCCCTTCCGACGCTGATAGAGCGCACGCAGTTTAGTTCCAAGCAATTCATTCAGATCATATGTCGTCAGCTCACAGCTTCCTGAAAACCAGCGTGAGCTGATTTCAAAAGGCCGTTTCTCGAAACCAATAACGGTGAAATGCTCCCGGGTGTTAACCTCGATTTTGAGGCGAAGATTAACTATAGGTGGAATTTCTGAGGCCATCCGATAAAGGAGCACAACGCTGGCCTGTTTTCGCTTCGTCGTCGGTTTTCCCAGAAATGCGTCAAGAGCCTTGTGAATAGCGTCCATAACTGAACCTATGGGACCAACTGATATCTGCACGAAGTCGAGATCTTCGGAATACCGCGATGCTGGAGCTAAATGCAGCTTATGCAAAGCGGTTCCGCCACGAAATGCAAGATTCTCCGCCAGAAATTTTTCAGAAAACATTTCAACGAGTGCGCGGCTCAATATTAGATCTTGCTCGACTTGGGCATCCGATCTCCAGAAGACCTGCGACCGCCAAGCAACAATATCCGCCCGGGGTATTATAGTTCGCCCTCCACCTCAATGTTTTCAATAATGTTCCATTGCCTATGGCGAGGGAACCCTTCTCGGGAAAGTCTTGGATTTAATGCGATCATAGTCGGCTGGCGGGAGGTAATCCAGCGAGCCAGAGGCGAGACGATGTCGCCTCTTCCAATCTTCTCAAGAAGATAACCAAGGCGCTGGACATAGGTTAATTTCCTCTCCAGCTTTGCCGCCTCGAGGAGTTCCTTACCCTTAATGGATTCGGCCAACTCTTGAAGAACCGTGACTGTTCTGTGTATGCCTCCTATGCGGGCTTCGTAACGTATCAGGTCTAATGCGGTAGCGCCCGGGGTGGAGACAGGAATATAACCGGTTTCGGTTTTAACTCGAACAACCGGAGTATGCTCCATCCTCGATTTCATGAAAAACCGGATTCTAAGGCCTGCTGCCTCGATATCTCTCTTCGGTTGTTCGGTGATTACGTGGAACTCCTGTGGTTGCTGATGAGCAGCTCCGTGTATAGCAGCTGCACTCAAGAGCCCTACATAATAGTGCCGACCAATAAACGTCATAAGGTCTTCAATGAACCAAGTAGCCGGCAAAATACCACTCGCTTGATATTCCAACGGGACGATGACATAAAATCTTTTGCCAACCATTACTATACGTGTCTTTTTGGATAGTCGCTCAAGTGCTCTTTTCAGGGCCAAGTCGGAACCACCAAGTACTTTTTTTGCCTCATCCCTTGTAAAGGTGTAACGCCCTGTGGCTTGAAGACCATCCACAAAATCAGAAAGCGACATACGTCTCATTTGTAACTCACTAGTCAAAAAAGTTATTTAATTTAATATCTTAGGCTATTTTATATTAAGTTAATACACTTGCAAAAGGTACCATCCTACGGTACCTTTTGCAAGTAAAATAAATACATATGATGGATTTGATGGCACAGAAAGAGATGGCTCACAGAGAATCTGAAGCCTAGGTTCCTCGGCTTAGAAAGAGCGAGGCATTTCGATAAGGGGCTAATCTAGAAATCCAAAACCGAATGTTTCTTCTGTGAGGCGGCCTATTGTCAAGCTCCTTATTTCGCTATTGGCGATAGAGCCGAGTGCCTCCTTTCAAAGTTAATCGGCCTAGGGGCTTCCTTCTTCGTGAGGCTTTTCTGTTACCTCGACGAACTTCTATAAGTGCTGGCTTCTTTTGCCAGACAACTGATGCGCTATTCTCCCACAGGCTATGATTATTGATAACTAACTGCAATATTATATCCTTCCACCTTGCTGACTTTATCGATTTGCGGAAGAACTAATTGTCTATCACTTACTCCGTCAGTGTCTCATTTGAAAGCATTTTCCCCATATACCTTCCGAGCTCAGGAGCAATGGGTATCATATGCTTTTAGGTAAACTTGTAATGCCATTGCTTCTGAATGTCACATCCATAAATAGCGTCAATCTATTCAAAGATTCACCCTGAGTGAACTGGTTACGCACACAGACTCTCTATCCACCCCATAGCTTCAATGTCACCGACTTTTCCCAGATACCTCTCAATGCTTGAGAGATTGGCATGTCTCAGCCAAATGCTCTCCCCCACAAATCCATTGACAAAATTCAGAGTTAAGGCTAATTCTCTTGGAAAAAATAGGTACCCCACCATGACCCTCAGCAAATCCGACACCATTGACAACATCTACAATAAAACTGGCCTCCCTAAGAGCAAATCTACGCAACTGGTCGATCTCTTTGGAAATCATCACAGAGACCCTTGCAAATGGCGAGGATATCGTTGTTATTCTTGCTACTAGTCTTCCACTTTAACCACAGGAAAGGAGGTTGATGAATGGGGGCAGATTTGAGTCAGGTAAGCATTCTTACCCGAAGGGAGATTGAGGCCCGCATAGCGGGGCCTTTGATAAAAGCCTTCATAGAGGAATTGGGCAGGGATAAAGCCCTTACAGTGGTCAGCCGCGTAATCAAATCACTCGCGAGGGAAAGCGGCGAGCAACTGGCGAGACAGATGGGCGGGAATAGCATAGCCGATTTCGCCAGGGGTCTGAGTGCGTGGGGGGCGGGCGGTGCGTATGAAATGCAGGAGCTGGAGCTTACCCACACAAAGTATGACTTCGACATCAAGCGGTGTCGCTATGCCGAAATGTACAAGGAGCTGGGAATGGCTGATCTGGGCGTTGCCCTGTCCTGCGCCCGGGATTTTGATCTAATTCAAGGATTTAATCCGAAGATGGTGCTGGTTCGGACCCAGACCATCATGGAAGGCTACGACCACTGCGATTTCCGAATCACTTTCAAGTAATCATCATCCAAGCAATAGGTGCCAAGAGAGGAGGAAAAACATGGCCACCCTTGACAAGGTCACCGTTTTTAGAATTGGCGGAGATGCCTACACCAGGGAAGACTTAATGAAGATGGAGCCGGTGTGCCTGCGGGCCCTTTTTCGAGAGAGGGTTCATCACACCATCGAGGTGGAGATCTATCCGATCCTGCTGGGCCGAAAGAAGCTGCCGCCCAATTTTGGTCTCCAGACGGAGTTAATCCTGGACGTTTGCAAGGCCCGGGGGTTCCCAGATGACGACGAGGATTTCCAGTGGGGCAAGAAATACATGGAGCTGGCCGCGAAAATGCGAGCTGGCGAAAAGGTGGAGATTGAAGAGGCATTGCCGGTCCCATTTACTGAGGAGGACATGGCCGTCGTCCACAAACTGCTTTGGGAGCGTCGCTCAGTACGTGACTGGATCCCCAATAAGCCAGTGCCGGATGCAATGATCGATCAAATCCTGGAAGCGGGCCGGGCAGCGCCAACGGGTTGCAACCTGGACATTGTCCGCTTCATTGTCATCAAAGACCCCAAAAAGGCCAAGACGGTCTGGAGCGACATTCCCACGCCGATGGACCAATGTGTTCTGATCGTCATATGCTACGACACGCGTGTTTACGAGACCGTGGGCCACGACAAGCTGGTCCCCCACAACATGCTCTTCGACTGTGCCGCAGCTGCCGACCATATGTGCCTGATGGCCTATGCCCTGGGACTGGGCGCGGTTTGGCTGTCGTGCACGGAGAAGACGGCTAACACCTTCAAAAAGAAATACGGCCTCCCTGACTATATAAAACAGGCATTGCACATCGCTGTCGGGTGGCCGGCCATCGCTTCGATCAAATCGCTCAGGATGCCCCTTTCGGAGATGATGATTTAGGGCCCGCCACCTTCCTCAGGATATGAACTGTCTCTGATCTATAATCTCACCCCTTAATAGCTTACCCAAATTACTGTAAGTTTTGCTATAACATTTCTAATTCTAATATCTCAGATTCACCGGAATTTGACCCTATTTCGCAAATTTGGTACTATTACGAGTACTGTTTGTAATCGTTAATGAAATCTTGCGGTTGAGGGTTAGGACTATAATTTGAATATCTGGCGCACCTTGCGAAAGGAAATCAGAGGACTATGCAAGCTCCACCTAAGACTATTGAGGACGCGGTAAACCTCCTATTACGTATTTTAGATAAAGAGACCATGGAGGCATTCGTAAGCAGGTCAGAAAAGGAACTTAAGCACTATCATTGCACTGCAGGGGTCCTCATTAGAAAAGAGTTTAAACTAACTGACGGGAACGATGAACTTATAGAATCTTGTCGAAAATTTTCGGGTCAACCTGACTTAGATGGTAAAGGTGCATCCATTGTTATTTTAGAAGCGCTCTGGGAAAGTCTTAGGCAGATGAGCCATTGAAGGGTATTCCTTAGCACGCTATACACTGAAGGCGATCATTTGAATACATGGCTCAGGTTGTACTATGAAATGTGGCTCGCAAAATACCCTGATTCAATGAATCTGCTATTATTGGAAACAATCTGAAGGTCAAGAAAGTTATGACCACCAATTCAAGGCTGTAATAAAATTTTGCCGGTCTTCGGTTTCAACTATTGCAAGTCCCAACTTTGCGATCACTTGAAGGAAACGTGAAACAATGTCTGCTGTGAGAGCCTTAACAAGAATAGGTCTCTTGGCCCTAATAGTATCATTTTTAATCATTATCCCCTGCTATGGCCAGAGTGTGGCTGAGCAAAACTGGACCAAAGGTGTGGAGTATGCTGCCCACGGGAAATTTAAAGAGGCCAAAGGGGAATTTGAAAAGGCATTGAGGGTTGACCCGTTCTATGGACCTGCAAAAAGAGCCTCGAAAGTCATCGAAGATGTAACTGACCAAAAGATAAAAACCAAGACAGCTATTCATCTTTTCAACGGGATATCCTGCGGCAAAAAAGAACATTGGGGTGAGTCAGTCGCCCAATTCAACAAGGCCATAGAGATAAACCCGAGGTATGCTGAGGCATACNTCAACCGAGGGATTGCCTATGATGAAAAAGGCCAGTTTGACAAGGCCATCTCTGATTTCACCAAGGCAATAGAGATAAACCCGNGGTATGCTGACGCTTACAACAACCGGGGGATTGCCTATGAGGAAGAAGGTCAGTTTGACAAGGCCATCTCTGATTACAGCACGGCTATTGAGATAAACCCGAGGTATGCTGACGCTTACTATAATCGGGGGATTGCCTATTCTCCCAAAGGCCAGTTTGACAAGGCCATCTCTGATTTCACCAAGGCAGTAGAGATAAACCCGAGGCTTGCTGAGGCATACATCAACCGAGGGATTGCCTATGATGAAAAAGGCCAGTTCGACAAGGCCATCTCTGATTACAGCAAGGCCATAGAGATAAACCCGAGGGATGCTGACGCTTACAACAACCGGGGTATTGCCTATGATGAAAAAGGCCAGCATGACAAGGCCATCTCTGATTACAGCAAGGCCATAGAGATAAACCCGAGGGATGCTGACGCTTACTTTAATCGGGGCCTTGCCTATTATCCCAAAGGTCAGTTTGACAAGGCCATCGCTGATTACAGCACAGCTATTGAGATAAACCCGAGGGATGCTGACGCCTACAAGAATCGGGGGCTTGCCTATTATCGCAAAGGCCAGTTCGACAAGGCCATCTCTGATTGCAGCACGGCTATTGAGATAAACCCGAGGTATGCTGAGGCATACATCAACCGGGGGATTGCCTATGGTAAAAAAGGCCAGTATGACAAGGCTATCTCTGATTACAGCAAGGCCATAGAGATAAACCCGAGGGATGCTATGGCCTACTCGAATCGGGGAGGTGCCTATTACTTCAAAGGGCGCCTTCACCAGGCCATCTCTGATTACAGCAAGGCAGTAGAGTTAGAACCGAGGGATGCTAACACCTACTATAATCGGGGGCTTGCCTATAATCGCAAAGGCCAGTTCGACAAGGCCATCTCTGATTACAGCAAGGCTATTGAGATAAATCCGAGGTATGCTGACGCTTACTATAATCGAGGGCTTGCCTATAATGACAAAGGCCAGTATGACAAGGCCATCTCTGATTTCACCAAGGCAATAGTGATAAATCCGATGGATGCGAGTGCTTACGGCAATCGGGGGTTTGCCATGAAGAAATCAGGGAAACTGAAAAAGGCCTGTTCTGATTGGAAAAAGGCCTGTGAATTAGGGGACTGTAGATACTGGGGTACTGTAAACAAAATACTGTGTTTTGGAAAGTGACAAAACTGACAAAGGTGTGAAGCCTTGACATAAGGCAGGGTTGAGCGATCGTTATTGATCAGAAAGGTGCCAGTACACTGGAATCCTTGGGCGACTAATTCCGTCGCAATATATGGCATTAAGCGCGAGAAATCTCTGGTGATTTTCAGTGTCTTTTCGTTCCCATGGAATTATCCAAAGATAGGCAAAATTCCTGCCTACTCCCTGTGCCATTGATCCTCCCCTTTATAAAACGAAAAAATGGAACGGAAAAAAATGCAAGGCTTCAAAAAAGACCGTTTTTTGAAGTAAATGAAAGTTTGAGGATTTGGGACAGATAGATGCAGGTACTCAAATAAGAATATAAGTAGCTGAATTCAACGATAAATTTTTAGGATCCTTTTATTCCATGCCCAGTAAGGACTTCAAATGACCCCATGATATTATTTCCCTTGAATCAGTACATTACCTCTGTTGAAAATCTAAAACAGCGCTAAAATATTTTTCCCTATAATCGCGTTTGACAGCCATGCTTAAAGGCAATTATTAAACTGGACAAGGGAAACACCCTGGCAGTCAAAGATCCATATTCATAGGTTCTGACATTTTCAATTTATTTATACGGAATGGAGAGAGAAAACAGGATTTCCAATCACCGAACTCGTAAGGAATGGTCATTTTCCAAGAAGCTAGCTGAGGGGGACGGAACATGTTGGAGGAGAAACGCTGTGGTATTGATCGGCGCTCTGAAAAAGATAGACGCAGATCATATGATCTTGATTACTTCTTTAACGGAGGGGCTGAGAGAAGGGAGTGGATAGAGCGAAGGTCGAAAGCCGAGCGGAGAGTGGGGTGGATGAGGGTGGCTAACTGGGCCAGTTCCCCCCTAAGACACGTAAAGCATCAAATGTAGGGTCCTTATTTCCTCTCCCTTTTTGAGTGCTATTTTTGCGGAACGGCTGAGCCTGGCCGCATACCAGTCCGGTTTGTCTCCGCACCTTCTGCAACGCTCGTATCTGCCCACAGTATCATGTAACACCAAAGGCAGGGTGATCATATCCCCTGCTTTTTAGTGAGAATTTCCTTCCATATCCTATGTCTGCACCATCCTCCGCAGTATTGCGGTATTCTGCTATTTAGGCGACGCCACCCCTAAAAATTTATGACTACTGTTTCTGATCTTCAACCCCAACTGCGTGACATGGATCGCTTTCATGGGGTTCAGCATGAAACAGGTATGGCATGTCAGGTGGATAGAAAATATTTTCTTAATAAAAGTATAACAAGGGCCACAATTAAACCTGAAATAAACCCAATTATTCTATTTTCCCATCTTTCCTTATTTTCCCTCTCATATCTCTGTGCCTCTCTTAACTCAGCAAGTCTTCTTTTCATGGCATCGTAGTAAGGAAGTTTCCGCGCTCTATCACTATCAAATTGCAGTAAAGTCAATTCAATTTCCTCACGAGTAAACCTCTCAATCAATGATTTTTCACCTGTTTCTATAAATTCCAGGAAAGCGTTTGCAATCTCAATTGTTCTTTCATCTAGCCCCATTGGATCCTCCCCTTTTCCATATTGGTATACGGAAAGATTTCCACTGACTCCATACACCATTCTTCAAAGGATATTATCTTTGACTGATTGAGGTCGCGGCACCATCTCATTGTCGGCTCCTCACTGGGCCACAAACGGGATCACCTGTCAAATCCACTCAGGCCTCCTTGCCCCACTTCTCAAGCCACTTTTCCTTCGCATCAAGGTTGAGTCCATACAGGGGCCACTCCCCCTTGAGGGCCGAGATTACTTGCATCATCGGCTTGTAGTAATGCTCCCGGTCTGAGACTGTAGAATACCAGGCACTGTGTCCAGTGAGAATAACATTGGGCATTTTGATGAGCGGGTTATCCGGGGATATAGGCTCCTCTACCGTGACATCAATCCCTGCCCCGGCGATG
>JGI2171J19970_10001309_pt1 | contig 13918 bp, 14 predicted proteins | sample DeeMarSWOR324_28_FD_19970 | JGI IMG/M metagenome (IMG submission 19970) | reverse complement strand
CCCAGAGCCCTGAGAACACCGGACGAGGCCTCGGCGGTCGTCCTCTCCAGCCATGCGCTCGGAACGATGGTGAAGCACCAGACGATGACGGCAAATAAGGTGAAATACAAAGTAATGCCCCGAAGAGTCAATGGCCTAAGGCTGCCTCCGGACTCCATTGCTTCAATTGAGGGGCTCTGGGGTAAAAAGGGGTTCGCAATGTACTGCAGTCAATCGCCCTGAGGCTCGGAGACATCTTTTATAGTTCAGGGAGTAACCTTACTGAGCGTTTGACAGGGGGGACGAGTATGGGCAAGATACGAGTCGCCATAGCTGGCCTGGGGAACTGCGCATCCGCCCTCATCCAGGGAGTCGAGTACTATCGCGACCAGAAGGAGGGGGAGATACCCGGCCTGATGCATGTCAACTTCGGGGGTTACTACATCGACGACATCGAGTTCGTGGCAGCCTTCGAGGTCAACGACCTCAAGATCGGGAGGGACATCTCGGAGGCCATCTTCGCCGATACCAACATCTGCGCGAAATACGCCGACGTGCCCCCGACAGGCGTCAAAGTCCTCCCCGGCCCCGTCTCGGACGGGGTGGCCCCCCATATGGTCGAGCCGTTCCACGTGAACATGGAGCAGGAGCCCGTGGACGTATCCGAAGCGTTGGTCCAGAGCGGGGCAGAAATGTTGATCAACTACCTACCTGTGGGCAGCGCTGAGGGCACGAAGCTGTATGCCGAGGCCTCCCTGGAGGCCGGCTGCGCCTTCGTCAACTGCATCCCGGAGTTCATAGCCTCCGTTCCCGAGTGGGAGGAGCGGTTCGCTCGGGCGGGGCTCCCCGTGGCCGGGGACGACATAAAGAGCCAGGTCGGGGCGACGATCCTCCACAGGGCGATGGCCGAGCTTTTCTACGAGAGGGGGGTCCATATCGAATCGACGTACCAGCTGAACATCGGGGGCAACACGGACTTCCTGAATATGACGGTCGAGGAGCGGCTCCACACGAAGCGGATCAGCAAGACGGAGGCTGTGACAAGCCTCATACCCTACGAGGTCCCGACCCGCATCGGTCCCTCGGACTACGTGCCATTCTTGGAGGACCACAAGATCTGCTACATAAGGGTCAACGGATACGGGTTCGGCAACCTGCCGATCACTCTGGACGCGAAACTTACGGTCAACGACTCCCCCAACAGCGGAGGAGTCGTCATCGACGTGATAAGGGCTGTGAAGATCGCGCTGGACAGGGGCATATCGGGGCCGCTTACAGGCATCTCATCCTACGCCTTCAAGCACCCGCCGGTCCAGGTAAACGACGAAGTCGCCCACAGGTGGGTTGAGGAGTTCATCGAGGGGATAAGGAAAAGATAGCGCCGGTTTTTCGACCATCACTTGCTCTTGGATCTGCTGAACCCATAGTCTGAGAGCTTTTCGCCGATCCCTCAGTACGAGTTCGTCAGGTTGAACACGATGGGTGCCGCCTTCGCTAGGTCTACGCCGCCCTTCTCGTAGAGGACGGCGTCGTCGACGTGGAGGCAGACGACCTCCCCCAGGAAGAGAACGCTGCTACCGAGTGACACCCTCTTCTTCACCTCGCACTCGAGGTTCAGTGAGCACTCCTCGATCAGGGGCGGCTTCACTCTCTTCGACGGCTTGAGCGTGAAGCTCGTCTCCGAGCATTTATCCACATCCCTCCCGGATACAAGTCCGCAGTACTCGACATCCCTTAGCATCCCGGCCCTGGGGATATTGACGACGAACTCGCCACTCTCCTCGATGAGCCTCCTCGAGTGCTGATTCCTCCCGACGCCTATTCCGACAACCGGTGGTTTTCCGCATGCGGCGCCGACCAATGTCAGGGTTATGACGTTGGGCCTGCTGTCGGCGCCGACTGATGTGACCAGTACTACCGGGTTGGGATAGACGAGCGGTATTGGATCCCTCTCGATCTTCAATGTTCACATTCAACTGTGAACTATATCTCATCCTGAGATAAGCGCGTGCATACACGAATGTGCGGAGAAAGCCAGCAAGCCCAACCGCACGAATCACGTGTGGCTGGGTTCGACACGGAAAATAGAAGCCTGATAGATGCTTCACATGTCTATGAGTATGTTGAGCTTCTGGGTCAGCTCCTTGTACCTGTTCCTTATTGTCACCTCTGTAACGTGGGCGCCCTTCGCTATCTCGCCCTGGGTCCTCCTCTCGTCCGTGAGCAGGCTCGCAATGTAGGTGGCGGCCGCGGCGATGCCTGCGGGCCCCCTGCCGCTCGTTAGCCTGAGCTCGACGGCCTGGTCCAGGATCTTCATGGCGATGCTCTCAGTGTCCCCCGATAGGGTGAGCTGGTTCACGAACTTCGAAATGTAGTTCTGCGGATCCACGGGGGGGACCCTGGTGTCCAGCTTCCTGAGGAGGAATCGGTAGTTCCTACCGCCCTCCTTCTTTGAGATGTGGGCCGACTTCGCGACCTCCTCGAGGGTTCGGATGACGTTGCACTGGCGGCACGCCATGTAGATCGACGCGGCGGCCACACCCTGGATCGAACGGCCGCGGATCAGGCGTTTCCTGACGACCCGGCGGTAGATCACGGAGGCCGTCTCGAGGACGTTCTTCGGGAGGTTGAGCTTGTAGGCGACCTTGGTCAGCTCCGAGAGGGCGAAGGCCAGGTTCCTCTCAGTCGCTCCTGAGACTTTCGACCTCCTGTGCCATTTCCTGAGCCTGTAGACCCGGGCCTTCTGCATGGGCTTGAGCTTCCGGCCGTAGACATCCCTGTCGTGCCAGTCTATGATCGTCGAGAGGCCCTTGTCGTGGATGGTCCATGTGAGAGGCGCGCCGACCCTCGTGCGCTTCTCCCTCTGCTCCTCGTCGAAGGCCCTCCACTCAGGCCCGTGATCGAAGAGGGTGGAAGAGATGACGAAGCCGCATCGCTCGCAGACGAGCTCCCCGGCCTCGTAGTCCCGGATGAGGTCCGTGTTACCGCATTCGGGACATCCCGTGACCTTCTCGCTCTTCAACATTCGGGTTGACCTACTGTCTACCTTTCTCAAGGTAAAGGGCTTCTCCGAGGAGACCGCTCGGGTCATCTATCCTCGGTTTCACCGCTAAAAAGGGGCTTGAAACAGGGCCGAAGAGGTCGAAGACCGTCCCTATCCTCCTCCCTCCCGCGTCGAGGACGGTCTCACCGATTCTCGCTGCGCCCTTGGCCTCTAGGATCAGGTTGCCGCTGCTTCTGGACAGATGCAGTACGGTTCCAACCAATTTCCTAGGCTTCATAGAACCCCTTCGATAAGCTATGACATAGAAAGGGGTCCGACTTATAACTCTTTGTCAGTTTAAATCCATAACAAGTTATCTGGATGCCCTGTTCTGACGGATTTTCTCTGCGAGGTCCCTGAGGATCTCCGTCTTGGGGCCGCCCTTGTCCACCATTATCAGGCCCGTCTTGAGCCAGGGGCGCTTCGGGAACGCTGCCCCGGGCTCCAATACAGGGTTCAGGCGCAGATCATTTGCCGCCCTGAGGACTTCCTCGGAGTTGACGCCCCTGAGCGACAGCTTCTTGGGAACCCGCCTGCCCTGCCGCCAGGAGAGATCCGTGTCGAAGTAAGAGGGCCACAGATATAGCTTCCCTTTCCTCCTCAACTTCCTGACCCTTCAAGGCGTGAGGCTGTTTAGGGGCGCCTCTCGTTCCCGGAGTCTCATCTCTCCTCGTAGACGACCGCGTTCAGGACGCCGTCTTGGCCCGGGCGTGACACTATCTTTGCCAGCCCGTTCTCGGTGCGGATGATGACCCCCTTCGTGATGACGCCCCTCCTGTTGTAGTCCACGTTGGCTGGATTGCCGACAACGCCCAGTATCTCTAGCCTTTCCGTCCGTCCCGTCGACGGGTCCGAGACGTTCACGTATTCTGCTGACTCGAGCTTGACCTTCCGGGTCCCGCTCCGGCCCGTCTCTATCTTCCGTGTGGTCTCGCCGCGCACCGTTTCGACCGGGTGCCTCCCGGCCTCGTGGAGCCTCTTGGTCCTATAGGCCCTCTTCTTTCCGCCGGTCTTCTTCCGCTTCTTCAACCCGCTGTGCCAGGCCATGCCTTCATCCTCATCGACGAGGGGGCGTTCCCCACGTACTGTTCCCTTTAGAAAATATGGAGGTATAAAAGAAGTGTGGTCCTTCTCTGATGGTTGTCCTCATGCGTTCCAGGAGCAGTTTTTCTTGCGACGAGCCCTACATGAACCCGTCCAAGGAGTCCATCAGGGGCCCGTCTGCGAATGCGCTCGCAAGAACCCCTGTGGTGGTGCCCCCCTCGTCCCCGTTCTCCATCTTGTGTATCCTCATCGTGCTGAACATCTGCCTCAGCTGTATCTTAGACTTGTAGGGGTCGTGGCCGAAGCCAAAGTAGTCGGAGAAGTACGGCGTTGTCTCGATTATGTAGCCCCTTCCGTTGAGCCTCTCCCGGGTGATCAGCCCCATCTCCTCCATCATCTTGAGGTGGGAGTAGATGTGGGTCCCCCTGTCGGCGACCACCTTGATCTGCTCCACCGGCTGGTGGTAGGCTATGTAGGAAAGGGTCTTCAGGGGGCCGCTCGTCAGCAGGGGCCTGTTGGTGAACCTCTTCACCGACCTCTCGAAGACGTCCTTGAGCCTCATGACGGCCCGCTCCCCCGGGATGGTCTTCACCTCCAGAGCGCTCCTGCGGGCCTCGTACCTCAGGGAGAGCTCTTCGACCAGCCTCAGGACGACCTTGTCCGACCTCGTCCCGACCACAAGCTTCAGGTTCTCCAGGTCGACGGGTCTCCCAGCCGCGTAGAGGGCCGCCTCGAGTATCGCGAGGCGCTCAATGTCTCTGTGATTACTCATCTCATTCAGACTCCTTAACGGTTATCATCACGTCGATCTCCTCCTCGTCCTGATTGAGGTCGATCTTGTTCCCCTGGGCGAGGAATAGGAGCATCATGAAGACCCTGATGACCTCGAGGAGGCTTCTGTCCGTCACGAGGTCGAACAGGCTCAGGGGGCCGCCCCCCATCCCCTTGATCCGCTCCAGTAGGGACTCCGATCGCTCCTGGATCTCAAGGAGGTACGCCTCCATGTCGAGGAAGTCGGGGATGGGCATCGGCAGGACCGGCAGCCTCGGGGCCGTGCTCCGCCTCCCGTCCGTCAGGGCCTGCTCCAGGGCCTTGACGAGGTCCGTCAGGGAGGTGGTCGTGAACTCGAACCTGAAGGGTAGGGTCAGGGGCGGGGGGACGTAGACGTCAGGCTTCTCCGGGGGAGGCTGTGGGGGCTCCTCCATCTTGAGGAGCAGCTCGGCCTTCTTCAGGTAAATCAGGACCGAGGAGTTGATCGCGGTGCCCGCCATCCTGAAGTCTATGCCGACCTTGTTCATCTCCTCGAGGAGCGTTGTCAGAAGGTAGACGAGGTCTATGCTCCAGGGGGAGGCCTTGTCGAGCTTCGTGTCCTTGAAAAGGATCTCCCAGGGCTCCCTGAGGTAGAACGGCTTGTCCTTTACCAAGCTAAACCGCCACCTCGACCTTCATGGGGAGAGAGATTACCCTGCTCCTCCCCGCTTGAGCAAAGACCCCGTAGATCTTGTCGGCGTTGTGGACGATGATGTCCTTGAGGCTCACTATGAGGAACTGGGACTCCAGGGCGTTGTCCTTGAGCACGTCGGCGAGGCGCGCCGTGTTCACATCGTCTAGGTGGGCGTCTATCTCGTCGAAGAGGTAGAAGGGCGCCTTGAGGAACTGCTGTATCGCCAGCAGGTAGGAGATGGCCGCACATGAACGCTCTCCCCCACTCGCCCCGCTCACCAGCCTCATGGGCTTCCCGGGGAACTGGACGTAGAGGTCGACACCGGCCGAGAAGGGGTCCTCGGGCCTCTGGAGCTCCAGCCTCCCGTCGCCGCCGCCGGTGAGCTTGGCGAAGACCTCGGAGAAGTTCTCGCAGACCTGGTTGAAGGCCTTCATGAAGTGCTCCGTCTTCTCCTTCTCGACCTCGTCGATGAACCTCAGGATGGAGCCCTTCTCCTCCTCAAGCTCGTTTATGCGAACGCTCAGGTGCTTGTAGTTGACGACTACCTCGACATAGTGCTCGATGGCCAGCTCGTTTATGGCGCCGAGTGATATCCTCTCGGCCCTCACCTTCTGGAGGGTGCGCTCCACATGGCCGAGTTCGACGTCCTCCATCGGGACCTTGTCCTCGAAGCCGAGCCTGGCAAGCTCTTCAAACCTCTGTTCGGTCTGTAGCCGTAGCTTCTCCTCATCGACGCTGAGTGCCATCATTCTTCTCTCGACGTTGGATCGCCGACCCTCCAGCCTCTCGATCTGCTGCTCTATTCCGCGGACGGCCCTCCTGTGCTGCTCTTGTATGCGGCTCGTCGCCTCTACCTCGGAGGTCACGTCATCGAGAACTCTCTGCAGCTCTTTGAGTTCGGATTCCTCCTCCTCGATCCTCGCCTGGATCCCTTCGCGTTCCTGGTCGAGGGACTCGATCTCCCTCCTCCACTCCTCTATCTGGCTCTCCGAGTCGGTCGTCTTCAGCTCAAGGTACTGGTCGATGAGGTTCGTCTGGACGGAGATGTCGGAGAGGAGCTGGGCCCTTCGGTTCCTCGTATCCTCGACTTCCCGGGCGATGGTATCGTATGTTACATCGAGGCCCGCCACGTCGGAGGGCTTCGACAGCTCCCTGAGCTCGGCAATCTCGTTCTTCGTCCGATCTATCTCCTGGAGCGTCCTAGTCTTCCTCTCCTGGAGGGTCTCGACGAGGACGAGTTCCTTAGCCCGTTCCTCCGACAGCTTGCTGATGGTCTCGTCTATTGCGACGATGTTCTTCTCCAGTCGCTGGATACTTTCCCGGGTCTCTTTGATCTGCTGGTCTATGCCCTCGATGATCTTGTTGAAGTGGTCCATGTAGCCCGTGAACTCGCGGAGGCTCTTCCCGGAAAGCCTCAGATCAGACATTCTCTTCGTGAGGCGCTGTCTCAGCGCTTTGATGGTCTTGGAGAGCTCGGTGACGGACTCCTCGCTGGGTATCAGCTTCGAGTAGTCAGGGGGGCGCCTGTAATGCCCCCCGATCAGGCCGCCATCCGTCTCGAAGACATCTCCCGAGAGGGTGACCGCCCTGTAGCCTCTCCGGGCCAATCGGACAGCCGTGGCCTTATCCTTCACGATGAAGGTGTCGCCCCAGACTAGTTGGACCGCGGGCGTGTACGCACTATCGTACCTGATCAACTTCGGGATGTAGCCCTCGATGCCGGGGCCCTCCTCCTCGGCGAGGGGCTCGGGGGGGCTGATGTCCTTTATTGGGATGAACCTTGTCATGCCAAGCTTGTTCTTCTTGAGCCTGTCGATGCACTCAATGGCGGTCCTGATGTCATCGACGACGATGGCGTTTATCCATCCGTCGGCCGCCATCCGGGCCGCCCGCTGGTATTTGAGGTCGATCTTGACGAGGGACCGAAGCGGGCCGTGGTACCCTTTGAGGGCTCCCGCCTCCCCCATCTCGACGATTCGCGCCCGGCCCTTCTCCTCGGTGACGACGCTCTTCCACAGGTCCCGCTTCGACGTGAACTCGGTGATGGTCAGCTCGGCGTCCTTAGCCAGCTTGTTCGCGCCCTCGATGGTGCCCCTCAGGCCCTTCTGCCGCTTGACCTGTTCCTCTATGTTGGAGAGCATCTCCTCGAGCTTCTTCGCCTCTTCCACCTTCAGGGCCTCGAACTCCCCGATCTTGTCGACGAGGGAGTTCACCGTGCTCGTGGATTCCCTCCTCTTCTGCTCCAGCTCCCCTGTCTTTGTCCCGACGGCGTCCGAGTTGACCAGGTGCTTGCTGATCTCGATCTCGATGCCGCTCAGGCTCTCTTGCATCGGGACTAGGTCCTCTGTTAGTTTCTCCACCTTGGCCTGGTTCGCCTCGGCCGTCTCTTTAAGGGTCCTGATCTTCTCCGAGAGGTCTTGGAGTCGTGCCTCTTCCTCTTCTATCTCGGAGGCGAGCTGTCCCTCGCTCTGGGTCAGCTCTTGGAGCCTAGTTCGCCTCTCTCCTTTCTCTACCTCCGACCTCTCGATCTCTTGGTGCTTGTTCGCTATGTTGCTCAGGAGCGACGCCTTTCTGGACTCGATCTCACCTAGCCTCGCCACTAGCGAGTCTTTCAGGGTACTCTTCCCGATGAGCTCTGATTTCAAAAGGGGTAGCCTGGTGTTCCCCTTCTCTGAGGCTTCTCTCGTGAACTCCTCAAGTCGGTCCCTGGCGGCATCCTTCTCCCGCAGTAGGCCGGCTCTCTCCGCCTCCAGCTTCTCGATCTCGGCCTGGTTCTCCGATGTCTGACCCCTGATCTCCCCGATCTTCGCCTCGAGCTGGGCGATCTGGTGGGTCAGCTTGAAGGCTCCTAGCCTCTTCTCCTCCCGGGTGAGCAGGCGGTGACGGAGCGCGTCATTCCTCTGGCGCTCCAGTTCGTTCACCCTCTTCCTGACCTCCTCCCCCTTCGCCGAGGCGACCTCAATCTTCCGCTCCGCCTCGTTGAGGCGTACCTTCGCTTCGGCCTTCTTCTCATCGTACTCGGTGATGCCCACGAGATCCTCGAGGGCTGTCATCCGCTCCGAGGGTGTGAGGTCGCTGAGCCTGGTGGCCGTCCCCTGCAGGACGATGTTGTACCCGCCCGGGCTGATCCCCGTCATCGTGAGGAGATCTAGTAGCTGCCTCCTCGAGGTCCTCTTGCCGTTTAGGAAGTACTTGCTCTTTCCCTGCCTGTCGATCCTGCGCCCTATGCTGACGGTCTTCCTGTCGATAGCAAGGCCCCTGTCCGAGTTGTCGAAGTAGATCGTGACCTGTGCGTACTGGGGCTTGTTGGCGGCGTCCTCCTCCGCGCCGTCGAAGATGACCCCCGACAGGTCGGCGACCCTCATCCTCTTCGTCCCGAGCTCCCCGAAAACGAACTGGACCGCGTCAATGATGTTGCTCTTCCCGCTGCCGTTGGGGCCGGTGATGACGTTGAATCCCGGCTGGAAGTTCATCTTCACGCTCCCGCTGAAGGACTTGAAGTTCCGGACCACGATCCTAGCGATATGTACCAACTCGGGTTCATCCACTCCGGGACAAGGCGCCCTACCGGTAATTCCTGAAGTTGATTAAACCTGATGGGGCCACCCGCTGCGAATTTCAATAAACCTTTAAACAATTCAAGACTAACGCTCGCGAAAACTCCTCGGTAGCGCGGTATTACTACGTATTATAGTGGGATTATGGACGTTGTTAGTCTTCGAAGGATCTTTACGAGGAGCCCGTCGGGGGCTGGAGGAGGCAGTCAAGCTTTAAGGGTTCGATCGAAGGTTGTATACGATCGGTCATGAGGATAAAGAAGCTATCGGAGGCGATCGAGGCCGCTGGCGTCGATGCCTACTTGGTGACCCAGAGCCCGAACGTCTTCTATTTCACCGGTTCGATAAGCGGTGGGAATCTGATCGTCTCCCCCGACTCCGATCCCTTACTTCTAGCGGCGAGGCTCAATCTAGCATGCGCCTTAGACCAGGCCAAGGGGTGCGATGTCAGGCCCTACACGAGGGAGGATATGCTGGACCAGATCATGGCGAAGCTAGAAGAGATCGGCCCGAGCACGATTGGGTTCGACGATCTCTCCCTCAAACTTTTCAAAGACCTAGGTGAGAGGCTGGGGGGCGTTGAGCTGAAGGACGAATCCGAGATAGTGAAGAAAATGAGGATGGTAAAGGACGCCGACGAGGTGAAACTTATGAGGCGGGCAGGAGCGCTCGCTGATATCGGAATGGAGGCAATAAAGGACTGCCTCGGTGAAGGGATAGCGGAGCACGAGGTCGCTGCGGAGGCCGCGTACGCCATGAGGATGCATGGGGCTGACGATTTAGCCTTCCCGTTCATCGTTGTCTCTGGACCCAGATCAGCATACCCCCACGGCGGAGTCACAGATAGAGAGATACGGAGGGGCGAGTTCGTGACAGTCGACATGGGGGCATCCTACAGGGAGTACAAGACCGACATAACCCGGACCTTCATCATTGGTTCGCCGGACCGTAAGCAGAGGACGATCTACGAGGCAGTCCTCGAAGCGAATCTTGCCGCGCACGATAAAATCCGAGAAGGCGCCCATGGGGTCGACGTCCACAACACGGCCATGGCGGTGATAGAGAAGGCCGGCTTCGGCGAGTACTTTATCCACGGCCTGGGGCACGGAGTCGGCCTCGAGGTCCACGAGGGGCCTTCCCTCGGAAAGACGAGCAAGGACATTTTGAGGGCGGGAAACGTCGTCACGAACGAGCCCGGCATCTACATCCACGGATACGGGGGGGTGAGGATCGAGGACACTGTCCTAGTCACGAGGTCGGACCCGGAAAGGTTGACGAAGACCCAAAAAGACCTCGACTCAATGATCGCCTGAGGCGATCCTATTTACCGTATCTCCGGTACCGGCTCTGGTAGGCTCGGATGGCCCTCTCGAAGTCGATGAGCCTGAAGTCGGGCCAGTAGACGTCGACTATGAAGAGCTCGCTGTACGCCGACTGCCAGATCAGGAAGTTGCTGAGCCGGGACTCCCCTGAGGTCCTGATGATAAGGTCGGGGTCCTGCTGGGGCAGGTATGAGGTGTACAGGTGCTCCTCTATGAGGCCCTCGTCGATGTCGCCGGGCTCCAGCTCCCCCTTCTTCACCTTGATCGCTATCTCCTTGGTCGCGTCCACTATCTCAGCCCGGCCCCCGTACGCCAGCGCGATGTTGAGGTAGAACCTATCGTAGTCCTTCGTAGCGTCCTCAACCTCCGCCACGAGCCGCCTGAGCCTCTCAGGGAGAAGGCCATACGGCCTATGGCGTTTATGCGCACCTGATGTTCGTGGATGACATCGGCCTTGATGACCTCGTTCAGGTTCTCCTCGTATATCCTCATCAGCTCCTGAACCTCCTCCTCTGACCGGTTAAAGTTCTCCGTCGAGAAGGCGTACAGCGTGACCGTCTTTATGCCGAGGTCGAGGGCCCATTCGAGGAACTTCTTAACCTTCTCGGCGCCCAACCTATGCCCCTCCCACGGGATCATCTCCCTGGCGGAGGCCCACCGCCTGTTCCCGTCGAGGATCACCCCTATGTGCTCGGGAAGCCTGTCCGGATCGATCTGCATACGCAGCCAGCGGTGATAGAGGCTGTAGACGCCGATCGCGGAAAGTAGGCCCCTGAGCATAGCGGATGACCTTCGAATTAGATATCAGAGATAGGATAAAACTCTACTGTATAAGTCATCCTGATTAGAGGATTGAACATTCGATCATTGAAAAGGGAGTTTCTTATATGCACCGTATATGAAGAACACCGACGTGACGGTCGTCACGACACCCGCGAGGGTCATTATGACGAGGGGTGACCAGAGGGTCAACGTCTTTTCAGGCTCGAGGAGGACCTTCGCCGACTCAATGGCTATGAACCTGAGCCAGAATGTGACGATCATACCGACCACGTTCTGCCACATTTTGTTGTCCTTCTGCATGTAGTAGGAGGCCACGCCTCCGATGAGGGCCACCATCGCCCCGAGGATTATTAGGTCGATGGCCTCCAGGAGGAAGGCGCCGAGGAGCGTGGGAGTTAGATGCAGCCAGTATGAGAAGTTGTTCCACCACGTTGGAGAGTCTGGGGGCACGTACTGCCAAGCGTTTGACACGCCCCTGATTGATCCGACTACACTGAGGATAACGCCAACGATCTGAGAGGCGAGGGTGAGCTGCCTCTCCGGGGGCGGGAGCTTCAACCTAACCATGGCGAGCTTCTCGTCCCATCCGAATCCCTTGACGAGGAGGACGAGCCCCATAACGATGGTGAGGACCATCCCCGCGTTCTGGAGCTGGCCGAAGACGGTCAGGATCCCCACGATGATCAGCATGATACCGGGGACGCCCAGGGTTATCTTAGAGTAGTATTGGTCCTCGACGAGCATCCTCAGGTACCTGAATAATACAGCCCAGGTCTCCTCGATCCGCTCGCTATGCTTAACCACCACGTGCTGGATGGAGGTTATAGGGACTCGAGACTGGATGAGGGGTATGACGGCCTCGTCAGAGTAACCGTCGGTGACGAGGACCACGCCGTCCGCTTTGAAGGCCTCGAGGACGCTCTCCAGCTCACTGACGATCTTCCTGTCGGCCTCGATCCCGCCTACCGTCTCGCCGGCTATCGTGGCCAACTCGTAGATCTCCTCGGGGTACCGCTCGGAGAGCTGGTCGTAAAGCCTGATGGCACCGAACATTGCGTTGGCGTCCGCTTCCTCGGGGTCGGCGACTGCTAGGGCGGAGGCCGCCTTGAAGTTCTTCTCCCTGCCCAGAATCGGCGTCTCTATGTGGGCCTTGTGCCCGATGTCGTCGTCCCCGTCGATGCAGAGGATCAGCGTCTTGGCGCCTTCTCCCCCGGGCTTTGACATAAATCCCCGATCTCAGTTGGGTTGGGGGGTATATATCGCTTCTCAGATCTCCAGGTTTAGGGCCTCCTTCAGGCCCTTGTACCGGTTCCGGATGGTTACCTCGGTGACGCCGGCGGCGTCTGCGATCATCTTCTGGGTCCTCTTCTCGTCGTTCATGACGCAGGCGATGTAGAGGGCCGCGGCCGCGAGGCCCATCGGGTCCTTGCCCGCCGTCGTCTTGAGGCGCTCGGCCTGCCTCAGGATGTCCACCGCCTTCTGCTGGGTCTTCTCACCGACGCCGACCTTGTGGGCGATCTTGGGCACCCTGAGCTGGGCCGCGGGTATCGGCATCTGGAGGTTGAGCTCCCTCAGCAGGAGCCTGTAGCAGCGGGCGATGTCTTTCTTGTCGATGGGGCTGTGCCTGGAAAGCTCCCTGAGAGTCCTGGGCGTCTGGGTGATCCTGCACGCGGCGTAGAGGGATGCGGCGGCGATGGCCGATATCGACCTGCCCCGGACCAGGCCCTTGTCGAGGGCCTTCCTGTAAATGACCGCGGCCTTCTCCTTTATCGTAGGGGGGATGTGGAGCTTGTCCGTCAGCCTATCCAGCTCAGCCATCGCCTGGGCGAGGTTCCTGTCCACGGAGGAGTGGACTCTGGACCTTATCTGCCACTTTCTGAGGCGGAGCATCTGGAGCTTCGTGGTGAGGGGTATCTTCCTACCGAAGGCGTCCCTGCCTACCCGGCCGATCATGGTCGTGAGGCCCTTGTCGTGGACTGAGAAGCTGAGGGGGACGCCGACCCGGCTCCTGGACTCCTTCTCGCTCTGGGTGAAGGCCCTCCACTCGGGGCCCTTGTTTATCATGGACTCCGTGATGACGAGGCCGCAGCTGCCACAGATTATCTCGCCCGACTCCTCGTCATTAATAACGTTGGTGCTCCCGCACTCGGGGCAAATGTCTTCGCTGATGAGCTTCTCCCTCTTCCTCGACACACTACTCCCTCAATATATAGGGCTGATCGAATCCATCACAGAAACTTCATCATTCGTGTGTTCAGAAATTCTGTTCACTTGGAGCAGTAACCTTCCCCCGTAGGTTGTATTTAAGTCTTTCGGTTAAAAACAATATAATCTATAAAGTAATTGAGAATATATATAGAAGAATGATAGTTAATAGAAGATCAGGTCGATCACGGGCCTTCAATATAACCGGCGCCTCGGCGATGGGGGCATGATGTGTTCCGACGACTGGGAAAAGATAAAATCCGAGGTCCTTGGAAGGTTAGATGGGTTCAGGTGTTGACCGTCCTCCCGATGGTTGTCCGCTCGGCGCTCGACGCCTTCGTCAGGGATCTGGCCAAGCGGGGGGAGGTCGCAGGTGTGGGTCTCCTGGGCAGCTGGCCCCTATTCGATGCGCCAGTAGGAAACGCTCTCGATGTATTGGTCGTTGATAAGTCCGCGGCGGACTTTGAGTTCCACGAGCTGGTGGGGCTCGAGGGGCTCCTGTTGGACCTGAACAGGATCCCTTGGAGGTGGGTCGGGGAGG
>JGI2171J19970_10001308_pt1 | contig 13919 bp, 17 predicted proteins | sample DeeMarSWOR324_28_FD_19970 | JGI IMG/M metagenome (IMG submission 19970) | reverse complement strand
GGCGAAGGCCTCTGGAGCCTTCAGATGGGACATCCCGATGTGTGTCATGTCGCCGATATCGATCCAGCCAATCCAGGGCTGGAAGTATTCTACGGTTTTGAGACACGTCAGAAGACCGATGGGATATGCGTCGTGGATGCCAAGACCGGCCGCAAGCTCTGGGCTCACAAAGAACCCACAAAACACGTTCACGGCCAGGGAATGTTGGGTGACGTCCTTGCGAATTCGCCGGGCATGGAGGTTTATGCCGGCGAAAGAGATTACAAGCAGCGTTGGCTGTACAGCGCCGGCGGGAAGCTGATCGAGTTTCACGAAACAGGAACGCTGAGCCCGCGCCCCGTTTGGTGGGATGCCGATCCGCAAAAGGAAGTGATTGTCTCCGGAGCGATTCGCAATTGGGGTGGCAAGGCCATGCAGCCGATCAAAGGCAGGACTGTCGCCGTCGTTGATTGTTTGGGTGACTATCGCGAAGAGGTGATTACCAGCCTAAGAGGGGAGCTTCGCATCTACACGACGACGATTCCCTCTTCCGACCGGCGTGTCTGTCTGATGCAGGATCGTCAATACCGCCTGGGAGTCGTTGCTCAGACAATGGGATATTATTATCCTGCTCAGTTAGGAAAATGATTATTGACCTGTGGATACAGATTTTTCCACTATCTTGAATTCACCGGAAGAGACCATAGAATTCGGTCGACGGCTCGGTTCGCAGTTGAAGGGGGGTGAAGTTATCGCTGTGTGTGGGCCTGTGGGTAGCGGCAAAACCCATCTGATCAAAGGGATTGCCGCCGGTGCCGGAGCGACAGACCACAAGAAGGTCAATAGCCCTACCTTCGTTATCGTCAATGAATATTTCGGTCGATTGGATATCTATCACATCGACGCTTATCGGCTCAATTCTGTGTCCGAGTTCGAGATGTTGGGTTTCGATGATTTTTGCTACCCGCGGGCGGCCGTTCTGATTGAATGGGCCGATAAGATCGAGTCCGCTCTGCAGGCGTTGGATTACGTTCGAGTCGTGCTCGAGCACGCTGGCAAAAACCAAAGAAGAATACACGTCACAAACACACCTGAACACATTCACTACTGACCGGCATTGCCGGTGTTTCCTGTTATGTTGAGCGGGTCTTCTCGCGTTTGGCGATTTGGCGGCCGAAGGTTTATTATCTATATTTTCTGTGGATACCCGAGCCGCTTTGTGAAAGGCCGATGCAAAGTCCTTTTCGGACGTGGGATCTTGCGGCTTTTTGCCAATGCTTCAGTGTCCGAGTGAGTTCTCGACGTAATTCCTTTGGACGTATTTCTCACAAACTTGCTTATTCTTGGGAGGACGTGCGGCAAACAGAAGAATTGAGGCGTGGTTAAGTCGGGTATCGATTGGGTCGATACCCTGATTACGGAAGGAGCCACCGCATTGAGTGTTGAGGTTCTATCGTAAAGAGTCTATTTTTGGAAAAGGGGTAAAAGATGAAAGCTAGAAGCGGTTTTACATTGGTGGAAATTCTGATCGTCGTGGTCATTCTTGGCATTTTGGCAGCCATCGTGATTCCTCAGTTCACCGAGGCCAGCACGGAGGCCAAGACGTCGAGCCTGGTCACCGACCTTCAGGCCATGCGTTCGCAGCTCCAGCTGTACAAGGCACAGCATAATGACAACCTGCCCGGCGTGGCCAATGGTACGTACACAGGTGCGGCCACATTTATAGAAAGTTTGACCGAAAAGACAGACATTTTTGGCAACCCATACGCTCTTACCGCAACAGTATCGGCGACGGGTGGTCCACTTTATGGTCCCTACATGACCAGAATTCCGACGAACCAATTCGTCGATAGTGATGCAGTTACTTGTGCTGCCGCCGGTGGTGTGCTGCCTGCGGTTAGCACCGATGGCACTCAGGGTTGGTTCTTCGACGAGGATACCGGACAGATTTATGCAACGAGCTCTGCTGAGCATTTGACATACTAAGTAGAGCTCAGGGGCTGGCTAAGCCGTCGATACTCGTCGTTGAGCCGGCCGCCTAATGCTTCGGTGAAAATCTCACAACGGATAAATAAGGCTGACCGCGCTAAGGCAACAGCCAATAGCGGGTCAGCCTTTTCGATGAGACCAAAGCAACAGGCAGTGAGAAAGGACAGGTGGCGTGATGAAAAGAGCAAAAGCCTTCACGCTTGTTGAGATTCTGATTGTCGTTGTCCTGCTTGGCATCCTTGCCGTGGTCCTGATTCCAATGGTATCGGGAAGTGTCATATCCTCAAAAGAGAGCACTCTAGCGCATGACATACAGATGCTGCGTAGAGTTATTTTAATCTACAAAGGCCAGCATTTGGAGATGTCGCCGGGTTATCCGGATGGCGATACCACTCAGGCACCGACAGAACAGGCGTTTATCGATCAGTTGATGTTGTCGAGTAATACCAATGGACAGACGGCGCCGCTAGGGACGCCGGGTTTTATACGCGGTCCTTACTTAAGCAGGTTGCCTACAAATTCTTTGAACAACGAGGACACAGTTCAGATTCTTGGCGATGCACAAAATTTTCCGGCCAATGGCGACGATAGTCACGGCTGGATTTTTAAGCCTGCGACATCGGAAATTCGACCCGATAACGGGCAGACCGATGGCGCCGGAAAAAGGTACTATGACTATTAAGAACGAGAAAAGAAGGAGCGTGTGCACGGCGCACCGCTGTGAAGTTGGTGGGTATAGCGCACCCTACCATGCTGTACGGTGCGGCTTTACACTCGCTGAGGCGATGATGGCTGTCGTACTGCTGGGTGTAGCGGCGGCGGGGCTGCTACTTCCATTCAGCAGCGGGGCAAGGTTGCGCTCCGAAGGGACGCGCAGGACATTGGGGGCCAAACTGGCGAGCCATTTGATGGAGCAAATCGTCGATACACCGTTTGACCAGATCATGGACTATGACGGGTATACAGAGCCGGAGGGTCAGGTCAAGGATGCCGCCGGGGGGACGTTTGCCGATGTGAACTATGCCAAGTTCAGCAGGGATGTGAGCTGCACGTATGCCTATGTCCCCCAGGAAAAAGGGACGGCGGAGCCGGTATTCATTCGCGTGACCGTGCGGGTGTACTGGGACGGCAAGGATGTCGCTACCGTACATCGACTTGTGAGCAAATAGCAAGTGTTGCGCGAATGGCAGGTGCTGTTTCCACAGCAGAAACGGAACATAGTTGGATCCGAACGATATGCCAAAGAAGGTGCGAAAGAATGGTTTTACATTGGTTGAGCTGATGGTTGCTCTGATCGTGACGGGGATCATCATGAGCGCAGTAGCGACGTTAGCGTATGCCTTCAGCTCGGTGAACGATGCCACCGACGATACGGACCGCAGACAAGCGGAAGTCCGTTTCGCCACGCTGAGGATCTCCGAGCTCATCAGGCACTGTAAACTGATATGTGCTGTGGCTGATGGCGATTTGGTGATCTGGCGGGACGACGACATCCCCGGCGGAGAAGGCCAAATCAATCCGGGGGAACTCGTCTACATTGAGACGGACAGTAACCGGATACAACTTCTCGATTTTCCCAGCAGTCCCTCATGGTTGGAGACGCTTCAAATCAGCCTCTCCTGGTTTCAAGATAGTTGGCTCAAAACGACGCTCAAGACCAATTGTGACGAGCAATATGTGGTTGCGGTTCCCGAATGCAGCAATGTCCAGTTTCGGTTCGACGCGGCACCGCCGCGGAGCAAGTTTGTGAATATCTCGTTTGAACTGACCCAAAACGGCTCGGTTCGTGAATACCACATAGACAGTGCTCTGCGATGCTGGGCGGGTAATTTGCTCAACGAGACGGGCACTGATCTCACAAGTGACGACGATTAGCATGAAAACCAAAGCGAACAAGACCGCCAGCCGGGGTGCGGCGTTACTCGCCGTGCTGTTCATTGTCATGGCCATGACGATTCTGTCATTGGGCTTCTTGTCGCGAAGTGATGTCGAATTGGCCTGTGGACAGAATATGGCGCTCCGTACGCAGATGGACTATTTGGCCGAATCGGGCTTGGAACATGCCAGAGGGCTTGTCCTGAATCCTCAGGATGTCGATTCAGAGTACTGGACGGGCGCCACCGCTCAGCAGTTGGTCGCAGACAGCGCATACTACTACGATCTTGACGTGGTGCGAGACGATTCCGATCCGACGGATCGCTGCAATTATACGATAGACTGCAATGCGTACTGGCTGGAAGGAGGCGAGAGGATCAGCCGCAGTGAAATCAGAGCGGAGTTGCGGCTTGATCCGTGCGTCGCGCTCTGGATAGGAAATGGAGTGACCCTCTGGGACGGTGTCACGGTCCACGGAGATGTTTGCTGCATCGGCGCCCTGGCGAACGCCGGCACAATCGACGGGGATCTATTCGCCACTTCTCTAAGTGGGAACGGGGTAACGGGGCAGTTGAAAGCGGTCGCGGATTTATCCCTGGCCTGGCCCCGCGTTACAGTTGCGGATTTCACCTCGAACTATGCCACGCAAACCATCAGCACCGGTACTCTTTCCGGTCAGACTTATGGGCCGTACAATCCTGTGCGCGTATGTTATCGCAATGGCAATCTGGTGATCGCCGGCAATGTCCGCGTCGAGGGTATGCTGGTGGTTGCCGGCGATCTGANGGTACAGGGAAGCAGGAATACTNTCACGGCGGCGAAGAATTTGCCTGCGCTACTGGTGACCGGTGACATAATCGTGGAGACCGGTGGCAACCTGGATACCGAGGGTCTTGCCGTAGTTGCCGGTTCGGTGCGGGTCGGCGCGGGCGCAGGTGACATCAGCGCATTGGGAGGACTATTTATACAGAATGCTCTCGTGGAGACGACCGCAGATTCATCTGGCAACGGCAATGCTGGAGTGTTGTATGGCGGTCCGATTTGGCGGCCTTCCGGCGGCCAGATAGACGGGGCCCTGAGTTTTGACGGACAGGATGATACCGTCCAGGATATGACGGCCGGCGGTTATCTTAATGGTTTGTCTGCTATCACGGTTTCGGTCTGGGTCAAGTCGGATGTCACGAATCAGGATCGTGGCATTCTATTCACCCGTGCTCCCACCGGCGAGGACCGGGAACTGGGCATCCGTTACGACCGTCGAGGTGCCTCCGGGGGCGGCGTTCAAGGAATCAAGGCTTCGATTCAGACCACATCCGGATTTACACAAATTGAGAGCAGTTCGTACNTGCAGACGACGAACTGGCAACATCTCGCTCTGACATGGGAGAACGATCCTAATGATGCTCAATTGAAGCTGTACGTTAACGGCACCGCGAATACGCTGCGGTACGACATGGGGCCCATCCCGGGAGTGCTGACAGGCGTACAGAAACTCATGATAGGCTGTGGCACAAAAGGTAGGTATTGGGATGGTTGCATTGATGATGTTCGCATCTATAACCGTTCTTTGGACGTGAGTGAAATAGACCTTGTAAGAGGGGGTGGGACGGTGTCCGGTTTGGTCTGCCGCTGGACGCTGGACGAAAGCGGCAGCAGCGTCACGGTAACCGCGGCCCCGGCCAAGACGGCGGTTGAGATCTGGTCGGAAACCGGTAATGTGGAGAAGTGGGGACAGGCCGCCGGAGCGTTCTTCAGAAGCCTTGAGCGAAGGTAAGGGTGTAGAAATAAAAGGGCTGAACAGTGAACGGATTTTGTGCGTTTCCGTGGCCGAGCAACAGCAAGATGAGGTTCTCCCGGTTCTTGTCGTTGGGACTGATAACTGACGCTTATCGGCCTTTGTGCGTGAAAAGAAGAAAAATTCGCACTACGTGGGTAGCACGCATGATACATCCGTATCTCGGTCGGATATCGGGGTAGCTCGATGATTCGTACCGGGCCGTCTTGACGATTGTGTCAATTCTGCTGGCCGTACCTGTGGGGGATATGGGAAATGACATTTGTATCGCTCTGTTCCTTTGTGAACGGTGAAAGGCTCGCGGTCAACGGCGCCCGGTTCTCTGGGTCGGGAAGGGCGAAATCGTGGGGCATTGGACCCCGAGCCTCTTGCACGGTGGACAGGCTGCTAAAGACCCACCCCTGAGAGGACGAATGAAGAACGGAGGAGGGTGATAATGTGTCGCAAACGAGAGAGGAGGTTTATCGGAATGCGCGAATCTGCATCTGAACTGAGGTCATGCCGCTTGGATGGCGAGGAAGGGACCGGCTACATGCGACGAGGCTCGATCTGTGGCTTCACTATGATAGAGCTGTTGATTGTGGTCGTGATCCTTGCTATTGCGGCGATGACGGCGCTGCCGATGATGAGTTCGGCAGCCACCGTGCAGATTCGCTCTGCCGTGAACCTGGTTATGGCAGACCTGGAATACGCAAAAAGTATGGCGATCAGCAGGGGACAGAATTTCTCGGTCGTATTCGACACGAATTCGGACAGCTACCGCATAGAAGACCAAGACGGCAATGTCATACCGCATCCTGTGAAGAAAGGGTTCGACTACACGGTGAGCTTCCCAAGCGATAGCAGGCTGAATAGGGTCGATGTTGCCGGCGTCAATTTCAACGGGACCCAGCGTGTCGAATTTGACTGTCTTGGAAGCCCCGACAATGGGGGGACGGTCAGTCTACAGGCAGGGGATGCGACCGCGCAGATTACAGTGGAGCCCGTTACCGGCTTCGTATCGAGCCAATAAAGATGAATCGAAACCACGTGAGTCTTCGTCATTTTGGTGGAGGAATGGAAACGGTCCCTGGCATTGGCGCAGTGTGAGCCAGTGAGAAAGAGAAGTCAATGGTAGGTTGGGGTATAAAGAATCGGGGTCAGCGGCCTATAGGGTTGGACGTAGGTCATGGTTCTATCAAGATGATTCAACTGTTGATAGACGGTGGGCGGATGTCTGTTCTTGCGGCGGATGAAACGCGCATTGAGACGGACGCAAACGCCGATGAGCACCTGAGAAGAAATGCCATTGTATCAGCCGTCAGGCAAATGCTAGCAAAGGGCAACTTCCATGGAAAAGATGTGATCTCATGTCTGCCGAGTGGCCAACTGAAGATCACGAGTATCCGGTTGGCCGAGGCGGAAACCGATGCGATCGAACGGGCTTTGCGAAAAGAGGTTGTCCAGCGTTTTGGATTGGACCCCGACAAGGACGCCATGGATTATGTCGTTGCCGGCAGTGTCCGGCAGGGCGATGAGGTTAAGAATGAGCTGATTCTGTTCGCCGCAGACAGTGAGACGATAAGGGATCACATCGGCATGCTTGAAGAAGCCGGGCTGCGACCTGTGGGCATAGACCCGATTCCGTGTGCGCTGTTCAGGAGCTTTGGGAGATCACTGCGACGGCAGGAGGATCGAGAGCGGACAGTTGTCTTTGTGGATGTCGGAAGCCGTTTCACAACGGTTGTCTTCGGTCGCGGGCAGGAAATCAGCCTCGTCAAACAGATACCGATCGGCGGAGAGAGATTCGTCGAACGCGTCGCAGCGAAATTGGGCGTGAGCATCAGTGAGGCCGAAACGCTGCGGGAGTCACTCCTTAGGAAAAAGAGTCTTTCGTCGTTGAGAGCGGATGTGTCGGAGTCTCAGTCCGATGAGGGAGGACCAGAAATAGACACATCGACGCGAGATGCAATCACGGACGCCGTCAGCGCGGTTGCGGAAGATCTGGCAAGAGAGATAGCGCTGTGCCTCAGATACTACACAGTCACCTTCAGAGGCGCCCGTGTGGAGCGCGTGATCTTGGCGGGCGGTGGTGCATATGAAGCCATTCTGCGTGAGGTCTTGCGGGGACAGTTGGCGGTGGAGATAGACGTGGCCGAGCCGCTGAAGGGTTTCGACTTGTCGAGCATGGGAGCGAGTTTGAATTTCCGCAGTGACAGACGAGCCGTGCTCTGTGAGTGGGCGGTTGCTGTGGGGCTCAGTCTCAAGGGCTGGAATGGAACTGAAAAGGGCACGCATGCGGTGCGACGGGAGTCACGAGACGGCTATGAAGGAAATTGACTTTCTTCCAGAATGGTACAGGACCGGCCAAAAGCGCCAGGTCAACTATCGCATGCAGTGCATCGTGTTGAGCGGTGTATTTGCGGTGATGGGGGTCTGGAGTCTGGCCACCACGCGTTCGATCTCGAACGTCAGGGCCGAGCTAACTCGAATGGCACAGCGGCGCGACCAGGCGGAAAGTGCCTCGGCTGAATTGGCTGAGGTTGCCAGCGAATTGAAGGCGTTGCGGCAGAAGCTCGGATCCGTCGAGGAAATCGATTCCAGAATAGACGTGGCCAGTGTTCTGGCTGAGATCAGCTTCTTGACAGATGAAATGGTCGTTCTCAGCAAGGTGGAGTTCATCTCGGAAAAGGTTGGGCAAGGGGGGCAGTCTAAGCCCTCTCGAGGGGCGGGTGCGGTCGTCCGGGCGGCACAGGCCCAGTTTGGCAAGAAGAGTAATCTGCCGCTCGGCGATGTCCGGTTCAAGATCACGCTAGCCGGTGTGGCGGCTGAGGCCAGCGACGTGATGGCTCTGATACGCCGTTTGGAAGAGTCGCCGTATTTCCGCCAGGTCGTTCTGTCTTTTTCCAGAAACGCGGAGGTGGCGAGAGAACGCGTCACCTCACTGACGGACCGGACGGATATCATAGGGCGGAGGGCGGCGACAGGAGGTCGTACCGGGAGTATTCAGGTAAGCGAGTTTGAGATCAATTGCTATTTGGGCAATTATCGCGAGCTTTAGAAAGGTGAGAAACGAAAATGCTGCTTGGGAGAAGCCAACAAATAGCGATATGTGCCGTAGCCGGGGCGATACTGTGTGTGTTCGTGGTCTTTTGGTATGTGCCTTTACATAAGAAGATGAAGGCCGTCAAGCAGACCAAAGCCGAACAGATACTTACGATTGCCAGAGGCGCGGCGGACGCCGGACAACTGGACGTGCTCACGGAGCAAGTGCAGAAGTTGCAGGCACAGCTTCAAGATTACGAGGCGAACATACCTGACCAAAGAGACCTTGGCGCGTTCTTAGGCAGCATTGCGGATTTGATGAATGAACACGGCTTGAGCGAGCAGATCATCGAGCCCGGCAAGGAAGTAGAGGCCGATAGATTCAATTGCATTCCGGTGAGTATGCGATGTAAGGGTCGATTGACGCAGATATTTAACTTCTACGGTCGTNTGCAGGCCCTGGACAGATTGGTTCGGATTGAGCAGGTAAAACTCTCGAACGATGCCGCCTACAGCGGCCAAGTGACGATGGAAACAAAGGCCGTCATATATTACAGGGCGAAAGTGGAGCAGGGATAGGGAGCACCCCAAAAAAGTGAAGGTAGAAGCCCAAATGAGACAGAACGCGAGACATAGCGGCAACCGCACAAGGGGGCTTGTGAGTCAACTGGCGGCAGAGAAGAAAAAGGTCGTGATGGCACTGTGTCTGATCGGAGTGATGGCCTTTATGTGGATCCGCGTGCTGACCAAGAAAGCGCCCGAGGCTGCCGGGGCGGTCGAGCAGCCGAACACGACGGATCGGCCGAATCCGGAACCAAAAATATCTTTTGTAGAACTGCCAAGAGTCGCGGGGCGCAATGACACCATCGTCAGAGACGTCTTTGCTTCCGATGACTGGCGGTATTTTGTTAATGGACGAAGAAAACGAGTTGGCATTGAAGACGTGAATATTGTTTCGAGAGGTGGAAATGAAGAATTGATCAGAGAAGTGGCAGAGAAGGTAAGGCTTGAAGCCATCCTGTTGACTGAGAATCCCTGCGCTCGTCTCAACGATGACGTGCTCTTCGTGGGGGACAAACTCCTCATCGGTGACGGAGTTGACAGGTTTGAATGTGACGTAGTTTCAATTGAAGAGAACACAGTGGTTATCAAGTGTGGAGAGACAGAAATAACGTTGAAACTTGTGCAGCAGTCAATGGCAGACCATTGACCATTGAGGCATGCAGACAGAAGAGGAGCTAAACTATGTGTCGTAAAAAAAACTCACATGACAATATGAAAATCCCAAAGAGTGTGTTTGTATGGAGCGTGCTGTTTCTTGTGGTGGCCGCGACGGCCGTTGCTAACGTCGGGACCGGCAGCGGAGCAGCTTCCGAGAGCAACGCGCCCACCATCATTGATAAGTTCGAGGTCGAAGAGGAGTTTGGGGTGCGGAAGGCGTTGGCGATGCTCGGTAGTCAGTGTCAGAAGAACATCGTGCCCTCGCCGAGCGTCAACGGCTCCCTGGCGTTCAGGCGTCTGACGAATGTGACATTCGAAGAAGCCATGGAGGCTATCCTGGGAGACAACGCCGTCTACGAACAGCAGGGTAATCTCATCAAGGTATATACCAAAGAAGAATATAAGAAAATCATGGAAGACCCGGAACGAAGGATATGCAGAACCTTCACCCTGTACTACATCTCGGCCGCTGAGGCGAAGAAGCTCATCACACCGTTACTTGGTAGTGGTGGCAGCATTGAAACGACCTCCGCGGCGATCACGGATTTCCCTACAGGTGAGTCCATCAGTTCCGGAACCGGTGGTGGTGATGCGACAGCGATGAACGACACCATCATCGTTCTGGACTATCCGGAGAAAATCGAAGTCATCGCACAGGTGCTGAAGGACGTGGACATCAGACCCAAGCAGGTACTGATTGAGGCGACTATTCTCAGTGCAACACTCACGGAAGATACACAGTTCGGCGTTGACTGGCAGCTTCTGCTCGGAAACGCAAATGCAGCAGGCCAAGCTTTTATTGGAAACACAAAAGACTTCATATCGTCTCTGGGTCGCTCGCAGGTAACGAAGAGCGGCGGCTTCAGTATTGGCTTTGCCCATGACAACATAGCCAGTATTATCCAAGCTGTCGAGACAGTCAGTGATGTGACCATCCTGGCGAATCCCAAGATATTGGCGGTGAACAAGCAACTTGGCCAGGTCTATATCGGCACGAAGGTCGGCTATGAGTCTCAGACGACCGTATCGCAGGATACTCAACTTACATCTCAGGTTGAATTTCTGGATACGGGTACGAAGCTTTCGTTCAGGCCTTACATCGGCGACGATGGTTATATCCGGATGGATATCCATCCTAAGGATAGTTCGGGTACGTTGAAAGAAAACAACATACCGGACGAAACCTCCGCCGAGCTGCTGACCAATATCATAGTCAAAAATGGCGAGACAGTCGTCATCGGCGGCCTGTTCAGGGACACGATTACCTCCAACAAGACGCAAGTTCCGTTGCTTGGGGATCTGCCCATTGTGGGAGGAGTTTTCAGGGGTAACTCCGACCAGGTTAAGCGCGAGGAAGTGATTATCCTGCTCACTCCTCATATCATAGATGATCCCAACGAAACGAAAGGAAAGGCGCGAAAGGAAGATATCCAGAGAAAGAGGTTTGGCGCCAAGGACGAATTGCAGCAGATAAGCCGGGCCAGAATAGCCGAGGACTGTTATGCAAGCGCCTTGCGTTACTATAATGACGGCCAACTGCTGGAGGCGATGGTGGAAGTGGAATCAGCCATTGAACTACGCCCGGCGTATCTTGAGGCTATCCGGCTGAAGGAGAGAATCATTGCTGAAAGGGATGGCCGGGAAGCATTGAAACGACTCGAAAGGAAAATGTCGGAGAAGATTGATCGTCAAGAGGCACCCAGATGGCTCAGAAGGTGAGTGATGGACCGCCTAACGCCGACGGTTGAGAGTAAGAACCGGAAGCTGTGACTCTAAAACGATAGACGAGAGTCAGTCTCGAAGGAAGATCGTAGACCAGTTGAGGTCGTTGTTTTGAGATTTGGAAGAAGCTTGTACATTATAGTCGCGTTCGTCGGGGCGTGCAGCCTGTTCATAGGGCCTCTCGCTGAGGGACGCCCCTCTGGCACGGACGAGGGTGGACATGTGATCGGCGTTGTGCAGCGGATACCCGTTGTGGCGGTGTGCTGTAGCATCGTGGCTATGGGCGTGATTTTGCTCGGTTGGCACTGGCTGAAGCTGGCCAGAGCAATCGCGTCCATAGCCAAACGCCTTCAGGATGATGGAAGAGTTGATATTGGCGGCACGGGGGCCTTTTTCGCCCCGCTCAGAGTGGCGGCGGTCAACAAGTTGTCCAAAGCGCTCGATGAGCATTTTGACGTTTGCGCTGCGTGCATTTCTGAAAGCGACAAGCAAATCAAAGAGCTTCAGCTTCAGCTTCAGCTTTCCCACAATCGGGGCAAGAACACCGAGGCGATCATATACAGCATTCGAGATGCCGTCATCGTTACCGATGAGTATGACAAGCTGCTGATGGCGAACGAGGCAGCCGGGCGGCTTTTCAANTTTGATNNTANGAACTCACAGCGCAGAGCGCTTGGCGAGCTCATAGGTGCCGACCGGAGCGAATTTTCGGACTTCCTAAGTCACAGCAGAAAAAGCAAAGGTCAGGCAACAAGGCGGGAGATCGAATTCCTGGAGCATGGGGAGAAAAAGACCTTCGATTGCATTGTCTCGTGTGTCTATGATCAGAGCCGGCAGGTTTGCGGGGTCGTCGCCGTCCTGCATGATATCACGCGTGAGAAACAGATTCAGCAAATGAAGAATGACTTTGTGAGCCACGTATCGCATGAGCTGAAAACGCCTCTTGCGTCTATCACGGCCTATTCCGAAATGCTCACGGACGGGGAAGCCGACGACGAAGAAACAAGGAAAGAGTTCTATTCGGTCATTCAGAATCAGGCCAAGCGGCTGAATCGGCTCATTGAAGATATTCTGAATACGTCGCGCATAGAATCGGGCTTGATCAAAGTGCACAAGGAGCCGATCAGTCTGACGCTGCTCATAGAAGAGCAGATGCAGATGATAAAGAGCTACGCGGAAGAGAAGAATATCGAGATCATCGGACAAAAGCCCATCGTATTCGACCAGGTATACGTGGACAAGGACATGATGTCCCAAGTTATCGTTAATCTGCTGAGTAACGCGGTGAAGTATACGCCGTCCGGAGGATCGGTGAGAATTGAAACCGCGGTGGACGAAGGCGCATCCCTGGCGAGAGTCACCGTGGCGGATACGGGCGTGGGTATCCCGGCTGATGAAATTGAGCATGTCTTTGACAAATTCTACCGAGTGGGCGCCAACAAGAAGCAGGCGAAGGGAACAGGCCTGGGACTGAATCTGGTTAAGCAGATAGTCGAAAAGGTCCATGATGGGCGTGTCTTTGTAACAAGCCAAGTCGGCGTGGGGAGCACGTTTGGCTTCGAGTTGCCTTTGGCGACAAGGCAATCGGCGGGAATCGTGTGAAGACGACAGGCAACAGAAGAGCCGCGCGCCAAGCGGTGCATGTTGCATTCTGGTGGAGGCAAGAGGATGGCGGACAAGAGAGTTCTGGTGGTGGACGACGAAATCCATATCGTTCACGTGGTGGCCATAAAACTGCGCAACAACGGGTACGAGGTCATCTCGGCAGACAACGGGGCCGAGGCGTTTGATCTGGCGCTCAAGGATAAGCCGGATATTATTGTGACGGACTTTCAAATGCCGATCATGACGGGCATGGAGCTCATAGAGAAGCTTCGACGGCATGAGGCGACGCAGGACATCCCCGTGATCATGCTCACGGCCAGAAGTTTTGCCGTTCCACAGGAGCAGCAGGACGCGTTGCGGATATCGGGCTGTCTGAGCAAGCCATTCAGCCCGAAAGAGCTGTTGGGTCACATCGAGGACATTCTGTATCAGAAGGAATTGGTCACTGATGATTAGTGACAGGAGATGATAGACGATTGGTTGGAAGCCATGCTGGAGACGATGAGTAAGAGCTTGGATCGGTCGCAGCTCCGCGAATTGGAGAGGTTTGGCCGTAGGATCAGCAGGTTCGGCGTCAATTTCGCAGTCTGTAATGTCGAGGGTGAAATCGTTCTGCAATGCGCGGGCGGCGGGTTCGAAACCGGCACCGAACAGCTCGCGGAATGCAGCCGGCAAGCCATCGACCGGAGCGACCAGACGGACGGCCCCG
>JGI2171J19970_10001306_pt1 | contig 13928 bp, 17 predicted proteins | sample DeeMarSWOR324_28_FD_19970 | JGI IMG/M metagenome (IMG submission 19970) | reverse complement strand
AATAAACTGTGAACCGACTGCTTCACCAAATACGAGAACAACTTCTGCAGTCATGATCAGGTACAACTCCCGAGGAACTGGCAGCTGAGATTTCCTTTTCAGAGAAACGTTGGGCTCCACTCTGGGCAACCCCTTTAAAATATATATGATAACCAAAAAATCTGCTGCACCCAGTAAGATGAAAAAGGATCGGTACGCAGCAACAGAACTAGCTACGTAGGTCAATATATAACCCAAAACGGGAAAGGCGGCCAACTGGACAATTTCTGGTGTCATCACGTGATATTGGTATATAGTTTCATAATCTGCTTTGTAAGCTTCATTCTCATATACCGTATAGGAGGGGTTGAACACCCACCCTATTTTATCTAGGAGCTGTCCAGTAATAATGTGGTAGTAATTCTGTGAAAAACCGTAAATAATACTTGCAATGCCCCCAAAAAAGTCAATAAACGCCAATCCATAGTTACAGGGAATTCTGTCCAGGAGTCTACCAGCTCCATAAGTGAATACCACTTCTGCTAGTCCTGCCAGAGAGAACAAGAACCCCACTTCCACCAAGCTGAAGTTCAGCCTGAATAAGTACACAGGGAACAAAGGAACTGAAATGATGAGAACTGCATAAATCATGTGCAAGTACATGTATCTTCTGGCTTTTATATCAAAGGAGAAGAATGTCATAGCTTTCCCGCAAAGATGAGAATTCCCACCACAACAAAGATGATGCCGGACACTTTCTGGATTGTTCCTTCTGATAAATACTGACTCAATGTCTGGCCCACTGTAACACTCAACGCGGTCACTAACCCTAATCCGATCAAAGCTCCTACAAAAACTACCCAGGGATTGTACTTGGCAGCCAAAGCCAGGGAGGAGAGCATGGTTTTGTCTCCTAATTCCATGACAAAGTAGAGTCCTATTATAGAGAGAATTTCTTTCATGCATATTCTTTTGGTGTTCCCTTAAAAAAGGTTACGAGCCTGTCCACCTATCTATCTGTGTGTATTTATTATTGAGGGAATAGGTGAATGACACACGGCAGGTAAAGTACTGTCAGATTTCAGAGACAGAGCTTTTCAGATTCAATAAACTTTCTTTTTATATGAATTTGCGTTAGTAAATGATAAAATGTACGAAATGTTACACGTGTAACATTGACCTCTAAAGAGGTGACAACCTATGAATCAGAAGGTTCTTTAAGACACTCTCTTGTTAGTATGCATGAAGATCAAGCCGCAAATTCGTATTTTGGGTATAGATGATGGCTCATTGTGTGGCGAAGAAATATTACTGGTAGGGGTAGTCTTTCGCGGGGGATTCTGGATTGATGGGTTGTTAAGCTGCTGGATTGAACGAGATGGTACAGATGCCACAGATAAGATCATTAACATGGTCTCCACCACCAAGCATGAAGATTTGCGGGTAATCATGACAGATGGGATCACTTTTGCTGGATTTAACACTATTGACATTCAGAAGATCGCCCAAAAGACATCTCTGGGTATCATTCCAGTCATGAGAAAGATGCCGGACTTTGAAAAAATTGATAGAGCTTTGGATAACTTCCCGGACAAAAAAGAGAGATGGCACTGCATTGAGCGTGCAGGGCCTGTTCATTCCATACCTGTTCACAGAGGGGTGCTATACTTTCAGTATGCAGGGTTGGAAAGAGACGAAGCAGTAAAAATCATTGAGTTAACGTGCATGCACTCCCAGCTTCCTGAGCCTGTGCGGGTTGCTCACATTATTGCTACAGGGATTATACGAGGAGAAGCTTCCCGGAAACCGTAGAAATTGGCTACTGGATTTTAATGACAGGATTGTCAATTTCTGGTGCTACAACTACAGTCATTAACTCATAAACTATTTTATCAGTCTATATGAAAATTGATGTTACACGTGTAACATTGACACTCACTATTTGGATACCTCTACCAATTTAGATTTTCACAACTCGGTGAGGTTAGATTCTCTTCTCTCTCTTCAAAACGGTTAGTATCTCCTCTTCATACTTTGAATAGGGAAAAAACCACCTCTGATTCTCCACATCGAAATGTTCTGCATGGAAGGACTGTTTTTCAAGATATCTGGAATTGTGAGTCCTCAAGGGGGCAACTCTCACTTCCAAATCTGGATACTCATCAAAGTAGTGCAACAGGTTCAGCATGAATCGGGGAGATGCCCACAAGAACATTAACCCTGTATCTCCCGCCAATGTGTACGACTTGTGGATGCGGCCTCCTTCAGCAAACTGATGCATCAAGTGCAGCAAAAATTCGTGGTCTTTGGATTCCAAGAGTAACAGTAATGTGGAACACTCGTTGATGGGGTAAGGGCGTAAATGGTGGGCTTTCCCATGGACTATCCCTGAATCAGCAATTTTCTTGTAGCTGTGTTTCAGCTGGTGGTACTCCCAGAAGTTTCCATAGTCTTTGTATTCCATCTTCTGGATTTTCCTTAAATTATCTGTTCGAATCTGCAAGTACTGCATTAACCGCAGATCTACCTCTCTCCACGTAATAGATAAATTGAGCTCAGGGTAGGTTATATCGGGTAAAGGACGGTCAAGATCGGGATCGTTTAACTCAGGGATTTCTTCTTCACTGAAATTGGGGTTGTCCGTAATCCACCGATTCTGGGAAGCGAACATCTCGTAAGAGATTAAATCTTTCTCTCTCAAAAGGGTTAAAAGCTTCCCAATTTGGTTGTAGTAGTTCACCTGGAAGAGGACAAAAAACCTGTTGGTATCAATAGTGGGATAGATCCATCTCCAGCATTCAAGCTGCTTGATCAATTCAAAAACCAAGTCCCTATTTTGAGCAGGAAATCTGATATCTACGTAAACAAAATATAACTGGTTTTTTCCTACTGCACTCAAATTCAAATCATAGTAGGGTCCTTTCCCAAGATAACCCAATTTTTCGAATTTTTCAATCTTTTGGGATATGGTACTTGGCCATTTATACCCTGTTACGTTCATGAGTTCCTTTACAGATGCATTATGGTTCTTCCCTAGAATATTTAGGATTTGCTTTTCCTTTTTATTGAGTTTTGTGGCTCTGTTCATACTGGAACTCCATTGTCTGTTTTGAGTGCATATTTTGGGTTTTCAATTTTGGGACAGTGTCCACTCTTAGCCAATACGTGCACCGAAAATTAGATAATAGAAATATATAAAGATTGCCTAGAAAACCTAAATACGTTTGTTGGGTTGCGAGTGGAGAGTGGGTAGCGATGCGCTCCCTGTGGCAGAAGAGGTTCTCGGCGCTCCTGGGATTGCTCCCAGGAGCGACTCACAGGGTGTTAAAAGATATTTTTTGTCCAGAGATCGACGAAGGTTACCGGATGTAGCCGAAGTCTCCCAGCTCTTTCAACTGCTGCTGCAACCTCTGCTTTTTCTCCATGTCCTGGACTTTCTTGATGAACTGTTCTGTTTCTTGGGCCCTCTTTTCCAGTTCAGACATGTCCATTTTGATACCCAGTATCTTGGTGAGTACTTCCAGAACAGATTTGGCAGATCGGGCATCGATCACCAAGTACCCTGGCGATTCGCCCAGAAGGCACACCCCACTCATTCCCCGTAACTGTCCCAGAGATAAAAGCAGTCCTGAAGCTCCCACAATAGCAGAACCAGGATCTGACTTAAACGTGACACCTTCGTTACGGTACTTTTTCACCAGCTCTCTATCAGTGGCTGCACCAAACACACGAGGCGTCTTAACCTCCTGTCCTCCCGTGGAGGAACCTCCCAGTGTGAATATAGTCTTCGTTCCAAATTGCTCCACATAATCTAAGATAGCTCCCACCACCTCGTAGTGGCCGTAGCTGTCTGTGGGCTGGGGCTGGGTATCTCCCACCAGGATGATCAACTGTAAATCCTTTCCCTTCCAGTAGTAGAACTCGTTTCTCATGGGCCGCACTGTGGAATCGGGTTCCACCACAGCCTGATGTGTGAAATGAGGAGAATACAGTTCTGCAAATTTTTCTGCATGAAGTTCTGAGATCAAATGATCAGCAGCCAACTTACCAATGAGGCCAATTCCTGGCAATCCTTCAATGAGGACAGGACCTTGTAAATCCACTTTTTTCAGTTCCCAAATTACACTTTCTTTCATTTTATCACCTCTTTTTTTAGTTTTCGTCTGTACTTACCGTACTTGTCTTCTGGTGAAAACCGGGGGGGCTTCACTGTGTCTGCCCTCCCACCACAGACGCAGACATCTTTCAACGTGTACCTACCGCAAACAGTACATTTTTTTAACTTCATTTTCGGGTAAATTTCACCTCGCCGTCATGATTTTCAATTACTGAAGCCACATGCTCATGAACTTCTCTTAACACTTCTTCTGCAGTTTTGTAGTCTTCAGCTTCCACCTTCACCATGTACCGGGGAGTTCCCACCAACTGGATGGTAATATCATCCTTCTCCACATCCATGAGAGCCTTTTTAATGATATCGACTCCATTTCGCTGCGGGCAGGTGACATCCAGGTACCCTGTGATTTCCACAGAAGGAATCTCCACGTTCGCCGCCAAGAGCTCATAAAAACTTTCGCGGTACTTTTCGGGAACGATAGTGAGCAGATTCTGATCTCTCATGATTTCTTCCATTCCTTCTAATACCGAGTCAAATTTCTCCTCTAAAGGGTTTATAATATTCTGGGAAAGCTCTTTTTCGCTCAGGTTATATTCGCCCGCATAGTATTCGAGTAATTTTTCAGCTTTCTTCTCCCTCTTGTACTGTTGGATCTTCCACTTTCGCTGCTGCGCAGTAGTCCTTCTCAATGATAAATCGATGTGCCCTCTATCAGCGGATACTCTCAATACTTTGGTCACCACTTTCTGTCCTTCCCGAACATGATTTCTAATATTCTTTACCCAGGCAGATGATATTTCCTTGATGTGAATCATGCCTACCTTGTCGTATTCGTCCAGTTTGACAAAGGCACCGTACGGGAATACATCCTGCACTGTCCCAATGACAAAATCTCCCACGTCCGGGTACTCTCTTTTTTTGATCATTCCAATACCTCAAGTATGCGTGTCTTCACCAGGCCCTTTCCACCCTTGGGTTCTACCACTGTCTTCTCACATACTAAACAGCGCACTGCCATGGAAGGCCGGTTGAAGACTACCTGCTCATTACCGCAATCTTCACATTTGATTCGTAAAAACTTTGACATGAAACCACCTACTGGAATTCCAGCTTTTTAGCGCGGAATCCCCTTTTTGTGGATGATTTGCCGCACACTTCACAGGTGAACCGCAAATCGTGTCTGCGGGTGGGCTTCTCCCCGTGGGGTTTTGGCCTGGGGTACCCACCATACCCTCTTTCTATCCGTCTGAACCGTCTCTGACCCTGTTTTAATTCGCCACGTTTTCTCTTTTTCACTACCTTGATCTTGTGCACTGTATGCTTTTTGCACCATCTGCAGTACGTCCTGCGGGTCTTTGGCATCTTCATTGAATCACCTTTCTTCTACCAGATTTTCCTCTTTTAAAAGGGTTACCACTGTTCTGTCTAATAAGACTACTTCTCCTTTTTTGTAAGGCCCCAAAATTTCCAGTTCTGGCCCGTAAAATTGGGGAAGGTCTTGCAGGACTATCACCCTCTGGGTGGTAGCCTCTTCCTGAAGTAAAGATTTCAATGCATCCTTTTTAAACTTTTTGAATGTGGAAGCGAATTGAGCCAGGTTCACCTCCGGTGTGAGCATACCTGTTTGGTGACCTTTCAAAATTTTTTCTGCTCTCAAATCCACCAATTCCTGGAGTAACTCCTGCATTAACTGTAATTTTCTCTGGGAAATTAAATCATTTGCACTTTTCAGAATACCTATGTGTTCCTGTAATTTAAAAAAGAAATCTTTATCTAGTCGTGAGAGTTCACTGGTTTCTCTCTCCTGTTTTACCTTTTCTTCCAAAAGGTCCAGCATACTACTCGCGTTCTACCCTCGGAGCCAGTATGAATAGAATCTCTGCATGATCCAAGGTAAATGTCAGCTTTAACGGCATATCATTCCCTAAATCAATAGTGACCTCATCTTCCACTGACTTGGCAACATCTGTTAGGTAGCTCAGGTTGTAGGTGGACTGACTCTGTTCAGTGACCTCATATTCCAGCCATTCCTTGATTTCCGTCTCTATACTCCCGGAGTCACCTTCCGCCTTCACCAAGAAAACGTCTGATTCTGCTCTGAACATGATACTATCTGAAATAATGTAGGCATCCTTGATAGCATCATCGAACACGTGCGAGGGGAGTCTAATCTTTGCTGTAGTATCTAAGTGGGGAACCTTATATTTTTCTCCACCAATCACATCAATCAAAGGTAACCCGAACTTCCGTACAGTCTCACCATCGCGCTGCTGAAAGGTTAAGGTAATCCTGTTCTCATCAGCATCCATTGTTAAAATGTCATCAGGCTTTGATCTATTGACAATCTTTCTGTTTTCATCTACATCAAGACCTAGTGATGTTTCTTCGGTTAGTTCATACTCCTCAAAATGTTCCTTCCCCATGCGAAAATCCACCATACTAATGTGGGAGGGGTCCATAGCAGTAAATTGGATACCTTCTGGGGTAACCTCGATAGACACTTCCTCTATGATGCTCGCCAGGGCATTGATGATCTTTTTCCAGGTTTTGGCTTCCAGTTTTGCGTGAAACATTCCACCACCATCGGGTTTGAATCAGATTGGTTTTAAGGTTATTTAAAGGTTTGTGTCTGCAGTCCCCTTACTGTCCCAGTACAGCCACCACTGTGAGTGCTAGAGAGCTTCTATAGTCTGGGGGGGCTTGTGTGACACAAAGTACACTACTGATACCACATCAGGAATTTCATTGGTTATCCTCGTGGACATCTTCTCCAAAATGTCCCAGTCCACTTTGACGAAATTGGCAGTCATAGCATCTTGCGACTGTACAATCCTGATGCCCACCACTCTTCCTAATTTCCGTTCATCTCCCACCACCCCTACTACTTTGTCGTTGAATACGACTGCAAACCCCTGCCACACCGTGTCGTACAGCCCATTTTTTCTTAATTCTTCTTCCACAATTGTACACGCTTTCCTGCATATAAATATATTTGAATCATTTACTTCCCCCAGAACTCTCACTGCCAGCCCCGGCCCAGGGAATGGGTGTTTCCCCACAATCTCTTCTGGCAGTCCTAACGTCCTTCCCACTTCCCGTACTTCATCCTTGTACAAATCCTTTAAGGGTTCTACTACTTTTTTGAAATCCATTGTATCTGGTAAAGCTCCCACATTATGATGGGACTTGATCACATCTGCATTTTGGGTAACTCCACTCTCAATCCTGTCAGGATAAATAGTACCCTGTACTAACGTATCTGCCCCTACTTTTCGAGCTTCTTCCTCAAATATACGGATGAATTCCTCTCCAATGATCTTCCTCTTCATTTCGGGGTCATAAACTCCCTTTAACTTGGAAAAAAACCGTTCTTTAGCCAAAATTATTCTCAAGTTCACTTTCCTTTCAAAAAACTTTTGCACATGCTCTTTCTCCCCTTCTGTCAACAACCCATGATCCACAAAAACTGCAGTCAACCTGGTTCCAAGAGCTTCACTGACTAAAGCAGCAGCTACACTGGAGTCCACCCCACCTGACAACCCAATAACTGCCTTCCCTTTGATTTCTTCCTGCACATTCCTTACCGCGTGCTCTATGAAATCTACCATAAACCAATTCCTTTCAGCCTCAGCAATATCCAGAAAGTTGGAAAGCATTTCCATTCCCTTATCTGTGTGGTGCACTTCAGGATGCCACTGCACTGCGTAGACATTCCCGCGCCGAAACCCTGCGTACTCGCACGTTTCAGTGGAAGCAATTCGTGCAAACCCAGAAGGTAATTCCTCCACTCGATCCCCATGGCTCATCCACACCTTTTGCATCCTTTCTAATCCCGCAAATAAAGGATCTTCCTCTACCACAGCTTTTGTGATCCCGTACTCCTTAAAATCCCCTTTTACCACTTTTCCTCCACAGTGATGAGCCAGTAAGTGCAACCCGTAACAAATTCCCAGCGTGGGAATGTCCTCATCTACTAACCAGGTTAACAGGTTATCATTTCTGGGTGCATCTCCCCGGTACACGCTGGAAGGTCCTCCAGACAGTACTACTGCTTCTGCATCCTTCACGTCAGCAACACCCACATTCGAAGGGAATATCTCTGAATACACATTCAACTGTCGTATGCGCCTGGCAATCAAGTGGGTGTACTGGCTGCCGAAGTCGATGACTGCCAACATATATGCATCAATAATGGGAAAACTTATAAACCTAATCAACACATTTATGTTCATGAATATGACAGAGAGCATGAAGGTGCGAATCCGCTCAGTAGAGTACTTGAAGATGCTCAAGAGAGAGCACACTTACGCTGAACTATCTCGGATGTTCGACCTCCCCGCCACTGTCTTGAACAGGTACATCATGGGGAGAGTACTACCAAATGAGGAACGGGCACTGGAGTTTGTCTCCTTCTTCAGAAAGAAGTATTCTGTACAAGAAGAGATCAAGAACAGGATAAAATGCGACAAAGAAGGGTACTTCGACAATTCAACCATCTTGTATGATACATTACTGTTAAAGGAGATTGCAGAACAGGTGGCAGAACGGTTTCCTCAAGCAGAGAAAATCTTGACTTCAGAAACAGATGGCATCCCCGTGGCGTGCAGCATTGCTGTCCGGTTATCAGTGGATGCTGTCTATGCGAGGAAAAACAAGGAAGTAGGTATTACTGACTACATTGAAGAGACGTACGTACCCAGTTCTTCAGGGAATTTAATGTCATTATACCTCCCCAAGAATGCAATACAAAAAAGTGAAAAAGTTTTAATCGTGGATGATGTAATACGATCTGGCGAAACCCAGAAAGCTTTAATTAAACTAGCAGAACGAAGTGGAGCTTCAATTTATGGAATCTTTGTCATCGTCAGTATTGGTGATGTAGCACTGGAAATGGGAGAGAATTTCTATTCGCTGGTGAACCTCACGTAACCTCAAAATACGACGATGAACAGCAGGTTTTAGGATCAATCTATGTACACCTTTCTTAGCTGCCAACCTTCACACTAATGAAAAATAAAAAAATCTGTTACACGTGTAACAAATTGAGAGAACCACTAAATGAGTTGATAACCCATTTATCGAAAGATATATATATTCAGTATAAAAGGTGAAGCGATGTACAAAAAGATTTTGATTGCAACAGATGGGTCAGACCATTCGGAAGAAGCTGAAAAACATGGATTAACAGTAGCCAAAAGATCGGGAGCTTCTGTAACTGCTCTCTACGTGGTGGAAGGAACACATGCTCCACGCTCCATCAGCAGCCCTGCGTCTTTATTACTGGATGAACAGGTGGAAGCACTCAAGGAAGAAGGAGAGAAAATAGTGGACAAGGTGGTGGATAAAGGCAGAGAAATGGGAGTGGATGTCACCCCCATGGTGCTGGAAGGTCACCCCGCCCATGAGATAATTGAACACGCCAAAGAGTATGACCTGGTGGTCGTGGGCACGCTGGGGAGAGGCGGATTTTCCCATCTGCTCTTAGGAAGTGTTGCAGAAAAGGTGGTGAGACATGCCCCTGTGCCCGTTCTGGTGGTGAAACCCAAGGAATGAAGAGTCTAGAGCCAATTTCTCGTGCGTCTATTCCTCTGCAGTTAGCAGCTTCTACCATAGTAGTGGGATTCATCGGTATGAAAATTGGAGAATACGTAGGTGGAAGCTTTGGAGGAGCCCTCGGGTTTTTGGTAGGACTTGTGGTGGGATTCTTTGGTTACATTGCGGTAATCATAAAAAGAGAACAGTAGATTTTTATGTGATGGAGAAAGGATACTACTATGAAGAAATGTCCTTACTGTGGAGCTCCCAACAGTGAACGAGCAAGTTTTTGCTGGAGATGTTACAAACAGTTGTACACGATGGATAGCGACGGGTATTTATCGCTGCGAAGAAGAATCAAAGAAAGAATGAGAGATATTCTACAGTATAGGGATATTAGAGAACTCTTAAGAGAGAAAATAAAATTGATGGTGGAGAAAGAAAAAGAAAGTGAGGAACTACGTCGTGAATAGGGGCTGGATGAACTGCAAGTGAAGGAGAGTTAACAATGACAAATCTGTTACTGATAATGACATTTTCATGCTCACAAGTTGAACCAATTTCTGATGCACAACAACGGTACATGAATATGTTACACGTGTAACATGAACCACTGATCTTAATACAAAGACTTTTATGTGTTTCAGAAAATGGATTCTCATGGGTTATACAAAATCTGCTCAGTATTACGACTTATTTGGAGAAAAACCAGACATAGACTATTACAGGGGATTGGGGATAGAATATGGTTCAGCTTTAGAGATTGGTATAGGAACAGCACGCGTTGCTTTGGAACTGGCCAGAGCAAACGTTGACGTCTGGGGCATTGATAATTCGGAGGAAATGCTTGAAATAGCTCACCAGAAAATTGCAGATGAACCTGCAGAAGTGAGAAAGAGAATTGTCTTAAAAAAAGCGGAAATGACTGATTTTCACTTATCGCAGACTTTTCCCTTAATATATGTACCCTCTTCAGGATTGAGCCACTGTGTCACTACAGAAGATCAGTTAACCTGTCTGAAATGTGTGTATGAGCATTTAGAGAAAAATGGACTTTTTGCTTTTGACATAGTACTACCGAAGCAGTCGTACAATAGTGGACTCGCCCTGATTAATAAAAAGGACGTTGACGGTAAAACAGTGGTTCGATGGATTTCCAACCGCCCTGATTTTTTAAACCAGCTCCTTCATACCACATTAATCTTTGAGGTTTACGAACATGAAAAGCTGACAGAGAAAATTATAGAATCCTCCACAGTGAGCCTCATCTACAAGAGAGAATTACTCCTCCTTCTGGATACGTGTAACTTTGAAGTAGACAACATGTATGGGGACTTTTTAAAATCTGATTTAATTACGGACCTCTTGGTGGTGGAAGCGCGAAAACCCTAAACCTTTTTAATACCTAAAAGGTGGTACCTGCATGCTGCTGGATATTGCTGTCATCGGCGTCGGATTTGTCCTCTTGTGGAAAGGGGCCGAGTACTTCGTTATAGCAGCAGCAGATATTGCGAAACGAATTGGCGTCTCCGATTTAGTGATTGGGCTGACTCTGGTCTCTGTCAGTACGACCTTACCAGAGTTTATGGCATCTGTTTGGGCATCCCACTTGGGGTCTGGTGGGATTGCAGTGGGAAATGCAGTGGGGAGTAATATCACTAATATTACCTTGATTCTGGGTACGTGCATGATTATAGAAGGGTATTCTGTGGAACCGTTGGTCTTGAAACGGTATGGGATTGCCTTATTACTGATTTGTTTACTGTTCAGTTTCTTTGCAATAGGTGATGTATCCCAGGTTGAGGGAGGATTCTTGCTGGTGTTGTTCTTTGTGTATTTGTGGTTTTTGATGAGAGAGAAGCATACGAGAAGAGAAGTTATGGAAGTATCAATTGAGCTGGAAGATATTCGGGTAGAACCAGTGTGGAAGGTGGGTTTAAAGTTTGTGGGAGGTGGAGCCGCCATTTTCATTGGCGCCCGGTATCTGGTTGTGTCTGCTTTGAACATTGCAGTGACGTTAGGTGTATTTGAGTCTGCTATTGGAGCTACTATTGTGGCTTTGGGAACGTCGCTTCCAGAGTTTGCAGTGTCCTTACGTGCGTTAAAGGAGGACTTTGAGCAAATATCAGTGGGAAATATTCTGGGTGCCAACACCTTTAACGTGCTGTGGGTGGTGGGGTTTGCAGCTTTAGTGAATCCACTAACCCTGGATACAAATTTGTTATACTTTAACATTCCAATGATGATGGGGGTTACAGTGCTGCTTTTAGTATTCATGAGAATGGGGTATCAATTGAAACGGTGGCAGGGGATACTGTTTGTGTTTGTGTACGTGTTTTTTGTGGTGAACAACTATATATAGGATTTAAATAGTTAAAAAGATTGGATGTGCCTCTAGTAGATGGTTGATCTGGAATTCAAATGTGGATTACTTAAAAGCAATATGTTACACGTGTAACAGCAGTACTTCCACAAGTAAATAGCTTCTGCACACTTTTCGTGAGAAACACAATGTATAGCATGAGAAATTAATTTTCGTTAAATGAACATGATGTAACAAAAGAGGTTAACCTACCCCAATAGACACAGATCTATAGAATTTGATATAATGGATATTCCAAGAGGAGATGCATTCCTTCCAGAGTATACCAGGGAGGATTTAATTGAATTATATTTGAAAGAAAAAGATTCAAAAGCCAAAATGAGATTATTAGCAGCAATTTACAGAAAAGAAGGATTGAAATACCGAGAAATAAGTTGGAGATTAAAGTACGCTTCGACAACAATAAAAGGTTGGTTACGGCGAAGATTTATAAATGAATACGTGTTTGAATGAGGGAGCAGAAATGAACAAAGATGCCAAAATCAAGAATACAATCGCTTTGTCAGATCTATGTTTAATAAACAAAAGAGGAAGTGATCCCTGATGTATGAATATAAATTTGTGAAAGTTGATTTGAAGGGTTTTTGGATATCCACCAAAAAACCAAAAGCAGATCATCACAGATTGATTGAGGAACATGCGAAAGAAGGATGGAGATTGGTTCAGATATTCGCCCCAGCAGTTTCAGTTATGGGGGGCGGTATTCCAGAGTATTTTGAACTTATCTTCGAAAAAGAATCTTCATTTTAAAACCATTGGACTCCCTAGAACGACCTGGGTCAGATCCTGGCAGTGGATACTCGTAAGAAGATTCCGCCATCTTTATCAAAAATGGTTAAAAAAAGATTGTTTCTATCCCTGTTTCCACTATCCCATAATACAAAAGGTTTGTTGGTTGTCTTTCCCGGAACAAATGCATTTACTTTAAATGGTGGTATGCTGTAGTGAGTTCATGAGGATTCCAGAAGCGTCTGAATGGGCATGCATTGTAGAGGCAGGAACATTCAAACCAGGGAATATCCATCCGGGGAGGAAAGGATTTTTTGATTTTGTGGTAAGTGCTGTTCTATTGAGGACATCTCTAGAGAGAATTTGTAGTACGCAAGAGGTGTACCTTGGGAGGTTTATAAAAGAAGCTGTTTTGGACAGGGCAAAATTCGTGGATTCAAACACGAATCTGGGTATTATTCTGCTCCATGTACCCATTGCTGCGGCTGCTTCCCGTGGAGTCGGAACCTTGGAAAAAACACTGGATGAACTGGTGCAGTTGACAACGACAGAAGATGCAGTAGAAGTGGCTGAAGCTGTAAGAGTGTCCAATGCATTTCTGGGAGAGCCCAAAAAAGGACCAGATCTACGGTATGAAAGGGGTATACAAGAGATTCAGGAGAGGGGTACCACACTTTTGGATTTGTTCGTGGTGGAATGTAAAGAAATGGGACGAATATTTGTACAAAAAGAGTATTAACCCGGGTACTACTGCTGATTTGGTTGCATCCAGCATATTTGTTGCTCTTTTAAAAGAAGAAAACCTCTTAAACAAATTCTTGGATGCACTATAGACTTGAAGATAGTAAATGCACTTAGATTAATGCACAATTGGCAGCTTTCTAACTACTGCAGTAGTAGTTAATCTTTTCACAGCACTTTTTGGTTTGTGCCCAGTGCTGGTAATTTCCGCTGTTCCTTATTCTGTTCCAACTAGTATCTCGGGTACGTCTTGTGGGCTGATCCCTGAAGGTAAACCCTCACTTTCTGGTCCACCTGTTGTGCCCCAGGCTTTTATCTGAATTGTAAGCCTCTTGTTGAAATTGTACTGGCTGATCTGACAGAGAGAGGGGGGTGCACCTGACTTTCTGCAGTTGTCAGCGGTATAAACCCGCCACCACTCTCCTTCATATACCCAGTATCCTG
>JGI2171J19970_10001304_pt1 | contig 13944 bp, 14 predicted proteins | sample DeeMarSWOR324_28_FD_19970 | JGI IMG/M metagenome (IMG submission 19970) | reverse complement strand
CTCTGTTGTTTCTGGAGACATCACACCCGATAATTACATAGTTGACAAAAAGACTCTGGGAATCACCGGCAGGCGGATTGCTAACAAAACTGAGGAGTACATTAGAAATCCTAAGACCGGAGAGACAATTAGGGTTGAAGTGCCAGAAATAAGACAGAAAGAACCATGTCTAGCCGACGAGGAGATAGTCAAACTCGCAGAACTTGCAAAGCTAATTGAGGAGCATTATGGTCAGCCCCAAGACATTGAATGGGCAATTGACCGAGATCTTTCCTTCCCCGAAAACATATTCATCGTTCAAAGTAGACCCGAGACTGTTTGGAGCTTGAAGAAGCAACCAGAAATAGAGGTCCTAAAGCCACCTGTCCCGTCAACCCGTGCGGAAGAAAGGGTCGTCGTCGCAAAGGGAATAGCCGCAGGAAAGAGAGATATAGGGGTTGGCACGGCGAAAGTAGCTCTCACGCCGGAAGATGCTTCAAAACTTATGGAAAAGGGCGATATACTCGTAACCAGCATGACTGACCCAGACTACGTGCCCTTCATGAAGCTATCCAGTGCAATTGTAACTGACAAGGGAGGAGTAACCTGTCACGCAGCCATAGTGAGCCGAGAACTGGGCATCCCATGTGTAGTTGCAACTGAGAACGGCACGAAGGTGATGGTTACAGGTAAAGAGTATACGGTGGATGCCAGGAGCGGCGTCATATATGAAGGTGCGATAGGAAGGCCCACAAAGGCGCAGACACCAGCGGCTACCATCACTTCAACTGCGATTGAATCAGCGCCAGTAACCGCTACAAAGATCTATCTGAATCTCGGTGTCCCGGAGATGATTGAAGAGTATAAGAACCTACCCTTCGATGGAATAGGACTCATGCGCATTGAGTTTATTCTTGCCAGCGCAATAGGGGAACACCCCTTGTACCTTTTGGAAACGGGGCGAGGAGACGAATTCGTGAACAAGTTGGCCGAGGGAATAGCCACTGTTGCAAGGGTTATGCAGCCACGCCCGGTAGTAGTAAGGTTTAGCGACTTCAAGACAAACGAGTATAGAGATCTGAAGGGTGGAGAGAAATACGAGATAATCGAGGCAAACCCAATGCTCGGTTGGCGTGGAGCAAGCAGATACATAAGCCAGTGGTATGAGAAAGCCTTCAGACTCGAGTGTAAGGCAATTATAAAGTGCCGAGAGGAATGGGGACTCAAAAACGTCTGGGTGATGCTTCCCGTTATCAGAACCCTCTGGGAAGCAAAGAAATGTTTAGAAATAATGAAGGAGGCAGGTCTCGAAAAGTCTAGAGACTTCCAAGTATGGTTCATGGCCGAGACTCCTTCCATAGCCATAATGGCAGACGAATTCTCAAAACTATGCGACGGATTCTCCATAGGATCAAATGACATGACACAAGGCATTCTTATGATTGACCGTGACTCAGGACGCCTAGGATTGATGGGGTACTTCGACGAGAGGGATCCAGCCATCAAAAGAATAATAGCACACCTAATCGAAGTAGCTCATCGAAACGGGCGCACGGTCTCAATCTGCGGAGAAGGCCCCTCAAACCTGCCAGACTTCGCCGAGTTTCTAGTCCGTTCCGGAATCGACAGCATATCCGTAAACGCTGACGCTGTAATAAGTACTCGGCAACTAGTTGCCAGTCTTGAACAAAAGGTTATCCTCGAACGATTGGCGGAAATGCGCGAACGAGGTCAGAATAGAAGAAAGTCTAGGCAAGACTGGGAATGGACGCCCAAATGGCGCGAATCCACTACCTAAACCTTAATCAACCTTGAACTCTTTTTGGCAACGCTACCCTAGCTCAGTGGTAGAAATCTATGAAAAGAAAGACCTTCGACTTGGAGGAGGAGCGTCTAAGAGACGAGATAATTAAACGTGAAGCGGAGCGAGTCGTTATCCAACTTCCCGAAGGGTTAAAGGCAGAGGGTCCACGTTTGGCTTCGATTGTTGAAAAGGCGGGATCACTCGCTATAATCTCTGCTGATCCTTGTTATGGCGCCTGCGACTTAGCTTTGTCTGAAGCCGAAAGCCTTGGAGCGGACCTTATCGTTCATTACGGCCACAGCCAGATGATGGAACAAGAAGCAGTGTCGACGATTTACATGGAGGCTAGAGCAAAAGTCAGCATAAAGGAACCACTGAAGAAGGCGATACCACTTCTCGAGCCTTGGACGCGCATAGGATTAGTGACCACAGTTCAACACATCAATGAGCTTGAAGAGGCAAAGGAGTTTCTTCTTGCAGCGGGGAAAACAGTTGCAGTTGGAGACGCTGGAAAGGCGAAACACGCGGGGCAAGTATTAGGATGCGACTACAGCAACGCCAAATCAGTTTCAGCGGATGTTGAAGCATTCCTCTTCGTAGGAGGCGGCAGATTTCACGCGTTAGGAGTGGCTTTAGCTACCGGAAAACCAGCGATCATCGCGGATCCGTACGAGAGACGGGCATATCCGATACAAAGTGAAACGAGAGAAATAATCAAACAGAGATGGGCGTGTATATACGAAGCAAAGAAGGCTGAAAAATTTGGAGTACTTATCGGCCTAAAAGGTGGACAAAAGAGAATCGCAGAAGCCTTAGAGATCAAGGAGAAACTGGAGAAAAGTGGTAAAAAAGCTACCTTACTTGCGCTAAAAGAGATTATTCCTGCGACACTCATGCAATTCCCTAGCATCGAAGCCTTTGTAGACACCGCCTGCCCACGACTGGCTCTAGACAGCACCTCAAGATTTCTGAAGCCCGTTCTAACTTCTACCGAGGCCCTCGTTGTGCTAGGTGAAATGGACTGGGAGGATCTATGCAGAAGAGGCTGGTTCGAAAGCTAGACCTGGAAAAAGCAATCTCGAGAATTAAGCCTCACCTAGATCCAAAAGCTTACCTCGAACAGTACACGATTCCAGCGGATGTTGCAGCTGAAATCTTGTTCACCGCCGCATACATTTATGATGACATAATCGCCAAGACCGTCGTGGATTTAGGATGTGGAACTGGAAGACTTGCTATTGGCGCTACTCTGCTGGGGGCACGAGAAGCTTTTGGCATCGATGTAGATAAAGCGGCAGTCAAGATGGCGCAGAGAAACGCAGAAGAACTGAATGCGCGAGAAATAACGCACTGGATCGCAGGAGACATCAACAGTATTCAAGGCTCGTTTGACACTATTCTACAGAATCCTCCCTTTGGCGTACAGAGACGAAGAGCTGATCGGAAGTTCATCGAGAAATCTCTGGAATTGGGACGCAGGATATACTCTCTTCACAAAGCTGGTGAAGGCAATCGTGCGTTTATCAAAAGGTTTATTGAGAAGCATGGAGGAAAAGTTATGAGTATATTTACCTTAAAAATGCAGATCCCAAGGCTGTTTGAGTTTCACACAAAGAAGACACACGCAGTCCAGGTTGATTTGTATCGAATAGAAGGAAAGGTTACATGAGCAAGTCGGAGAGAAAAAGCGGGCTATTCGTTGTGCCAGGGGATCGTTTAGGCGTCATCGAAGAGTTCTCTCCTGGCTCTGGAACATATGTCGAAAGCGGAGTCATCCATTCCAAAGTCACCGGGTGTACCCTCTTAGATCGGCTGAACAGGCAGATCTCTGTCTACCCTCTAGTTCATGGGGTAGGTGTTCCACGAACAGGAAGCATTGTCACTGGTCAGATTACAGATGTTAAGAGCAAGACCGCTACCCTACGTATATTGAAGTTGGGGAAAAGATCGCTGTCTGGCTTTTTCACCGGCCTCTTGCACGTCGCTCAGGCTAGTCCAGGCTACGTGAAAACGATGTACGAGGTTTGCAAACTCGGTGACATAATGCGGGCCAAGGTGATCAGCGACGCAAACAGGACATTTCACTTATCAACTGAAGAGATGAACTTGGGCGTCATCTATGGTTTTTGCTCAAGGTGTGGTCATATGCTGCAGAAAGAAGGGGACATGAACTGTCCACGATGTGGGCATGTTGAGAGGCGTAAGACGGCCTCTGATTATGGTGAAGTATCGTTGATGGAGGGAAAATAGGTGAGAATCAAAATTCTGAAGAAGTCCTCTAATGAGTTGAATATAGAGATTGAGGGAGAGGGGCATACGTTCTGCAACGTATTGCAGAAAGCTCTCCTCGAAGATGAAATGATCGAGATGGCTGGGTACAACATAGCTCACCCTCTCATTTCTAGCCCCACAATCTATATCCGAACGAAGGGAAGACGGAAGCCAGAAACCGCCATAAAGGAAGCCGTGAAAAAAGTGAGAAAGCGGAACCAAGAGTTCCGAAAGATTTTTGAGAAAGCGTTAAAAGACTGGCAACAAAAGCAAGACTAAATCCAGCTTACGCACGGCAAGGTTCACAAGGCAAGCTTCTCTCTTGCTTCTAGGAGAAGAGAAGAGAAAGCCTCAACCATATCTTTTGAGCCTTCAAGAATCTTAACCCCCTCATGAATTGTGACTGCGTTTAGCATCCAAGCGTACACGATCAGTGCTTCAGCCGCATCAGCCTGTTTGTGACGAGGGGTTCTTTTGGGAAGGGTTTCTCTTAACCCTGCCTTTTTCAGGGCTTGAGAGAGTATTCGATTGTCAACTTTTGCCCCTGTGGGCTCTCCCCTCTTTTCTGATAACGCCAAAGAGTAGATGAAATTCGCATAGGCGTCGCCCAGAGCGGCAAGATTCTGGTCGATTAAGACCTCCCGCAAAGTCTTGTACTTTGGCATAAACGCGTACATGAAACGTTCACTTCAGACTTCTTTCTGAATATGCTAGTAGATGCGTGAAAACATTTAAAGCTAAACAAAGAGCTTCTCATCAAGAGAATAGCATGGCTGCAAAGAGATTTCGTTGTATAAAGCGAGAGATCAGGGTGTTGGGAATCGACGATGGAGTTTTCGTTCCTCACACCAGAGGTAAAGTTGGCGTCGTTGGGGTTGTGTACCGAGGCGGATACTGGTTTGACGGTATAATGAGAACTGAAGTAACGATAGACGGCATCGACGCAACCAAGAAGATGGCAGCCATGATAGAAGATTCTCCCCATTATGACCAACTCAGAGTCGTTGTTTTGGATGGAGTAACCGTCGCAGGCTTCAACGTAGTCGACATAAAGGAGCTCTGCCAAAAGGTAAACCGTCCAGTTATCGCGGTGACACGGGAAGAGCCCAACTTTGAAGAAATACGGAGGGCTCTAGAGAATTTACCAGAATACACGAAGAGATGGGAAACGATAAAGAGCACTGGAGAAATGACAAAGGTGCGCACTCGAAAGGATGAGGAACCCATATACGTACAAGTTGCAGGGCTCTCGCGAAAAGACGCTGAAGAAATCTTGAAAAAGACCTCGACGCGGAGCAATATTCCTGAAGCGCTACGAGTGGCGCATATTATCGCCTCTGGGCTATTGGTTCAAAAGAAGAGTGAAAAGGGCCGGGTCTAAGTCGCCGGTGAAATGAGAACTCCAGCCATTCGTAACCCAAACACACGCGTTACGTACTTAAGTGAATCACAGCAAATTTAAATTCGTGAGCATTTCGTTCGATAGCGCTGCAGAAGTCTTCGACAGAACTAGAGGTCTTCCAGCTAATGTGAGGAATGAAATCTTGGACATTCTCAAAGAGGAACTGGAAGAGTATGGCTGTGTACTTGATGTGGCGGTTGGAACTGGGAAGTGGGCAAAGCCACTGCAAGACGCAGGTTTTGTGGTTGTAGGTTTAGACATATCAAGGAAGATGTTAGCAAAGGCTTGTGAAAAGCAAACCGAGAACCTAATCTTAGGCGACGCTTGTGTCCTTCCCTTTCAGAGTTCAGCGTTTGGTGCATCTATAAGCGTCACCACTCTTCATCTGATCAAGGACACGTATCAGAAGGATGGCCAAGAGAATCTGCACGGTTCGGCAAAGTTTTAATGTCCCACCAGTCAGTTTCTTAGTCTAAGGTGCACGAAAGTGTTTGAGACCGAAGTTCGTGATCTGTTGGATAAGGTAATAGCGATATTCAATGAGGCTGGTGTGGTCTATGGAGATGTGCGCTTCGAATCTTCACAAACAACTAGCATCTCTAAAGACAAGGCAGAAGAGAACGTTTCCTATGGATCCTCCGAAGGCTTCCACTTACGCGTGCTGAGAGATAGTGAGTGGCGTTCTGTAGGTTTGGGAGGTGTGGGCAAACAAGAGGTCATCGCTGGCGCGAGGGACGTTTCAGAGTTCGTTCCAGCTTCTAGAGGTAAGTCTTCGTATACACCGTTGAAACCTTGGGTTCTGAAGGAGGAACCGAGAGTTAAAAAGAGGTTTGGAGATGTGGGTCTCGAAGAGAAGATAGAGCTTGTCCGTGATTTGTTTGAGAGATTAATGATTGACGAGAAGATCGTCAATGCGGCTGCAAGGTATGCGGAGGGAGTAAGCCAAAAAGCATTCATGAACACAGAAGGTTCGCGCCTGAGTGTGAAGGCGCCAACAGTGCGCTCCGTTTTGGTAGCCTACGCAAAGGCTGGGAAGAACGTTCAAGTTGACTACCACACCTACGGAGGATACGGGGTTGGGTATGAGTTTGTTGAAGGCATTGATTTTGATGAAGACTGCAAGAAGACTGCAAAAGGGGCTATTGCCTCATTAGATGCAGACAAGGTTCCAAGTGGCAAATTGCCTGTAGTACTGGATCCTGAGATGGCAGGTTTAATTGCACACGAGTCTTTCGGTCATGGACTGGAGGCGGATCAAGTATTGAGGAATAGGTCCTTCCTTTCAGACAAGCTGAACGAGAAAGTGGCCTCTGATATGGTGACAATCGTGGATGACGCAGCCTACGCAAACGCCTATGGAACTTACGCCTTTGACGACGAAGGCGTCAAATCAAAGAGAAACGCACTTGTTGAAAACGGCATACTAACAGGCTTCTTACATTCGCGTGAAACTGCTTCAGCACTTGAGGTCTCCCCCACAGGCAACGGACGAGCGCAGGACTTCTCTCGCAAAATCTATGTCAGGATGAGCAACACCTTCTTTGAAAAGGGAGATTGGACCCTAGAGGAGATGTTGGAAGGCATAAAATATGGCGTGTATCTTGAGAAAGGGTCACATGGCATGGAAGACCCCCTTGGCGGCGGAATTCAAGTCTCTTCAGCGAAGGGCCATTTGATTGAGCACGGTAGGTTAACCAAACTCCTTCTCCCCGTGTCTCTTTCTGGAAAAGTTCTTGAACTTCTTCGAAATGTAGACGCTGTTGGAAAGAATTTCAAGCTAGATTCCGGAACCTGTGGAAAGGGACCTGAAGATTGGATCCGTGTATCCAGCGGCGGGCCTTCTGTTAGAGTTAAGGAGGCTATCGTAAGTGGTGGCTGAGACTTTGCTGTCNACAATCGAGGCTAANCTCAAAGGAGTGGGAGTCAAAGACTATGAGATTTACATGCAAGTCCCAACGGTGACACAGTTATACCTACGGCGTGGCAAGACCGAACTACTCAACAAGGTTAAGCATCTAGGCTATGGAATACGGATTCTAGACAAAGGATTAGGCAAGGTCAGCTCTAACCAGACTGAAAACCCTCAAATCGAGACGTGCATCAGAAACGCTGTACTTATGGCAAGGCAATCGAAACCAGAGAAGTTCACCTTTCCCAGCCAGACCAAAGTAGCAGATGTTGAGATTGTTGACAAAAGGATCAAAGAAAGCCCAGAAGAAGTGGTTAAGGATTTTGCCGAGCAGGTCGTAGAAATCGCCGAGGCTGCGAAGGTTGAGTTACCATTTGCTAAAGTCAAGGCATACCATATGCCTACGTCAATCGTAAACAGTGAGGGTCTCGATAGAGAAAAAGAAGAGACCATGTTGTTTACCGAGATAAGCTTCAAGACTTCTCGCAGCGGTCAACTTTCTGAGTATTGGGCGACCCGATACGCCCGAAGACCCGATGACATCCCTAAAGACAGCCTACAAAGATGGGCGCAGCTAGCCAAAGAGAACCTAAAGGCAAAGACACCGAAGACTGAGAAGCTTGAAGTCATCTTTCCTCCCCACGTAATATGCGATCTTCTGGTGCCAGTGGTGGGCACCCACAGCACAGGACGCGCCCTAAAGACCGGCATATCAAAATTCGAGGACGGCGAAGCAATAGCAGATAAATCTCTAACCATAACTGATGATGGTTTGTATCCATACGGCATACAATCATCTCCATTTGATGACGAAGGCAATCCACAAAGCAGGGTCTCGGTAGTTGAGAACGGCGTATTCAAAAACCGTCTCTACGACCAGTACTACGGAATTCAATGTGGAGAGGATTCAACTGGAAACGGAATTCGGCAGGCAACTGTCTTCTTCTACATCGACGAGAAGTTCAAGCTGCTACCTTACAACCAAACCTCCAACTTCAGGGTAAAAGCGGGCAAGAAGACCTTGGAAGAATTAATCTCAGAAGTCTCCAAAGGCTTACTTATACACAAACTGTCCTGGTTAAATCCACAAGCTGCGTCTGGACTCTTCGGCTCAGAGATCCGAAATGCAGTATCGATAGAGAATGGCGAAATCAGCGCTCCGGTGAAGGGAGGCCTAGTCAGTGGGAACGTCTTCACCCTTATCAAGGACATAACGGGAATCTCCAACAAGGAGGAAATTGCCTCTGGCGAGACTGCCTTCTGTTGTGTATCGCCATACGTGCGATTCAAAGACGTGCAAGTCGCAGGAGATTAACATAAATTCCCCAACGGCCTCTTTCAACCGATTCGATAGAGGAGCATAGGTTGCTAATTGATTGAAAGAAAGGTTTAAAAGACCCGAACGTAAGGATGTCACCTTGCGCGGTGGTGTATCATGGAATTTTGTCCCAAGTGTGGAACGAGGTTAACACCGACTCGCAAAAAAGCGAAAAGAAAGAGCTCCCTTATGCTCAAGTGTCCGAAGTGTGGCTACAAGAAAGAAGCTACAGGTCCACCGGTAGTACCTCCCAAAGCTATAGAACGCGCTCCTCAAGAAAGCATCGCAGTTATCGGGAAAGAAGAGCAGAAACTCCGAACTCTGCCAACCGTTAGGATAGAGTGCCCCAAGTGTGGAAACAACGTAGCCTACGTGTGGCAGGTGCAGACAAGGGGAAGCGACGAATCCTCAACACAATTCTTTAGATGCACAAAGTGCAACTACACATTCCGGGAATACAGCTAACCGTGCGATCCTGTGGTTAGCTAGAGTCCTTTTGCGTACTAAGATTCTTTGAGAAGGAGCATATTATGCTCTCTTTGGCTAATGTAATGAACCCAGTCTGAATACTATGTGCGAGCTCCTGAGGCACTTTCCACTGCATAGAAGCTACAATGCGGGAGACGCGTAAAGATTAAAATGAGGAAAGGATTAAACATACGCGTCAAGGAGGTTAATCTCTTGTTCAATGTAAAAATGACGGACGCGAAGTTTCTAAAGGATATGATGGGCGCAATTTCCATACTTATCGACGAAGCCACCTTCAATCTCACCGCAGACGGCATAAAACTGCGGGCTATGGACCCGTCAAGAGTAGCTATGGTTGATTTTGAGTGGCCGAAAACAGTCTTCGACGAATACAAATGCAGTGAAACCACAAAAATGTGCATAAACATAAGTGAAATGCTGAAACTGCTAAGACGAACTGGAAAAGATGAATCCGTGGAGCTCGCACTTGACGAAAAGACTGGACGATTGAAGATAATAATCAAAGGAAAATACACCCGCACCTTCAACATGCCCACACTAGAAGCCATGGAGGAAGAGGTTCCAACACCGAAAGTAGCCTTCAACGTAAAAGCAAAGGTCACGACAGAGGGGCTGCGAGAAGCCATAGAAGACGCGTCTCTGGTCAGTGACCATGTCAAAATAGAGGCAGATAATGAAAAGATCCTAATGAATGCTACGGGCGATCTCATGGGCGCTACAATCGAGTTGAAGAAAGGAAGTGACGCCCTTCTCGATTTGGAGACGAAAGAGCCGTCTAAAGCAACGTTCAGCCTGAGCTATCTCTCCGAAATCGTGAAAGCGGCAGTTACAACATCAGACGTGGCCTCGCTGGAATTCTCAAGCGACATGCCTATCAAACTCGACTTCAAACAGCCAAAGGAAGGGAAACTAACGTATTACCTAGCCCCCCGCATAGAAGTAGAATAAATCCCGACCGTACGGACGGGAAACAGGGCACTGAAGGGAAGCGACTCTTGCAGATATCCTTTCATTGCAGAAGCGGTTGAATACGTGAAGGAATAGGCATGCGCGCGCATGAAAAGATATCAGTTTGCTTTATGATGGGATTCGTAAAGAAAAACTGCAACAAGATACACCNCAGTCCAGACCACAAAAAGTAGTTCACCATAGTATTCATGGAATAACCTTGAAGCCTCAGGTCCAGTGTTTGCACCAATTGTGCCAATGGTAACTATTCTGAGGATGTTCGCCATGAAGGTGCCAACAGCGCCCACTACTAAGTATACGATCTTTCTTCTAGAGGATATCTGGGTATTCTTGAAGAAGAGTAGCATCACGATTGTGTAGATGATTAGACTGTGCACGCCTGCACAGGGCCAATATACTAATAGATTCATAGGGTGACTTCCAGCCTTTCTGATAGCCAAGAGATACCCATCGGCATAAGCGGTGGTTATAGTATTGTAGCCTAATATGTTGAGAAAGAAGGCTGCTGTGGAGACTATCGGGGGAACAAGCAGCTGCAGAAACCATACGGTTCCCCCATGATAGAAAGCATCTGTCATGAAGAAAAAAGCCACTGCACCTATGAAAAACAAGGAGACTTTGAATCGTCTTAACCCATTGCGGTTCTGCAAGAGCCAGCCAGACAATATAAAGCAAATTGTGAACATCATGGATTCGAATGCGAGTGGCCAATCCCACCAAGCTTCAGGAAAGGGAGCTCCAACAAGTTGTCCTAGGGATATGACTGCATCTCTGCCTCCGCCCATGTGTTCCCATAGTACGAAAGTGGTCGGAACAAGCAAGACAACCAACCCTAGCACAAGCCTTACATTCACTTGTTTACGCTCTGCGATGACGTTTGCCCTCGGAAGCCTACGTCTTGACAGAAGGATTTCAAGAAGCAGAAGCCAAACGAAAATTAGGTAGGGAAACCGTCCCTTCCAAGTGCCTTGAAACGTTGATGGAACGAAAATGTAGAGCAATACGATAGGAACTGAAAAGAACACCACCAATAATGCGTCCAAGCTAGAAAGTTGCCGATTAATGCCCGAGGTTATCTTTTCCAGCCAACGTTTTGTCGTCATATGGNTTGTCCCTCAACTTTCTTGNTGCCTGTGCGCGCAAGAGACGATTATAAGAATGCTAAGAAAGGGTAGCACCTATAAAGAATTAGACTTGTCGCCCACGCGCGTATTTGCTTTTTTTCATGTGGGCTGTATATTCATCAGCTAGCGCTCTGTCAACATAGAATATGGAAGGAATTAGGAAAATAATGTTGAGTCTCCGATAATAGTCCATTTTCGGAAGCGGCGTTTTTCGTGGCAAGAAAAGCTCTCAGCCGCGCACGCCGAAATGTTTGGTTCGATACGTTCTGCGCGCGTATACATATATTTTTAAGGTAACACGACCAAATATTGGTTGAGATTGATGGAGATTAATTAACAATGAAGAGAACGGTCTTAGCAGCTTTCTGTATCGTGGCGTTCTGTAGCTTTGGTTTGGCGATGAAAGCAGGACCAGTTAGGGCCTATCAAGAGGGATGGGAGGTGAATGATTACATGGCGCAAAGAGTTCCAGTTATAGATGGAACCTGGACTACGCCTGACGAATGGACCGACGCGGAGGAAAAACCGTTGGTCGGCGCAGTTTCCGATCTTAATGCTATCTTCAGGTTGAAGTATGACACTAACTATCCCGATTGGGTCAACCAATACTATCTCATCGAATTCTTCAATGACACCACCAACGATGCAGGCGACTACTGGCAAATATGCTACGACTCAGCGGCTGTATTTGGGGAGCCTCCAATTGGGGGCACCACTCCGAACACAAACTGCGATAGGTTTGATTTTCAGGGGCACGACCCTTCCTCAGGAACGCATTATTTCAAAGGCACTGGAACAACCTGGGCCGAATTCACCAATTTCACTATGCCAAGCGACATCGAGTGGGCGAATACCATCAGCGCGTCGCCCTTGGACAGCAATCCCCACTGGATCGCTGAAATCAAAATCGAACATATACACTTCAATATACAGCCTGAATTTTGGATTCGAATCGCCGCATACGATGTAAACAATGCTGCTGCTGGAGTTCAAAGGTGGCCACCAGGCGGAGCAAATACTCCCGATGATTGGGGATTAATGATTGCAGTGGATGATGTCATTCCCGAGGGGTTAAGCATCGGCGTCGTGGTGTTACTAACGTCGGTTGCGGCGCTCATTGCCTCCCGCCATGTCCGGAAGCGGTCGAGAACCGAAAGTTGCAGCGCAGGAAAACGGGAGAAATAGAATACGCAGCATGACTCTCACGAGTCTACACTCCAACGTTCCATCTCTTTTTTTCCTTTATCAGTAGAAGACGGTAACACTGGATGTTCTCTTAAACAAACAACCAGCTAAGCGCACTGAAGATAATAGTAGAGAAAAATGGGTTGCGCCGTTGGCGATATCGCCAAGGTCACCATTTCGTTCTAGGCTACACAGATGAACACTGTTACGCTGGATTTTGACAACACCCCCTCCAAACGATAATGTATTGGGCTTCCAGAACGATTAAGTGGTTCAAATTTGAGGGCTACATCGTTTTGCGGTCCAGCTTGAATAATTACCGTGTGGTGTCCGACGGCAATGCGCGCGCATAAGAATGTTGATTATTGTTCTTTTTCAGCTAACGATTTCTTCCTTATGTGATAGGTCAAAGGGTTTCTAATAGTCTTACAGACCGGATCATCTGGGTTCATGCAGACCCCGTGTGTGCGCAGGGTTGCACAGTTGGGAGGGTTGTATGCTGTTCCACTACCCTTCTTTCCTGCAAGATGTTCCACCTGATACCTTGTTTGGCTTTGTCTGTAATCTGAAAGGCCTGCAAACAGGTTGGTTATTACATCCACACTGATGCCTTGCTGGAGTAGATATGTAACAAGTGTGAATCTCTCAATATGTGACAAATGCTGTCCTTTGGTCATGCGTCCATAAAGACTTTGGATGCACGGAGGATATTCGGATTCTTCTGCCATGACGCGGATTCTGTCAATTTCTGTTACATGAGGTTTTATTTCAAGATATTTAGCTTTGATTTCGTCAACAGCATCTTGGATGATTTGGGGGATTTGGGGCATTTCTTGTCCCGACTTTCTTTCCAAATGAAGTCTGATTTCTTCTTGTAGAAGGCGGCATACGTCCCTTTTGCCTAGATCGACTTGTCCTTCATGAACTCGCCTATTCACAAGCTTCCATTGAGAGTCCTGAACCAATCGCCCTCTTGTCGCATTGCTGAGGTAGTTTATGAAATGAATTGTATAAGGGAGCGGTGAGCGTTTCTGATCGCGGTGTGTTTTCCATCCAAAAAACTTGGCGACTTGAAGAATAATTTCTTCGTCTTCGTCTGAAAGAAACTCGTACATCCTCTTTGCTTCATACAGAGTATATCGTTTTCTCAAGGTGTCATCTTTCACGCCCGCAACCATCATGATAGCAACGGGGAATGATGTGATTTCGACATCGAGGTTTTTTCTTGGTTTGCCCAAACGCAGTCCGAAAGACGCGGTTATTCTTTGCTTTGCACGCTCAACAATTGGTGTGAGGGTTGACAATTCTGCAAAATCGATGTCCAATCTCGCAATGTATTGTTGGGCCTGGGGCAAGAAAGGAAATTCAGCGAAATGTGATTTTTCTAATGGGATGTCATCCCTCAACATACGCCCGCCATCCAACATCTAGAGTCTAGGAACGANCAATTATTGCTTTTGTTTTTCAGAAATGCGGAGGGCAAATAGGGCGGGG
>JGI2171J19970_10001302_pt1 | contig 13951 bp, 15 predicted proteins | sample DeeMarSWOR324_28_FD_19970 | JGI IMG/M metagenome (IMG submission 19970) | reverse complement strand
GCGAGGGTTTCGCCGCAGACGTTGCAGGTGACTTTGTTTACGGTGTTGCTGTAGAGTAGTTGTTCGTTTCCGCATTTTTGGCATTTTACTCGTAGGAAGCGGCTTTTGGGTTTGGGGATGAGTTTGTTCCATTCTGTCATGTGTTTCGCCTCCATGTTAGGTTATTGTGAGTTTTCTGAGGCGTATGCCGTTTTTGTGGTGCATATGGCCGCATTTTTTGCATTTAAGTCTTAAAGTTTGTTTTTTGGTGGTTTTGGCGAATTCGCGTTGAAGCGGATATTTTTGTCCGCCGTAGCCTTTTTTCTCTCGTTTGTGGTGGCGTTCGCCTTTGGCTAATGCGCGGCGTTTTCCTGCCTTGTAGAGGCTGACTGAGTGAGCTTGATGAGTTTTACATTTTGGACAGTACGTGTGGATTTCTTTGGGAACGTTCATGCTTTGTCACTTTTTGGCTTTGCAATAGAGAAAACGTTCGCACTCTTATACTTTTTCCGCTTTGAAGCGCGTTCTCTGGTGCTCACGGCAGACTATAGCCCCTCTTTATATAGTTTGGAAGATGCCGTTGCATCTCGCGGTTTTCATCATGGTTTTGGTTGACTGGGCAGCCAATGCGTGACCTATCCTCTATAGGTTTCTGCAATGATTGGCTAATAGGCTCCAAATATGAAGAGACAAGTTTAGGCGTTGGGACTTCAGCTCTGGTTTCCTCATCTCCTTTTCTTGTGGGTTGGAGAGCATTGGTGCGCAAGTCCTTTTTCGCTCCGCTTCGCACCCGACAAGTCCAAAAAGCCATCAAGACTATTTGAAGCTCAACGAAATTCACAAATCTCAAATTATCATGGAAAACAGGGTTCCAATAAGGTAGGTTATTGCTGCCGCGGAGGCACCTATGCCCATCATCTCAAGCCCACTCCGAACCCAGTTTCTCCTTGAAAAAATGGTTTTCATAGCTCCCACTCCGAAGAGGGTTGCCACGGTGCCAATTACGGAGACTATCATAGCGTCCCATACACCTATAGGAAGGACGAAGGGCAATATAGGAACCAGAGCGGCGAGACCAAAAGATCCTCCGCACAAAACCCCAGTCTTAACAGGGTTCCCAAGCTCTTCAGGCGCAAGACCCAACTGTTCAATGGTGGTCGCTTGCAAAGGCAACTCTTTTTCTTTGACGACCCTGTCGACGATGGCCTCAGCTTCTCCCCTTTTGAAGCCCTCTGCTTCATAGAACTTTATCAGCTCTTCTCTCTCCTCTTCAGGAGTTTTTCCCTTCTTGACTTTTTTCCTATGGCCTTCTCTCTCCAACACCTCCCGCTCAGACTTGGATGATTGATAGGAGCCGACAGCCATGGAAATGGTTCCAGCGAAGAGTTCTGCTATTCCTGATAATAGAACAATAGATGGATTTGTGATGGCTCCGACAACTCCTGCGACGAAGGCTAAGGTTGACACCAGCCCATCATTGGCGCCAAAAATCATGTCCCTCACTCCTCCACCGCCCCGTATCTCCCAAGCTTCCATGCCCAAAACTTCCGTTTTCATTCTTTCCAAGTGCAATCTCTCATCAGAAGCCGTTCTACTCCACGCTTGCGAAGTTGCGCTGTCCCTAATGTTTTCTACCTTAACGGCTAAATCATTGATACCCTCTTCCTCGCCCACTACAGCCCACTCAAGGAAACCCTTTGTGCCTAAGATGCGCATCATGAAGCCTACCTTCCAATCTCTGAGGAAAGTCTTAGTTGCGCCTTCATGTTTTCCCCCTAATTCTTCGATTCTTTCAAACCAGAACTCTGCGTGACCTTCCTCGTCAGCCCCAATCATTAGCAAAAGCTGTTTAATTCTTTCGTCCTTGGCCTTTCTGGCGAGGATACCAAATCCTTTTACCTGCATGAGTTTGTGTGCGTGAATTTTCTTTGCTGCATTGAGAAGCTTCTTTCTTTCAACATCTGTAAGTTCATTCGCTGACATCTTGCCTACAAAGCTCCTTTGAATAGCTTTTAAAAGATATTAACTTTCAACTACACATAAAAGCATAGGATTCCTTATGGGTGTTTAAGATGATGGAAAATTACGTTCCAACAGGCATCGCTGGCGTAGATAAAATTCTCGCAGCGAAAGGAATACCGAAGGGTCATACAATTCTGGTGAGCGGTGGACCTGGAAGCGGAAAAACAACATTTGCAATACAATTTCTGTACGCTGGAGTAACTCAACACAACGAACCAGGCGTCTATGTTACCCTTGATGAAGACCCAGAAGACATAAAGAAAAACATGTCAAGGTACGGATGGAATCTGCAAAAATTGGAAAAAGAGAAGAAATTCATGTTTATCAATGTCTCACCTGTCCGTGTTGCCCCTTCCGAGACTGTTGGCCTCATCGAAATTGGAATGAAGGAGTTCAGGCTGATCAAGTTGCTTGAGGCGATCAGGCAGGGCGTCAAAGAAGTGAACGCGAAAAGGGTGGTCGTGGACCCCGTGACCAGCTTCATGCTTCAGTATCCAAATGAGATTGAGCGCATATATGCGATGAGAGATCTGATGAGGGACTTGAGGAAAATCGGCTGTACTAATCTGTTGATTTCGGAGTTGAGAGGCACTGGATGGGAGCGGGAGCATCAGTTCGAGGAGTATCTCACTCAAGGAGTTATTCTGCTTCGCACCTTTCTTAAGAATGGCAAACTGGTTCGGGTGTTTCAGGTGGAGAAGATGCGTGGGTTGGCTATTGACAATCAGCCGAGACCCTACGAAATATCAGCTGAAGGCGTAGAAGTGTATCCCGACCAACCAGTTTACGAATAAGACTCGCCTCTAGGCTTGTTGGAAACTTGTTGCTATCGTTGTTTTTCTGATCGCGCGTGTTCATGGAAGACTTGCCTGACGGAATACACATCCTTTTTTAAACTGAGCGCTCACCGTTATATTACATTCAATTCGGGTTTGGTAGCGTAGAATGCAAACCGTTCTTTCACTCCTTAAGAAACACGGGAATTCGCTGTTGAAGCTGTTGCCGTTGCTGGCGTTTGCTGTGCCGCTCTTGTGGCTGTATTTGCTGGACCCAGTGTCGTTTGAGTTGATGTGGAAAGGCCGAACCTTCCAACTCTTCTTCGTATGGCTAATAGCCTTAGAATTAATCCTCAGCTGGGAAAATATCCAACCAAACAAGATCGCCAAGCCCTTTTCCGCCAGAAACCTCGCCTTCATAACGACGCTCTTGCTTCCCACAATATACGTAGTATTGTCCAACTATCTGGGATTAAACGCTGCCATAGCGGACGCGGCACGGCAAAGCGGCATCACATGGGCTGACTCCATGCCCCTTTCAACCGAATACCTCGTTTTCGCAGTGTTCTTCTGCCTGACTGTTTTCCTACAGTTTGGAAAAAAAGGTCTCGCAGATTTTTCGGTTCCCGCCTTCTTCCTCGGCGCGGTCGGCGTTTTATATACCATAGATAACGTTTACCCTTACGGGCAATTCACACCGTTTCAGCTGCTTGTGCCCACCACAGCCACGCTCGCAGCCGCCATGCTAGGCGCAATGGGCTACCACACTGACCTAAACGTTGCGGGCAGCATGCCGCGCTTGACAGCAACCGACCCCGCCAACCCCCTAAGAACCGCCACATTCGACATAGCATGGCCCTGCGCAGGCATCGAAAGCCTCCTAATTTTCGCTGTCGTAGCCCTACTTTTCCTAAAACGAATGCCAATCTCATGGAAAGCCAAAATAGGCTACTTCGCCATCGGCGCCGCCGTCACCTACTTCATCAACATCCTAAGAATAGTCACTATTTTCACAATTGGAATGAACAGCGGAGACGTGCAAACGTTCCACTTCTATTACGGTCCCTTATACTCAATCGCGTGGATTGTAGCGTATCCCCTGATAATCTTAGGAAGCCAGAGCCTATGGCGCAAAATCACCAGCAAAGCAAACGCCAAACAGCCGCCAACCGCAGCGAAAGAGATTCACACCTGACGCAAAACAGTCCTGCTCAGCCTACGACGCCTCAACAAGCTCAGCCAAACCCTGCTTAATCAAAATTTTAGCGTTCTCCACAGGCACAGACGCCACATCCTCCACCATAAACGGTCCATAAGTCTTCATGTCAGCCCCAATTACCGCAGGAATCTCTTTAACAAATCTTAAAGCCACTCTTTTATGCGCTTTCGCCACGCTCACCGCTGAAACCTGCCCCCGCAACAAGCCTTCCACAAACCTCTGATACGCCTCTGCAAAAGAAAGAAACCCCGCGCACATCTTCGCCTCTTCAGCTGCCAACAAATCCGCAGGAACCTTCTGGTTCTCACTAATAATCCTCAGCAACTTTTTGTACCGCAACCAAACCAGTTCCCGCAACATGCGCTTAACATGCCGCACCTCATGTTCAAGGAGGCTTGCCTTCACCGTTTTCTTATCAAGCATTCTATTTTCTTCTTTAATCCTCCGCAGGTAATCAGCAACCCGCGCGTAAAAGTCAGGAGGCAAACTTCCCAGCGCCCTGTTTTCAACTTCACACCGCCACGCAGCACAAAGTTCATCATACATTCTATTTCGCCACCTCGGCTCTGCCCTTGCAAATAAGCAGCACAGCCGCAGCTGTCGGAAGCTCAACCTCTTGATTCTTGTAAGGACCCAACACGTTTCCACCCAACCTGAATTTCGGCGCGTCAGAGACAAACACTTTCACTGCACCCTCTTTAAAAGCTACTGCCTCTTCGAACGGATCGAAATCCGCGAGGTTCTTGGCTGGAAACTCGACTTTTTTCAAGCCCGTTTTGCCATGTAAGGTACCGTTCATTCGAATCAAGCGGTGAATGTCCGTGGTAACAACCGTGTCAATCTTCGCAGATTCAAGATCCTTCACGTATTCAGATAGTTTTTTCCACGTTCCAACGCCGATGCCTTTGACGCTGTCCCATCGACCTTCTTCCAAACAACGCTTCAGAATCGCCTCTCTATTTTCCAAAATGGCAGCATAGCCTTTTATCCCAGCGTTTTTCAAGTCTTCTTTTGTGGCCTTCATGAGAAATTTTTGGAGCCCCAGCTTTAGGCGCTTGTTCCAGCCGAAATCGTGCAAGCTAAAAACACGCGAAACACGTCTCCTCTTAGACCCATATTTCGCTTGATCATCTAGTATGGACAGTCCAAGCCCAGAAACGTAGTCAACTATTTCCTTGCGAGCCATAACATCAAGCGTCTTAACCACCTCATTTTCAATGTGAACGTGGTATCCGCGATGCCCAGAAAAAAACACGCGTGTCTCTTGGGGGGAAAACCCGAAATCCTTCTCCAGCATATCGATCAGCTTTACGGTTTCCTCCTTAGCGGATTCTAGGCAGAGTTCACAAACCCAAGTTTTAGTGTCAAACTTTTGTCCTTTGCAAATTGGGCAATTTTCAGGGGTGATGCCTTTTCCCCTGAAACCGCACTTGCTGCAAGTCCACTTATCATGAACTTTATTACAGGACGTAGGAATGTGGTCAGCGTCTATGTCGAAGACCAAATCTGCGCCAAGCCAGCCTTTCTTATCCATCTCAGCCTTTGGATTTTCGTAATAAGCGCAAGAGTGATAAACATCTGAAGGAACATCCTTAACGAGAAACAACTTTAGATCGTTGACGCTTTCAAAACGCTGGTGTCTCAACATGATTCGTTCTTTAAAGAGGAGAAAACCCATCTCCCTCTGATCAAGCAAAGAAGGAGAAGGAATAACTGTGGACGGGCTACTGTAAAAATCAGAAAATTTTCCATAAACGAAATCTCGGGAAGACATAGCCGCCCCATCCCCTGTCATATCGAGTAGATGATTTCACGTACCCAAATTTAACCATTAACCTCGCCTAACATTCGAGATTAAAGCCCCAGCACTCTTTTCCATCCCTCCAGAACATGTAAGGAATTAAAAGAAATTCCGCCAAAAGAAAGCACAGCCACCATAAAGATCAGCCAGAGCATCGTGACTTCCACCACTCTTTTCTGTTTAGGAATCAGCGCGAACGCAAAGAAGAAGGGCATATACCAAATTTGGAAATACGGCAGCGTGAAACTAGGCAGCAGAATGAAGATTGCGGAGAGGGAAAGCAAAGGGTTTTTGTTAAGCAGATAAACCGCAAAAAGCAGAGTTACAGTTAGAGTCAATAACACCGCAAACGACTGCACCGCCCACGGTACCTGCGTGTGAGAACTGAAGGCGTTAATGCCATTCATCACAAACTCCGGCTTGGTATTCATCAAAAAAGGCGCGCTTAAAACAGCGGTGAACACGACGATTACGGCAAGCACAGCCGCGGCAATTACCGCCTTGTTTTTAATTATACTGGAGAACCGTTGCCTCTCAAAGAGCTTTAACACTCCCATTATTATTAGAGGTAAAAAGAACATGACTGGTTGGTATTTAAAAATCACAGAAAGCGCCATAAACAAAAGGAAATAGTCATACCGCCCATCCAAGTACAGAGTTATAGCGATTAAGGAAAATAGGAATGCGACAGCGTCAAACATTCCATTAGCTGAGTAAACGATTAAGGGTACGTATATGGCATATATCCCCAACAACTTTAACAGGGGAAACATTTTCTGCTTCCAAAAACGCTCAAGAAAATAATACAAGCTAACGTGGGAAAACAAAAGGAAAACGACTATTTCCATTTTGAAGACAAAAATCTGATCAACTCCGCTCTGCAGCATGAAACCGAATGGAAGGAACAATAAGATGCTGCCCAAAGGATATAGATGAGGCATCTGAGGCCACGTAACAAACTTGTAATAGGAGCCATCATTACTGGCTAATTTTCCCAGCGGCGTATCAAAAATGGAAAACCCAACCTTTGTAAATAAACTTGCGGAGTACGGATGCCTCGCATGGTCCGTATACCAATTTTCAAATGTTGCAAAAGGGTTAGTGTTCACCACTAGAAGAAAAAGCCAGAGGGCGAAGGACAACAGAATCAAGATTAACAGTATCCGACGGCTTTTCTGGCTTAAAAACTGCGTCTTATGCTCATCTGCCCTAAGCACTGAGGTTTCATGGAGAGCGGGTTTAAGCAACAGCAGCGTTATGGCGCCCAAGCTAAAGAAGAACAAGACTTTAGCAGGAGTAGTGAGCCATGAAAAGGGAAAACTCACTTTTGTTTTCTGAACGCCCACTTCAAAGTGAAGCTCGTTTGCAGTATTTGAGTCGGTGAAGAAAACTGCCTCGTAATAGTCAGCGCCAGCAGTAAATGAATACTCAATATCTGCCGGTGACAGGTTAGAATAAAGGGTGCCGTTGTAAGTCACGATTGAAAAGTTGACAGGTGAATTCGCTGGGTTACGAAGCGAAATTGAAATGTTCTCGCCGCCTTGAAAAGAACCTAAACCGTGTCTCCGCATTTCCAGCGGTGTTAATCTAAAGGAATCATCGATAATGACATGGGTTTCCTCGTCACCAGTGGCTACGGGATACAGACTCACAACCGCAATAACTACACTTAATGCGAGCAGCATCATAGCGCCAAAAAGAAAAACTTTGGGCACGGCACATTGTCTCATCATTTTCTTCCTCGATGTGCGGAGATATTTCATGTTTCCGTTTTCGAAAGCATATGTTCTATTGCATTATTTTAATTTCCGTATAATTCTGAGAAATTGGTCGTTGGCTGAAGTGAAATGTCTATTTTTTCAATTCTTAGCTGTTTCGTCGCGTCGCTGTTTTAAAAACATAGGAAATGTAGCCCTGGGCCTCTGCTAACGTAAGTTTTGACTTTCCATGTTTTCTGTTGACAAACAGTATAGGGCTCTCTTTAACACTGAACCCTCTCAAAAGAGCTTGCCTCACTGTTTCGATTTGAATCTCGTAGGTTTGGCTGTGCAAACTGCCAATAGCCACTTTTAGGAAGCGTGTAGAATAGCAACGGAAGCCGCTTGTGCAATCCCGAAGTTTCAAGCCAACTAAAAATTTCGCTACAACGTTTGCAGTTCGACTAATTATTTTTCTTGCACATGACCACCCAGCTATTTTGCCGCCTCTGCAGTATCGGCTGCCTATGACTATGCCACACCCACTTTGCATCTTAGATAAGAGCTGCGGCATGGTTTTTGGGTTATGTGAATAATCGGCATCCATGGTCACAATAAATTTCGGCGCGGACTTCAGAGACAAAAAGATTTTAAATCCGTCTGTTATGGCGGTTCCTAACCCGCATTTTCGGGGTCTAACACAGAGGAGAACGTTGTCATACTTTTTCTGCAGATTTTTAACAATCTCTGCGGTTCCGTCGGGGCTAGAGTCATCTATAACCAGTATTGAAGTGTTCAACTGCAGATTTTCGATGTCATTAATCAATTTTGCTATGTTTTCCGCTTCACGGTATGTGGGAAGAATCACACCGACTTCTGAATCGACCCCCAAGTCGCCCGTTAAATGATAGGACATCAGAGCCACTTAACTCATAAGCAGTTGCAGTGAATTAATAAGTTTTAATGAAAATAGGCAAATGCGGACTCGTTTTAATGAACTTTATTGGCTCAACCGCTTCTGTTTCCGTCTATAATAAGCTAGAGGATGGCGAACCCAACGGCATAAAGCATCCCTGTTTACGCAAACACCGTGAGTCTGCAAAGTCGCACATTGAGGCGGAGTATATCGTGTTCTGGAGCCTCTTTCCCCCGCAATATGTTCAATTTGATAGCGCGTCAACCTTTCGTTATAGTCTGAAAAACTCTTGAACAACTCCGTCACCTTTTCCGAAGGCATACCAATGCTTATGAGAAAAGAAGTTAAGGTGAATCTGCCCACATGCGAAAGATGATGTCCCTTCGACGCAGCTTCATAAAGGGCCACGATACACGGCGGAAAAGCTGATTGCGTCACAACCTTAGGAAAGCCCTCCATCTCCTCCTGACCAATCCTTTCTTTGGCTAATTCCATTAACCGCGCTGCTATCTCCGTTATTTTCTCTGGAAAATTTGGAAGTTCCGTTGCTTCCAGTCTTTTTTCGATGCGCCGTTGCACCTCTTCTTGCAGCAGTCTCGCAACATCATGCTGGTTTAGGTAAACTTTCCCATTCGCCAAAAGACGATTTACAAGTTTCCACTGCTTATCCCGTAAATGTGTGGTATTCCTTAAGTAGTCAGTGAAATTGAGCGCGAATTCAAGAGGTATCGCAGAGTCTTGATTTAGCTCAAGATTCCAATCGAAGTCCAGCGCAATTGCCACAATTCTCTCGCGGGTTTCGAATTGCATGTCGCTGAAAGCTTGTTTTGCCTCGGCTAGAGCGTATCGTTTCTTGATGAAGGAGTTCTTGGTGGCTATCGCCAACATAATGGCAACAGGAAAAGAGGTGATCTCCACGGGGTTTTCGCATTTTTTGCCAACAGAAACCGTTAAAATTGCGTTTTTAACTCTTTCTTCAGCACGGTCAAGAATTTGCGCCATTTCAGGATTTGCCAATTCTTCAATTTTCAAGCCTAGTCTTTTCATGTACACTGCGGTTTCTTTCAGAAAGGGATATTTTGCCAAATCGGTTTGAGTGAATCTCACCGTTTCCATTTGCATGTTACAGTTCTCATTATTCGGTTTCGATTCTTGGGGCGAGGAAGAAAGTCAGTTTTCCCTCTTTTGTTTGTTGAAAGTCTATTCTCACAGGCATGTCGGTGGAAAATTCAAGAGTGGCAATGTCAGACGTGGCTGACGCCGCTTTTATGATTTCTGACAAGTAGCTTAGGCTGAACGTCGCCTTCGAATTCTCTTTTGCTTCCAAATCCAGCAAAGCATCGCTTCCTTTTTGAAGCGTTATTGTCGCGCCCATCAAGTCGCCTGAAGCGTTCAGAACCAGTTTCTCTGCATCCGCTTCTATTCGTACGTGGTCGCTTACCAGTTGCGCGTCTTCTATTGCCTGGCTCAGCCCTTGCGTGGTGGTCTTGGCTTTCACGTTGAAGGTTATCTTTGGTGTCGGAACTTCTTCTTCTGATGCTTCAAGCGTGGGCATGGTGAAGTTCCTGCTGTACTTTCCTGTTACTTTAATCTGCAAGCGCGCTGTTTTCTCGTCGAGAGACAACTCTACTGTCTCGTCTTTGCCTGCCCTCTTAAGCAGTTTCAGCAATTCACTTATGTTTATGCACATTTTTGAAGGTGCTTCGCACGTGTATTCTTCAAAGATTGTTTTAGGCCATTCGAAATCAATCATGGCAACACGGGACGGGTCCATCGCGCGCAGTTTCAACCCTTCAGGTTCGATTTTGAAGGTGGCTTCGTCTACAAGAATGGAGATGGCGGTTGCCATGTCTCTTAAGAGTTTAGCGTCAGATACTTTGAGCTTAAACATTCCCTTTTCCTCCCTTCTAATGCTATACAGTGATGTTATAAAGATTTACACACTTAAGCGTAATGCTCATACATAAATTTTCTTGAAAAAGTCCTCTTCAGCCAGAAGCATCACTTGCGCCGAGAAGATACCTGCGCTAGCTGTACTCTCGAAACGTGTAATTGCATTTTGTGCAACGCAGAAACTGAGTTGAAGATTCATCGGCACCTCGTGTCTGCACTTGCCAAACATAAGCCACGTTGTTTCCGCATTTGGGGCACTCAATTCGAACGGTTGGGAGTGTACGTAGTTTTTGTTCTTCTTTGCCTATTACAGCCACAAATTGTTGCGGATCGTGTTGTATGACCTTGCCGATTTTCGCTTCAAGTTTCTTGCTTGGCTCTTGCTTTTTGTAACCGCATTTGGGACAGACAAGGACTAACGACACCTCTTTGCCTTTCTTGGTTTTCCTAGGCTCAAGGCGGGAACCGCATTTCGGGCAAAATTCCATGAGTTGTTACTCCGTTATCCGTTTTGGATTCACTTTGCGTGGTGCCTTTTAAACTTTTTCTAATTTGAGTCTATATTGAAACTACTCCTGACGCTATAAGATGCGCGACACGTAGAGCTTCGGGAATATTGCTTCGTGTTGAAGTCAACCGCAGAATCTTTTGAGCGTCATCTCGAGAGATTCCAGCGACCTGCATGTAAATTTTCTTTTTACCACTTCTAGTGGGCACCTCGAAAGGTTCCCCCGCGTTAAGAATTATGTTCCAGCGTTCTTGGCTTTTTGGCAGGTTTTTGAGCGCTTTGTGGATTTTCGCAAGATCAGGTTTTTCGCGTGTGACTGTTATGACGGGAAGTTTTGTTGTCGCATTGAGTGTTTTGATATTAACTATGTTGAAACCGGCGAATGTTACGCCGTTCAGCATTATCACCCGCAACTGCTTATAGTGGGGTGAGCTAGTTATCATGGAAACTATCTTGTCAGTAGAGTCGAAACCGTCTACTGCTATTTTGGTGTGCAGTACACCGTCAAGCCAGTAACCTCCTCTGAAGACCACGCCTATGACTAGAACTTGACCTTTTATGTGTGGGATGAATGGGCCGTCGTCTACGCCTAGGACGCGGATTTCGGGTTTGATGACGCGGAAGCTTTCATGTTTCAAAACGGTTTTTCCTCGGCAGTTTGGTTGTTAGGTATTTTGTGGGCGTGTTATAAGTTTAGCGTGTTTTTGGGCGAGTTATCGACGGGATTATCCTCTCCCTTATGTATGGATTAAACTTCAACGTAGAACTTGCGCTTGATTTTTGGTAGGTTTAAGATCACGTCCAGTGAAGCTATTTCATCATGGTGTGTGTGGATTCATAATATTCTGAGTCAGAATTTAGTGTGGATTCAGATGGGTGAGATGAAGTGAGGTTTTTAAGAGGTAAGCTGGAAATATAATCTTGAATCGTGTGACAGAAGATATTTATAAGAACCACAACATTGCTACATCAAAGGTGAAATCAGTTAATGTTAAAGCTGTTAAGGAACCGCATAGCTTTAAGCACGGTCGTGACCACGCTTATCATTCTAGTAGTGTCAGTACTTTTGGCAACCGTAGTTGTATACTTTGCCACCAATGTGGTTAGCACGAGAGTTCAGGAAGAGAACTTGCACCTGACAAAACAACACGTATGGTACGACAACACAAACGGAGGCCAAGCGGCTATAATGATAATCAACACTGGCGGAAGAGACGTAGTCATAGACAAAATTAGCGTCAGAGGACAGGAATCAGTATGGACCAACGTGTGCTATAACATCACAACTGGCGCGGTCTCCGCTGACCTCGCATACAACTCATCGGCAACTGTGGGAGATGGCGACATATCCATTGGTGGAACACCTTACACTTTCACCGCAGCATCTACTGACCTTACATTGAAGTCAGGCTACACCATATTAATCTACATTGACGACCCAGACAGCATATCAATTAATGATGTAGGCTTGACTGTAAGCATAGCCATCTATACTGCTAACGCTGTTCACTACCGAGAAACTAATGTCGAAGCAGTTACAATGTAATACTGCTGTTTATTTTCCTTAATTTACGCGCTTAATTTTTTTATCTAAATTATGTGTATCTTTGTTCTACGCACAAATTCAATTATTCAAATCTGGCGTCCTTTTTTTCAGGAGATAAAAAATGAAAAATATACTGAAGAATCGTTTGGCTCTAAGCACCGTCGTAACAACGCTGATAATTCTAGTGGTTTCAGTGCTCTTAGCCGGAGTCGTAACCTACTTCGCCATCAACGTGACTAGCACCAGAGTTCAGGAAGAAAACTTGTCATTGTCAAAGCAACATGTTTGGGTAGCAATGGATGGAACAGCAGTAGCTGCGATAATGGTGACAAACACTGGCGGAAGAGACGTCGTCTTGAGCAAAATCGCTTGCCGAGGACAAGCTGCCGACGCAGGTGATATATTCTACGTCGTTGCCGATGCTACTGACGATCTAACGGCAGACCTCAACTGGACGGGCGCAGCGGCAGTAGGTGCTGGCGACATTCCTGGAGGTATTACCAGCGATACTCTTGGGGCATTAGGAACAGATACTCTAGTTTTGACTTCAGGCGAAACAATGGCGATATACGTTAACGACCCTGACAGCATTAACGTCAACGACATAGGCTTGACCGTAGCCATTACGGTGTTCACTTCACAGGCGATTCACTACAAAGAGACAAACGTCGAAGCAATAGTGTAAAAGTGATTAAGAAAGCCACCCCCCACCATTTTCTTTTTCTTTTTTTAGAAAACTTGCGTTTTAAAAAGACCGCTTTACAAAAGGAGCCTCAACAAAAATGTTAATTCACCCAAAAGAGGTACGCGTTTGGTTTTACAGTGCAATATGTACATTTTCAATACACACAAACAACTTAATTCATTCTCTCCAAAATTTTCTCAGTAAATGGCTTACAGAAGAGACAAAAAACTTGATGGCGGCTCTAAACAAACATCGATTCGCAAAATTGCACCGATCCAGAAGAGCACTTGCTATCCCAGCCACTTTCCTAATACTTTTCATATCTATGTTGAGCATAATCTCCATAACATATTACTTCGCAATAGAGAAAGTAAACACTCGAAGCACAACGCTCAAGATTGCAACAGCAAAACAGGATATGCTTTCTTTCGACGAAACTTTGCTCGCCGTTCTATGGCAGCTAGGTTCAGCGCGCACATTTGAATTCAGCGATTCAGGTGGAGAAGTAAATGTTCAGCCTTCCGACAATTCCTTAATTATAAATGTCACCGACAACAGCGAAGTTGCTGCCACTATTTTCAATGAAACCATCGGTCAAGTCATGTATGAACTTCCATACTCAGAAACGCCTGATACAGGGCTTTTTTTGAAAGGAGACAGTCGCACAATAACTAACCAAAGCGGTTCAGTCGTAACTCAGCTGTCCATCAAAAGTGGCGCTCAGCATCCTGAAATCCTGTTACGCTATCGCCCAACCGTGTCGTATACTACTGCTGGCGTAGAAAGCGACAAGGCGGTCAATAACGTGCGCATTTACGTCGTCAACCTGAACTCCTCAGAAACAATCGCGCTGTTCGGGAAGGTTCCATTGAAAATATCATGCGTTGCCACACAAATAACAACCACAAC
>JGI2171J19970_10001300_pt1 | contig 13957 bp, 14 predicted proteins | sample DeeMarSWOR324_28_FD_19970 | JGI IMG/M metagenome (IMG submission 19970) | reverse complement strand
ATATCGCGGAAGTACAAGACTGTGCGCCGAGCTTTCGGTGATTCGGCTTATACTATCAAAGGCGGCAAAGTCGTTGCTAAAGACGGCGAAATACTGCAGCATGTTGACGGTTGCACCATGTGGCTTGACGTGAAAACTACCGAACAGGTTAAGGTGGACGAAGAAATTAAAAGAAAGTTTAGAGAGTACTGGACAGTTGAATACGAAAACTATCCAGTGACAGATCATTACCTGAAGATTTCGAATCCAATAACTGTGAAGGCGGACGTCTAAAAAATGATAGCTCTAACTCCTCTGAGGAAATTTCAGTTTCCAGTGATTGCTGAATGCATCAACCCCGATGTTTTTCAGGGCAAGACGCTTGATGAGATAGCGGCTTTGACGTTGTGGGAAGGGAACAAGCAGAAGAAACTCGGCAACCTCTTCAAGATCGAAGAAGCCACGGCTGAAAGCCCAAACATAACAATCAACGGCGATGCAAGTGAAGTTCGCAGAATTGGCATGGGCATGAAAAACGGGGAAATCGTCATTAAAGGCAACGCTGGGATGCATTTAGGCTCTAAAATGGCGGGCGGCAAAATAACCGTGCACGGTGATGTCGGCGGGTGGGCAGGCGTCGAAATGAGAGGCGGCGCGATTGAAATTCACGGGAACGCAGGCGACTATTTGGCTTCATCATACCGCGGAAGCACCGAGGGCATGCACAAAGGCAAAATAATTGTCCACGGAAACGTTGGCAGCGACGTAGCCGTTTTCATGCACGGCGGCACAATCAAAATCTACGGTAACGCTGGGCAATTTTTGGGTTTTCGCATGCGCAATGGCACAATTTATGTTGAAAAAAACGCTGAAACTCGAGTCGGCGCTTGCATGACAGGGGGCAAAATCGTGGTTGGGGGCTTTTTGGAAGAAGTAATGCCGACCTTCACGATTGACGGCGTTAAGCCAAAAGTCAAAATTGAAGAGACCGAGACTATCAGCGGACCATTATATGTCTTTCTCGGAGACCGAGCTGAAAACGGCAACGGCAAACTCTTCGTTTCAAAAGGGAACAATCCTCACCTGAGCCAGTACGAAAAGTTCCTTTAGGTTAAAGGGAAAATATAAGATCTTCTGGTAGTTCTAGTTTTAAAATTTCTTCATTACGAAGATGTTGCCTTGCACATCTCGGGCTCCGAGGCCTATCGTATCATTGGCAGGTATAATCATTTTTGTCGGGAAAAGTGATTGAAGAGTGCAGACGCCAGAGTCACAAGCTAAAACTACCAACATATCAGCTTGATAATTTGGTTTTTTAACTGCATCAATGGCACAAGCCATCGGAACCAATTCCATATCTACGACGTCAAACCCATCCTTCTTCAGTCTCTCCGCTAATTCTTCCATTTTTTCTCTCCCTCCAGTTTCACACACCCTAGCACAGGAATTGCAGGAAACAATCCCTATTTTCTTCCACTTCTTAAGCATGCCTCTAACGACGCCGTAGGGCTTAGAACTTGTAACAATCATACAGCTACTCCTCTGAGTTACATTACATTACATTTCATTGCTTAAAGTTCTTTCGTTATAACATTGTTTTTCCAAGTAAATTTCGAGGTTATCTGTAATCCTCTTATGCAAGATTCACCGCATCCAAGAGACTTAGTCAATTCCCTTTTCTAGTAGCCGCAGTATATTTCTTGATTTAATTTAGACTTACGTGTTCAACGTTTTTGTTGAAGTACCCAAGCTGTTTTGGCAGAAGATTTCCCAAATGTATTAACAGCTGTTCGATGAAGAACCTCGATATTCATGTCACAGCCAAGCCGCTCTATAAAGATCATTCAAAATCTTCACCGTATAGACTTTTGAGCTTTTTGTACGTAGTGGCACATCTCGGTGAATCGAAGTTGTATTTCTTGCCTCCAACTATTTCAACGTGCGGCTCCCATTCGATCAACTTTGAACACATAACGCATCTAAGTTCAACTTCGCTTTTCACGATTATTCCCTTGTCTGTTATCTCGAACGGCGTCCAATGGGTCTTATGTTTGGCTCCTTTAAGTGAGAAGACCCTGAGTAACCTTTTGATTTCTTTGCCTGATTCATCTTCCTTCATTTCCAGCGTCCCATCAAATGTTAGACGTAAGAAACTCAGGAATTGTTGATCGTGTGCCTCGGGCGCTACTGTGAAAATGGCATTACCATTAATCAACCTGATTCTTGCCACGACGATCTGTAAGAATTTTGAGAAAACCGTTACGTTATGGTTACAAATGGATGTTAACCCCGTTATGGAATCTAACACTAAACGGATTTTTTTCAAATCTTGCCTAGCTTTCTCGATGGTGATTGAGACAGTTGCCAGGTCGGCTGGATTACTAACAGCGTATTCGCTGGAAGATTTGCCTCCCAACTTCCAAGAGTAGCAGTCAATGATTCGAAATATGCCGCTATTCTTGTATCGTTCAATATCGAAGCCGAGGGTTTTCATGGATTTACATATTCCCTCAGGGGATTCATCTGTGGTCAAGTATAGATGCTTGGTTCATTGATTATGAGGCCGTTGTAGAGAAACTGCTTGCAAAAAATGGTTTTCCCAATGCCCGATGGACCCAATAAGAGCAATGATTCAGAGGGTACTTCTCCTTCGACTAGTCTCGATGAACCAGGGAAAACGTCGACAGGTTTCATTCAATCATCACATTATGTTGTAATTTATTGCAATAAATCTCTTTGCTTAAAGAAAATAGAGAGAAGCTAGGTCTTTTACTTTCACAGGGCTTCTTTCCCAAATTGTTCTGATGAAAAAACCAATATGGAAACAAAAATAATTATTATTGATTACGTCAGAATGGAAAAATAGCAGGTTAACCAGAGCCTCTTATGATATTAATCGAAAGGACGGAACACATTAAGAGACTTCTAAAAGTTTGAAGTGTAAGTAATCGCTTGTTGCCTCTATCTCATATTGGAGCTAAACCCTTAATCTTTTCAGCTAGCGTAATAACCCTTTTCGAAAAAGGGTGATCTGGATGCTTAACTGCGAAGAGGAATTCGTGCCTACTAAACTGAATATCGCAAAAGCATGGAACAGACCCAACAACTTTCGTTCCGATATAATCTTCAAGCTCAGCCGCCCATGCTTTTTCATCACAATCCCAACATCCTTCCTCGATTGGGGAGGCTCCTGGAACCTTGTTAAGGATTATAAAATACTTCGACCCATACTTAGCCAGCGAGTCATAAATGTCGCTTACCATTTTCTTTGTGCCTTCAATATCCATATCGCTGTTCTTCATTATGAGAAATAGCGTGTCAGCTGCTGCTAGAGTGTTTATGGACCAGTACCTAATCCCTGGGCTTGTGTCTAGAAAGAGGTAGTCTATTTTGTATTCCTCGAATAGCTGATTTTTAGCCGATAGAAATCTTCTAAGAGCGGCGAGTTGCCATTTCATTTCGTGTTTGATCTCTATGTCGCGAACATCCTCTTTTCCAGGACTTGAAAAACCTAAGAAAAGTTTTCCATCCAGCCCCAGCTCAGCGCTTAAATCGACGAGAACATCCGAGATTTCTGCTTCCCCATTCAAGAGATTATTTAAATACGCACTGGCCGATTTTCGGAAATACGTGGTCAAACTGGGAGCGTACAAGTCGAAATCAAGAAGGCAAACCTTCATCCCGTTCATAGCGTAGAATGCGGCAAGATTTGCAATTAAAGTTGTTTTTCCCGTCCCGCCTTTGTACGAGTGGAAAGCCAAGGTTTTTCCAGTGGTCATTTTTTCACGCATTCAGCATATATGAGTTCCTAATATAATATTGTGAAGAACTAATATTGCTTTTCTCTAATGCCATCGGCTTAGCGTCGGTTTTCTTTGTCTTCCTTTTCAAAGTTATTTCTAGATAAGCGGGTTGATAAATCTAAGTATTTATTCAAGGTCGAGATTAGTCAGCCTTTGTGGATTCTGAAACGATTTTGCCCACTTCTCTAATATGTTTTCTAAATCTCCTTTCACGCATCTTGCTTTCAGGCAACGTTTCTGATGCGTATAAGACTGGTATGACAGAAAGAAAAAGTATGATGCTTAAGATTGGAGAGATGAAGTTTGCAGGAGCGCTGACACCGGACAATTCTGGTATCGAGGCTAAACTCATGTAAATGATCAAGGGAGTGACTGTGCCTAACGCGTAGAACTTCTCTTTAGACCCTGCAACTGCCAGATCGCCAAGAACAGCAAGATAGATAGCCATTAAGCCTCCCCAAGCTATTCCTGAGAACATCTGATAGATAAGCACGCTCAATGGCGAAGTAGCTAACCCCAAGAAGGCAAAGCCGACCCCCAATAATACTAGTCCAATTATTATGGGCTGCTTCCGTCCGAAGCGATCAGCCACAACACCTGATGCTAAGCCAAAGATAGCTGTACCTAGGAAACGCACGGGGCTCCCAATTGTTAAAGCCCATTGGTAATCTGGAGTTAAAGGGAGTGCCGAAAACGCGAATGCTACGAGACCACTGGCAACATTGAACATAATCCATGGAAAGAGATAGAAAACAAAATCCCTATTAGAAAAAATGAAACGCCAAGATTTCTGTTTTTCTTTTTCCCTAGCACAAAAATCAAGACCCAATGCGAGATAACTAGTTGCTCTCAGGACGATAAGAAACAAAATGACACCTATTAACCCAAAATTAAGAAGGCTTATACCAATAAGTGCAAGCGATACCATGATGAAGGTCTCAAGAATTATTGTTCCGGCAACTCGCGCTCTTTCCTCAACCACCGTGCAGTCTGCTATTAACGCTGCACAAGACGGGAAGCCCAACCCTAAGGATATACCCAAGAGCACGGTAGATAATAGAGTGAAAATTATCCCTTGAAATATCGCCAATGAAGCCGTGGTTAATATTCCCATGGTTATCCATAACCACAAGAATTTTCGTCTGTCAACTTTTTCGCTTATGATACTCCCTATTATCGCAAAAAAAGCAGCGAACCCAAAGAACAAAGGCTCTCCAATATTACCCCAAAACGGATCACCAGTTAAGCTCATAAATAACTCGTCAAAGTAAGCTACTATAAGAAACAACCACGAAAGAATGCCAGCAGTAATAAACGTAACTGCCGTGAATCTCTTTGGAGAAATTTTGATGTCCTCTGTAAGGAACCTGAAACTCAAGTAGCCCATAAATTTAAATTTTATACAAGATTTACTATATATGAATTTATCTTGAAGGGGGTGATTGGAGAGTATGGAAGGTTTAGGTAAGGTGGAACGAGGGCGTGTTTTTGCGCTTCAACGTGCTTTCTTGTTGACTCGTCTTTTAGACGAGAGGTATTATCCAGACATTTATAAAGCTGTAAACAATAAAGACCAAAAACTTTTCTTAGTATCTTGCAAAAAGGCTGACATATCAGGAGAAATTGCAGAAAACCTATGGAAACTTTTGCTGCAGGAAGGGATAACCTACGCTGATCTCTGGTGCGTACCTGCACACAAATTACCGACTAAAGGCAAAGGTGAGCCACGTCTCTAAAGGACTTCCGAATAATCAACGCCAGCACATTCCGGGCACCAGTATTTTTAAGTGTACGTAGCCTGTTGATCGCCTCCCTTTCATTTTGTTTCGCCATGCCACAAATGTAATCGAACGCTTCAGCTTCAAAACAGAACCTCAAAAGCTCCTCAACATCTAAAGGAGTAACAGAAGATTTGTCGATGATGAATTTGATTTTGAGGTATTTTTCTTTTGAAGACTTGGCTGTGTAAAGTAGCGGCAAAGGTACACTTTCATACTCTATCCTGTGGGGAAGGGTCCCTCGTATGTTAAGGCAGTCCTTCACATCATCCGTTAATCGGAGCATGAACCCTAGCCGTTTGCCAATTTCTGCTAAAGCCTGAACTTCTTTCTCTGATCCATCACCCAAAATTGCTCCAAGCTTGGTGCATGCCTCCAAGTCAGCATTAGCCATCCATAGGATTCTTTTGTAGTATTCTATATCCGTGTCCAGTTGTTGTCTACACGAAATTTCCATGATTTCAGCTTCACAAATCTTGACACAGGTATTTCCATAAATTTCGACTATTTTCGCGATTTTTTCTGGCTGACAATTTTTCTTAATCATTTCCTGAACCACGGTCCATGCTTTTACTATTAGAAGGTCTCCAACAAGCAAAGCGTTATCTAGACCATGGAGTCCTGGAACTGTCGCCCTGAAGTGTTTTTCTGAAGACCTATCGATAATATCATCATGAATTCCGATGCCCGCTGCCGCAAGAGTGAACATGAGACTTGCATTGTCCGCGGTTTCTGGTCGACCCCCAACAGCTTCGCAGGAAAATGAAGTTAAAGCCGACCTTAACGTATCTCTCCAGCCATCCTTTACTTCCTCCAAGATGGAAAGCAACTCGGGATTACTAACGCCTGAAACAGCTACCTGTCTAAACCTTTCAAGGATTCTTTTACCTCTTTCTTCTATGACCGCGTCCAACTCACTGTAGTTAAAGTCTTGGTTTTTTGACATCGCCTCAACCTCTGGTAATTCTCAGTTTCCTCGTAGGTCTTAATAATTTTTTCAATAATTCATATCGAAGCCCAATTTGGGCAATGCAAAGATTAATGATGTTCTTGAACTATTTTTTATATTTGCGAGGTTGTATTGATATCTATGCGACAGGATGAAGTTGTGATAGTCGGCGGTGGGCCTGCGGGGGCTTATTGCGCATTCGAACTCGCTGGACAAGGAATTTATGCCACAGTTTTCGACCATTCACATCCAAGGGAAAAACCTTGCGGTGGTGGAATTTCATCATCAGTTATAGAAAAATTCCCGTTCGTAGAAAAGTTTCTTTCAAAAGGTGGTATTTCTACCGATTTCAAAATAATATCGTGCACAAACAGAGAAATTGTGGCAACAGGGTTTAAAAAAGGGTTCAATATATCGAGGCGGTGCTTCGATGAAGAAATTCTAAATATGGCGGCACAAAACGGGGCAAAACTAATTAAAGAAAAGGTTATTGGCGTTCAGAGGAAACAAAATTTCTGGACAATTAAAACTAACAAGCGGTTAGTGCGGGCAAAAATTCTCGTTGGTGCTGACGGCGTTAATAGCTTAATCCGCCGCAAGATAATAGGCGCTATTCCCAAAGAGAATCTTACATTAACCTACGGATACATTGCTACAGGAGTTGAAAAAACATTTTCGACAGTGAAATATCTGGATGTAATCCCTGGCTATATCTGGATTTTTCCACGGCATAACCACTCAAGTATAGGCATAGGCAGTGAACTCAAGTATGGGCATATGCTTAAGAAACTTCTCGATAAGTTTATTCGTTCTTACTGTCCTCACATAAAGATTATTTCAAGATTCGCTGCCATGCTTCCATCCGCACAAGACCCCGATTTCTTCATGCTTCCTTGCGCTGGCGAAGATTGGATTTTAGTGGGAGACGCGGCAGGGCATGTTGACCCCATAAGTGGAGAAGGGATTCTTTATGCATTATGGTCGGGCAAATTAGCCGCTGAGGTAATAAAGAAAAACGATCTGAAATTATATGACAATCTTTGGAGAGAACAATACGGTAACCACTTAAGAGAGCGTTGTAAACAGAAGGATAGTTTTTACAACCCACTTACGATAGAGCTATCGATTATACGCCGTTACTTTCATAGCAAACCTTAATCTTGCAATATGGCTTAACAGCAGAGAACAAGAATGCGCAACTTTCCAATAGAGAACTATTCAAGAATTCTAGAGATACTCCAAAAGTATCTTCAATTCCAACTACCTAGCTGACGCAACGAAATCCCATATAGACGTGCGCTTTGCAATCTATTTATGAACGAATATAGAGATGGACTAGAAATGTTGATTCTATGATTCGAAATTAGGGGGCTTGACCCCTATTGGGATGATTGTCTATTTTTCTCTGAACACGGACATTGCTGGAAAGACTTCGATTCCGTTTTTGTCTATTGTGTACGGTACAAGGTTTGGGTTGATTTTGGCTCCCCTCATCTTTTCAACTTGCATTGCTCTTGTCGTAGTTCCTCCATAAAACAGAGTTTGCATCATGATGACTCCATGAACGAGAAATTCTTCATCCATAAGGTTTCGTTCTAGACCCAAGTAACTCAACTCGGTGGTAACGATAGTAGTGGCGCCTATGTCCGACAAGGATTCAATCAGATCTACGCCTGCGGTTCTTCGCTCGATTGGATCTAGGAACCGGTAGAAAAGCGATGCAAGCGTATCCAGCACAACTCTTTTAGCACCAATCTCTTGGATCTTAGCTTGTAGTTCCTCAATCAGCCTGTCAATTTGCAGTTGCTTTCCTCGCAAACTGCTTGTTTCTTCTTTCAGCATTCTTTCTTTGAGCATAGCCGCTCTAGACAATCTGGTGGCGTCTATGAAGAAAAACTTGCCCTCTTCTTCCGCCTTTTTGAAGTCCCATCCAAATTTCAACATTTCAGAATAGTAGTGATTCTTGCTTTCATCTAAACTTACAAAGATTCCATTTTCGTTATATTGAGAGAGCCCTTTGTATAAGAATTGAGATGCAAGAATTGTCTTTCCACTACCTGGTCCTCCTAATATTAGAATAACTCTTCCTCGCGGGAGGCCTCCACTTATTAGCTCGTCTAAGCCTTCAACTCCAGTTGGCAGAGGTTCTGACAAATTAACTCACCTTTGGAAAATTATGGTTTTCAGTAGATATTTATAATTTGCGTAAGGTTAGCTTTTGCATACAGCGCACTTATCTGCCAAGCATAGTTATGCTTGATTGATTAAATTGTGGGAATTGAGAATTTTGTCAGTGTCGTAAATGGAAGATGCGCTTCTGAAGCTCGGAGCGTTGTTATACGGAACATCTGCAAGTCCTCAACTTTCTGGGAGCCTTTCTATTTCATTCCAAATGAGCCTTTCAAAACTTCAATGTCCAACCTACCAGCACGAAAGGTCTTGCCAGTTCTCATGTTGTTTATCGCCACGACTGCTGGGGCGAAAATGTTGGGGTCAATTTTGTAGAAGTCAAAGCCTGCTTCTTTGAAGATGTCAAGAAAACGGGGGCTTTTCTCTGCAAGTCTCTTAGCTTCCTGAAGCATTTTTGACGAGGATGAAGGTGCCTGTCTCACTATGTTTGCAAGTTCCTGTTCGTCTTCATATTCAAGGGTGTAGTTAGTTACTCCTCCATATAGAATTGCATCGTTTGTTCTCCCCATCGCCTCGCCGGAGCTTGGATGAACCGGTACGATTGGCGCGTAGCCCCAAGCGTGCTTCACGATTAGGGGGTCAAGACCTAACCTTTCGAGTTTGTGCAGTCCTGTTTCTACAATTCTTCCTGAAACTTGGGTGGCTCCTGCTAAACTCGTGGTAGAAAACATGACCAAGAACAAGTTTTTGGGTGTGACTTTGCATTTCTCAGCAATTTGCTGGATGACAGCTTCTGGAGGTTTTTCTTCTGTTTCGAGAACAAGTACTGCGGTGTTTGCTTCGTCTTTGTACTTGAGTTTTTCGTAGAGATGCTTGGGTTTAAGGGCTAACGCTCGAGCTGGACCAGATGCGATAGCTGAGAATCCGTCGCCTTTGATTTGCCAACCTGCGAATTGAGATGCCAAAGTTGACAGCGCTGGGTGGTCTGTTATTACAAAAACCGAGGGCAATACTATGTCTCCGTATTGTATTGGAGAAACGTTTGCTTTTCCATATCCACCCAAGCATATTTCAGTAATTATCTCCCCCGCGAAGAAACCGCCGTCCGCGTTAATGCCAGCGTCTATTAAGGTTGCTCCAGACTCTGTTTTTTCTACAATAACATTGTACTTTTCAGCTTCATTACAAAGTTTCTGAACTAATCCTAAAGCTGCAATGTTCAAGCTAATCTTTGACACGGACATTCCAATCCCTCAGTCAACATTTAACAGACAATTAACAGTTTGCTAGGATAGGATAAGTTTTTCCCCAGAATAAGCTTAGTGACTTCAGTTTATTAACTCTCAGGTTAGCAGTTTTAAAGAATAAAAAGCGGGTTTTGGGAGGATATTAGCAGCAACTGCTTNTCTTTAATTATACAGTTTCAAGTTTGAACTGATCACTTTTGCTATAAGCAAAGCTATTGGAATTGTGTAAAGCGCTAGAGTAGCGTTGAAGAATCCTATCAAAGGAAGCGAGGCTACTACTGCTGCTTCAGGCATTGCGTAGCCGAAAGGTGGCGGGTAACGGAGAAAGACATAGTTCACTATGCTCATAATTCCCACCCGAAATATGATTCCTAACACTGTGGAAAACGCAATTGCTTTGGTTCCATATCGGAAAGTGGAATTTTCCGTTTTTTGTTTATTGGGAATAAGCTTGTATGCTAAATAGATGCCGAGGAGCGTGCTTAAGCAAGCGGCGAGGTTGTAGAAGGGTCCTGTAGGACTGGCGCCTGGAAAAACTGCCAACAAAACCGCGGTGTTTAGCACTGCGATTGTAGCTCCTGACTTGGGACCGCTCAGTACGAAGGCTATGACTATGGGTATCTCCCAAATTTGATAAAAAAGAAACCCTGCGTATGGTGCGGCGAATGCAATTCTTGTGAAAGCGGGATTTAATGCTATTGTTACGGCGGCAAAGACTATTGTTAGGGCAAGTGTTTTGGTGTTCATTTTCGGTCGGCTTTAATTATTACTGTTATTATTTAAGAGTAGCTACTCAGAAAAGAGTATGGTGATTTGCCGAAAATTGATAAATAGCCATCACTAATAATATTCTCGGAGTGAACAGCTATGTCCGAAGTTGCCACTTTTTCTTCCAGTGAAATCAAAAGCTGGCTTGAAAACCAAACCAATTCCATTCTCACTCCAGTACACGCGCAAGCTCAGAAACTTCGAGACGACATGCACATGGCAATTCAAAACGTCTCGGATGTCAGCAAAATGCTTCTGGACAACAGCGCGAAAGAAATCGAAAAGAGAAACATGCGCGTTTACAATCGAGCCAGAGCCTTGAACAAGTTGGCTCGCCTGTTTATGGACAGGATTAGAAAAGTTAACGTTCCCGACCAAGTTTCTTATGACAACCTAAACAAGTTCGCTCAGGAAACCCAGAAAGTGTTCCTTGTGACAGACATCGACATCAAGAATTGGTTTCCACGCATCTCTCCCTTCTTCATCATGGATAGAAGAAAATTCTTAGCAGTCCACGAAAAAGCCAAGGAGTCGCTGGCAACTCTCAGCGATTTTCTGTCGAGAGAGTACGTTAAAACCAAAACTTTGGAGGAAACGTTCCAACTTATAAGCGAGTTGCATAATCTGGAGAAACAATTGTCAGATGTCGAGGCAGAACGGGCAAGCATTGTGAACGAACGCCTCCCCTTAGAAAAGGAGATAGCTGAACTTGAACAAAAAACCGCTGAATTACAGAGCAAAGGCCCAATTGACCAGCTTTTTCTAGTAGAAACAGAAATAGAAACATTAAACAAGGAACTAAAACACGCGTTGCGGCGTTTGCAAAAACCCTTCAAAAAATTGCAAGCTTTAGCGTTGCAGGGAGGAGGTGCGGGTTTAACACCTGACGAACGCAACATGCTCGACCTGTATTTGCAAAAGCCTTTCAAAGCATTGGCAGCTGAAGAGGCTGGTTACCCGTTGTTAAAGCAGATTTTGCAGAAATTGGCTCGTTTGATGAGTGATGGTAAGCTGAAACTGAAGTCGGACAAAGCGCGGAAGGCTGAGCAGACTTTAAATGGAATACTTAAGCGTGATTCTTTGGCGAACTTGTATAAGCGTTGCGCTGAGGTAGCCGCGCGAGAAAAGCAAATTTTGAATTCGCCAAAAATGGAGGAGATAAAAATCAGTCTCTCTGAGTATCAAGAGCATACTAAGCAGCTTAAAGCGCGAAAAGCAAGTGTTGAAGCTCATGAAGCAGTCAAAGAACGTGCATACAACGAGACACTGGCGAAAATTGGCAGTCACAAACGAGCAATTGAGAAGAACGTGTACAGCTCTCTGGGCATAAAGGTTCAAATCTTGTAGCGTGCGGGTATTTTGACTGTAAATCTTTCTTTAATCGTCAAAGAATCCAAGGCTGTTCAGAGTGACAGCTTCGTCAAAATTGTGGAAAATGCCATCAACTTGCTGCGTGGGGAAAGTGGAAGACTTGGGAACTTGACTGTTTCAGAACGATTAGTCAAGCTTGAACCTTTAGGCGAGGCTGTGGTAATTGGCGATTTGCATGGCGACTTAGAGAGCCTCGTTAACATCCTAAAAAGCAACGGTTTCACGCAGAAAATGACTAAACGCAAAGATGCAACCCTGATTTTTCTAGGGGACTACGGCGACAGAGGCGCATATTCAGCGGAAGTCTACTACACTGTTCTGAGGCTTAAGCTTGCTTTTCCAGAGCAAATCGTTCTTTTGCGCGGCAACCATGAAGGTCCCGAGGATTTGCTGGCTTCTCCGCATGACTTGCCCATGCAATTCCAGTTCAGATTCAAGGAAAAGTGGCGAACCGCATACGCAAAGACACGAGAGTTGTTCGCTTATCTCTATAATGCCGTGCTCGTGGAAAAGCGTTGCTTGATGGTTCACGGAGGCTTGTCACCGAACATCAACAGCATCCAAGACTTGGCACACGCCAACGTGACACATCCCGAACAAGAATTTCTCGAAGACCTGCTGTGGAGCGACCCGAATGACATGGTTAAAGAGATTTTGTATTCGCCGAGAGGTGCGGGAAAACTTTTCGGCAAACGCATCACAGAAAAAGTTCTGAGAAAAATAGGCGTCAAAATCTTGATAAGAGGGCATGAGCCGTGCGAAGAAGGCTTCAAGCTCAACCACGACGGCAAAGTGCTAACCCTGTTTTCCAGAAAAGGCGCTCCGTACTTTAACGCTTACGGCGCTTACTTGCAATTGCTGCTTTCCGAGAAATTCGAAAATGCGCAGCAGCTTGTTCCGTGGATTCACAAGTTTTAGCACAGATTTCCATGTCAGCGACCAACGAAGATTATATAAACCGAAAAATTGGAATAACCAATCATGAGGCGCGCGCGCTTCTTTGAGATGAGAAAATTGGATGGTATTTCAGCTCACTCGCAGCGGCAGAAGTCGTTAAACGGTGCTACAAGAGCAGTTGCCTCAACATTAGGTGTTCTTGTGGGACTGGCTGGTGTAGAACATGGTTTCTTTGAGTTGCTTCAAGGCAATGTTGCACCAAGCGACATAATGATAGATGCTATTGGTCCAGCGNAGAGGTTTTGGGAGTACGGAACTGAACGTGCTTTGACAGTTATTCCCAACTTTTTTGTAACAGGCATCCTAGCNATAGTCTTCGGCTTACTAGTCACCATATGGGCGGGCTGGTTCATTGACAGGAAGTACGGCGCATGGCTCCTNCTGCTTCTCTCACTCATAGTNTGGTTNGTTGGAGGAGGCTTTGCACCAATTTTCATGTCAATACTAGCCTTTGTTACAGCAACNAGAATAAACAAGCCGTTAACGTGGTGGCGTGCGCATCTCCGTATTAAAGCGCGGAGCTTTCTTGCCAAGTTATGGCCATGGTCCATCATTTCATTCGTGATAGTATTTGTGGTTGGTGTTGAGATCGCCATCTTCGGGTATCCATTACTGTGGGTCTTCGATGCTGAAGTCACGTTTACCATACAAAATATACTTGCTTTCATAATGGTTGCATTAATGCCAGTTTCGATTCTTACTGCATTTGCATACGATATTCACCAGAGAACTGCGGGATAACCGCGTGCCCGTCTTTTTCCTCGTTAGGACTATAGGAGTTTTTATAAAGTAACCGATTAAACTAAGAGATTATAAAGCCCTGTGTACTATACTTCTCGAGAACGGGAAACACCAAGCGCATGGCAGAAGCCATAGCCGAAGCAACGAAAGCTCCCGTTTTCGCTATAGCCTCTTCTGACCCGTCAGTCGTAGAAGACTTTGACCTGCTGATTGTAGGCACGCCCGTAGAAGGTT
>JGI2171J19970_10001299_pt1 | contig 13957 bp, 14 predicted proteins | sample DeeMarSWOR324_28_FD_19970 | JGI IMG/M metagenome (IMG submission 19970) | reverse complement strand
TGGGCCCCATACACCCGGTAGGGGATTTGATCATCCACCGCCACCTGATAGATCTCGGCCGTAGGCTGGTTAAGCTGCGTTGACCACGTCTCGCCGCCGTCCAAGGTGACATTGGCACCTCCATCGTTCCCCTGGATCATGATGCGGGGATCGTTGGGATCGATCCAAAGGTCGTGGTTGTCGTCATGGGGGGTTTGGACCACCTCAAACGAAACGCCCCCGTCCCGGGATCGATAGAATTTCTCGGCGCCGGTATAGAGGACGTCAGGGTCGACAGGATCCACCCAGACATAGTTATAGTAGAAGGAGCGGTGCCGAATGTCGTACTCGTCGTTGATGAGACGCCAACTCTCCCCTCCGTCATCGGATCGGTACAAACCACCTTCCGGTTCCGGGGCCTCGATCAAGACGTACATCCTCCTCGTGTCCGCAGGAGAGATGCCGATGGCGATCTTGCCCGTGAGCCCCGTGGGGAGCCCGCCGGTGACATGTTCCCAGGAGTCTCCGCCGTCGCGGGAGCGATACACGCCGCCCTCCCGAGCGCCGCTGATAATGGTCCATGGCTTCCTTTCGGCCCGCCACATGCCCGCCCAGATCTCCTGAGGATCCTCGGGGTTGATCTGGACGTCGGATGCCCCTGTACTGTCGGAAAGGAAGAGCACCTTCTCCCAGCTGCGGCCTCCGTCCTGCGTCCGGAAGATGCCTCGCTCGGGGTTGGGACCGAACGCGTTTCCCACGGCTGCCACAAAAACGAGATTGGGATCACTGGGGTGTACCTGGAGCTCCGCGATCTGCCCCGCATTCGGAAGCCCGACGAAGGTCCACGTGTCACCCCCATCGTCCGACCGGTACACGCCCTTCCCGGTGATCACGTTGCTGCGAATGGCGGCTGAGCCGGTGCCGACGTAGACCACATCCGGATTGGAATCGGCCACGTCGATGGCGCCGATGGAACCGGTGGAGAAGAACCCGTCCGACACGTTCTCCCAGATGTTCCCGTAACTCTCGGTCTTCCATACCCCACCCCCCGTCGCCCCCATGAAGAACGTCCCCGCACGGGACGGGTGGCCCGCCACCGCCGTCACCCGGCCACCTCGCGCGGGTCCGATGTTCCGGTACCGAAGCCCTTGATACATCACGGGATCGACCGTGACTGGACCGGCCCGAGTCTGAGCCACTCCGCGAGAAGGCCCACTCCCAAGCAGAAGGGTCCCCAAGGTCATGAGGAAGAAGATGCGAGAATTGAGAGTCACTCGGGGTCGCAGGCGCTCAGCCATGAGGGTCACTCCGTGATGAGTTAACTGTTCAAGGGGTGCCCGCCTCGAAGTTCACATGGCCCAGGCGGGCGTCTTTTTCCTTCGTTCTATCCCGTGGGCAGCTGAACACGGGGAAGCGATGTTCAGCGCTCGTAGATCCGGACCTCGATGACTCCGTCCTCTCGGACCCAACCGCGGTACATCCCCTCCCCGGTGTAGGGAGTCGCCATGTTCCCGTCCTTATCCATGACGATTGCGCCACCCCCACCACCAAGGGAAACGAGCTGCCGGTTCACGGCGTCGCTCCCGGCTTCCTCCACCGACATCCCCCTGTAGGAAATCAGAGACGCGATTTCCTTCGCGGTGAGCAGAACCATGTGCTTCTCCCCGAGCCCTGTCGTGGAGACCGCGCAGATGTCGTTGTTGGCATAGGTGCCGGCGCCGATGATCGGGGAGTCGCCAACCCGGCCCGGTCGTTTGGTGATTCGACCTCCCGTAGACGTACCCGCAGCGAGGTTTCCTTCCGCATCCAGGGCCACCGCTCCCACCGTCTCCCAGAGCCCGGCGTCCAGATTCTCATTCCTCGAGGAGGCTGTGTCGGGTGGGATCGCCGCGCCGTACGGGACCTCCCGCTCAAGGCGCTCGAGCAGGTCGTTCCACTTCCGCTCGGTGTAGAAGTACGATTCGGGCACCCAGGGAATGCCCATCTCCCGGGCAAGGGCCGAGGCACCCTCACCAACCACCAAAACGTGCGGAGTGTCCTCTAGGACGACGCGCGCAAGACTGATGGGATTCCGCAGGTGCCGTGCGGCCGCGATCCCGCCCGCCTTCATGGTTCGGCCATCCATCAAGGACGCGTCGAGCTCCACGGTCCCGGCTCGCGTGTAGCTCGCCCCCCTACCGGCATTGAATAGAGGCGAGTCCTCCATCACGACGATGGCCGCCTCTACCGCCTCAACGGCGGAACCTCCCGCGGCAAGTACCTCATAGCCAGCGGAGAGGGCCGCCGAGAGGGTGTCACGGTATGCCTGCTCCAGGTCCGGGTTTTCTTCAAACTCACTCCTGTCCCGAACCCCTCCACCTCCATGTATGAGAAGGGCAAACCGCTTCGGCTCCTGGGCCTTCTCCCTCTCAAAAATTGAAGCAGCGGCGCTGTCTGCATCGAAGAAGATGATCCGCCTTCCTGCCTCGGAGAGGAACATCTCACCGGAGTGATGTCCAACCCCGGGAGCGAACTCGATGAACTTGGTTCCGTAGATCTCGGGTCCGAAGAAATGGCCGAGGTATTCGTAATAACGCTGTCCCCGTTCCAGCCTGTACCGACCCTGGAGAAGGGCCGGACAGTCACGGTCCACCCCGTCTCCCAACGGATCGTTGTCCTCCAGGCCCTGGAACATGAACACGTCCCGTTGCCGGAAAGCGGCCAGCATGGCGGCCACAGGCCGGCGCGTCATGCAGGGCACCAGGTTTTCGAGACCGTATTTGTACTGGTTGAACTCCGGGCACTCGCCTCCGGCGAGGAACGGGACCCTGTTCCGGTAGTCCACAAACCCCTCGCCGGCAATGAGGTCGGGACGCTGGCGGTCGAAGTAGAGCACCGACGAAGGGTTGGCGACGATGTAGCGTACGTAGATCCCGCGGCGCCGAAGCTCATCATAGACGGGGGTGCCCACGGAGTAGCGACTCAGGAGTTGCCCGCCGGCCGAATGGCCGACGTGAACGATAGCCTTCACCCCCGGATAGAACTCCGCTACATGCCGGACCATCCCGTCCAACAGATCGTAGTTGCTCACATGCAGCTCATTGAGGGAGTTTGCACCCTCCCGCCAACCCCCGTCCCAGAAGGGGTAGTGTCGACCGGCGTACCGGTCCGGGTTATCTAGGAGGTGTTGCTCCCCGATCATGCCCGGCGCCAAAACCATAGTGGTGGCTTTCAATCCGAGCTCAGGGCGGTCATCATCGGCCGCCTCCAGTGCCGCGAGCATCCTTTCGAAGTATGTCGTGGGGTTTTGACTGCCCCCGTGGTGCACGAACACCACGAGCTTCACGTCCGGGTCGACGTCCTGCAGAACGTCGTGGGTCCCCTCGTAAGTCAGGACGTGTTCACGGCCATCAATGAGAAGTGGGAAGTCAAAACGGCCGTGCTCTTCTTGGGCACCGGCGGGCCGGGCCACCGCAAGCGCAATGACGACAATTCCGAGAGTTCTCATCACAGTTCTGCTCCGTCCGTTTTCAAATACCAGGTGGCGTCCGCGTGTACCTGTCGGCCCAGACTCGGATCAGTTCCAGGGTTCTGTTCACGTCCGAGAGATCGTTGTACATGCCCAGGGACATCCGGAGAACCCCCTTCCGAATCGAGAGATGGACTCCATTCGAGGTGAGGTATTGGTATAAGTCGTTCGTAGCTGGGTCGTCGGCGGTGTCGTGGTGTCCCCCACCGCTCTTACCGACGGCTACGATATGCCCCAAGTGAGGTCCGGGGCGGCCTCCGGCTACCGGGAGGCCGAGATCCAGCATGCTTTCCACCAATCTGGCCGACAGGGCTCGGAGGTGCCGCTCGATCCGCGAGACTCCTATGGAGGAGATGAGGTGGAGGGAAGCCTCCGCTGCCCGGGCTCCAAAGTAGTTGTAGTTCCCAAGGTCGAACCGTCTCGCGCCCTCCGCGTACGGCAGATGTTCGCCGCTGCTTCGAGCCGTCTCTCCGGCCTCGACCCCGAGGTCCATTCCATACCGGGCGACATGAGCGGGAATCAAGGACTCGGCCAGCTCCCGGCGCACATAGAGGAAGCCGTAGCCGTAGAACGCGAGTAAGCTCTTCTGGGTTGCTACGGCAAGGGCGTCGATGCCCAGGTCCCCTACGTCGCACTCGATCGCACCGATCGATTGGGCGGCGTCCACCAACAACACCGCGCCATACGCGTGGGCAGCGTCCGATACTCCACGAACGTCCGCGATGAAGCCGGGAGAGAAACTCACATGGGGAACGGTCACGACCCGAGTACGGTGGTCCATCGCTGCAGCGAGGGCCTTCACCGGAATGGCTCCGTCGACAGGCTGGACCGCCCGAACCTCGATTCCTCGCAGCTTCTTCAGGTTGTACCAGAGGAATACGTTGTTTGGGTGCTCAAGTTCGGGGCAAAAGACCACATTGTCGCCCGGCTTCCATGGTAGGCTGGAGGCGAAAAGGTTCAGGCCCTCCGAGACGTTCTTCGTAATGGCCACCTCGTTCGGCTCAGCACCAATCAAGTGTGCCAAACGCTCCCTGGACCGCTCCACCGACGCCCTGTACGCCGCCTTGTCACCCACGCCGAGAAGGGACTCTTCAACGTGCTTGTGAGCCACTTCCGCCACTTGCTTCGGAATGACGCCCCGCAGAGCAACGTTGAAGTACACCTTATCCTCGACGGCTGGGAAATGGGCTCGTACCTCAGGGCCAAGAAAGGGAGAGGTCTCTTCGTCTGTGCTCTCTTTAGGCACGGAATCCCAACTCATCGTGACTTCGCCTTGAGGCGGTCGCATCTCAACAATCCTTTCTTGTGCCACCGGCGGCTGGGCCGGCGCGCAACCAAGCAAGTAATACGATCGGTGTGAGGCAGGTCCCAGGCATCCGTCGAGGGTCCCTTCAGGCTAGGCCGGGACGATCCTAACGGAAGGTTTGAGGAGCCGTTCGAAGTCCTTCTCATCACCAGGCCAGGACGGAGTCGGACACGGTGTCGCTCTACCGGCATACTGGTATACCAGCTCTTTCGAAAAAAAACTCTCGCTGCGGTCACGATTCCTCGCCCCCCTGGTTGAGCACAATGGGTAACCGGTCCGACTTCGCAAGCTGAGCGAAGATCCGGCTCCGAGCTTCGGCCCCCTTCGAGAGATGCTCGCGGATCAGGCGTTCGGCTGCCGGGGAGTCGCCCCGCTCGATGGCGTCTAGGATGGCGAGGTGTTCAGGAACGGCTTCGTATACCCTGGCGTGATCGTAATACCTGGGCAGAGCCAAAGCCAGCCGAAAACGGAGCCTCAAGGGTCGGTAAAGGTCCAGGAGTTGGTTGTTCCGAGCTGCTCGAAAGATCTCGAGGTGAAACCGCGCTCCGGTTTCATACGTCTCCACAGGGTCATGGTCATCTGGATGCTCCATGGTGTGCCGGAACACCGGACCAAAGACACGTAGTTCCGGAGTTGCGCCTCGCTGAGCTGCGAGGGAAGCCGCAAGGCCCTCGATCCCATGACGGGCCTCGTAGATCTCCCGAACGTCTTCGGCAGAAAGCCGATGCACATACGTGCCGCGAGCCGGAACGATATCCAGAACACCGTCGCGGGCCAGGTCGCGCATCGCCTCCCGCATCGGCGTGCGCCCAACCTCCAGGGACTTAGCGAGCTTTCGCTCGGAGAGGGGTTCGGTGGGGTCCATGCCACCACCCATGATCAAATCTAGGAGCCCGCGATAGGCGCGCTCGCGTTCAAATTGGTAAGAATCCGCCATAACGATCACGCGAAAAAGGTTGTCAACAGAACGGGAATGAGCAGGGCTGCCAGACGAATCCCCGGCAAGTGCTTGACAAAGCCCCTCCCCATCAGTTCCGGGGCTAAACTAACGAAGCCTGCGGTTTTTCGCACCCTGCGAGCCTGCCTGCCAGCCAGTCTTTGCCCGCCGAATGGCAGGACCGCACCGTCACCTGGGAGCGGTCCCTGACGGCCTTTGCGATCTCCACCTGGCGCGGCCATGGCTTGCCGCCCAGCACGTCCCGGATGAAACCGACCGGGTCCCGATCGTAGCGGCCGAACTCGCGACCACGCACGCGCTGGTTGCGGGCGATCAGCTCGCCGATGTCGAACTCAAGCCCTTCCAGGCGACGCTCAGTGACCACGCTTCTCGAGCTCCTTCTTCGCCGCCTTGAGCTGCCTCTCCAACTCTCGCACCCTCTTGTCCATGTCGATACTGATCAGCACCGGCCGGAGCTCTTTCACGTGGCGGCAGATGGAATCCCCGGTGCGGGCATCGATCTCACCGACGAAGGCGAATTTTCCCATTGACAGCCAAACGATATATCCTTAGATATATCTAGTCGATATGTCACCGATATGTCGCCCGATAGCTCGGCCGATATATCCCATCCCATCTGCGGCGCGCCCCGGCAACCGCGCCGCCGCCCTGGACCCAGTTGCCAAGCCAGGAGCATTGTATGTCTAGACGCCATCGCGACTTCGGGCTCGGCGGCTTCGAGGCGTGCTTCGGCCCCATGGGCTTCGCCTTCGGCGCGGGCCGCCGCGGCATCGGCTTCCGCTTCTTCGATCGCGGCGACCTCAAGTACGTCATTCTGAAGCTGCTCTCTAAGAAGCCCATGCACGGCTACGAGGTGATGCGGGCGCTGGAGGAAGAGTGGTGCGGCTGTTACTCGGCCAGCCCCGGCTCGGTCTACCCGACCCTGCAGATGCTGGAGGACCAGGGCTACGTGGTCTGCGAGGAACAGGAGGGCAAGAAGGTTTACAGCATCACCGAGGAAGGCCGCGAGTTCCTGGTGGAGAACGGGGACCTGGTGGACGACATCCTGGACCGGATCAGCGAGTTCACCGACCGGCTCTTCCGCACGGAGATGCGTGATCTCAGCCGCTCGTTTCGTAAGCTGTCTCGGATTACATTTCAGCGTGGTGTGCGCTGGGCCGAGACGCCCGAGCAGCTCGAGAAGATCAAGGAGATCCTGGAACGGGCGGCTCGGGAGATCGAGGAACTGAGGCCCGGCGCGGCATAACGTGCGGAGGCCGCGCAGATGCCTTTCGACTTCGGCTTCGGCTTTCTGATCCTCTTCTTCGTGATCTTCCTCGGTTGCGGCAAGATGTGCGGCTGGGGCGCGCGGAAGTACAAGGAGCGGCAGCGCGAGCTCGAGTCCAAGCGGAAAGGGGAGGAGGATCGCCTCGCCAGCCTCGAGTCGCGGGTGCGGCAGCTGGATGATCGGGCCCGCAGGCGCGAGCGGCTGCCCAGGCCAGCCGCGTTCCGGCGTGGCGAGGGCACAGAAGCCGACGCCAAGGAAGTCGAGCCGGCGCGCCTGCGCCAACGACGCCGGACGCCCCTACAGGAGCTTCAACAGAAGTTCGTCGAAGGGAAGCTCACGCTCGCCGAGTACGAGCAGGAGCTCGACCGCCTGGACCGGATCGAGTAGCCTCCCGCTCCGTCTATCGTCGCCCAGCTCGCGAGAGATTGGCCAGTCGCTCGACGGCCAGATCCTGGAGATACTCCGCCGCGTCCACCGACTCGTCGAAGTTGTTGGCGATCATGCTGAAAGCCAACAGCTCGCCATCCAGTGTCGTGACGTAGCCGGAAAGGGCACGCGAGTTGGCGATGTATCCGGTCTTCGCCCGCGCGTTGGCCTCGGCCCGTGTCCCGCGCATACGTCGCTCCAGCGTCCCGTCCACGCCGGCGATCGGCAGGGCATCATAAAGGACATCGAACTCGGGGCGCCGTGCCATGACCCGCAGCAGCCGAACCAGTGCATCGGGGCTGACATAGTTGTAGCGCGAGAGACCCGAACCATCGACGTAGATGTAAGCGGACTCGGGGATCCCCCAGTCGGTGAGTGTTGCCGCGACCACGCGCCGGCCTGCCGCCAGGCTACCGGTATCGCTGTCCACCACACCCAGGTAACGGAGCAGCATCTCGCCGATCTGGTTCTGGCTGCGTTTCAGGAAGGGCGTGATGATCTCGCTGAACGGCAGCGACTCGTGGACGAATACGGTGATGAGCGAATCGCCGCGCTCGGCCTCGGCCAGGCTGTCGGCGTCGATCACCCGACCCGCGAGCTCGATCCCCTCATCCTCGAGTATCTCCGCCAGGACCGTGACGAAGAACAGCGTCGGATCGTGGGGCGCGATGTAGCGGGTCAGCGTATCCTGCCCGATCCAGATCGTGCCCCAGAGGCGCGCGTCGTTCGAGAACGGCCGGCGCTCCGCGCGCAGGCGCGCCCCGGTGCTGTCGGCCACCGTGACGATCTCGGTCTCCAGCTTGAGGTAGCGGGTGGGCGGCAGGGCCACGACGTTCGCGGGCGCGCCCAGCGAATCGCCGGGAATGACGCGAAAGGTGACCGCGCCCTCGTTGTAGAGGAGCGCGCCGATCTCGGCGGCGTAGTAGGCGTCCAGGTAGTCCCACGACCAGCCGGGCCCCAGGTGCACGTCGTCGAACAGCTCGTCGTCACCGACGATGTCACCGGCTATGTGAGTAATCCCCTGAGCCCTCAGGGAATCGGCCCAATCCCGGAACACGGCCGTCGGATCGTCATCGTAGAAGCGCTCGGAGATCGCCGGGTCACCGCCGCCCACCACCACGAGATCGCCCTGGAGCGTGCCGTCCTCGGCGACGGGGCCGCTCGCGGCAACGCGCGTGTGGAAACGGTAGTCTGGGCCCAAACGCCGCAGCGCCACCGCCGCAGTCAGCAGCTTGTTGTTCGAGGCGGGCATGAACAGCTTCTCGGCGTTCTGGCGGTAGAGGATCTCGCCCGTCTCGACTGACTGCACCATCACCCCCCAGTAGGCGTTCTGGAAGGCCGGATCGGCGAAGATCTCGCGGAGCTCCTCGCGCAGAGCGCCGACCGATGTCAGCGGCTCCGGTTCGGCCGGCCCAGCCCCGGCCGGCGCACACCCGCCACACACCAGGATCGCCATCAGCAGGAGCCCCCAGGGCAACTCGGCCCGGTGGCCACAGCAGCACAGCGGCATCTCTTCCTTCCCTTCCCTCGCGGTTCGGTCGCTCGAGCGAGCCATCAGTATAGCCCTCTGCGGAACCGGCCAAAAGTCGCCGCGTCGGCCTACCCGGCCCACCCTATCCGGCTCACCGGCCCCTAGCGTCGATTCACACTGCGCGGCGAATATCCTGGCTTTACGCGTAGACACAAACCGGGCAATCCGACTCTTGATTGCTGCAAAGGCCGGACGTATGGTGTTCTTCTCTCTTGATAGAGGCGTAGTGCTTGGCCAGCGGGCGTGCTCGTCTGCTGGCTTACTACACGGTTTGCCAAAGAGGGCAGGCCGGTGGTTCGCTGGATGTTACCGTTGCCCGTCAGCTATCGGTCAGCAGCCTGGGCAGCACTGATCGCTGCCACGATGCCGAACACCGCGGCCGCCCAGGTGGAACTCGGCACGTACGTGGGCTTGTTTCTCCCGGCCGGCGACGTAGCCAGCTACGTGTTCGTAATCCCGACATTCGCCTCACCCATCAACCCGCACAGTGGAGCCACTGAGGACACCGCGATCGTGCATCTGCGACAGGAAACGAGCGCCACCGTCGGGGCTCGTCTGACGGTGTGGCTGTCGGAGCGTGTGGGTGTCGAGGCGGCGGCCAGCTACACGGCAAGCCAGCTGCAGGCAAGAGAGGCTGAGCTGGTCGGAGCGACGGCGCGCGTTCTGCTGCGATTCGGCTTCCCGGCGCAGACATCCGCCTTGCACGTCCTCGGGGGGCTCGGTTTCCTCCACCGTGGCGGCGACGCCTACGAGCGGCTGCAGGGAACCACCGAACTCAGGCTTGTGATCGGCAGCGGGTTGCGGGTGCAGGTTTCCCGGAAGCTGACCGTTCGAGTCGATATCGAGGACAATCTGTCCAAACCGAATCTGGGCTTCCGAGAACGTGGCTGGATATCCGTTGAAGACTCTCCTCCGGAGCTCGACAACCGCTTACAGCATGACATCACGATCTCGCCGTCGCTGGTCGTTACGCTCGGTGCCCTCTAGGCATTGGAGTCACATCATCATGAGCATGGCCACAACGCCTGCCAGCCCTCCGTCGCCAGGGCGTGCGCCTTCACTCATGGTGGTGCTGGGCTTGCTGCTCACAACTCCCGGGATCAGCGCCGCCCAGGTCGAACTCTCCGTAGGCGGAGGTCTTTATGTTCCAACGACCACGGTGGGCAAGCTTGACCGAGGCACAGAACTGAGTGTGACGAGACTGAGTTGGTGCCATGAGACGGCCGCGCACTTGAGCGGGCGCCTGACCGTCTGGGTGACGCACCAATTTGGCGTAGAGACAGCGGTCAGCTACTCCTGGAGCAACGTGAAGCGAAAGGAGGATCAGGGCAGCTACGTGCTCACTCTCGGCGAGGAGGACGGAGCGGTACTGGCGGCGACTGGACGCGCTGTATGGCGGTTCGGCGGACGCTCCGGCCTGCCCGCTTTCCACCTGCTCGTGGGGCTCGGTATCATCACCCGGTCCGGCAACGCCTACGAGGACTTCGCCGGCACGACAGATCCGACGGCGGTCGTGGGAAGCGGCTTGAGTGTGACTATCGGGCCCAATCTGCTTTTGCGCTTCGATGTCGAGGACTACATCTACCCCGCCGAGATAAAGATCCTGGGTCAGCCAACGGTACGCGGGCGGGCCGAGACCTCGTTGGGTTCGCACGTTCAGAACGATTTGGCCATCTCGCAGACCGTGGTCTTGGAGTTATGATGACGCCATCGCGTCTTGCAACCGCGACTGGCGTGGCACTGGCCCTCGCGGTGAGCCCCGGCGTCTGTCGGGCCCAGGTAGAGTTCTCCTCCTATGTCGGACTCTTCGCACCGGCCAGCGATCTGGCCGAGCTGATCGAGATCCGTGAAGGCCCCGTATCCCTGACCCGGGTCGGCGTGGACACCATCGTGTCCCGGTTCGAGCACCAAAGCGCGGCGACGGTCGGTGCCCGTCTCACCGTCTGGCTCTCCACCCTGCTCGGTCTCGAAGCCGAGGTCTCGCACACTATCGGTACTGTCCAGCGAACGGTGGAGAGCACTTTCTCGCTGGAGCGACCCAGGACCACCACAGATGCCACGCTGTTCACTGCCACGGGTCGGGCCTTGCTGCGACTGGTGCTCTCGGATGCATCAACGATCCATCTGCTCGGCGGTATCGGCGTGCTGCAGCGCGGCAGCGATCTCTACGATGAGTTTCGAGGGACCACGGACCTGACGTTCGTCATCGGTAGCGGACTGAGTAGGCAGATCACCCCGCGGATCGCCATCCGTCTGGGCCTGGAAGACTATCTCATGTCGCCCGGCCTTCACCACAGGAGTCCCAGGCAAGAAACGCTCGACGACTTTCTGCCAGCCACAGAGATCCGACGGCGAACCGAGAACCACGTTCAGCACTACTTGGTACTCTCATCAGCCGTCTCGATCTCGCTGAGTGGGTTGTAGAGGATGTTTGCAGCACGACCGTTCCGGCCGCTTCCAGGCCCACCTCTCGGCTTGGCGCTCGGCCTGACGCTTATGGCCGCGCCGGGAGCCACAGCTCAGGTGGAGCTGTCCATGTTCGGCGGGCTCTACGGTCCCGCTGGCATCGTGGGCGAGGTGCCACAGGAAGCTCCTTTACGGATGGTAGACGTATCGTGGCGGCACGAGACCGCGGCGATCCTCGGGGCGCGCCTCACGATGTGGCTCAGCGAGCGGCTCGGCGCTGAGGCCAGCATCGCTTATTCGCCGAGCAATCTCAAGCGCAAGGTGGCCGGGACGGTGGATGACGCGCCCGTGTTCGGGTCGACGGAGTACGAGACGAAGGTACTCGCCGCCGCCGGACGGGGCGTGCTGCGCTTCGGATCGGCCCAGGACGCGGTTCGATTCCAGGTGCTCGGCGGACTCGGGGTCGTGAGCCGCGCTGGTGACGTCTACGAATCGGTTGAGGGCGCCACGGGCCTCGCCCTCGTCATCGGCGGCGGCTTTCGTGTCCGGCTAGCGCCCAACGTCTTGATAAGGGTGGATGTAGAGGATTACTTGTCCAAGGTCGAGCTGATCGTCAAGGAGCCATTAAGCGAGACCTTATTGGTGGTGCCCGGGACTTCCCTGGGGTCGCATTTCCGGAGCGACTTCCTGTTCGTCCAGTCGCTGGTACTGGAACTCTGAGCTCAGGTGCTCCCACTCTTGCCAAAGCGAGCAGCCGGATGATTCGCTGGATCTCACGATTCCCGCTCCTTCGGTCGGCAACCTGTATAGGACTGCTCGTGTTCGCAGTGCCTAGCACCTCTGCCGCGCAGACTGAGCTAGCCACGTTTGGTGGGTTCTTCACACCTACTGCCGATGTCGCGGAGTGGACCATCGTAATGGAGCGAACGCGGCCACCGCCCGCTCCATCGCTAATCACCATCACTAGACGCATACGCCACAACACCGCTGTGACCGTCGGTGCACGGTTGACTGTCTGGCTGTCACGCTGGGTCGGCGTCGAAGCGGCGTTAGCGTGCGCTCCGAGCAGCGTCGAGTTGTCGGTGACAAGCAGCGAAGACTATGAGGCGTCGGAGATTCTGGATGCGATGCTTCTCGCTGCCACCGGGCGAGCCCTACTGCGCTTTCCGCTGCCCTCAGACGTCGCCACGCTGCATGTCGCAGGAGGTCTCGGTGTGCTGAACCGGAGCGGCGATGGCTATGAGGGGTTCAGCCGCACCAACGAGTTGGTCGCTGTCTTGGGCCTTGGGATGAACGTGCGGATATCCGAGAGCCTTGCCATCCGGGTTGACCTCGAGGATTACCTGTCTTCCCCAAGCCTCGCTTATGGAGATTCCCAAGTGGAGAATCACTTTCAACACAGCCTGGTAATTGCCTGCTCGCTCGCCGTTTCGCTCAGCGGAGAGTGAGCGTACCCGACTGATACGAAACAGGAAGGTCGAAGGGTGCCGCCAATCAAGTCTTTGCCAGCGCAGCTGCCAGTAGCTATGAACCGGGTCCTAACCACGACGGTCGTTCTACTTATCGCGTCAGCGGGCGCTTCAGCGGCCCAGGTGGAGCTCTCCATGTACAGCGGGTTGTACTTTCCCACCTCAAGGGTGGGAGCGGATTGGCGGGGAGAGTGGGGTGGCGTTGACTGCATTGTGCAGTGGCGACACGAGAATGCCGCCGCGTTGGGCGCGCGCCTCACGGTCTGGCTAACGGATCTCGTAGGCGTGCAGGGCGCTGCTGTGTACTCGCCCAGCAACCTTAAGCGGAGGCGGCTTGGCTCTTGCGCGACAGCTCTTCTGGGTCGGGTGGAGGAAGTGGATGCTAGCGTGATTTCGGTCACGGCCCGGACCATCCTCAGGTTCGGGGCGCCTTCCAGGCGGGTTGGGTTCCACGTGCTGGGGGGATTGGGCTTTGTCAGCCGCGTCGGAGAAGCCTACGATGACGTTGAAGGGTCGACGGATCCAGCGATCGTTCTGGGTGCCGGACTCCGTGTGAAGGTGGGACCGGGTGTCTTCTTCCGGTTCGACGCAGAAGACTACCTCTCCGAGGCTAGCCTCAAGATCGTCCGGCCTGGCACCGCCGCCCCGTTGGGTTCGCACGTGCAGCACGATCTGGTGTTCTCACAGGCCTTAGTGCTCCGCCTCTAGCCGCTGGCAATCTGACTGCAGCCCCTGGAAGTGCCAGTTAGGGCGACATCTCGACGTTGCGCCTGCAGGGTAGTGTGCAGTCCGCTCTATCCGAGCACTGTGCTACCAACTATTATTTTGTTCTTCTCAGGCTTGAAGATCCTCGTGCCGGACCCTGTTAACAGGAACGGAGCTGACAATGGCAACGAGCGACTACAGGATCGAGCGCGACAGCCTGGGCGAGATGAAGGTCCCAGCCAGCGCCCTCTACGGGGCCCAGACACAGCGGGCCGTAGAGAACTTCCCGGTCAGCGGGCTGCGCTTCCCCCGCCGGTTCATTGGCGCCCTGGGCGCCATCAAGATGACGGCGGCGCAGGTGAACATGGGGCTCAAGCTGCTGGACGAGCGGCTGGGCAAGGC
>JGI2171J19970_10001291_pt1 | contig 13995 bp, 9 predicted proteins | sample DeeMarSWOR324_28_FD_19970 | JGI IMG/M metagenome (IMG submission 19970) | reverse complement strand
GGGCGCTGAGGGACTTTCTCGCCCGGGCATACTTATACTGGAATCCACAGCCGCGCTTCGTGGTGCTGGTGGGAGATGCGAGCTATGATCCTCGCGACTACCTGGGGTTCGGGGAATTCGACCTGGTGCCCACCAAATTTGTGGATACGAAGTACCTTAAGACGGCTTCGGATGACTGGTTTGTGGATTTTGACGATGATGAGTTGCCTGAGATGGCAATAGGACGGCTGCCTGTGGAAAGCGCTGAAGAGGCAACAGCAGTGGTTGCGAAGATCATCAGCTATGAGCGTGCCTCCGGCCTTATGAACGAAGCGCTGCTGGTGGCTGATGTCAATGACTTCTTTAATTTTGAAGGTGCCAGTGATGAGGTAGGGAGCCTGTTGCCTGGAGATATGACTATTAACGAGATCTTCCGGGGTCAGAGCCCGACGGCAAGGAGTGATCTTTTGGATAGTCTCAACCAGGGGCAGTTGCTGGTCAATTATATCGGTCATGGCTCTGCAAAAATATGGAAGGGAAATCTGCTCACTTCCTTGGATGCCTGGAATCTAACCAATTCTCCTTACTTGCCCTTTTTGGTCAGCATGACCTGTCTGAACGGATTTTTCCAGCATCCGTATAGCGAGAGCCTGGCTGAGACGTTTTTGAAAGCGGAGCGAGGAGGAGCTGTGGCGGTCTGGAGCTCTTCAGGTTTGACAGTTCCTGAAGGGCAGCTCGTCATGAATAAGGAACTGATTCGGCTGCTGTTCAACGGGGAGGGACTGACCATAGGTGAAGCGATAATGAGAGCCAAGCAGGTTGTCACTGACGCGGATGTCCGCAAAACCTGGATCCTGCTAGGCGATCCTACCCTAAGGCTCAAGTAGAATAAGGATATGGGGTCAGGTCTTGTTTTTTGCGTCTCTGCATTCAATAAATAATTTTTATAATTAAAATGTGGGTTTGATGAATCAAACCCCTACAAAAAACGGAATCATAAGGATATGGGGGCAGGTCTTGTTTTTTGCGTCTCTGCATTCGATGAATAATTTTTATAATTAACATGTGGGTTTGATGAATCAAACCCCTACAACATTTGACCGGTCTTGAATTAATGGTTAATAATGTAATATAAATCATTTATGGGTATGGAAAGGATATCAGGATGACTTCCGTAGAACAGAAAATATTAGCTTGCGCAACAGAGTTGAATCCTGATTCAAACCAGCAGAAAAAGATGCGCAAGCTAATGTCCCTTGATGTTGATGTGGACCACTTGATCAACTTAGCCTACAGGGAAGGGATGGCTGGCCTGCTCTATAAGAACCTCGTTAAATCCGATGCGCTGGAAAGCCTTGGCGCTGAGCAAAGAGAAAGACTTCAGACCCTTTATTACCAGACCGTACTCTCCAATCTAAAACTCATCCAGGATTTAAAGGAAATCCTGAATCTGCTCGATAAAAAAAAGATAAAAGTTGTGCTCCTCCAGGGGATTGCTCTCCTCCTGCCGATCTATGATGATATTGGCCTCAGACCATTGACAGATATTGACCTCTGGGTGTTACAAAAGGACTATGCCGGACTAATAAATATACTGAGTAGCCAGGGTTATGAGAGAGATCAGCTCTATCCCAATACCTTCAGAAAAGGCTCGACCATCTTTGATCTTCATACTCAAATTCCCTGGGCTGATCGCATCAAGACCAGCGAGATGCTCTTCTCGAGAAGCCAGGAAGATATTTATCATGAGACTCAGGTCGCCGACTTTGAGGGCCAGGAAGTGCTTTGTCTTAGCCAATACGACCAGGTCCTATTATTGGGTCTTCATGCACTCAAGCATAACGTGAGTAGACTTGTCTGGGTAGTAGATATCAAAAGCTTACTCGCAGATTGGAAGAGTTCTGATTGGGAGGCACTCATCAATCGCGCAGGGGACTTAGGTCAGGAAAAAACCCTTGTCTATATTTTTTTCCTCCTTCGCCTTTTTGATTTTCAACTCCCCTCCGAAGCCAGCCAGCTTCTGGAGAGAAAGAGGCTCGGTTTCCTGGAAAAAAAGGCTCTGGAGGAAAGAATAAAAAGGAATTCCCTTCCAATCTGGTCACCTCTTCTTCTTATTTCCTCCGGAAAAGGACTGAGGGCGCGTTTTTCTTTTATTATTGAAACATTGTTCCCGAGGCCGGAAATATTGAGGCAGGTGTTTCCTGGCTCAGCAAACAGGAAAGTCTGGGTGCTTTATTTGAAAAGGATTGTGCAGCTTTTTGGTTTTATCAGAGTATCTTTGGGAAGAAAAAAAGGATAAAATCCTTAATAATCCCAGTGCCACCCTCCTTCTATTCCTCCTTCTTCTTCTTCTTTCTCTTCCTCTTCTTCCTTTTCTTTCTTCATTTTTTCTTCTTCCTCTTTCTTCTTTTCTTCCTCTATTCTCTCCATTTCTATTTCTTCCTCTTCTTTCACCTTAGGCAGCATCATGATCATTCCCGTAACAAACCAGAAAGGTTCCATTATGCGAATTATTATAAAAGTATTTGCCGTGATAGCATGGACAGCTAAGCCAATAAACCCAGCTATAAAACCAAGAGTAAGGCCTTTGAAGAGGTTATCATCCATTTGTTTATAGATGCCGTATGAATTCTTATAAATTGTCCACAAAAGCCATAAGAAAGCGAAGAGACCAATAATGCCCACCTCAGGGAGCATGCGGATGTACTGTCCGTCTAAAAATCCAATCCCTGTGATGCCACGACCCAGAATAGGGTGCTTTTTCCAGGTTTCAAAGCTATCCAGCCAACTGAAAATTCTTGCCGAAGAAGAATAATCGAGATAGACATCGCCGATTTTGGCTAATGATTCATCTTCAAACAAAAATGTATATTTTACTCTGAAAAAAACCGCCTCTGGCTTTATAAGGATTATTGATACGGCTACTGCAACCATTACTGTAATCAATACGATTTTTCTCTTGCTGAATAATATAAATGTAAGGAAGGAGAAGATAATAGCTATGTATGATGCCCGCGAAAGTGTGTATAAAAATGGAAAGGAGATTAAAATAATCAGCCCAGCCAGAGCATACTTTGTATTTTTGGGCATTTTTTTCAGAAGAAGTCCCATTGCCAGGCAAGATATAAAAAGTAAGTATCCACCAAAAGTATTGGGCTCTCCGCTCTTTCCCTCAAAAGGTGCGCTTACTCTAATGCCGTGCGGGATCTGTAATATCCCATAGACAGAAACAATAGCACAGGTTATGAAAAAGACAGTAAGGAAGAATTTTATCTGTTTTCTGCTGTGAATATTGTTCACAACCAGTATATAAAGCAAGAAATATTCGATATACCTTAAAGTATATAAAAGTCCTTTCTCAGGAACCACATATCCTAAAGCAATGCCTCTCAACGTGGCGATTACGCATATCAATATATAAACACCGATAGCTTTATTGAGGGGTGTTTTTGCAAATAGGGCTAATCCTTTATTTATGGCTGTTTTCGCCATCCAGGCAAAGGTTATAATTATCAACAATAAATCATCAATGCGGATAACTATATCTCTGCCCGGAACCTCGCCCACGATTAGTTCCGGGGAAAGGAGCATCGAGAAGATCAATAGAGCCAGTCCCACCTCAGTATTTACCAGGGTTAATATAAAGACAATGGCTCCGAGAACCAGGGCAAGGGGAACTTCAAAGGAGAATTTGCTGATAACAATACCCAAAGAAATTCCGATTGTTGAGATTATTATGAGGGCTGCAATAGTGGAAACTCTTGGCGATTTCCAGTCTATTTTTACGGGCATAGCTCAGATTTCCAAAATATATTGCGCATTATTATGTTTTTATCGAATATTTTGGCTTTATGATTGCCAGGCAGGAGGAGTGTTTTGCTATTCTCTTTGCCGTTTCTCTCCGTAATATCCATAATAGCGGTATTTTTGATAAGGCGTAACATCTTCAATGTATTTAGCTTTTAAGTTGTTTATGACTACTCCTATAATTTTAACATCTACGTTTTCTAATTGAATTTTGGAACGGAAAAGTGCTTGTCTTGCGGTCTTGCCAGCCTGATAGACTAAAATAACGCCATCTGCTTTAGCTCCTAAAACAGCTGAATCGGTTACCGGAAGAGTAGGAGAGCTGTCAAACAGTATTACATCGAACTCTTGTTTGAGATCTTGAATTAAGTTATCCATTTCAGGAAAACTGAGTAATTCGGCTGGATTGGGTGTACGCGCTCCGCAGGTCATAATATGCAGATTCTCTATACCTTGGGTTTTCAATATCTTTTCATACTCAAGTCCACCTAACAGAATATCGGTAGCAGTATTAACTGCTTTCTGCCAAGAGACTTTCCCTATCAAAACCTCTGATAAACCAGGGCTTCTTTTAAGTCCGAATAATTTATAAATCATCGGCTTTCTAAAGTCAGAGCCGATGATGATAACTTTCTGTCCTGCCTGGGCCATAGCTATACCTAAATTACATAAAGTCTGTGTTTTTCCTTCTTGCGGGGCAGAACTGGTAATAACAATGGCGTTTCCAACTTTTTTTAGACCTGTAAGGTCTAGGTTCGTACGCAGAGATTTATAAGCCTCTCCTGCAACAGACGTTGGATCAAATAAGGCAACCAATTTTTTATGGAGATCTGGAGTTTCTGAGACTTTATCTTCTTTTTTTAATAAACTCAAAAGACCTTCTTTTCTTTTTTCCAATCCCGTATAAGGAATAATGCCTAAAACAGGCACTTTAAGCAATTCTTCTATGTCATCAATCCTGCCAATTGTGGTATCTAAGCTTTCACTGACAAAGGCCATGATTAAGCCAATCAAGAGTCCGCTGAAAATGCCGATAATCATATTAAGATTTTTATTTGGCTTTATGGGATCAGTGGGGGCCATCGCTCTTTCAATAATGCTGACATCCTCAGCTTTTTCTGCTTCCAGAATGCGTGCTTCTTCGTGTTTTGTCCTGAACATCGTATAAACTTCTTGGCCCATAGCAACATTGCGCTTTAACTGGACAAGCCTGATCTCTTTTGAGGAAAGTTCTTTTTGTTGAGCTGATAATTCAGCTACAGCCGCAGATAAATCTTGCTTAGATTTTGCTATTTGCCGCCTAATACTTATAACCTTTGGATGTATATCCGTATATTTGCTCTTTAAGGAGATCAACTCTAGCTCTGCCTTGACAATTTCTTGCTCAAGGCTTGCTATGCGGGGATCAGTTTGAGCAGGAGAGGAATTAGTTGAAATTCTCTCTACGACCAACGGATTTGCTTCCCTGAATCTCTGAAGTTCCTCTTCGCTTTGGTGCAGTGCCAAAGCATAGCTATCTAACTGCCCCTCAACAAATTCTCTAACATTGGATGCTTCTTTCTTCTTGTTTTCAAAGTGAGTTTCTTTGTATACTTCGGAGACTGTATTGACGAATCTCGCTACCTCATCAGGGTTACTTGAAGTTGCAGTAATAGAAATAATATTTGTCATCTCAATTTGTTCAGTAGTAATTTGACCCTGGTAGGCTTTTACTATTGGCATTTCATCTTCTTCTTTCATATCTGGTTCTATGTAGCCTAATTTTAAGGCTGCATTCCTAATGACTTCATAGCTGGTTATGATGTTTGCCTGGGAAGCCATTTCATCTCCAGGGGACCATGTGATCAATTCAGTTAATATTTCGGCTACTGATTTTCTTTGCTCGATTTTTACTTTACAAGACGTGTTATAAACAGGAGTTTGTTTACTGGTGTAGTAGATTGTAGAAGCAAACACTAGGACAAAAGATAAAGCGATGATTCGCTTTCTCTTGCGAATTACTCGCAAGTAATCGGTTAGATTCATCTCAATTTTAGGCATTTACTTCAATCCTTGATTATCTTTTTTTATATCATCAAATATAAATTATTTTATCTCAAATACCAGAAATACCATGTTATAGGCATTGTTATATCTCTAAGAAATCGCTCTACATCTGCGATAAAGCTTTTTGGCACGTACACAATATCACCTGGCTCAAGCTCGATATTAAGACCAATATCACCTTTCTTAAAAATTCGTGCCATGTTTACCCTGTATCCTTTCATGGCACCTAATTCACCTCTTAAGACGATAACACTGCTCTTAACTGCGTTTTCAGTAAATCCCCCTGCCTCGGTGACAGCTTCAACCAGGGTAAGCTGTCCTTTGACAACTATCATTTTAGGCGTTTCTACTTCGCCAAGCACAGAAACTCTATTCATTTCCAAAGGAGGCACATAGACTGTATCTCCTGCAGAAACGAGAACTTCCTCGCTTTTTATGGGATCGCCAATAAGTTCATTTAGATCATAAACGGATATTTCTCCATCTTTTTTAATCAATTTTATTTTAGAAACATTGGCATTGGCTGTGGGGCCGCCAATTTGACCGAGAAACTCGACTAAACTAGTCTTTCTTTTCAAGCTATACATCCCAGTTGTTATCTCACCTAAAGCTATTATTCTCTGGCTGTTAAATTCTTTTACATTAACAAAGACTATAGGGTCGATTAAATATTTGGAAAGAGATTTAGTCAGTGCCTCTTCTAATTGATAAGTAGTAAAAGCCATGACACTCATTCTTCTTATAGGTGGAAGCTTAATTTCACCTCTATAGTCCACGGCGACTTCTCTTGATATATCAGGATGATTCCAGACTTCTATGTTCAGGATGTCTCCGGGTCCTATTAGATATCCTGCATCAGCAAGGGGGTCCGTGGCTCTTGCCTGCGAATCACCGCCAATTTTTGCTTTCTCCTCCTCGGGTAAGAGTTCAGATGGCTTGGGATTTTCTATTCGTATTATTATTGAACTGCCACTATGAGAGATTTTGTAAGGTAAATCCTGAACGAGTTCCACTATCACGAGGTTCAATTGGCGATTGCCCTCACCTTCAGCCTGGTAATATTCATTTTTTATTCTTTTAATCGGCCCTTCATTTACTATAACTACATCTTCTTCGCTGCTAAAAACTTTTTTATCGGGAAAGCTAAGAATTATGCCGGGAGGATTTTCTAACTTTGTATCTTTATACTGGACAGGCTGGGAGGTGGTCAAAACTACCATTGTCTCTGATTCCGATACCTTTGTGTCCAAATTCACAAAATGAGCAATTTTGGGTGCAGCACAAGAAGCAAATAGCAAAATCACAAAAATTGTTACAGCTTTTCTATTGACCCCATTCATTGGACCCTTTCCTCCATGCATTATTTTAGCTCATTATACATATATAATTTCAATTTCGTCAACCTTAAAAAAAGGGGACAGGCTACTTTTTTGGCAAAGGGCCTGTCCTTTTTTCTTAAATAAGCCGCTTGATTCATCAAGCTACATCTTGTAGGGATTTAATTTATTAATCCTACATTATGTATTTGAGCTTGATTTGTCAAGCCCACCGTGCTTGTTAGGACTTGATTTCTAAAACCCTAACTCGAAACTAAGGACTGTGCTCTCTACTGTTAAAAAGTAGCCGGTCCCTTCTATTCTTTTCTTAATGTGTCAAATTTTGTCACAATAATAAAATTTAAGCCAATTTACCTAGGGCGCGGTGTTGAAGAGGAGGGCAGGGAGAGGATCCTCAATTCAGCCTGCTCCCATTCTGTCTAGTCAGCGCCTTGGACAGCCCTCCTCAAGTTAAATTAATAGCGCCTCCGACATAAATAATGCGCCATAAGGCTAATTGATACAATCGCCTTTTAGGGTGGTTTTGATGATGATTTTTGCTGTGTTTTCTTTCACCTCTAAAGGTGAGATAATAAACGACTTATTTCTAACTCTTAACTTTTTAGGTAGGCAGGTTAAGTCGGATAAAGGAAAATATTGACTTTAGCAGAGAAATTATATTTATTGAAAGGAATAGAAAAGCAGGTTTTTTCGTAAGAAGAAAAAAAGAGTTAAAATAATGAAAGAAAAAAGAGGATTTAATAATGAGAAATACATAAAGGAGCAAGCTTCTGCCATTCTGGAAAGAGTGAAGATGTTCAATAATAAATTATACCTTGAGTTTGGCGGCAAGCTTCTCTTTGACTATCATGCCTCAAGAGTTCTGCCCGGATTTGATCCAAACGTAAAGATGAGACTCCTCTCCCAACTAAAGGATAAGGCAGATATTATGCTTTGTATTTATGCTGGGGACATTGAGAGGAAAAAGGTGAGAGCCGACTTTGGAATAACCTATGACGTTGATGCCCTTAAATTGATCGATGATTTAAGAGATTGGGGTCTGGAGGTTTCATGTGTTGTTATAACTCGTTTTGATGATCAACCAGCAGCTAAGATATTCAAAAATAGATTAGAGCGGCGGAACGTAAAAGTTTATACTCATCGATTTACTGAAGGATATCCAACAGACATTGAAGTTATAGTCAGCGACGAGGGTTACGGGGCCAACGAATATATCCCTACTGAAAAACCTCTAGTAATAGTGACAGGTCCTGGCCCGGGGAGCGGAAAATTAGCCACGTCTCTCTCACAGCTCTACCATGATTATAAGCGGGGAATAAAAGCCGGATATGCCAAGTTTGAGACCTTTCCCATCTGGGATTTACCCTTAAAACATCCTGTAAACGTTGCCTATGAAGCTGCCACGGCTGACATCGGGGATTTTAATCTTATAGATTCTTTCCACCTCGAAGCTTACGGCAAGCCAGCAGTGAACTATAACCGCGACGTTGAGATCTTCCCCGTCCTTAAGTGCATACTGGAGAAACTTACCGGAACCGAATCCATCTACAAATCTCCCACAGATATGGGTGTGAATCGGGCAAATTCCGGTATCATCGATGATAAAGTTGTCAGCAGGGCAGCCACGCAGGAAGTGATCAGGAGATATTTTAGATACTCCTGTGAGTATGCGATGGGATTTGTGGATAAGGACACTGTCCAGAGGGTGGAACGTCTGATGAAAGAGCTGAATGTTACGCCAGAGGACAGAAGAGTGGTTAAACCCGCCAGGAAGGCAGCCCTGGAGGCAGAGAAGCAAAAAAAAGGAAACAAGGGGATTTTCTGCGGAGCAGCCATGGAATTGAAAGATGGGACAATTCTGACTGGCAAGAACTCTCCACTTATGCATGCTGCCTCAAGTCTTGTTTTGAACGCGATAAAAGAGTTAGCAAGAATTCCTGATAAGGTGCATTTAGTTCCACCCAACATCATAGAATCGATATCGAGTCTAAAGAAAGATATCCTAAGTGCAAAATCGATAAGTTTGGACCTGGAGGAAGCTTTGATCAGCATAAGCATAAGTGCTACTACCAACCTTACCGCTAAGAAAGCCCTGCAGAAATTGAAAGAACTCGAAGGTTGCGAAGTTCATCTAACACATATCCCCACTCCGGGCGATGAAGCAGGATTGAAAAGATTGGGAGTTAACCTTACCAGCGAACCAAATTTTTCCACAAAAGACCTTTTCTCCGCCTAAAAAAGGGCCAATAAGTGGAACCAGGCCCTATTTTCTTCATGATTTAATAAATGGAGCCAGGCCCCATTTTCTTATGTATGGTTTTGTTGTAGGGGTTTGGTTCATCAAACCCACCTTATTAAATTCGAATGATTTACCGATATTTGGTTTAAGTTTCTCGTAGGGGTTTGATTCATCAAACCCACCTTATTGTATTTTTAAGATTTATATAATTAAAAAGGAAAATTTCTGTTATCATTTTTTCTAAGATAATGTATTATTCCAAAGAAAAAAACGAGGAGTCGAATGATGAACGATAAAAAATCTATTGAACAAAGGATAAACGAAATAAAAGAAACTGTGGGCTCTGAGAAAGCAATTTCCGCTTTATCCGGGGGAGTGGATAGTTCCGCCTGCACAGTCCTGGCTCATAGAGCTATCGGTTCAAACCTTAAGGTTATCTTTATAGATGACGGATTGATGAGAGAAAAAGAGCCAGAGCAAGTAAGCGAGGCGTTTCGAGAGCTGGGAATTGAGGTCGATATTATTGATGCTCAAGATGAATTTTTTCAGGCCCTAAAGGGCAAAATTGACCCCGAAGAGAAAAGAAAAGCTTTTCGCTCGACTTTTTACACTGTTTTTGGAAGAGAAGTACTGAAAAGCGAAGCAAAATTCTTGGTGCAGGGGACTATTGCCGCCGATATTATCGAAACAAAGGGCGGTGTAAAGACTCAGCATAACATTCTCGAGCAGATTGGAATAGATCCCGAGAAAGGATTCGGTTTTAAGGTTGTTGAACCTGTGAAGGATTTGTTTAAGCATCAAGTCAGAGAGGTGGCCAAAGAGCTTGGTCTTCCGGAAATGATCTATAGCAGAATGCCCTTTCCTGGGCCTGGCCTAGCCACCAGAGTTGTAGGAGAGGTGACACCAGAGAGAGTTTCTCTTGTCAGAAGAGCAACGCGGATAGTTGAAGAAGAAATCGAGTCCTTAAAGCCATTTCAGGCTTTTGCGGTTCTGCTGAGTGATAGAGGGACAGGAATCGAGGAAGGCAAGAGGAAATTTGGAGAAATAGTCATTGTTCGCTCAGTGGAGAGCAAAGACGCCATGACTGCTGAACCTACTCAAATGCCCTGGGAGGTGCTCATGAAGATATCCAAGAGAATAACCGGGGAAATTCCGGAGGTAGTGCGCGTTGCCTATGAAATTACGCCTAAGCCCCCCGCCACCATCGAATACATTTAGCATGGATTTTATATATTTGTATGGTTTTTTGCAGGATTTTTCTTGTAGGGACGGCCACCCACTTATTTCCTTTAATATAAAATGGGACCTGGCTCCATTTTATTGTAGGGGCTTGATTCATCAAGCCCACCTTATTAAAGTCGAATGATTTACTTATATTTGGTTTAAATTTCATGTAGGGGCTTGATTCATCAAGCCCACCTTTTAAATTTATATAATTTACTTATATCGCTTTAACTCACCTACTTCTTGAGAATCTTATAAAAACCAAACGTCACGAGGGGAATGATATAGACGATGAAAAATCCCCAGCTTACGCTTCCGTAGCCCTTTGCTATAAGGGGAATCAATCCAAACGTCGAAAGCCCCAGACCTATTAAAAGAAGAACCAGGGCCACAACAGGTCTTTGCCACCGAGGAAGCTTTTTTCCCTTCGCTTGAAGAGTTGATTGGATTCGTTGGTTTACAGCGTGAATAAAACCTGTGCCTGTTTCAATTAAGGTTCCCATAAGCACAACAAGATATAAGATTCTTAATGCACTGAACCCAAAATTTCGGAGAATATAGTCGGCTGGCACTTCCTTGGGTAAAACAGCCGGATAATGACTGACTACAGCAATAAAGAAGAGAAGGCCTGGCAGGATGCCTATAAGACCACCAAGAAGACCGGCAGTGATAGCTTCTTTTCTTTTTTCTATGTGGATGACACAGAATAATACGGCGGGAATAATTCCCATGTTGTAGAGGGCGTATTTAAATCCTCCCAGAGGCCATTTAGGAAGGGCGATACCGCTTGAAAAATTTTTCTGAATCTCTGGGCCGAACTTAACAACTGCGGCGATAAGAAAAAGCCCGTAGACGATGTAGAGGACGATTGACCAGCTCGAAAGGAATTTTTCAATCAAGCCGCTTCCTTTAAAGGTCAAAAAGCCAACGGCTGCCAGCATAATCATTACTCCGGTTATATAAGGAAGGCCAAAATTATCCCGGAGTAAAGCACCTGCCGCAGAACCTATCACACCAAGGACGATGAAAAGCAGAATAAAATATAGGATTTCAAAGACAAACCAGAATGGCCCCAGGAGTTTCATGAAAAACCTACGATAATCATAAGCTCGAAACTTCCTTGAAAACTCAAAAGTCAATGCCAACAGTACTGACCACATCACGGTTGTGATTATGAGCATACCCAGAAGACCTCCAAGAGGTCCGTAGTTGAGAAAATATTCCACCAGCTCCCGTCCTGTGCCGTAACCTCCAGCGATAACCACAGATTGGAAGACTAGCCCAGGCAAAAGATATTTTTTGAAGGTAGGAGCATTCAGAAAGGTCATTCTTGGCTTCTTTGCAGCTTTGTAACTGATCTCTCCTGGAGTTCGCTAAATAATACAAGAAACAAGAAACAGGGTCAAATCAACATATTTATTTATTTAATGGCTTCATCTATAATACAAAGGAAAAGTCAGGTTCCGCACATAAGGAAAGAGGAAGATTAATGCCGCTTCAATCCATAAGTGAGAAGCAGAGAAAAATTCGATCGATAACTCTATGGGGCGTCCTGCTCAATATTTTTCTTATGGCTTTAAAGCTTGTTTCAGGAGTATTGATTAGATCCTCTGCTCTAATTGCTGATGGTATTCATTCGCTTTCTGACCTGGCTACGGATTTTGTCGTATTAATCGGGGCGCGTTTATCCAGCAGGCCTGCGGACAAAACTCACCCTTATGGTCACGGAAAACTGGAGACGATCGCTTCAATTCTGATTGCCCTGGTGCTTCTTGTCATCAGCTTTGGCCTCATCTGGTCAGCGGGACTTGCAATCTACCAGAGTAAGCACAATTATCCAGGCTATATGTTACTTGTAGTGGCGTTTGTTTCTGTTGTCTCCAAAGAAATCCTATTCTTTATAACGAGAAGGATTTCCCGGATAACTCAAAGCACACTCCTGTATGCAAATGCCTGGCACCATCGATCAGATTCCCTTTCTTCTTTGGCCGTCCTTATCGGGGGGGTGGTCGGCCTTTTAGGGTGGGGTCATGCAGACCAGGTGGCGACAATCGTTGTCGGCTTCATGATAATAGGCGTAGCAGGAAAAATTCTCTTTGATGGTCTTATCGAGCTTTCCGAGCATTCTGCAGACAGTGAATCCATCCAGAAAATAGAAGATGTCTTATCCAAGGAAGAGGGCATCTCCTCCTGGCATGCCCTCCGGACAAGAAAGCTTGGTGCTGAATTATTCATAGATGTTCATGTTTTGGTTGATCCTGCGCTGTCGGTGCAGAAAAGTCATGATATCTCGATGGAGATCGAAGCAAAAATCAAGAAGGAATTGTCCAATCCTTCTAATATCCTGGTTCATGTAGAACCTGATATAGAAAAAATGCGCAAACCCTAGCCTTGAAAAAAATGGAGAAAAATGGAATCAAGCCCCATTTTTGTATAAAAGATGACATAACAGGGGCAGCCCCCAATTCTGTAATTTTNAAAAATCACCCCCNATATCACCTTTAAAGGTGATTGAAATCCTAAGCTTTGTTTGTCAAATTAATAGTGCCTTGCTAAGCTGGCTGGGCGAGGCAACGCCCACAAAAAGCATTTCATATCCCTCCTTTTCCCCCAAACAGCCAGCAACTCTATTTTTGGCCGTTTTTCTTCTTCTCTTCTCTTTTAGCTTTATCAATGAGGCTGGAGAAATCTACTATCCTTCTTTCTTCATAGATTTGCCCAAGAGATTAAACAGCCAGGCAAAAACCACACCCACAACAAATCCATCTAAAGCTGCATACAACGTAGCTACAATTACGCCACCAAAACCCCACATGCCATAATGATAACCTGGATAGATGGAGTCAACAAACTTTAAAAATGCTTCACCATAACCAGAAAAAATGAGATTGCCAATACCAACCAGCAGAACCGCAGCTGCCCAAATAATAGCTGAAGTAAGCCCGAGTTGGATAACGTTGAATCTCATAATTCCCTCCTAATATATAAATATTTTTGGTTTTGCTTATTTTTTACACTTTTTCTTTAAAAAGTCAATCTATGCCTGAGCCAAAAAAGCAGCGGAACTCATTGACAATAGGGGATATATCTGCTATTTTGGGGCTCGAAATCATTGCGGCGCTATCGTCTAGGGGACTAGGATAGATGGTTCTCAGCCATCAGACCGGGGTTCGAATCCCCGTAGCGCTGCCACTCTTATTTCCACTTTTTTCCCCAGAAAAATTGATGATTTGAGTTTTTCTGGTTTTCAGTCACGATACAATAATTACAACACTGTTCGGGGATTACTTCAAAGATATTTCATTCATACCGCAGAGAATCCACAGGGTTAGCTGTTGCGGCTTTAATCGACTGAAAGCTCAT
>JGI2171J19970_10001285_pt1 | contig 14020 bp, 10 predicted proteins | sample DeeMarSWOR324_28_FD_19970 | JGI IMG/M metagenome (IMG submission 19970) | reverse complement strand
GGCCATTGTCTTAGGTACAGGTCGGTTGTGGTTCCGAGTCCCTGATACAATCAAAATTACGATTACCGGGAAATTACCTGCCAAAGTGATGGGAAAGGACATCATTCTCAACATTCTTTACCGGCTTGGTGTGGAAGGAGCATCTTTCCAAGCCATCGAATACCATGGGGATACCCTTAAGCAATTGAGTTTGGATGCTTGGATGACCCTTACCAATATGGCTGTTGAAGTTGGGGCGATGGCAGCTCTCATTCCACCAGATAAACGGGTTCTCGATTATGTTAAACAACAGACACCACAATCCTTCACCCCAGTTTACCCAGACGAAAAAGCAACTTATCATCAAACCCATGAACTTGATGTATCGAAACTTGTACCACAGGTGGCAAAACCGTCTCTCCCAAGTAATGCCGTCCCTGTGACTGAAGTTGAGGGGATTCACATTGATCAAGCACTATTAGGTTCATGCACAAATGGTCGATTAGAAGATCTGCGTGTGGCGGCTCAAATTGTAAAAGACAAACAGATTGCAAAGGATGTTCGGTTTATCGTCAATCCTGCTAGTCGACGAATTTACTTAACGGCTCTCGAGGAAGGGACAATTGGTACCCTTGTAAAAGCAGGAGCCACTATTGGTCCAGCAACTTGTGGCGCATGTTTTGGAGGCCATTGTGGACTTCTTGCTTCTGGAGAAATCTGTATTAGCACATCAAACCGCAATTTCCCAGGTAGAATGGGAAGTGCGGATTCACACATCTATCTTGCTTCACCAGCAACGGTTGCTGCCAGCGCAATTGCAGGAAAGATTACTGATCCTCGATGAGGTTGAGAACCCTATGCCAGAACAACGGACGACAGTTGAAGGAAAAGCTTGGCGATTTGGTTCCAACATCAGTACTGATGATATCATTTCAGCCGCCCATCTAACTAGCCTCTCCATTGAAGAAATTGCACCGTTTGCATTCGAAAATCTACGCCCCGAATTTGCCAAAAACGTACAGCCTAATGATATCATTGTAGCTGAGGAGAATCTTGGCATCGGATCAAGCCGTGAGTCAGCTGCAGCCATTCTACGGAGCCTAGGCGTGGGAGCGATTATTGCGGCATCTTTTGCCCGAATCTTCTTTCGGAACGCATACAATTTGGGTGTTCCCGCAATCGAATTTCCAGCAATTGCTAAAGATCCCAACTTAGTCAGAGATGGAGATAGAATACGAATCGATTTGAAAGAGGGGACACTGTTTAACCATCGTACAGATCAAAGCCATCAAATAACCAAAGTTCCGCCTTTTCTCATTCAATACATTGAAGCAGGTGGCGCAATTCCACTCCTAAAACAGAAACTAAAAACAATCTAAAGGAATATGGACGGGGTAGAATAGACTTTATTCCCAAAGAAAAGAAGGTTTTCAAAATGGAGAAAAAAGAGAAGCGGGAACTGCCTGAGTTTGGTCACTATAGTGATGTTAACGGATTGCACATGTATTATGAGGATCGAGGAAAAGGAACCCCCCTAATTTTACTTCATGGAGGACTAGGAACAGTAGAGCTTGGATGGGCTGAGTTAAGGGAGATCTTTTCTCAAAAATTCCGCGTAATAGCCCCAGACTGCAGAGGTTCAGGTCGAACGAATAATCCTCAGAAAGTTCTAAATTATGCCTTAATGGCAGATGATATTGTTGCATTAGTCAGAGCCTTGGATGTCGAAAAGCCTATCATTTGTGGGTGGAGTGATGGCGGTCAGATTGCAATGGAAATTGGGATTCGATATCGAGAGCTCCCTAAAGCGCTTGTTCTAGGTGGAGCGACGCATAGACTTTCAAAACATACAAGTGACGCCCTTTCTGCTGTTCGAGACTGGCTTCAATCAGACCCAGAACTTGAGGAATCACTAAGAAATGCACATGGTCAGGTTTACGGTCCCATGTATTTGGAAACACTCCTCGAACTACTATTGCAAATGTGGGGGGATCCAACGGGGTATCCGAATGAAGCCATTAAATCGATAGAAGCGCCATCTCTGCTAATAATAGGGGATAAAGACGAAGCGATGCCCCTTGAAATCCAGTTAGAGATGTATAACTTAATCCCCAATGCTGAATTAGCGATTATACCAAATATGACGCACATGAATTATGTCACCGAACGGAGTACAATATTTTCTACCATTGTTTTGGATTTTCTCAAGAGGATTTCCTAAAAAAAATGAATTACTTCTTCTTGGTAATCACTCACCTCAGATAATTCAAATTAAACAGACTCATAAGCACGATGCTAACTATGCAAGGAGCATGTTGCACCTCATCATCTATGGTCTTCTATTCTGGCTCTTTGCTACTATCTCAGCCTTTCTCAAAGCTGTTCGAGAAGACGAACTTGCTTATCAAACCGAACGAATCAAAAACTTACCCAAGGGTCTCTTTATTGCCATTAAGGTCCTTCCCGCACTGATTTCAGTCATCATCATAGTTGTCTTTCGACCCTCCGGAGCTCTGTTTTACATCCTGTTAGCCGTAGCCTTAGTCTTCTGTGCTCTGGGTGATGTTGGAATGGAAACCAAATTCCTAGCAGGTGTGTTGTTCTTCCTTATTGCCCACCTCTTTTTAACAGCAAACTTTCTTTGGCACAGCTACATACTTGGAGTCTCCTTGATTCCACTTCTATCCTTTGTCATCTCATATGTTATCATGATTTTTGTCATCATCTATGCTGTTCGATTTCTTGATTCGTCCGAACCTCGATTAGGACCCCTGAAGATCCCCCTGCTCATTTATGTCCTCATCCTTTCCCTAACCCTGAGCAGCTCACTAATATTGTGGATTACAATAGGAAACCCATTGGGAGTCGTCCCCTTCATTGGAGCCATTATCTTCGTCATATCTGATCTCCTTATCGGCATCAGGCTCTTTCATCACCACTTCAACAAGGCGGAGTTTACTATCTTCTCAACTTATTACCTTGCTATCTTTCTCCTCACCCTCAGTTTTACCATTTACCTATTCTGAACAGCAAAAAAAGAAACAGACTAGTACAACGAGACCTCAATAGTCTTGGGTGGAGAGGTAATCTAGTATCTGTTTCGCGAGTGCTGGTGAAATTCCTGGCACAGCTGCTACTTCGTCGACGCTTGCTTTGGCAAGCTTCTTCAAACTTTCAAAGCGTTGGTGGAGTACTGTTGCCCGTTTCTTTCCCACGCCTGGAATTTCAGTTAGAACCAATTTTAGTCCTTGACTTTTTCGGAGTTTTCGATGATAGCTGATGGCAAAGCGATGAGCCTCATCTCGGACCCGTTTTAAGAGCCGTAGTCCTTCACTATCTGCGGGAATGTCAACGGGTGTTGATTGCCATGGTACATAGATGGCATCGGGATCTGGTGGATCTCCTTTAGCAATTCCAATTGCAGGGAGATTCTCCACACATAATGACTCCAGGGCTTTTTGGGCCATACTGAGTTGACCACGTCCTCCATCAATAACAATGAGATTTGGCAAGGGGGTTTTTTCCGCCAGTTTGCGTCGATAACGGCGTTCCACGACTTCTCGCATCATCGCGAAGTCGTCTTGTCCTTGAACCTCTCGAATTTTGAACCGGCGATAGGCTTTCTTATACGGCATTCCATCTTGAAACGCGACACTTACCCCAACTGATGCTGCGCCCTGTAATGTAGAAATGTCAAACCCTTCAATGTAGGCAGGCTCCTCAGGGAGTTTCAGGTATTCTATCAAATCCTGGTAAGCGCGATGACGTCGTCCTTCATCGGCAGCTAGGCGTTCGATTAACTGGTGGAGGTGAAATTGAGCATTTTCATTCGCCATTTCAACTAGACTAAGGAGAGGAGCCTTGGTTGGATGAATGATGTGAACTTCATCTGATTCGCTTCGTCGTGAACTGAGCCATTCTTCTAGGAACTGTGAATCGGAAACAGGAACAGAAATGACTACTTCTTGCGGGATTTCGGTAGCCCGGATATAGTACTGTTTGAGAAAGGCTTCGAGAACGGTATCATCGGGGAGAGTCGCAGGAGCGCTGAGAGGAAATGGTTGTTGTCCAACCACGCGACCTTCGCGAACCACAAGCAACTGAACCAAAGCATCTGGTCCTGCACGAGCTAGTCCGAAAACATCACGGTGTCCAGGAAGTTGATTCCAAAACGTTGCCCGTTGAGCTTGCCGTCCACGCTGGACGGCTCGGAGACGATCGCGGAATCGTGCAGCCTTTTCATACTCTTTAGCCTGAGAGGTGGCTTCCATCCGCTCCATTAGGTGTGCCTCTAGCTCGTCATGGCGTCCTGTGAGCAAGAGCGTGTATTCATTAACTAACTCAGCATAGTCTTCTTTGCTGATTTTGCCCATGCAGGGTGCCGGACAACGTCCGATATCGTACTTGAGACAGGGACGTTTGCGTTTTCCAATTACAATTGTGGGCTTACAGGTGGCGATGGGAACGACGCGATTAATGGATTTGAGAAAGCCGTCCAAGGCTTTGACGTTAGAGTACGGACCAATATATCGGCTGCCATCCTGGACGAGGGTTCGTGTCTTCTCGACGCGTGGAAATTCATCGGCGAGGGTGATGCGAACGTAGGGGAAGCTTTTGTCATCTTTTAATCGAATGTTGTATCGGGGTTTGTAGCGTTTGATCATGTTATCTTCGAGGACAAGAGCTTCGGATTCATTGGCAGTTACCATGTATTCGAGTTCAGCGACTTCCTGACTAATGGGTGAAAAGACATTTCCTTTGCCTAGACCTCGAAAATGAGCCGGGACCCGTTTCTTCAATGACCGGGCTTTTCCGACATAGATGACGGTGTCACTCTCATCATAGAGTAAGTAGACACCCGGTTCGTCGGGTAAATCTTTCAGTTCCTGTTCAAGATTCATAACCTAGTCACACATTCGCAATAGACGTGTCTATTATTGGGGTAATTCGCATTGAAGAACGGTTCGCTCTTACCGTGAGAGAATTTTTACACGTCCTGAGGACTCTTCATCGCGTTCAGATTTTGGTGCTAGTGCTTCACGGAGGACGACTCCTGTGAATGACTTCTGCTCTTGAGCGACCTGTTCGGGTGTTCCGTGAGCTACTACGTACCCACCTTGATCTCCACCCTCTGGACCTAGATCGATGATGTAATCTGCCCCCTTGATTACATCAGGTTGATGTTCGATCACAATTACCGTGTTGCCAGCGTCAACCAGATGGTTAAGCACGTCTAATAGCTTCTGCACGTCAGCAAGATGTAATCCTGTTGTAGGTTCGTCAAGGATGTAGAGGGTCTGAGTGGTGCTCCGTTTACCTAGCTCACGACTCAGTTTGATACGCTGAGCTTCACCTCCACTCAGGGTGGGTGAGGGTTGCCCCAATTCCATGTAACCTAACCCTACAGCTTGCAATGTTCCGAGGATTCGGGCAATTTTGGGAATGTTTTCAAAGAATTCCGCAGCTTCGTCCACAGTCATGCGGAGGATTTCATAGATTGTTTTGCCTTTGTACCGGACTTGGAGTGTTTCTTTATTGAAACGTTTTCCGTTACATTCATCACAGACTACATAGACATCGGGGAGAAATTGCATTTCGATGCGAATAACTCCAGCACCGCGACAGGCTTCGCATCGTCCACCTTTCACGTTGAAACTAAACCGCCCTGGTTTATACCCACGTTTTCGAGCTTCCTGTGTCAACGAAAAGAGTTGACGAATTGGATCGAAGACTTTCGTGTAAGTTGCTGGATTGGATCGAGGTGTCCGACCAATCGGGGATTGGTCCACTAGAATGACTTTATCAATCAACTCCACACCTGAGAGTGACTTGAAAGGACCTGGTTTGTGAAGCTGACTGGTGAGAATCGCGTCAGATTGACGTCGACGACGTCGTCTGAACTGCCAAATTATCCCTGGATAGAGAGTATCGGTGATGAGCGTACTTTTCCCGGAACCTGAGACCCCTGTAATGCAAATGAATGTACCTAATGGAAATGTGACGTTGATGTTCTTCAGATTACGATGGCGTGCACCTTTTATCTGGAGACTAGCTCCATTCCCAAGTCGTCTGGTGGGTGGAACGGAAATGACTTTATCTCCACGAAGATACTGGCCCGTGATTGATTTTTGATTACCTTCAATGTCTGGAACCGTGCCCTCAGCTACCACTTGACCACCATGAATCCCTGCCCCTGGACCAAGGTCAATGACCCAATCAGCTGCCCGAATAAAACCTTCATCATGTTCTACAACGATAACCGTGTTTCCCAGATCCCTTAGTTGGAGAAGCATTGAGAGCAGCCGTTCATTATCCCGCATATGTAGTCCAATACTGGGTTCGTCGAGGATGTAGGTCACTCCAACCAGCCGTGACCCAATTTGTGTGGCCAATCGAACTCGCTGGGCTTCTCCACCGGCAAGAGTGGCAGAGAGACGATTGAGTGTAAGGTAGTCCAGACCTACTGAAGAGAGAAATTGGAGACGCTGATTGATTTCACGAAGGGTTTGACGAGCGATAGTGGCTTCTTTTTTCGTGAGATTCAAATTCGTAAAAAATGCTAGGGTCTCATTGATGGAAAGGTCTGTAACATAATCGATGCTTCGATTCTGAATAGTAACTGCTAGGGCTTCAGGGCGGAGCCTACGTCCTTCACAGACGGGACACGGAAGTTGGGCCATGAAGTGTGTGGTCTGTTCACGGATGAACTCTGAGCTGGTAAACTTGTAACGATGTTTCAGACCAGGAATAGCTCCCATCGTTGGTTTCTCACTTATCCATTCCCACTTCCGACCAGAGGAAGTGACGCCCCGATGTTCGAAGCGAATCTCTTCACTACCAGAACCATAGAGTAAGATATTTTGATGCTCAGGAGACAAGTCTTGGAAAGGAGTATCAAGGCTAAACCCGTAATGATTTGCGATGCTGGTAAGGCTTCGCAGACGCCAACCTTTTACTGGCAGAGCATAGGATGCGATGGCTCCTTCGAGAACTGATTTTGTGGGATCAGGGACAACGAGGTCAGGATCAACTTCGAGGGTGTATCCTAACCCCTTACAGGTTGGACACGCACCGTACGGAGAGTTGAAGCTGAAGAGTCGTGGTGCAAGGTCGGGAAAGCTGATACCACATACCGGACACCCAGCTGATTCGCTGAAGAGGTATTCTTGATCACCTTGCACATCGACGGTAACCAAGCCTTTACCGAATTCTAGAGCGGTTTCCACAGATTGCGTGAGCCGGTGCTCCACTGACGGTTTTAACACCAATCGGTCTACAATAATTTCAATGGTGTGTTGCTTGTAGCGGTCGAGTTCAATTTCATCTTTATCGAGTCGGTGTTCTTCTCCATCTACTCGGACACGGACAAATCCCTCACCGTGTAGTTTCTTGAAAAGTGCCTTATAGGTCCCCTTACGCCCTCGTACAACGGGAGAAAGAATGCGAACGCGTTTACCTTCATCAAACTCCATAATCTGCTTGACGATGGATTGAGCTGATTGAGGTGTGATGCGTCGCCCACACTTATGACAGTGGGGGATGCCAATGCGAGCCCAAAGCAATCGCATGTAATCATAAATTTCAGTGGTGGTGCCCACTGTGGAGCGAGGATTACCTCCCGCTGACCGTTGATCAATTGAGATAGCTGGGCTTAAACCTTCAATGGAATCAACATCGGGTTTATCCATTCGCCCCAAGAACTGTCTAGCATAAGCCGAGAGGGATTCAACATAGCGACGTTGACCTTCAGCAAAGAGGGTGTCGAAGGCTAAGGAGGATTTGCCAGACCCGGAGAGTCCAGTAATGACTACGTATTTGTCCCGCGGTATTTGTACGGTGATGTTCTTCAGGTTGTGGACGCGGGCACCTTTGACTGTGATGTACTTGTCGTCGCTCACCCGTTTGTCACCTATCTTCCGCCGCTCCGATGACACAGAATGTCATAAGAGTTGCGGTTTTGCACCCACCCCAGGTTCAATGAACTGGTAGCTCCGCTGTTGAGATGATGGGTGTTTTCTGTGTTGTGGTAGTGTGCTGTTCGGTTAATCATATAAACAAAAGGGGGAGTAGAGTGAAAGTAATCTGAGCTAGGATCGCCTACGATCTGGTTTGGTTTGTAATCCCATATAGGCTTCAATTTCGTTTATGAGATCCCGTAACTCAGCGGCCCGTTCAAAGTCCAACTCTTCGGCAGATTGTAGCATCTCTTCCCGTAATTCAACGATTAGAAGAGCTAAATCGCTTTCATTCGCCGTTCGCCAGTTCTTGGGCACTCGGACTGCAGTCCGTGACTCAGCAGCCACCCGTTCGACACCTTCTGCAATATCTGTGATGGATTTCACGATAGTGGTCGGTGTAATCCCATGTTCTTTGTTGTGCGCAATTTGCATGTCACGACGTCGGTTGTTCTCGGTAATCGCCCGTTTCATAGAGTCAGTCATACGATCTGCATAGAGAATAACGGTGCCATTGACATTCCGACTAGCTCGCCCCATGATTTGAATTAGACTGGTATCGGAGCGGAGAAAACCTTCCTTGTCAGCGTCTAGAATGGCGACAAGGGATACTTCAGGTAGGTCTAGTCCTTCACGGAGCAGGTTGATGCCCACCACAACATCATGTTTTCCACGGCGAAGATTCCGTAATACTTCCACTCGTTCAAGTGTTCCGACTTCTGAGTGGAGATATTCTGCTTTGACTCCGGCATGCACCATGTAATCCGCGAGGTCTTCAGACATACGTTTTGTCAATGTGGTAACTAGGATGCGTTCTTCTTTTTTGGCCCGGTCACGGATTTCACTCAGCAGATCTTCCACTTGCCCTTCTGTTGGACGGACAATAATCTTAGGATCAACCAGACCGGTTGGACGAATGATTTGTTCAACTATCTGATCGGAATGTTCTCGTTCATAAGCAGAGGGTGTTGCAGATGTGTAGAGTACTGTCCGCATGTAGGGTTCGAATTCTTCAAAGGTTAGGGGGCGATTATCATAGGCGGAGGGGAGCCGAAAGCCGAAGTCAACAAGGTTTCGTTTCCGTGACAAATCCCCATGATACATTCCTCCAATTTGCGGAACTGTGATGTGCGATTCGTCAATGACGAGTAGAAAATCATCGGGGAAGTGATCAAGTAGACAGTAGGGCTTTTGCCCTGATTTCCGTCCATCAAAATATCTGGAGTAGTTTTCAATTCCCCCAGTCCAGCCGACTGACCGCATCATTTCAATATCGTATTTCACTCGTCGTTTAAGGCGATCAGCTTCGAGTATCTTTTCATTGGCCTCGAGTTCTTTGAGGTGTTCTTCCAGTTCGTCCTCAATGGCATCTAAGATATCGGGTAGCACGGCTTGGTCGGTTGTGAACTGTTTGGCAGGGAAGATTTTGACCTTATCGCGTTCATAAAGGACGGTCCCTTTGATGGGAGCGATGTCGGTGATGCGTTCAATAGTATCGCCAAAGGTTTCTAAGCGAATGGGATGGTTTGCATAGGCAGGAAACACTTCGATGACATCACCACGAACTCGGAAGGTTCCACGACGGAAATCGAAGTCATTGCGGTCATAGTTAATGTGGACTAATCTGGCGAAGAGTTCATCACGTGTGATTTCTTGACCTTGTTCTAGTTCAACGACAAGATTCCGGTAGGAACCCGGAGCGCCAATTCCGTAAATACATGAGACAGTTGCCACAATGAGGACATCTTTCCGTACTGCCAGGGATGCAACTGCTGATAGACGCATTCGTTCGACTTCTTCATTGATGGAGGCATCTTTTTCGATGTAGGTATCTGAAGTGGGCATATACGCTTCTGGCTGAAAGTAATCATAATATGATGTGTAATACTCAACGGCATTGTTGGGGAAATATTCCCGGAACATGCTGGTAAGTTGTGCCGCTAACGTCTTGTTGGGGGCGATGACGAGGGTTGGCATTTGGAGGGCAGCTACGATTGAGGCCACGGAGAAGGTTTTTCCAGATCCGGTGACACCAAGGAGGGTTTGCTGTTTTTTGTCTTGATTGTACCCGTCAATGAGGCGCTGAATAGCTTTGGGTTGGTCTCCTCGGGGTGTGTATTCTGGATTGAGTTCAAATCGGCGTGATGTTGTTGCCACGGATTAGTTGCGCCTCCCAAGACCCAGCAGGAATGGAGGTTTATCACTGTTACGGGGTTATTGATAATAGATTCAGTTTCATTTGTGTTGTTACTCTCTTCGGTAGGATTGGATAATGTCTTCGAGTTCTTGGAACACATCTGGATGAAGCGGCGTTTCGCCTCGGGATTCCTTCGGTCCGTCATCAATTTTCTTTTTACGTATCTGTTCGAGTTGAACTGTGATGGTTTGGATTCTGTCTATGTCTTTGGAATATTTCGAGTACGACCATGTATAGATTCCCCCAAGTAATGCAGCGCTACAAACGAGGAATATTATGAGACTTGTTAGTGCCATGGACCATGGGCTAATCCCCAGGAGATAGAGATACCCTGGAAATTGACTGGGAAAACTCAGACCAGAAAATGTAACTATTTCGAGGAGGAGACAGACCAAATATCCGAACAATAAGGTGACAGCAAACATGAGGGTGAATAAACCAAAGAGGAATCCATCATGGGTAGTCTGCAATCCCCTGTACAACCTGTGACCCATTATTGGCGAAGCTCCATCGCGTCCTCCACCACTAATTAGGAATCCTTCTATCGAAAAAACTCCTGATCGAGTGGGATAGTTAACAGTTTGCAACCAATTGATTCCCTTGGTTGACAGACTCGTATGCCAAAAGGTATGAAAGGCACAATAGACACTAACCACCATTAATATGTAAAACAAGAAATTCATCAGAGTCCAGTACCCAATGAGCCATCCGATTGTCAAGTCTGTTTGGAGAAGACTGAGTTGGGGTGAAAGGACAATACCTATGGAAATTGCTAACACTGCATATATTCCAATAATGGTTGCCAGATACAAGATGGCAAACATCCGAGATTTGCTTCCATGATGGCTAGACCATGTAAGTAATGATCGAACAAGGACTTCATCTTCGACAGAAACCACTCTTTCGGCTTCCAGTTCCTCTAATCCTGGAAACTCCAAATCACCATCCCTCCTATCGGTGAATATGGACTGGTTAAAGATGAATGTCCTTACTTAAAAGCGTGTACTGTAACCGAGGCATTGGAGAGTCAAGTGGGTGGAGGACGAATGTCTCATCTTAAGTTGCTGAGAACGCGTTGAGAATCAAATGAGGAGGAAAGAAAGAATTCCTTCAGGATATTGTAAGAAGAGGAGTACTGCTTGAATAATCCCGATGATGGATAGGATAAAGGTGATCGGTCGTGAGGCAAGGATCATGGCAAAGGCCTTGATGAGCGATTCGAACCATTTCAGAGAGATGAAGACAAGAATTCCAGTAATTAGGAATACAGCGATGAGGATATAGGTGAAGTTGAATGGAAGAATCGGAATGATAAGTGGAGAGAGCAGGACGAGGATAAATGAGGCGATAATAGCGACAAAGAGGGCTATGAGCGCAGCCCATGGAACCTTTGCGATTGGGGCTATGAGGAGCACAAAGCCAAGGAGCCCTAAGAGAACTAACGTGAGGATGTCACGGTAGAGTGGCGAAAGCAGGGGAACCGTCACGAGTGAGAAGAGCGTGACAAAACAGACAACACCGATTGCCATGCCAAAAAATTGGAGAATTTTAATTCCACCGCGAAGACAGCTTTCAACATCTACTCCAGGCTCATCGGTTCTTCGAAGGAACGCATCCAACAACCAAATGCCAACAACGAAAGATGCGAGACCTAGAATGCTGGGGGTAAGCTGGACGAGAGTATCTTGAATTATAGTCATTTGAATCACTGTATAGGAACTCAGTGTAACTTTGAAAAAAAGGTTTTGTCAACTTAGTACGTATAGGGACTATAGAGGGGGAGCTGTGGGAACCAGTTTTGTAGGAGTTCACGGGTTTGCTTATCAGCGCCCTTGAGCCACTGTGCATATTCGATTTCTTCTAGAGAATGAGTTCCATAGACAAGGGCACTTAGACCATGAATGGTTAGTGCAGTTTTCGTTGCCTGTGTTGTAGGCTGAATTTGCAGTTGTTTTCCATTGGATTTGAGAAGATAGGTGCCAGTATTCCATTCACATTGGGAATCACTTAGTGTAAATACCAGTTCACCCTTTTCAGTGGCAGGAAGACCTGAGAGGGCTTCTTTGACGTCAATAACACGGATCATCCAAGGATGCCAGACTTTGATTTGAATCCAGTCTCTCAAGTCCTCAAACCAGTGCTGAAAGTTGGTTCCGTAGGGAAGGATCATTATGAGTTTTTGAAACTGGTCTCGGTGTTTGCTGAAGAAGTTGAAGAGGGCGGCTTGGGCTGGGAGATTACGCCAGTACATTTCCTCAATTTGAAGTTGCCCAGGTTCTTCGAAGTGCATGTAACCTTTAAACTTGAAGCGAGCAAGCGCTTCAATCTTCCCTCCTTTTTTCACCAACACATAATGCCGGTCTTTGTTACGACGTTTCCATTCTTCATCAGAAATGACCGGGTTGAAAGCATAACCGTGAAAGGCACTTGGAGCGAAATCTTGGATGAAAGCCATGTAAGCATCTTTTACTTCTTGTCCTGAAACGCGTTCAATCTCCAAGTCATCATTGATTTCATGATTTGCCTTTACGCGTAGCCCGTCAAGCGGAGCTTGTAGGCGATATTTTTCATATGCGGGGACATAGCCAAATTTGTCGTAGAAGGTTTCTCGGAAGGGTTCGAGCATGCTGACGGAAAATCCTTCATCTTTCATTTTTTGAAACGCCTTTTGCATTAACGAGCGAGTATAACCTTTCATCCGGGCTTCAGGGTAGGTACCGACCATTGATATTCCGCCCATCATTTTCAGGACGCCACGAATGGACTGTTTCGTTTTCATTATCGTTAGAACTGAGAGAAGGTCTTTTTTGTCAAACACGCCGATTGTGTTTTCAGGAATTATGAAGTCATGGTCTTCTTCGCGAACCTCTTGGTCGGACCAGAAGCCATAGGCATATTGGTGGAGCTTGAGGACTTTGGGCATTTCCTTTTTTGTGAGTTTTCGGATTTCCATCGTTGGCATCTTCCAGAATTATCTGTCTACTTTAGATGTCTTATATTGAATAGGTTGTTAGAACATCCTTTAATGACCTAGCATCTAACTGAATGTAGCAGTACTGATTAATTCGCTATTTTTGCGTGATAAAATAAACCCGCCGACTTTCTTTCGTTAATGGGCTTTGATCTTCGAGATCTCCCCAACAAGCAAGTTCTTGAAAACCAGCATCCTTCAGGCATTCTTGAATTTCTCCGATGGTATAACCTCGTTCTTTGTGAATTTCATCGACGCGCCGGAGCCAACGATCTTTTTCTTTGACAAAGGCCGTAATGTAGAAAGTAGCAATATTTTTGTCAAAATCATAGGAGTGGCGGTGTACTTGGAAGATTTCTTCGGTTTCCCGTTCAACTGTTACAGCGTAGCGTTGAGCGAGAGTGACGAGCCAGTAAATGGTGTTCATATCGAAAACGAATAGACCGTTCTCTCGTAACGCGTTGTGAACTCCTTTGAAGGTGGCACAAAGATCGTCGAGTTCAAGGAGGTAGTTCAGACTGTCAAACCAGCAGGTGACAATATCGAATGAGTTTTCATATTCAAGGTGTTGCATTTCGAGTTGGCGCCAGGTGACCGATACCTTTTCGGTTCTACTTTTCGTTTTGGCGAGTTTGAGCATGGCAGGAGACCGATCAATGCCTGTCACTTGATAACCAGCCTGTGCCATTGATATTGCAAAGGTGCCCTCTCCACACGCTAAATCTAGAATTGTTTCAGGAGTTTGGTTAAAGTGTCTCATAAGGGAGGGAAACGCTTCAGTCATTCGCTGGCTATATTGAGTAAAGCCTCCAGAGGCGTAGTATGGAGCGAATGCGTCGTAGATCCCCATTCCTAGTAGCTCCTTGGGGGTGTTGTAGTGACAGAGTTAGTTTGTACTGAAATATTGTTTGTAGAAGG
>JGI2171J19970_10001284_pt1 | contig 14032 bp, 16 predicted proteins | sample DeeMarSWOR324_28_FD_19970 | JGI IMG/M metagenome (IMG submission 19970) | reverse complement strand
TGCGCCTGAGGATATTGACACGGTCATCATCACCCACGGACATCCAGACCACATCGGCGGGATTACTGATATTGAAGGCAGGCCAACCTTCCACAACGCCAGGTACGTAATGTGGCAAGATGAGTGGGATTTTTGGACTTCAGAACAGGCGGAAACAAAGCTTGATGAGCGTGTAAGGGATGTTCTTCTGAGCTATGCGCGTAAGAACCTCATCCCGATTCAAGGTCGGCTTCATCTCGTGAACCGCGAAACGGAAATCTTGCCTGGTATAAAGGCCATTGCTGCGGTAGGGCACACACCGGGGCACATAGCGCTTTCCGTTTCCTCTAAAGGCGAGCAGTTGCTATATATCTCCGATACAGTGCTCCATCCTATCCATCTGGAGCAGCCAGAATGGCATGCTGCAGTCGATTTTGATCCTAAGCAAGTTCAGGCTGCCAGACGCAAGATTTTGAAGAAGGCTGTAGCTGACAAAGCACTGGTGCTTGCATTTCATTTCCCGTTTCCAGGCCTCGGTCACATTATTCAGAATGGGGATACGTGGCAATGGGAGCCTATTAATAAAAACGACTAAGACATAAGGCGATTACTGGCGCTCATTATGTTTTAAGGAGGTGGAGCCCATAAGCGATAACTTTATCTCTACTAGAATCATCGAATTCACTATTTTAAGGAGGGCAGAATGCCAACTTATATTAGTCTTGTCAATTGGACAGACCAAGGCATACGAAACATTAAGGAATCACCCCAGCGCTTTGAAGCGTTTAAAAAAGGGGTCGAAGCGACTGGGGGGAAGGTGATTGGTTTCTATCTCACCATGGGTCGTTACGATATGGTAGTTATTACCGAAGGCCCGAGCGATGAAGTTGCTGCAGCTTTGGTGCTGAGCACAGCTAAAGGTGGTAGCATCCATACCGAGACTATGAAGGCATTCCCTGAAGACCAATACCGAGACATAATCGCCAAGGTCCAATAGCTCCTGTTTAATACTCAACGAATAACATTAACGGGGGTATCCCTGGCTTAGCGTCAGGGATACTTCATGTTTGTGCGCAATATTTTTGAGTAGTGAAATCAAGAAATCAGCGTCCGAGTATATTGCTTGTTGTAACTAGATTCTGAACACTGCCCTACACCCTCCCCATTTTTAAACGACATCACGTCTACCCAAATATATTCATCGTTTAAACGCGGATAGCGGGATGGTTAGTTTCGATTTTCACTCGAAAAGAGTCAAAAACCTCTTGACAATGGAACACATGTTCTATTATAATTAAATTCCCTCTGCCTATAGGAGTTCATACGATGACCAAGCTCATTGGTGAACCTGTCAAAGTACATCGGAAAGATTCCGTAATAACGGCTTTCATATGGAGAAAGCGTCTCTACAGGGTCAATGAGGTCGTTAAATGGTGGCGTGAGCCGTCGGAATGGTGGAACGGGAAAGCGGTGCGTTTCTTCGTTTGCGTAAACGCCACTAACTCAAGCACGGGCACTTTCGAGTTATACAAACTAGGCGAAGAGTGGTTTTTACATAGAGTCCTCGATTAGGATTTTGTCATGAGTTTCGTTCATCTACATGTCCATTCCCAATATAGCTTTCTCGATGGAGCGTCTTCGCTGTATAGACTCATAGAGAAAGCGAAAGAACTGAATATGCCGGCGCTGGCTATTACCGACCATAACAGGCTAACGGGCGCTATCAAGTTTTACGAGAAAGCGAAAGCGTCTGGTATGAAACCCATTATCGGCGCTGAAATCGAGATAGAGGGTGGCTATCATCTAACGCTTCTATGCAAAGACCGACGGGGCTATACCAGCTTATGCAGACTTCTCACGGAAGCCCATCTGTCTAATCGAGGTAAAAAACCTCACGCCACGAAAGAAATGATTGGCAAGTTCAACGCCGGTTTGATAGCTCTTTCGGGCTGCGATCGGGGTGAACTGCTATCTCTCATCAACCAAGCTACAACAGACCAGGCCAAAGAAGCATCAAAATTCTACAGAGACATATTCGGAAATGACTTCTTCGTAGAGCTTATCCGTTATCCGTCTCCAAAGAGAATGTCTCATAGCCACATACTTGCCAGCTTCGCTAAGGAACAAGGCATGCCGGTAGTCGCTACCAATAACGTTCACTACGTTGAAATGGAAGAATACAATATCAAGGAATTGCTCAACGCCATAGACCAGAACGTTCCTGTTGACGAATTACCTAGCTACCGCACCGTGGAGCAGTATCTCAAGTCCACGAAGGAAATGACCCGACTCTTCAAAGACCTGCCCGAAGCAATATACGCGACCGAAGAAATTGCTTCTCGCTGCAATCTTGAATTAGAACTCGGAACGCTTCACTTCCCGAAGTTCGATTTACCACAAGGCGAGACTGATTTCAGTTACCTATCGAAATTGGCGTTCGATGGTGTCAAAAGAAAGTACGTCTCAATAACGCCTAAAATCCAGAAACGCCTTGAACAAGAACTCAGCACCATAAGAAGGCTCGGTTTTTGCGGTTATTTCCTCGTTGTCTGGGACATTGTTCGTTGGGCACATGAGCACGGTATCAGATGCCAGGCCAGAGGCAGCGCAGTAGATAGCCTCGTGGTCTACGTGTTGGACATCAGTAACGTTGATCCCATCGAGCATGACCTTCTCTTCGAACGTTTCATGCATCCGTTGCGTCACGAGCCTCCCGATATTGACTTGGATATTGACCGCAGGAGACGAGACGAGGTCAGAGATTACGTTTACGAGAAATACGGGACTGAGAACGTTGCTTGCGTTGGCACTATCAACACTTACATGGCTAGAGGAGCTATTCGTGATACAGGCAAGGCTTTACGAATCCCGCGGCAATTGATTGACGAGGCGTGTAAGGGCATTCATTACTTATCCGCTTCAAGTCTAATGGAATACGCCCATTCGCGTCCCGAACTAAAAAAGAATGACATCTACAAAAAGTCAGAGTTGGCACAGCTCTTTCAACTTTGCGTCGCCATAGATGGTTTCCCTAAGCATATGTCGGTTCACCTGGGAGGTCTGCTTATTGGGGACGGCAGACTAGCTGATTTAGTACCGCTCGAATTATCCAGCGGCGGTGACATCATAAGCCAGTATGATAAAGACGATATCGAGAAGCTTGGCATCGTTAAAATGGACTTGCTGGCTCTCCCCACCCTAACCGTGATCGAGGACACGCTTAAGAGCGTTAAGGAAAATCGTGGTATCGACATCGATTTGAATCAGATAGACAAAAACGACCCCGAAGCTTTCGCCATGCTCCGCGATGGTAGGTCAATCGGCACGTTCCAGCTTGAGTCGCCGGCGCAGAGAGAGATGGCCGGTAGACTCTTACCCGATCGTTTCGAAGACATAATAGTCTCTATTTCCCTAGTAAGGCCGGGACCGCTTAAGTCCAATATGGACAAGGATTATCTGCCGAGGAGGCATGGCAAGAAGCCTGTGACGTATCTGCACCCCAGACTGAAAAACGCGCTTAGCGAAACTCTTGGCGTGATACTCTATCAGGAGCAAGTGCTGAAAGTCGCTCACGATTTAGCTGGTATGAGTTACGCCGAAGCGGACGGATTCAGACGCGCCATGACGCATGACCGAACCGAAGAAGAAATGGAAAAGATGAGAGATTCGTTCGTATCTGGCGCCGTTGGAAATGGCGTTAGCGTGAATGTCGCGAATAAGGTATTCGAGCAACTCGCGGCTTTCGCCGCTTACGGGTTCTGCAAAGCTCACGCTGCCGCTTATGCGGAACTGGCTTATCGGACGTTATGGCTCAAATGCCATTACCCGGCTGAATTTCTCGCGGCGGTGTTATCCAACCAACCAATGGGCTACTACCCGTCTCGTGTCCTGGTAGATGAAGCCGTGAGATGTGGAGTCGAAGTGCTACCAATCGACATTCATCGCTCATCTGGAGACTATTTGGTCGAAAATGGGGCGATAAGAATCAGTTTCAGGCAGCTAAAGGGAATGTCCGAAGAAGCATTGAAATCGATTTTGTCGGAGAGAGAACGGCGTTATTTTACGTCATTAATGGATTTCGTGTTGAGAACAAACGCTAGCCAGCCTATTGTCGAGAACCTCGTTAAAGTCGGTGCTTTCGATTGTTTCGGCGATAAGGATGAGTTGCTTTCGCAGATCCCCGGGCTAATTAAGCTCAAGAACCGGATATGCAAGGGAACGATGGCTTTATTTGAAGATACTAAGTTACAGCTTTGTTCAACAAGCGAAAGGCTTTGTGACGAGCTAAAAGACAAGATGCTTATTGAAAGAGATTTATTATCGTTGAATCTATCAGCGCATCCTTTAGACTTCTTACTTTTAAACGCCGATATCACGCGCATGATGGACTTGCGTTCAATAGCGACAGGCAAAAGCGTGAAAATCGCTGGCTCGGTTATACGTTATCAAACACCACCAACAAGAAACGGCAATAGAGTAGTATACGTGATAATGGAAGACGGAACGGGAGTAGCTGATGTCACGGTCTTCGGTGATGTTCAAGAGAAGTGCGGACAGGTCTTATTTCGAGAGGGTTGGTTGGTAGTCGAAGGGAAAATACAGCGGAGAGGCCCGAAAGCGTTGTCGATTATAGCGGAAGATTTACACCCTTTAGATTTCAACGGATTCAATAATCCAAGTTACCTATGCCCTCCCCATTTTTAATCGACATCACGTCTCAAGGTATATATTTGTCGTTTGACCGCGGCATAGAGATGTGGTTAGTTTGAGGTCGACGTATTGACAACGCTTTCAATGGGTTTATAATTTACTCGCACCTATTGTTTTTTCAAGGAGGTATTTAAAATGCTAGAGCGAGGGAATATAGAAGTTAACAAATTGCAAGACAAAGCCGTGCATTATTTTTGTGACCGACCAAGCAATTTCCCTATAGGACGACCGTATAACTGTTGTGAAAGTGTACTCTTATCCTTATCTGAAGGTTTGGGCATTCACTATCATCCTATCCCGCAACTTGGTACTGCTATAGGTGCGGGAGTAAGTCTAAATGGGCTTCTCTGTGGTTCTATTTCAAGTGTATTGATACTTATAGGGGCCAAATATGGTAGGTCTAGTCCAGAACAAAGTCCACAGCCGGTATGGGATATAGCTGACAAGTATGTTGCTGCTTTTCGGGAGAAGTTCGGGGCCGTTAATTGCAGACAACTCACCCGTCTTAACTTGAAGACCGAGGAAGGACTTAAGCAATACTTCGCTAAGGTACATGATTACGAATGTACAGAACGGCTCAGGTTTGCGGTAGAAAAGGCTGTTAAAATATTAGCTTGATACTTAAACCCATAAGCTTTAATAGCAACTAAATTCAGTACGCCTACGCAAATCATCTATTGATCGAATTGTAAGCAATCAAACAAATAGGATTATAATCAAAGTAAATCCGTCAACCCCCTATACCCTCCCCATTTTTAAACGACATCACCTCTCGAGGGATATATCTGGCGTTTATACGCGGATAGCGGAATGGTTGGTCTGAACTAAACGAATATCAATCCTATAAGCAAATGCTGCACGACTACTTTAATCGTGCCTTTTCCAAAGCAAGCTGCGCTCCTTGAATTAGAAAAGTGTCATCATCATCAACGGTGTTAAACCTGAAACCTTTTTCTAAAGCCCATCCAATATTTTCTTTAGTTGCAAACATGCCCGCTGGTTTTTCATGTCGTTTTGCTGCATCCAACACTTGCTCAAAGGCGGCCAAATATCTTGGTTCGTCTAGTTTCGGGGGCACACCAAATCCTAGGGTGACCGAGAGATCCCATGGACCGATGTAACATGCGTCTATCCCTGGCACTGACAGTATCTCGTCCAAGTTTCTAAGCGCTTCGGCAGTCTCGATCTGGACAGCTATAAGGAGCTCGTCATTGGCGGTCTGATAGTAATCTGGATCAAACATACCAGCTCGCCTCGGTCCGAAGCCCCTTATTCCCTCAGGCGGGTATTTACAATAACGCACTGCATTCTCTGCCTCTTCTTTCGAGTTGACCCAAGGAATAAGCACACCATATGCACCCAGATCCAAGATACGTTTGATAACCACAGGTTCATTCCATTGAGGTCTAACGATTGGGACACAGCTAGTTCCTTTCATGGCTTGCATCATCTGTTGAATGGTCTCGAATTCTAAAGGAGAATGTTCAGCGTCGAGTAAGAGCCAGTCAAATCCAAGTTGAGAGAGCCATTCGGTTACATCCGGGTGACCGATCTCGACGAAGGTTCCAATAACGGCTTCTCCCCGCTTAAGTTTCTCTTTTAGAGGGTTTTTCATCGCTTTGTACCTCCTATTGACTATTGTTATCAAAGTGTATATTTTTATTTGTTTCCTGTAAATATGGTTAGAACATAACCTGTTCTTATATGAAATGATTAGTGTCCAACATTTCCATTAATCTGTGTTATATAATACAGATACAGGACAGGACATTAAGGAGTTCATCATATGCAACCTCTTACCGAAGCATATCTTGACATCGAAACCACAGGACTCTCACCTGAATTCAACGAAATCACTGTGATCGGCATTTACCTCTGCAATGGCGATGACACTAGATTCATCCAACTTGTAGGCCATGATGTCACTGCAAACAACATGCTGGGGGCTTTCGCTGGTGTGAGCAGAATCTACACCTACAACGGCAGCCGATTTGATTTGCCATTCATCCACTCTCGACTCGGTGTAAACCTTACCGAACTTTTTATACACCATGACCTAATGTACGACTGCTGGATGAACAACCTATACGGCGGTTTTAAGGCTGTGGAAAGGCAGTTGGGCATAGCGAGAAGGTTGACAGAAATCAACGGTTACGAAGCAGTAAGGCTGTGGTGGAGGTATCTAGACTACTTTGACTTAGATGCGCTTAATCTACTGCTAGAGTATAACAAAGAGGATGTTTTGAATCTGAAAGCATTGAAAGAAAGTCTACTTCAGTTAATATAGAGTAACAATTAATCTACGGATAAGGAAGAGGCGAAAAATGAACGAGGTTAAGCAAAATCCCCAAGATATGAATTGGCTGAATCAACAATGGTTTCCATGGATAAGCCTTGCTGAAGCTCTATGCCGAGGTTTCGGCCCACCCCATCAACCTGGCATATATCGCTTACGTGATACTTGGTCTCGTGACTCTCTATTATACATTGGACAAGGTAAAGATATAAGACGAAGATTATTTCAACTCCGCAATGCCATGATAAAGGTATCGCGTGGTGGTAAGCAAGGACCGCCACATTGGGCAGGCGCATGCATACTGCATAAGCAAAATCAAGGTGCTAAGATTGAAGTCAGCTGGCTTGAGAGGGCTGTTCCAGATGAGGCTGACCGAAAAGGACTTGAAAACGATTATATTGCAGATCACCGGCGGGCTACAAGTCAGAATCCAGAGTGTCAGTTTGTTAGTATGGATAGAAGAGCAAATACTTAGAACTATACTCTAACTCTAAGACATACGTTTGACCTATCTCATTCCCTACCCCCTCTCCATTTTTAAACGACATCACGTCTCAAGGGATATATTTAGCGTTTAAACGCGGATGGCGGAATGGTTAGTTTAGCTTTAATTATCCAGATCCGCGTATTGACATCCCACCAAATAGGACTATAATATGCTTGCTCGATGTAAACGAGCACTAAAAACTGAATAGAGTATTATTGGAGTGGCAATGATGAGGGGTGCTGGTAACTGCGAATAATGCGCAATTGCTGGCGCCCTTTTTATTACCGATATAGGCTGTTATTTTAAAGACTGCAAAAAACTAATTATGGAATCAACATGGAACTTGTTAAATGCGACGCATGCGGACATAAACAAGAAATTGAGCTAACTGTCATACATAGAATTATACCTGAAGATGTTGCGATCAACTTTGGTCTTTCTGATTCACCTACCGTGACGTTGTGTATATACTGTTCTAATGAAATCAGGGATTGGTATCGAGGACGAGTTTCCACTTTGACTTACGATAGTGGGCTACAACGCTTCAGACCGAAAGTACCAAATGAGATAAGGAAAGAATATCAAACAGCCTATCAAAATTTTTTAGACTACAAAGGCTTACGGAGAAAACGTTTCAGATGAGTAAGAGTTGCAGTTTCGAGAATCACTTTTAATTCGGAAATTATAGACTATTGATTCAGGATGTGGACTTAATGGCGGCTAAAACTTTTGTCCTCATTACAACAGCAACAGGTAAAACTAGCGAAGTCATATTGGCCCTTCGTCAATTGGACGGAGTTAAGTCAGCTGACTGTGTTACAGGACCCTACGACATTATCGCCGTAGTAGAGGGGAAAGACATCAACGAGATTGGGTTGATCATAACTAATAAGATCCATCCCGTTGCTGGCATTTCGAGAACAGTAACCTGTCTCGCGATATAGACTCAAATAACCCCCTACACACTCCCCATTTTTAAACGACATCACGTCTAGCGGCATATATGCATCATTAAGACGTGGATAACGAATGGTTGGCTTTGAGATTGTTGCCTTCTTGCTGATCTTACGTCTATTTCAGTCTTTACATAGATTACTGTTTTGAGACCCAAGTCACATACATCAGGTTAACATCATTGTAAAATCTTATCGATAGAGTAGAAAAAGGAGTGTTGGTTAGCACTATACCGACAAAATTGATCATGATATTACAAAGTGAAATGGATATTTTGTTAGCTATTGCACTAAATAAAGGTACAAGTAATCAGCTTTTAAACGGCTCGATTGATGTTGTTAGTGAATATTTTGTTAACTTGTTCAACTCACTAGAGAGACGTGGCTATATAAAAGGGAATAGATTAAGAGGATATAAATTGACACCAATGGGCAAAACAACTCTTATCAAGTTACTGCAGGAAAAAGAATCTAGAGCTAAAGCAGCGATAAAACAGCTAAAGCAACTAGGCATCGATTTTACTAATAAGATGGATGAACGCCAAAAGGAGCGGTTGGCGGTAAACTAAAGAGGCGCGCTGATGCTTAAGGGTAAATGTTCAAGCTGTGGAAAGATCTACTTTGGTTGGGCATTACGCAATAGGAAACACCGAATGTGCAACCTGTGTAACGTTGAACTCGAAATTACGCAAGATGACCAAAGCAGAACTAAACTGACGTCTTTACTCAACGATTTTAGTGGTAAGACTAAGGCCTAAGCCGAGTTGACAGAACGTCTTTTGTGTTCTTTAAAAAAGTGCAACAAAGCATAAGACAAACTTTGAAACCTGCCAACTTCACATTTCTTTTCATTCCCCTATATACCCTCCCCATTTTTAAACGACATCACTTCAATAGGGATATATTTGGCGTTTAAACGCGGATAGCGGAATGGTTAGTTTTAAGCTAGTTATCGAGATTCACGTATTGACATCCCAACGGTGATGCGCTATATTCAAATTCAATTCTTCCAAGGAGGTGCATACATGCCTAACACATTCAAAGCTTTGGCCACTATTGCCGTATGGACACTGTGGATCTGCGCTTGGATTGCATTCCTGTTCCCGTTCATTCTCGGTGGTATTGCTAAGGGGTACCTATGGGATCTTGGCGCTACACCACCAGATGGGTATTGGATCAGTTACGCCATCGCTATAGGTTCCTCAGTTAGTGCTGGGTTCTGGATGTTGGTGCGGCACAAAATCGAGGGATAAAACTCAAGACTCGTCGTAGGTTAACTCTGGGCTGGCAAACCAAAGACCACGCCATGTCGTGGTAGGTGTTTTGTTGTCTATCCAGCTGGCATTGTGATGCCCAGTGACAGGTAACTCACTTTTTTACTTGTCCTTGAGTGGGCCAGTATAGTTCCTTTGTTAACCCAGAGTTCCATTGCACCAAAAATAATAACTGGCAGCGGGTGGATTCGAAACGCCGACCAAGTATCGATAGCTTTGTGATATATGTTCAGTTCAAATACTCAATACATAGAAGATAAACTCTGTGCTATAATAGGTCATCATAAAACGGATGGAAAATAATTAGTCTGAATTGGAGTATAAGGAGGTATTTTATGAAACTCAAATTATTCACTCTAATAATACTAGCAATTACAGTATTTTTAGTTGGTTGTGGTAAGAGTGTAAGTCTGGAAGACACTGAGTGGGTTCTAGAATCATATGGTTCACAAGGAAGCCTGAAAGCTGTATTAGCAGATACCGAAGTAACGGCTATATTTAAAAGTGCCGATGGGCAGGTTACTGGTTCTGGTGGATGCAATGGTTATGGTGGGAGTTATGAACTAGATGGGAGTAAACTCTCCATTCCTGGGCCTTTAATGTCTACAATGATGTCTTGTGGAGAAGAAAAAGACCAGCAGGAACAACAGTTCTTTATGGCTTTGCAATCGGCTGAAAGTTATAAGATAGATGATGGAAAACTAACCATTAACTGCGGCGATACTGTCTTGGTTTTCAAACAGAAGTAAAAGGAAAACTACTGATTTTAGATATAAACTGAGTGGCGGCGACTGGATTTGAACCAGCGACTAGAGGCTTCTGTTTTATGCCAGTAATGCGGACATCACTGCGCCAACGATATATGCAATTACCCACCAACCGTAGGCAATTCTTGTGTAAAGGTGAATCTTCTCGGCATAGTACTACTGCCATTTTTAATCCAGTGTCTCCAGACAAGGATTGCGTCAATCAGCATGACCGTGAGTGCGGAATAACCAATGCAGCCATGTATGGTAAGCGGGATATTGGTTGAGCCTATTATCATTAGTAGAGTGGATGAGATATCGAGCAATACTCCGCCGGTCAGGAAGAACAGAATTCGTCTGGTTACTGCTGATTTCTTCTGCTCAGTAATAACCGCGACTGAATAGAATATCAGGGCGAAGGTAACAACTATAACGGCTCTGATGATTACGGAATTCAAGGCTTATCTCCTAGAATGAAAGTGATTAGACATAAAAGCCAAAGTGGCAGCGGGTGGATTCGAACCGCCGACCAAGGGCTTATGAGTCCTTAACTTACTCATCGTTTTTATGTCAACCCCCTAACCCTCCCCATTTTTAAACGACATCACGTCTATCAGAATATATTTATCTCTTAAACGCGGATAGCGGGATGGATGGTTTCGAATTGATATTATGAAATATTTTCCAGTAAAAATATTTATCCTAACAACGCTTACACCGGTATTTCTCGCAGTAATTATTCGTATTGTTGAAGCGGTCATAGCAAAGCCGTCTGCTGATAGTCTAGTAATGTTAATACTAGTTATACTCGGACTTATTGGCTTTTATGCTATCATTATCTACTTCATTTATAGACCACATTGGAGCAGGCTGACAAGATTTTCTGTTGGGATCGTTGTCATTATACTAGCTACCAGCATTCTTATTGGGGGCATTATACATGTTTTTCGCTTTGTCTCTTCGCCCGAAGCTGAAGCTAGGTTTCCTTGGAGTCTAGTGAATGCTGGTCTTTATCTTCTCGCTGGTACGAGTGCATATTCTTTGCTCCTTTGGGTTATCTGGTCAATTAGAAGAAGTAAGAAATAATCAAAGCTGGCTGATCTTATACCCAAATCCTAAACATATTCCGCACTACCCCATTTTTAAACGACATCACGTCTATCAGAATATATTTATCTCTTAAACGCGGATAGCGGGATGGATGGTTTCGAATTCCCAGCGTATTGACATAGTGTATCGACCGATATAATCTGTTCAAACGGAGTTATATATAAAATGGGAAGACCTTGGTGGCACGATAGCTATTGGCAAAAAGAACCGAAGCCACAAAGACGGATCCAATTGCCCGGTAGAAGAATATGGATCTGGGTTGGTTTAGCGGTCATATCATTACTCTTAGCTGCCAGCAGCACAGGGTTTCGCCCGGTCGCCATTGCTTGGTCTGTTGGTTTCGTTTACTATCTCTGTCGAATACTTACGTTCGTAATTTTTGCAAGAGTTATACTTTCGTGGTTCATGATTAGTAGATACAATAGGCTAATGGTCTTGCTTGATGATGTCGCTGAGCCGATTTTATCGCCTTTAAGGAGAGTAATTCCTAGAATTGGTGTCTTTGATATTACGCCAATAATCGCCATTGGTATTCTATACCTCATTCCTTTCATAATCAGAAGTCTTGTCAGCTAACACACGAAGAATTCACCCCTACCCCCTCCCCATTTTTAAACGACATCACGTCTTCCGGGATATATCTAGCGTTTAAACGCGGATAGCGGGATGGTTGGTTTGGTAACCGATGCCCATGTATCGATATCCTGCCAGACAGTACCGTTTCCTTCTCATTTATAACTAGCAAATCTATTAACTATTCATTATTATTTAGCGTTATAATTAATTAGAGGAAGCCGAAAAACGGGAGTATCAAATGAAAAGAAAATTACTTTTCGGGTTTATGTTGCTCATTATGGCAGCTGTGCTTAGCGTATCATGTGCAACACCAGCATCACCGGAACCAACTGGACTCGTCGTGAAAGATGCAGCAGAAGCAAGACAGGTTGCCATTACATACCTTCAAGGAAAAGATATAGCAGAAGCACCAAACCTGGATACTAAATGGCAGGAATCAGACGAAACACCGCCGGGATTAGTAGGCGCTGCTAGTAAATACTTTACTTCTGGTGAATGGGCTGTTTCTATCTCGTATCCGGTAGTACGCCCTGATTTAACTGTTTATAGAGTGGTCATAATTAGCACAAAGCTTGGCTGGCACTGGAAAGGTGAAGTGAAAGCCGACGGCACACTAACGGAAATCAGCTCTTTTCAAAGGATGACCGAGGAAACAAGTAAAGTAGTCGCCGAAGAGTTCGTGATAAATAGCCCCACCTTTGTTTTCGATGGTATTGAAGACTCCTTTCAATTAACGGAAAGCTTAACGCTACAATGTCCCTACTGCTGGCAATATATCTTTGAATTTGACAGTGCTCAAGCCGGTTACGGGGATAGAACCGGACAGATGTTGGCCGAGGTAATAACACATCATGTCGCCGTAATCACCATCGACCATCTGGAGGTAACCAGAGCGGTTATGGACGAGCAATGGGACATGCTGCAGCAAAAGATGATTGAAGAGGAACTGCCACCTCGGCCACCAATGGGCGTCCCGGCAGCCCCTAATGACAGCATCGTCACGGCCAAGGTCCTCGACGTGATAAACGTTGGCGGCGATATCCCTTGGGAGATTGTCGTAGAAATTCAGACCTCTGAGGATGTGCCGGGGCTTAATAACGCCACGAGAAGCAGGATTGGCGAGACAATCGCGGTAAGGACCAGCGAGGATGTTTCTGGGGTAGAAAAAGGTCAGATAATCACCGCCCATGTCCGGCTAAGGGGTGACGAACGTACCAGATTTTTCGAGGCCAGCGAAATTAAATAGAAAATTAAGTAGAGATATATAGGGGTAGGACAGCGATGAACACACTAAAAGCCGGGAAACTCTGGATATTAGCATTGATACCGGTATCAGGTAAGCATCCTGTTGTCTCTTGAGTATTTCCAAGGAGAAGCTTCCGTAATGAAGAAATACAAGCTGGGTATCATAGCTCTTGCCGGTCTTATACTCATATCGACAGGGTGCTCAACTGGCAAGGATGTGAAGGCCAGCCTAGGCGAAGAGTTTTCCGTGAATATCGGACAGACAGCCCGCATCGACAGTGAGGATTTAGAGATTGAGTTTATCGATATTGTAGGAGATAGCCGCTGTCCGAAGGGAGTTACCTGTATATGGGCTGGTGAAGTGACAGCTAAAGTAGCCATCAACACGGGAAATTCGCTGGATGAACTACTGCTGACCGAGCATGGCCTCTCTAACGGCAAAGCAACAGCAGTCTATCAGAAATACCGGCTGGTCTACCATGTGGAACCGTATCCCGAACAGGGCACAACTATAGCTAAAGACCAGTATCAGTTACTTATTATGGTTAGCAGGTGACCAGAATTTAAATCCCCTTCCACTAATAGCTTGTGTATGAACAAAATGTAATCTTTCTTTCTGTCGGGTTATTCTCTTGACCCGTCCCCATAAAGGATAC
>JGI2171J19970_10001280_pt1 | contig 14048 bp, 19 predicted proteins | sample DeeMarSWOR324_28_FD_19970 | JGI IMG/M metagenome (IMG submission 19970) | reverse complement strand
GATCTCATCTTGGATGATTTGAATTTTCCTCATAAGTAGTATATACTAGTAAATACTTATAAAGGTTACTATCTCTGTATGTGCATGAGAATCACAAAGAAAGTGGCACGAGAACTTGTTGATGTCCTGGACAAATCTCGAGAGAAAATCTCCAAAGAAACAAAGGAAATTCTAGAAAGAATAGGACAGGTGTACGATTTTGCTGAGTACGAAAGACGGAGAAAAAGGGTAGAAGAGCGGATTAATGACTTTCCTTCACTCGTTAAACAGGCAGTATCAATGATTACCATTGCACAATCTGCTGGCAGACCAAAAAAGCTTAATCTGGTACAGAGGACCCATCTTTTCTTTCTCACAGGAGTGTTAAACAAGAGCAACAGGGACACGATTGCATTACTNGGATCANTGCTGCAGGCATTCATCGACGTTGAAATCAGTTACAAATACATAGAGAGACTGTACTCAGATGAACAGGTCGAAATGGTCTTGCACAATGTGTTCGTGCTGATGCTCAAAAAAGGAGGAGTCTCAGGTAAGTTCGCAGGGGATGGTACAGGGTACTCACTACTGATTACCAAGCACTACAGGACCAATCCAAAGAAAAAGGCAAAAGACTACCGGTATGTATTCAGGTTAATCGATTTAGAGACTGGCATGTACGTAGGGATTGGATATTCCACCAAATCAGAAATGGATGCCTTCCACAAAGCCATGAAAATGGTAAAGGAATTTGGCATTTCCATTGATTCAATTGCTCTAGACAAATACTACAGCTCACGAAAAGTTTTGAAGCTTTTCGGGAAGGATACATCACTTTACCTCCTCCCCAAAAAGAACATTGCAAAGATAGGGTTAGATTGGGCCAAAATCTTCAACAAAATTCTTGAAGATCCTGTCAAATACTTAAAGAACTACTTCCAGAGAAACCTTAGCGAAGCAGCTTTCTCAGCAGATAAGAGACTGCCTTAATCTCGAAATAACTGATTTGAAATGCAGTTTTGGAAAATCAGCAATAAAAACTGGATGAAGAGACAATAACACTATATATGGTTATACAAGGCATGGAAAGGCTTTTATAGTATGAAAGATAGTAAATTATGTGGTGTTTCACAAAAATGAATCAAGATGAAATAAACAAAGCAGAATGGGAAAATCCAAATAATTGGACACTAGGGTCGAAATGGCTTCGCGTCTATTTTAGCCGTAAAGATTCAAGAACATTTGTGCCTAAACAAACTCCATGGATGGGTTGTACTCTCAATTTAGGAAAATCGGCTGGCGTCGCATGGCTGATAGGTTTCCTTCTCGGAATTCCTGCGCTTATCCTACTTATTGCAATCACAATTTTCATACTTTTATGTGGGTGAGATCTACGAGGTTGCTTCCATATAACCTGCAGGTAGAAATCGGCAAATTCTACAAATGGTATAGCTGCCTTTTCTTCTTTCATAATGAAGGCGCTAACTTTTTTTTCTTTAAAAGAGATGCATAAAGGGGTTATTGAACTTTCAGTCTGCTTGAATAAGGAGAAAGAAAAAAAGTTTTCTTTGAAACCCCGCAAATTACAGCAATTATGATAGATAACTTTTTCTCGATCTGGAATGATGTTACACGTGTAACAAATTCTCGTTCAACAGATTCATGTATGAATACTGGGTTCTGTTTTAGCAAGTACAACCATTGGTCAATCCCAGTTTGAACCAGTTTCGAAAGGAGAACTTGTGTGCATTCTTTACGAGATTTTTTAAGGCTCTAAATCATCATTGGCAATTATGAAGATTCTAATCGCGTACTATAGTGAAACGGGGAATACCAAGCAAGTTGCTGAAGCAATCTATGAAGAGGCTTCAAGAGACCATGACGTGGAGTTAGTTGAACTCCAGGATGTTTCAATTGATGCTCTAAGTAATTCTCAGTTGGTGTTTCTGGGTACTCCATGCCATGATGCAGATCTTGCTAAATCACTAAAACGATTCTTGGCTATTCTTCCTGAGAATCCCGATTTCATACTTGCAGGGTTCTTTACTCATGCAGTCTATATGCCCGAAGGAACTACGCGAAAAAAGGAATTGTATGAGGAATGGGCTGGAAAATGTGTTTCTTCCTTTGAACGCGTATGCCAGGAGAAAAGTATTAAGCTTCTTGGATATTTTCATTGCTGTGGTTCTCCTTCGCCTCCTATTGAAACCTTTATTCACCAAGTAATCATCACCTCTGCTGAGGAATGGAAGGAATACCTTTCGGAAATTCGGAAACACCCAAACTTTGAAGATTTACAGAACGCTAAAGATTTTGCACGGACAATCATCCGAAGATCAGATCATCATAGAAAGCAAATAAATCCTTTCCCGCCCAGATCCCTGAACCTTTGAAAAGTGATAAGGTTGAAATGTAATAATGTTCTAACTTCAAAATTTACTATAAAAAAAGGAAAAAAGTATTCTTTGAGGAAAATTGAGTTGTGAGATAACCTCTGTACTTACAATTTCTTTTCCCATGGCTCGGACAGGGCATACTGTGTGAATCCAGCCGAGGAGTACAAAGCGTTGGCCGCTGGAGTATATCCACCCACAAATGCCATGATGGCACCCATTCGTTTGAGTCGACGCAATCCTTCACACATCACTGCCTTGCCCAGGCCACGCCGCTGGTGTATGGGTGCTGTGCCCACAGGCTCAAAATATGCGGTGCGGGTTACATCGTCAAACCAGATAGTGCAAAAGGACCTTTCTTGGAATTGTAGCACAATTTGCACTCTTTTTGGTCAGACAGAAAGCAGAAGGAGAAATCTGGCATGATCAACTTAGTAGCCGAAAACAAGAATCGAGAATACAAAAAGCTTGGGAAAATGTGCGGAATGAACCATGGCCTACGAATCGTAAAAGACAAGCCATGCTATATCGAGTAGCTCCAACCATAAAATTCCTTGATTCAAAGAAAGAACCTCTTGTCCAGATTGCTGATTTCATATCTGATGTAATATATGGTGCTTCAAGAGGTGGTGAAGGATTTCTTATAGAATCATGGGACAATTTTTTTCCAGAAGGACTACGCACAACTAATCTCTTGCACGTTCAATGATTCAGACTTCTGTGATCTTTTTTATTCGATAAGTGATCTGAAACTTATAGTTCAAAGATGATTGGAGTTTTTGGCTTGAAAATCAAGTCTGCTCAGGATATTTATCTTTTTTTTGTATTTTCTTAGTTTGCACTCCTTTTGTTATACGTGTAACATCATTCTGGGTCGAATAACTATCTAGGCTCCAGATGAGAATTCAGCCGAAGGGAAATGAGTGTTGAGTCCTACAAAGGAAATACTGGGAAAAAATTCATTCTAACAAAACTTTTCACTCTTAAAACGTATCCAATTGCAATAGATGCTATCTATATCCCGTTTCAAGAGGGAGAGTACAGTATGAGTAAATATATGAATAGAGTTCTCGGGACAGTTCCTCGTGTATTCTCTTCTGTTGAAGTTATATAATTATTTGCTGGGACATTTCTACTAAAGTTAGAGACATTTCCAGACCAGCGGAATCCCAACGCTACCATCTGTAATACTGCAAGATTAGTGATTGTGGGAAACATTCTTATAAAAGATCTCAATAGTAAAACAAGTGAGTCCATGAACACAAAGGTGATTGTAAATATCCGTTCAATGAACGTTCTAAAACAGCACGCATACTACCCACCAGTATTGAAAATCGAAACAGAGTTAGAGAACTTGGGAGATGACCTCATATCTATAGACCGGATTCTCTTCAAGATTGATGTTCGCATTGGTGATTCAAGGTGGACAATAGGCAACTTCTGGCAATTAGAGAGAAAGAAAGTTGAAGAGAAGGTATTCACACGGTTGACAACTGAGTGTCCTGTCGATTTCGAGATGTTGAAAAGAATCAATGATAAGGTGCAAAGCCAAAACAAGGACATTGAATGGGAAGTGAGGACAACATTCTATTTTGATGATCAAACTTCACAGGAAATAACAGTCCAAGGGGATTCTTCAAACCAAAAACCGCCATGGACGCCGAAAAGTACTTGGGAAAAGTGGTACAGTGGGTGGGAGAATTTGTCAATGCCTGCACCTTATAGTCTCATAGAGAATCTTCAGAGCATTCTGCATAAGGCAGAATCCGGCTTGCAGGATTTGGGAAAAGAAAGAAGTAGAGTCGAGAAAATATCAGAAACGCTTTCAGTTTTACAGAGAATGGCTGGTGAAAGGGATCGGCTGGAAACAGAGAAAGAAAAACTCACTCTGAGAATTGCCAGACTTGAGGAGGTTTCCCGAGATTTTTCTCATTTAATCAACATTGGAAATACTATTGGTGTTGATGAAAACTGGATAATTTCAGCATGTGCTTTAAGTCTAATTGAAGTCATGGTTAACAAGAAACTTGATGAACTTGGCGAAAAGAAGGAGGGAGATTTCAGAAAACGTTTGAACCGCTTAGTTGAACAAGTAAAGAAAAAAGAAGGAAGAGAAGTGGGTAAAATCATGCTAGACATTTTTTATAGTGCCAGGAATAAAGTCCTGCACGGAGGCGGAGTACCAACAGAGGATGAAAAGAGGAAAATTGTAGACTTTGTGGGAGAACTGGCTGATAAACTCTGGGGAGAATGATTGACACGGTAGAGTAGAGAATAGGGAAAGCAAAGAATTTGTTACACGTGTAACAGAAATATGGTCAACACAACTGAATAAGGTTAGTATCTCGTTATTTCAACGGTGACAGAAGATGGCAAAATAATGTTGCTTCAGATAGCGATCCCTATCAGAACTAATAGAGCAATATAGAGTTTGTTACAGAATAATGCAAATATTGTGGTTATTTAGAAGTTGCTGGGACATGCTAGTTCGTCTATTACTCAGATTTATACTCATATGACTGACGAGTGTAAAAGGAAAACTTGCTTGGATTCACATCCCCTTTCAAATGGGGTTTAGTCCTCAGATTACTCCCTTGAAAGGGAAAGAGTTAAATCTGAGTATTGGAAAACACCAACATGAAGAAGTGTTCCTATACTTGGAAAGAATGGGATAAGGGGGAAGAGCAGTGCCCAGAAGAACCTTGGGAAGGCTCAGAAGAGTATTGTATATTTCATGATCCATCTCAGGAGAAGGACACAAGACTTTTTGAACAAAAACTAAAAGAGAAACTTGAGAAGGAAGATTACAACTTTACAGGGTATTGCTTTCCAGAAAAGGTGAGTTTCAAAAATATAGAATTCGGGGAATATGCATACTTCAGTAAAGCTACTTTTCAAAAAGCTGCATCCTTCAGGGGAGCTATCTTCCAAAAAGATGCATACTTTGTTAAAGCTACTTTCCAAGGAGAAGCATACTTTATTAAAGCTACCTTCGAAGATGTAAACTTCAGGGGAGCTATCTTCCAAAAAAATACAGACTTCAGGGGAGCTATCTTCCAGAATGCATACTTTGTTGAAACTAATTTCCTGAATGTTCACTTCAATGAAACTAATTTCCTGAATGTTCACTTCAGGAAAGCTACCTTCCAGAATGCATACTTCAGTGAAGCTATTATTGAAAGAAATCTAGAATTTATTCCTATTTAAATCAATAAACTGGATCTCCGATACGCTCAATTTCTCTTCAAAGGGCACATTACTGCTGATCTAACTGAAACTAGATTTTATCGAGCTGATCTGGAAAATGTGGCCTTTATTGACTGCACATGACCTAAAAAAATCTATGAAGAAGAACACATGAATGATAAAGAAATCAACCTTACCTTTAAAGAATTAGAAACCATTTACAGGAATTTGAAACAGAGTATGCAGCGTCACGGAGACTATTCAAAAGCAGGTGATTTCTACTACAGAGAAATTGAGTGCAGAAAAAAGGCTATGAGAGAGAAAAGATTTTCTTTGAATTGGTTCAAATCATTTGGGCACTCTCTCTTGAAGTACACTTGTGGATATGGTGAACATCCTGTAAGAACAGCCCTTTCATCTCTTTTCACTATCTTGGCATTTGCACTCCTCTACGGGACTTTTGAGTGTCTACAATACCCTATGGAAAATCCTACAATTTTTCAAAAAATTGAAAGTACCATATATTTTAGCTTTGTTACCTTTACAACATTGGGGCTAGGAGACATCCGTCCATTAACAAGGTTGGGAAGAGCCTTGATCTGCTGTGAAGCAGTCATTGGAGCTTTCTTGATTGCCTTATTTGTGGTGGTGTTTGCCAGAAAAATGATGCGGTAACGTAATCATCTTTTCTCTACTTTGTCTTCAATCTGTCTACACCTTGATCTTTCTTAGTTAGCTACTGTTATTTATCTCATATTTGTTACACGTGTGACAACTGTGGGCTTTATTCAATGTGAAATGAAATTTGTAAATTTGTGATCTTAACTGAGAAGTTTGCTTAACCGAAGAAGATACAAGAGGATGTGGGCATTTTTGTCACCATAGAAGATGGTTGAATCGCCCTAGTATGGATATTCAATATAGTCTTTCAAAATACGTGCTGCGCTTTCGCATTTCTGAGCATGTTTAAGTGCAAGTTCTGCTTCCTCCTTTTCAAACAACTTATCAGCACCAATTCCAAGTATTTCCAAGCCATATTTTGCTGTTGTATAAAAACTTAGCCAGAATTTTGAATAGAAATAGAGCTGTGGAAAATTTAAATATTCGAAGTTATCTGGAATCTTCTTCAGGATATTTTCAAATTCTTCTTCCTTGAATTCATGTCTTTTTGGGTATTCTTCTTGAAGAACCAAAAAAACTGACTTTATCGATAGTTCAATACATTCTTGGGATGCAGATATACTCTCTGAATAATTGAAATGCTTCAAATGTTCTCTTGCTTCGCTAATTTTGTTATATGCTCTTTTCAAATAGCTTTTTGCCATTTCCATTGATCTTTCATTCTTGAATTCCCCTTTTCCAGTCATTTTTTTCTCCACAGATTTTGGTCTCAGTTCTAATTATGATAAACTCTGCTACTTTTTTAAAGGTTTTTCTTCGATAAGAAAGATATTGGCCAAATCCTATGACAATAGTGCGACTTCTGAATTTATTGCTACTGACTTTCTTGTGATTCCGAGACCATTTGCTGGTTCTTTTTTGGTCAGTTTTGTGATTTCATACCACCCTTTTCTTATGCTTTCTTCATCCAAGCGGTGACAGATGGGGTCGGAACCCAAAAGTTGTTTCACCCTTTTGCTGAAAGTGCAAGTAGATAAAATGTGAAAATGTCATGTCAAGGAGGCCCCATCCTCCCATAGTCATTCTTCCTTAAACCTATCCAGATGAGATATTTCCCAAGATTTTTACCATAAGCAGAACATGTAATTATATGCTCTGGAGCGATTTGCAGGGGGCAAACTTTGATCCAAGCGTAGGGTGGAATTTCTGTATTTGGATGTGCAGCTCATATCAGGTTCTGTAGTGTTTCTTCTGGTATTTCTTTGGTATGTTCGTTTCTTCCACCTCTTCTTCTCAAGAGAGGTCCACCATAACTCAGACTTTCATGTCTCTCTCACTAGGCTAAATATCCTTTGATTTTCCTTGGAACGAGAAGTTGATTCACGCTTTCTTATTTGAAAAGTAGATATTAATAATCTTTCTACCTTGGTCAGTTATTTGAGTGTATTTCTCTCCAGACTTCGTATAGCTTCTAACAAGATTTAACTCCTCAAGGGAATTGATAACACGAGTCAGACGCGTCCGTTTCGCCCTTGAACTTTTGCCACGAATTTCTATTAGACTTTTCACATTAGTATAGAGATCTAACTGAGAAATCCAATTGTTCACTCTGTTCAACTCTAGAAGTACTGTTTTCATCTCTTCTTCAAAGTTTTCCTTACCACTTGTTTCAAAAAGCGCTTTCCTTATCCCAGCCCTATATCCTTCTATTTCCACTAAATCTAGACCTGGTTCTTCGGCTATCTTCCAAAGTTTTTCTTCTCCTCCAAATTTCTCTATTTTTGACTCCGCAGGTGTCATTACAATATGAGTGTTTGGATATTGTGTAACAATGAAACTGGCAAATTCAATTGCTATATGTCGAGGAAGCGCTGTAACATCAAAATAGAACTCGCTTTCTCCCAGCAAGCCGTATTCATCAATGAACTCAACAGCTTTTTTTAGTAAATCTAACGTATCAGTCTGATCTACCGGTTCAGATTCAAGAAAATGAATATTCGTAGGCTCAGTATCCTCTCTTATCTTATCAATTGATTTCTGTGTGAAATTTTTCCATTCTTCTCTTGAAGAATATAGAAGTTTAGCATATTGTGATCCACATTCCACCAATGACTTCTCTACTCTCTTATACGAGCGGCCAACGTATGCCATGAAATACTTCTCTTTCTCTGGAAAACTTTCTTTCATAGGCACCTCCATTGCTTTTTTAACTGTAGATTATAAAGTAGAAAACATTTATAAACTTTTCGGTTGTTCGTAACAAAGTATTGAACACAATGTTTTCGACACAAGATGCTAAGAGCAATTTATTTTGATATACGGGGATTGGATACCATGTCTTACCTAGTTGATAAGAACCTCTGTTAAAGTTGACACTTTTTAACCACCAGTTATTGTGGACAGCGTTGTCAATTCTACTATCCTATCAAGTAGATTTTAGCAACAAAGGTACACTACTTAATTAATTTATTTCATATAATCTATAAGAAATATTACAACTAGATACCAACCGAAAGCTTTTTAAAGACACACTTCCAAGAAAGAATTATGGAAAACATGAAAAAAGATATCGAAAAGCAAAAGGCAAAATCAGTGAATGAAATTCTCAGACATATTGATGAAATCTGTGAAAAGCTCTTTCAGCTCGACCTAGTACAGAAAGACATCGTAAGCTGGGTGAAAGAACAAAAAAAGCATCTTGAGGTTGAATTAAGAAAATACGAACTAGCACTTGATGAAATCCGTCTTGAAGTCGATTTTTCCATGGCACAGTCTCTCCCTGAAAAGAGAAGGGAGGCATCGAGATGAGAAGAATACAGGAAGAAAACTTATTGTGGAGTGAATTTGCGTTTTTGCTTGGAACTGTAATATTAAAGTTCGTTGGATTTTCGGAAAAATGGGCAATCCTAGGTGGTCTGATCTTTTCAGCAATATATTTCAGTGGCGGGCATGTGCTCAATAAGCTTCCGAAAAAAATCGAAGTGATAACATCGTAAAGCTCAAGTAGAATTGACCTCAAGGCTTTGACACATACAAAGAGAAACTTGTAATATAAACCGAAGGACGACGAATAACATGAATCATGGAAATTTCAAGACTACTACTGATACCTGCAGTGATCACTCGATTTCCAAGAGTGTCAGAAACTTACAGGGCACTGTACAATTCAAGAGGCATTCCTCTGGCTGCATCTGTTGGGTGAAAATCTCCATATCCTAGCGTAGTGAAAGCGACAATATTGAAATATAAACAAGTAGAATATTCTGTCGCAACAGTTCCTGAATTATCAACGATTCCTCCTGTTTCATGATCTACCCAAGCAAAAGATAGTATAATTGCGAAAAAGTAAATTGACACAGAAAAAAGAAAGAAATATCTGGCACCTACAGAAAAGTTTTTAAAGCTTGGAAGGGACATACAATGGGGATAATTATGAAAGAAGATTTTATCTCTAAGTTGGCGCTGAAATTCGCACCAACTTATAGGGCAAGTCAAGGGGAAGAATGTTATCTCGTTGAACTTGAAGAAGAGATGGAACCGCGCATCAAAAGGGCATACCCTCCATGGAATCCCATCGTTTACTTCTCTGCGATACAACTAGATCCTAAAGAGGATCACGTAGCCTACGAAATCAACTATTTCACCATCTGGGATCGGGATACAGGTGGTATACTGCATGGAGTGTCTGGCCATAGGTGGGATACAGAGAGAACTGCCATCCTGGTGGTAGGACCAAAAGATGAAAATGATCCAGATGCTTTTTCTGCAAGAGAGGCATATTATGCGGCCCACGAGGGGATACCCCTCTTAGGTGATGAATCCGACTTCTACCCCTGTGAAACTGGAGATCATGGAGTTATTGTCTACTTGTCTGAGGGAAAGCATGCAAGTTATCCTAAAAATCCATGTGAGTGTGCCCCATATGAAGTATTCATACCACCCGGATATGAAGCGAAACCTGGGGAATATACCATTGTTGACATGGGGACGCTTGATATACCCAAAGTTCCATGGATTCTCCATACAGGATCTTGGGAAGAGGGAGTTGATTCAATCCACAAAAAACTGAAAACTCGTCTGTGGAACAGAAGAACATGGCAAAAGGTCAAAAAACCTCATGAAATTGGAGGACTACTTCGGAAATATCAGAAAAGCGAAGGTCTCCCTACGACTGGGACATGGGACATGGAGACTTTAAGGAGAATCTATATTGGACGTCCAGATCCTCACTTAATTCAGAACATTGATAAGCTCCCACCAGGAAGTTTTCACAGTATTCTCTCCTCCAGCCTCAAAGGAAGTGACATAGTGTTCCTCGTTAAGGCTGGCTTGTCCAGCAGTGAAATTGAAGGGATCATCCAAAAAGGTTTGCATGGAAAAGCCATGAGAGCATACATAAGGGAGGAGATTTGGTGAAATCAATTTAATGTAAATTACAGGGCAGAGATTTTTAGTTACTGACCTACACGATCGATTTCAGGTCTCATCTCAAGAGAAGACTTTAAGCTTAATATATCCCTGGTGCACAATTATCTGTCAGGAGATTCCACTCCTTCTGACCAAGATGTCCAGTTAACTCAGCAGCTTTACACGTGTGGTGAAGTACTTGAAATCAAGGTCTTAGATCACGTTATCATTGGGTTTTCAGGTCATGTCAGTCTGAGAGATCTAGATAAAGATAATGTAGAAAAACAAAGTTGCCTAAACCTTGGCAATTTAGAAAGAATAAATCTAAAATGTGAAGTATTTATATGAACTAAAAGGCCATAAGAAACCGCTCTGCATAACTCTCATAAGAACCTCACCGAATTCAAATCTTTCTGATCAGCCAGGATCCTGGATCTGGTGAGGTCTTAAAAGGGATTCTCAAATTTTGGTACTTATATCAATTTTGTTACACATGTAACACTATCAAAGCCAAACATAACCAAAAAGCTTATATACTCCTTTATGCTCAACTATAGTATGACAGCAAAGAAGAAAAGAGAACCCAAAATTGTGGAAGGCCCTTTCAGCTTTAAACTTGGTGGAGATACTCACAAAGTAAAAATAGGTGTAACAGTTCCTCCCTTGGCTGTACTGTACATGGATAAAGCTATTGAGACTGGATTCTTTGCCAATAGATCCGATTTCATCACCCAGGCTATGCTGTTCTTCATTGAACGGAAGAAAGAAGAAATCAATTTTGATCAGATGCTCTCCATGGAAGTCACCGAGTTCTACAAGTTCATGTTCAGAGAAAAGGAGTAACCCTCAGTTACAATCTTTATCAAAGAGGTGAGCTTACCAATTGAAAATCAAAAGAGATTGTTACAACTGTGGTTTGTTACACGTGTAACATCAGTTGATCTATCTTTACTGTTTGTGTATTGACAGAAAGATAATTTGTGAGCTCAGAAGTTCCATCTACCGAACATTGACAACTCCCTGAAAGTCCTAGTAGACCTCTGTAATATCTCCGGGTTACTCCCTGGTACACTGTTAAATCCTTTGATGTGTGGACCTTTGAATTCCACCGTTCCAACAATCCCAGGTGATTAGCACGGTAACTTGTACATCTATGATCAATGATAACATATTCTCCTCCAACCTCTTGCGATAAATGCATCCATAACGTTAAATCCACTTCCAGCCCTTGTTCTTTTCAATCAGTTTGTCACGCAGAAATGGCAAACAGTCACCGTGTGCACCAGGCTGTGCGGTAAGGATTTATCCCCTATTCCTGCTAAAATGAAGATATTAATTGTGTGATCTTCTTTTAGTGTCCCTGAATAGTTCTTGATCTCTATGGGGTTGCCGCACACCACACAGATAGGGCCTTTTCCTGGATCTGGATCTGGGTATGGTGACCACAGCGTTTTGATCTCTTCAGTTGTCGTACTCATGGTGAAACCTCCTTTGAATTGTTGTTTACTGGGTAGTACCTTAATGTCTTTGAATCGTTTTCAGGCACTGCATATACCAATTTCATTTTCCTGAGAGCTTTGAGTGTTCTCTGTACCTGGGATTTTGCAGAAGGTAACCTCAGACTCCTTTTCTTGTTCAGGTTGTAGATTTCTTTTACTGTCAATCCTTTGTCTTTAAATTTACAAATGAGATCGTAAAGCTCTTTTTGGGTTGGTCCCAGAGTGGTAAAAGTTCTTACCTTGTTTGGGAGATTGTCGGAACCAGTGTGTGGATCTGGAATACTCATGGTGATACCTCCTTTGGATTATCCGATGTTGTGTCGTTGTGTGAATGTTTCAATGGTCTTTTAAAAAAAGAGACGAAAAAAAATATGCACGTCATACAAGTCACCCCGGGATGGGACTTCTGTGTCTATTTTTCGTGTCAGCCTGTTCTGTTGAAGTATCTTTGATAGTTCCCTGAATTGCTTGTTCACGTTTGTAATCTGGGTCTGGCTTTGTGTCACTGGTCTTACTCAAAAACTCCCTCAGTTGTAGCACTTTTGATGCTAACTCCTCTACATCAGTTTCTCCATCAACAACTGCAATAACCATCACCTGAGGTTCATTCACTGCCGCACCTGTCCACACCATCTAAGCCACCGCCACTGTTGCATACCATTTCTCTGTAATTTTACCCTCCTGTTCTCCTACTTCCAAGCGGATATATCCTTTTTTTGTGAGTACAGCAATTCTGTCTGACAATGTCTTATACGAATAAGGACTTTGAACATAGATGTCTGTACTTGAAACTCCTGGATTGTCACTGATGAACGCTAAGAGAATTCTATCGAATGCTTCCACCGTTTCTTCTTTGACAAAGTACCTGAATATCCATTCAGTTTCTCTTTGTTCATCCACACGTGAGATTAACCCTTTGTCTCTCAGGTTCTCTAGTTCTGCTTTAATGGATTCTTTTCCTGCGAATTGATCTGGGATAACTCCTTCTTTTCGTAGAAGGATTAACAAATCCAGAATTCCCTTTTGAATCAGGGTGAGGTCACAGATTTTCTCCTTCAGGGTCTTACGTGCATTCGTGTTCATTAGGCCACCTCCTCAAGAACTGTGGGGGTTCCCAAGAGGGAAAGGACAAGAGATACACAGTAAAATTCCAGACAAAAGAGCAAAATAGAGAGTAATCTCTCCATCTGTGTACAGGTTGAAGACTGCATCCCGTCAGACCATCTCCCTCTTTGAGAACCATTTCTCTGTCTTTAATCTGACCAGCCCTTGTACATTGGGCATGGTCTCCATCTATAAATACCGTATTCATTTGATACACATCCTGCTCTCTTTCATTTTCTCCTCATGAATGGGCTGCCCTCGATCAAGGAGTAATCCTTTGAGAGGATATGGGATTCCGTATTCGCAGGGCATCCCGTTGTTCTCATTTCTCTTTTGGAAAGGATGAAAAACGGACATGTCTGAACTGAAAGGACTAGACTGAGGGAATCAATCTTCCCCAGGAAATTTTATCCTTTTTTAGGCACGGACAAATTCAGACACGTTCTAACTTGTTTTGGGAGAAGGAGAACTGAAACTGGTCTCGAAGGGTGGTGAAACCCTTTTTGAGACTTATTTTCCTCCCTTCCCAATGAGAGGAGAACTGGATTTAACCAAAAAGGGGGTGAAGGTAGTTATTGGTTTTCTGACTGAAAGCACTATTCAGTCCAGCACTGTCCAGTTCTCTCTCCCATGTTTTTTCAAAGCTTCCGGACACTTCGGAAGGATTTTGAACCAGAAATTGAGGACTACGGTTCATGTTCATTCTGTAAGGTTATGTCCTGTTCACCGTGTGAGAGGGGAGTTGGTACTCCCCCCTCTTTGAAGAGAAAGAAAGATCCGCACATAACGGAAGCTTTCTAAATGCAAACACCTATACAATGAGGACATAGCCTCACCAAAAGGTTTATATAACCTCTTA
>JGI2171J19970_10001274_pt1 | contig 14076 bp, 13 predicted proteins | sample DeeMarSWOR324_28_FD_19970 | JGI IMG/M metagenome (IMG submission 19970) | reverse complement strand
TAAATGATTGTACCAAGAAGTGCTGTGGAAGACGAAGACAAAATGGAATACTGCACAACACTTGATGAGTATTTGACCAGGATTACTCCTTTTGGATTTTCAGGAGCTGTTTTGGTGGCCAAAAATGGGAACATTTTTTTGAACAAAGGGTATGGAATGCCAGCGAGGAAAGCAGCTCGGTTGTCGCCAGTGGAAGCATTACGACATGAGTGATGGTATGAAAGTATGGATAGTTGTGGTGGTTGCAGTTTTGTCTTTTGGTGCAGTACAGGGGAGCAGAGATGTGAATACAGTTCCCCGTTTTTTTTTGTAGATATAGATGGAAGTCAGAATTGTTTGATCGTTGTGGGGGAGAAAGCAGATGCCACAGACATTGTAGAGGCTTCACGGTTAGCTGCAGTCATCGGTGAGCTGTCCAGTCGGGAGACAAAAATACCAGTTGTAGAAGAAGTGAGCGTTGTATATGAGGATGTGCCACCAGGTACCTGTATTGTGGTCACACCTTTGGAGTTACCCACATTGTGGTATTTTGATGATTTTGGCGTGTATGGGAATGGAAATGAGAGGTTTGAATTATGGGAAACCCACGAGGAAATCCAATTGTACATTGAGGACATACCGGAGTTTGACCCATTGGTGGGGTTATACAGGGGGGATGGGTGGTTAGATTTCTCCACTATTTACCGCATTGACAATGTGAGATCACCGCCGTATATTGCAGTGGATTCGTACACAGAAAGTGGAAAGGGAAAGCATATTACAGGATTTCACTACCAGGACAGGGTGAACTATCTGATTGTTGATCCATACTTTGTGTACTACGGGTATTTGCCAGAAATATCCTTGTTTGGTGAAGTGTATACGGTGGTGTACATTGACACGAGTGTGTTGATCACAGGTGAACCCTATCTAGACTATGTGTACGTGTATGAAGAGCAATCCTTCAAAGCAGGAGACTACACGATTACGTTACAGGATGTGGATGTAGATCACAACAAGGCTCACCTAAGAGTAGATGGAACTGGTGTTAAAGAAGAGTTCTGGATGGTTTTAGATCCTTTGCATGGGTTTTCTCCCAGTATACAGCAAATGGGTGCAGATGAGGTGATATCAATTGATTACAACAATGATGGCATCATAGATTACTTTGAAAAAGTGCTGGCGGGTGAATCAGAACTGGATGTGTGGGGTCATTCACTCTCACATGGGATAGCAGATTTGGTGATTGATGGGATCAAAATCTTTATTGGCGAAGATATTGGGGTTTATCTGGGCGTGTACTGGGTGGAAGATGTCATCACATGGAGTGAGACAACGTGCTGCGACCCATTTGTGAAGTATCCTCAATTTTACGATTTCCAGATCAGGCCTGATGTTGTGTCAGTACGAATACGAGGTCTTTCATCAAATTTGATCTTCCTACGTTACCATTAAAGGCTCTTGTGAGCAAGGCCACTCTCCGGTTAACACCACTGAACCCACCTCCTGTAAGAACGTATGAGGTCTCCAGAGTCAACAATTCGTGGGGTGAATCAACAATAACGTGGGCAACCCAGCCTGGTGCCACCATAACCGGGACACAAGTGAACAATGCAATGGAATGGGACGTCACAACTGATGTTCAGGCATTCTACAGTGGTACACCAAATTATGGGTGGAGAATTTCAGATCAGAGTGAGAACTCTGCTGCACCATTTGAGGTTTTATTTGGATCTCGAGAATCTTTGACAAGACCGCAGTTAATTATAGAGTACACCTTTGATTGTAATTACTTGCTGGAGACAATTCCACACGTGCAAAACTGGATTAATACCTTTTACGATGATATAAACAATGATGGCATACCAGATTCAGTGTATGAGATTGATATCAGTCTTTGTGAGCCCATAGAGACGTTATGCAATCCTCTATTCTTTGAGGGCCCAAACTACTACTACTTTGTAGATTTCTGGAATACATCCTTTGAGGATGGAGTGGATTTTAGAGTGTACCAGACAGAAAGGGTTGGTACCTATACAGTGGAGGAGGTTACCATCTCAGTGTGGGATCTGATTAAACTGGATGTGGAGGTCACAGAAGAAGATGCACAGTACAACTGGATTTTAATTGGGGGCATGCACGTGAATATATGGGTCAGAAAACTGGTTGATTTGAACATGATGCCGGATGATGGTTCTCCTGTTGATCGGTTTGTAAGAGAGGCAGGATACAAGATGTATTCTGATCCTTTTGGATTCGGAAATAGAATTTTGGTGGTAGCAGGTAACACCGCAAAAGACACACAAAAGGCTATACGGATGCTAGTTGAGGATACAAAGAAATAGAAAAATACAAAATGAATCGGAATGTTACACGTGTAACAAAGTTAGGATGACCACCAACAGTAGCACTATGAGAAAGATAAAAAGGAATACAATACAACCCTTGATACGTATTTGACTAGACTAATTATCCGTAACAGTAGATGCATAATTCTAGGAGGAAAATATACTTTACTATTCTTTAGGTTTGCACAAAAACAGCAAACCCAACCTTTAAAAAATCTGCATACCAAGAAAAGATAGGTAAAACTCAACAGGGGACATGTAAAAACAGAAGGATAAAATCTGAATGCATTCCCAAATCTGTGATACAGATCCGTTACTTACCTGAAAAACTTCACAAACAAAATAAATGGAGGTGATGTGATGCCAGAACCAGGACAGGAGTTAGGCGCTATAGATTTTGAAAGCGTCATTGGAGGTCCTCTAGTTGCAGTGGTACATGCACAGGCTGAATCAGCTTTAGCTACAGTGGATTTCATCAAGTCAGTTGGGTTTGACGAGAACAACGAAGTGGTTAACGTCGATTTCAAGTACAAAAAAATACCGCCTGAAGGAGGAGAGGGAGAGAGCTGTGGGTTAAGTGTCCCCCTTTTGACCATTGTTCCCATTCCATTTCTCCGCATAGAAGAGACTATCGTGGAATTCAATGCTAAGATCACGTCTGTTGAATATCGAGAAGTTTCCTCGACAGACAAAGTTGGTGTTGATCTGAGCGCGAGCGCTAGATGGGGATTTGGAAGCGCGAAACTCAAAGTCGGCTACAGCCATCAACGTCAGACAAGAGCTGGCGAGAAGGTTCAACGAGAATATTCACTGGCAGTCAAGGTTACAGCTGTTCAAGATGAGATGCCCGGCGGAATGGAGAAAGTCATGGGAATACTGGAGTCTCTCATAAAAGAAGAGAAAAAGGAAGAGGAAGAAGAAGAGGAAGAATAATCAGAGAAACCAACACAAACGGAAAGTATTTAAAGAGAGTGCACGAGATACAGTGGAGGAGATCGTTTCATGGTAAGCTTAGGTGAAGTGTTGGGTGCTCTTATCAGCCAAGTCAACAAAGGCAGGGCTCAGGCTGATATAGAGACATTGAAAGTCGCTGAAGTCTACAAAGAGGAACCTCTTCTTTCTTCTTTTTCCATACCAAGGATGGTACTGGATGAGGTGGTGGTAGATTTAAAAGTCTCAGTTGTCACAGGTCCTTCCCGCGGGGTATCTTTTACTCCAGAAAGCAGATTAAAGATTCTGGAAAGCATGGAAAAGCTCATAGATAGCCTTCCGAAAAAATATCGCCACATTCACAACATAAGAAGGGACGCAGATATTTGGGAACCGACTCGGACCAGAATTTCTGGAGAATTATCTGAAATCGTACCTGCTGAAATAGAAGTGAAACCAAAATCAGTAACAATGAGCGCGACAGCAGCAATTCAACGCCAACTTGTACAAGCATTACTGCATCCCAAATCAAAGGCGACGAGGCGCAGCTTGACGAGTTTTGTTCAGGAAGATGCCCCTCAGATGGAGAAGTATTTGAAGTCTGAGATGGAAAAAGTAATAGAAGAAGTTATCAAATCTCAACCACCACCAAAAGAACGACTTGAGGTGTTAGTATCTGTATCTGATCTTGAGAAAATTCCACCAGATAAGATCACCAATGTGCGGTTGACGTTGCGAGAATCAGATCTGTCCTGGACAAAGGTTGAGACCAAAGATGGTAAGATTGAAAAAAAGCTCATCCCTTTTTGAAGCGGATAGGAGGCGATTCCCCTAATGTACTGGGAATTCTGGTAGACACAACTTTTGCTATCTTTGAACCTGTAGTTACCTTCGCACGTCTAGGTTGCTACCTCTGTTTCTGATAGGAAGAACGTACAGAGTTATGCTTGGGTTCATCTGCTGCTCTGTCCAAAGTAGTAGCCTACAATCAAGCCAACAGGGCCTGAAAGTATTGCTGAAATAGTTTCCAAGTTAGTATCAGCTGTGGCTAGCAAAAACAGATATCCCACAACCAGAATGAGAGCAATTATCCCTCTCCAATCAGATTCTTCGAGTTTACTTGCGAGGGCATATCTAAAACCCATTGTATGCCCTTCCACAATTCCTGAACTCATTGTATCACCTCTCTTGATTTTTGCGTTCATTGGTTATAAGCTTTTCTATTCGATTTTTCTCTTGTTGAGAGGAGTATCCGATTCTTTCTTTTACAGGTGGAATGTACAGTAGATTAGCTAATAGAACAAAAGTAGAATCCAATTTTGTCTATAACTATTTATTTGGGTCCAATAGAGAGCTCTCCGTCACTACACAAGGAAATATGGGAACCACATGATGCAATTACTTTTTTGTGCTATTCCATTTTCTGTCCAAAAGGTTATATCAGGATTGTCCACTTGCTGGAACTGTTCAATTATGGCCCTTTGGAGTACAGCATCTGTAGGAAAAGAGAAAAAATTTCTGGAACTATAGCAAAGGGAGTACATAGTCGCAAGAAATTGAGTGCTAGAATCCATAGATCCCTTTAAATATCAAGAATTCTTAGAAAATAATTAGGAAAGGCAAGAAGCTGTTACACGTGTAACAAAGTTGAGATAACCTCGGTAGTGGAAAGTTCTGGAGAACCAATACCTTTTAAATGATTGTACCAAGAAGTGCTGTGGAAGACGAAGACAAAATGGAATACTGCACAACACTTGATGAGTATTTGACCAGGATTACTCCTTTTGGATTTTCGGGAGCTGTTTTGGTAGCCAAAAATGAGAACATTTTTTTGAACAAAGGGTACGGAATGGCAGTCAAAGATAAAGGTATTGTAAACACGGAAAAAACTGTCTTTGGCATTGGTTCTCTTACTAAACAGTTTACAGCTGCTGCTGTACTAAAATTGGAGATGGATGGGAAATTGAACACTGGAGATGTACTTGGTGAGTATTTGGATACGCCAAAAGATAAATCTGGGATAGAAATTCATCATCTACTGACGCATACAGCAGGGTTAATCAACTACACGGGAGAGGATTACAAAATAGCATACCGCGAGGAGAGTATTGAAAAGATTTTGAATTCGCCATTGTTGTTTTTTCCAGGAGAGAACTTCAAATATTCAAATGCAGGTTATACCATGCTGGCAGCACTCATTGAGGTAGTATCTGGGTTACCATACGAGGAGTATGTGTATGAGCACCTTTTCAATCCTGCTGGAATGGAGTTTACAGGGTATGCGATACCTGATTGGGACAACCGAGTGGTGGCTCACTGGTATACAGATACGGACAATCAGAATGCATTAAAGAAGTTCTATCCGTACTGGAATATCATGGGAAACGGTGAGATGCTGTCCACTGTTGAGGATTTATACAAATGGTATGAATCTCTGAAGCATGATATTATCCTCTCTAAAAAAGCCCAAGAAAAGCTTTTTACTCCCTTTTTGAATGATTATGCTTACGGCTGGGAAGTTACAGATACAGAAAAAGGTACACTTATCCGACATGGGGGAGCAAATGATCTGGGCAATTCTGCTGAGGTTGCATGGTGGCATGACAAGGATGTGTTCATGGTTTGTCTCTGCAACCAGTGGTATGGTGGTACAGCTTTAACATATGTGGTCAAGGATAAAATAGGAGGAACCATGTTTGGAGAGCAGTATCCAATTCCACCTGAAGTGGTAAGGCTGGATTCTGAAGCCCTGATGAAATATGTGGGGGATTACAATTTACCTTCTGGGGGCAGAATAACGATTTCAATGGAAAATAATTCTTTATTCCTTCAAGCGAAAGGACAAAATACGTTAGATCTTCTTTTCTCTTGTGAAGCAGACTCTAAGAGATTGAATGCTCATTCATACAGGATTTTTGATGCTGCAATCAAAGGAGATTACGAACCCTTCTTGAGAGTACTTTTAGATAGAAAAAGAGTTCAACGATTCCGCATGTTCATAGAAGAGGACATTGGTAAAATAGAAGGATTTGATGTGTTAGGAACCATACCTTTTACAAGGAAAGACGTATTGGAGACATTAATTCACATAACTGCACAAGATGGGAGTATAACACTGGGGTTACTCTGGGAGAGAGATCATATCATGGGCATGAGGATAGCAGAAAATCCTGTCATGTACGTGAACCCTCTCTCCGATGTACAATTTTTGGGGTATCATTTGGGCATGGCAAAAAATATAGACATTAAATTTGACATTCGTGAGAATGTTACAACTGGGCTAACTGTTTATGGCAAAGTAGCTGTGTATGCACAAAAATCTGGCTGAAAAAAGGGGTTTTATTACAGTACCGGAATTGAAGAAAGGTAATGCGCCAATGTTACACGTGTAACAAAAAGAGCCACTGATTGTCGGACAACTTCATTACGGCAAAGGTTACTTCACCTTATAATATTATCCACCGTAAATGGAATAACCTTCATTGTCCACCCGAACCTTTATATAGTCCATTTTTGAACTGTCCAGATATGACCCTTTGGAGTACAGCATCTGTAGGAAAAGAGAGAAAGTTTCTGGAATTGTATACATTACGAGTCATATCTAAGACCCCCCAAACAGGGTATGACATTATCAAGGATATTGAGGGAAAAACTGATGGGAAGTGGGTTCCCTCAAAAGGAATGGTCTACCCCCTCTTGGATGAAATGGAAGAGAAAGGACTAATAAAAATACAGGAAGTAGGAGAACGTTCCAAAAAAATCTACAAAATTACAGAAAAAGGACAAAAAGAATTGAATTCAGTTAAAGAAAAACACGAAGAAATACAGAAACGCTTTGAAACCTTTAGAAAATTATTCTTTGAAACGTTTTTGCCACCAGAAGAAAGAGAATTTGCAGAACTCTTTCATAAATTAAGGAAAAAAGTGATAGAATCACCAGACAAAGAAAGAACCATGAAGTTACTACACCAATTTGTGGAGGAATTACCATGATTACAGCTGAAAATTTATGCAAGTACTTTGATGGGTTGAAAGCCGTGGATGGGGTGTCCTTTTCCGTAAAAAAAGGAGAGATATTCGGATTTTTAGGACCCAATGGTGCGGGAAAGACGACGACTATTAATGTGTTGTGTACATTGTTAAAACCTACGTCCGGGACAGCTTCCATCAACGGGTTTGACGTCACCAAAGATCCTCACGATGTGCGAAGATCTATTGGATTGATCTTCCAGGACCCTTCATTAGATGACAGGTTGACAGCAGAGGAGAACCTGGACTTCCACGGGATGATCTATGATATTCCCAAGAGTATAAGGGAAGAAAGGAAAAAAGAATTGTTGGAAATGGTAGAGTTGCAGGACAGAAGAAAGGATTTAGTAAAGACTTTTTCCGGAGGCATGAAACGACGATTAGAGATCGCCAGAGGATTGCTCCACCGGCCCAAAGTGCTCTTTTTAGATGAGCCCACGCTCGGGTTGGACCCTCAAACCAGGAATCACATCTGGTCGTACATCCATCAGTTGCGCAGCGAACAGAGCATTACCATTTTCATGACAACCCACTACATGGATGAAGCCGAGAACTGTGATCGGATTGGCATCATCGACTACGGCAAAATTGTGGCCATGGATACTCCAGAAGATTTAAAGAGGATGGTGGGTGGCGACATTATCACGTTGAAAACCACAGACGATGAAAAGGCGGAAAAAGAAATTGGAGAACGCTACAATATTCATGTGCGCAGAGATGAAAAAGGTATCCACCTGGAAATTGAAAACAGCGAAGAATTCATTCCAGAGTTTATCTCTTCTTTTTCCACCAGGATTAATTCTATCAACTTGAGAAGGCCCACCTTGGACGATGTATTTATAAAGTTAACTGGCCATGAAATTAGAGAGGAAGAAGCCACAGCCAAGGATAGGTTACGAGAGAGAATGCGCATGAGGAGGCATTAACATGTTCTGGAAAGCTGTGTACGTCATCTGTATGCGGGACATCCGCAGGTTCTTTAGAGAAAAGTCCCAGGTCATCGGTTCAGTGGCGAGACCTGCCTTTTGGTTGGTGATCATGGGGACAGGATTTAGTACTGTATTCAGATCAGAAACAGGTACGTACGCCCAGTTTTTATTTCCCGGCATTATCGGTATGACCGTATTATTCACCAGCATTTTCTCTGCTGTCTCAATAATTTGGGATCGTCAATTCGGCTTTTTACGGGAAATACTGGTGGCGCCTGTGTCGAGAACGTCAGTAGCAGTGGGAAAGACCTTATCTGGATGTTTTCAGTCCATGATCCAGGGAGCAATCATTTTAGCGCTGTCTCCCATTGTGAATGTGAGACTCACCCCAGTAATGGTTATCCAAGTGTTGTTACTCATATTTTTAGCGTCTTTTGCGTTAACCTCTTTAGGGTTGTTAATTGCCTCCCGCATGGAATCCCACGAAGGGTTCAACCTCATTATAAACTTTTTGGTTATGCCCATGTTTTTGTTGAGCGGTGCATTCTTCCCTATACAGGGGTTACCTGTCTGGATGAGGTCTGTGGTAGCTGTCAACCCGTTGAGTTATGCAGTGGATGCATTACGTGGTGTAATCCTGGGTGTGTATGAACATGCACTGGCAACCGATATCCTTTTTATGGCAGGGTTTGCAGTGGTTATGACGACTGTCGCAGTGACAGCTTTTACTAGAGAGGTATAGGAGGTGACAAAATGATGAAAATACTACTCCCTTGGAGAGCAGGAGAAGAGTTTCGAAAGCTGAAATCTGAGAAAAAATGGGTAATAGCTTTATTAGCTGTCTTTATACCTGGATTGCTCTCTCTGGCAGGAGGGATGTTGATCCAGCAAAAACAGCAGCCTCTCACAAACCAGTACGTGGAAGAGATGGATGTTCTCACTGAGGCACAGCGTGAAGCTATGGAAAACATTCAGGGATTAACAGTAGTGATCGGGACCGTCTTTGGCATTGTCTTTATTGCAGTAGCCTGGGTCTTGAAATCTGTGGTCTTCCATGTGTTTGCACGGATTTTGCACGGCGAACAAGTGGAGATATCCTCTACTATACATTTGATAGCGTACACGTATTTGCCATTCATTTTCAAAGGGATATTGGACATATTCAGAGGGTTAATTTACCAGCCCCCTCCATACGAAGAGTTCATGTATCAACTTCAGCACCCCGATGTACTCTTGAACTTTGTCAGAGAGCACAACATATTCTTTATATGGGCACTGATCTTGATGGCTATCGCAGTGAGAGAGCAGTACAACCTGAGTTACAAAAAAGCTGCTGTTGCAGTTTTACTGCCGTACATTGTCTACATAATTGCACAAATTGCTCTGACATCCCTTAGTGGTCAGCTCATGGGAGGAATGTGATGTTGGCAGTTCAAACAGAAGAGCTGGACATGCAGTTCAAAATGGGTGAAACCATAGTTCATGCATTACGGGGAGTGTCCTTGGGTATTAAAGAGGGAGAGTTTGTCTCCATAGTTGGTACCAGTGGTTGTGGGAAGTCTACGCTGTTGAATTTAGTGGGAGGGTTGATGAAACCTACAGAAGGAAAGGTGTACGTCAAGGGTGAGGATTTAACCAAGATGAATGAGAACCAGTTAGCCTTNTTCAGGAGNCGGTATATTGGGTTCGTGTTTCAGTCCTTCAACTTGGTTAACACCTTGACTGCTTTAGAGAACGTGGAACTTCCTTTAATTTTTTCGAATGTTTCCTCATCAGAAAGAGAGAGAAAAGTGACAACCCTTTTGACAGATTTCGGACTAGAAGATAGACTCGACCACAGACCCGCAGAGTTGTCTGGAGGCCAGCAACAACGAGTATCCTTAGCTAGGGCTATCATCAATGAACCAGAGATCATTCTCGCAGATGAACCCACAGGGAACTTGGACTCGAAAACTTCTCAGGAGATCATGGAAATTCTGTACGATTTAAACAGGGGGGGTCAAACCTTTTTAGTGGTCACTCATGATATGGATGTGGCCCACTATGGTAATCGGATTGTCTATCTAAGTGATGGACAAATAACAAAAATTGAGGAGGTAAAAGCATGAAAAAAAGTATTTTGGGGTTAGTTTTGGTTTTACTGTTAACTACTCAGGTTATTCACTCAGAAGAGGAGTATGTAGTCTTAACTGTTAAGGTGAAAGACATATACGGGATCTTAATAGACGATGCTACCGTATCCGTCGACTACGTCTACCCCCAGGATGATGATATAGATATACCAGATCAGTTCACCAAGAATGGAGTAGCATCCTTTAACCTGGAAACTGACCGGGAATACATTCTTATGGTGCAGAAGGCAGGGTTTCTACCGCACACAGAAAGAGTGGAATTAGAAGAGGATACTACCATTGATGTCACGTTAGAGTACATGCAGAAGATCCCTGTGTTGCACGTGAAAAGATATACAGTAACTCCACAAGAGGTTGGACCAGGAGAACACTTCCAATTACACTTGGTTGTAGAGAATGAAGGAACAGGAGATGCATTAAACGTGAAGGTTAATGTGGCGGCAACCCAGTTTTTCTCTCCAGTGCAGCCTTCAAGTTCAGCATACTTCGAGCGGTTAGACGTGGGGAAGGTCACCTCAGTGAAATTGACTTTTGCAGTATCGGGAGAAGCTCTCTCTGGAGTGTATGATCTAGCATTGGTGATCACGTACCAGGATGCTGCAGGGTTACCCTATACTGTGCAGGAGACAGTGGGCATTCCTCTTCTGAGAAAGCCGCTGATCAAGTTATTGAACGTGGAGTACCCTTATGAGATAAACCAGGGTGAAGTGTTCACCTTTTCTGTGGAAATAGCCAATACGGGACGGTTTGCTGTCAATGGAGTTTATTTGGAAGTGGAAAGTGATATGGACTGGGAGTACTACTCGTACTACGTTGGCAGCCTGGAAGCGGGAGACTTTGATACCTTTGTGTCTGAGGTAGTATCTGAGAGACCAGGAGAGCACACCTTTGTGGTCAGAGTGGGGTTTGTTGACGATTTCAACAGGGAACACTCTCAGAAAGCATCTTTTTCTGTGACTGTGAAAGAAGTTGTGAGAGAGACTCCACCTCCCAAAGAAGAAAAAGGGTTATGGCAGCGATTTATCGAGTTTCTGAAAGCATTTCTGGGGCTGGAGTAAGTGCGCTTCGATGATCAGGTACGGATGGTTCTGAGAAACCTGAACCGCATACGGGTGAGAACAACGCTCACCACTCTTGGAGTTATCATTGGAGTGGCCTGTGTCGTGGTTTTACTGTCTATTTCCTTCGGATTTGAGGAGAGTATTACTGAGCAATTGGAAGGGATTGGCGACATAAGACAGATCACTGTGCTCCAACCCATACGGGGCTTTGGTATGGGCATGGCTGATACAGAAACAGAGTTGCTCGATGATGAAGCAGTCAAAGAGATTGAAAAGCTTGAAGGAGTCCAGGCAGTGGTTCCCTCTATGTCAGTATCGGGAACTATCGAAGTGGTGCGGTATATCACGTCGTTAAGTGTAACTGGTATAGATGTTGAGAAAGCAGAAAACCTGGAGATTGAAGTAGAGAATGGACGATTCTTGCGAAGGAATGACAGAGATGTCATGGTGGTAGGATACAAGGTGTCTGATGTCTTCATTGAAAAGAAAACGTTAAAAAAGGTTGAAGATCTGGATATTCTGGGAAAAAAAGCAGAAATAATAGTGAAAAGGAGGAATCTAGAAGGGGAAGAGGAGACGAAATCCTTCAGGGTCAGAATCGTAGGAGTCATAGAAGAACAGGGGACGCAATCAGACTACAATGTGTATATACCCTTGGAGACGGCGGTGGATATGCTGGAATGGCAGTCATTGCAGCCAAATATTATCAAGCGGCAAGGGTATGAAACATTAACCGTATATGCAGAAGATTCCACTATGGTGACAGAGATAACAGAAAAGATTGTGGAAATGGGATACATGGCCTTTTCCTTTAAACAGATTATCGAAGGATTGGGTCAGGTGTTCACCCTCGTGGAGATCCTTTCGTTGGGTCTTGGAGCTATTGCGTTGATTGTAGCCGCTTTGGGGATTATCAATGTCATGTTAATGTCCATATTAGAGAGAACTAGAGAAATTGGCATCATGAAAGTAGTTGGTGCCTCCAATACCGATGTGACGCGTATTTTCCTGATGGAAGCTTTGGCTATTGGGGTTTTGGGCGGTATTGGCGGCATTGTTCTAGGATATGTAGTGGCTCTCTTGATCGACCTTTTCGCCCGGGTATATGTGTCTCAACAGGGTGCTGCTCCTGCATCTATGGTGTCTATGCCGTTGTGGTTACCAGTATTTGCTATTGGGTTTGCTATGTTTGTGGGATTGGTATCGGGCGTGTATCCTGCGAGGAAAGCAGCTCGATTGTCGCCAGTGGAAGCATTACGACATGAGTGATGGTATGAAAGTATGGATAGTTGTGGTGGTTGCAGTTTTGTCTTTTGGTGCAGTACAGGGGAGTAGAGATGTGTATACAGTTCCCCGTTCATTTTTTGTAGATGTAGATGGAAGTCAGAATTGTGTAATCGTTGTGGGGGAGAAAGCAGATGCCACGGACATTGTAGAGGCTTCACGGCTGGCTGCAGTCATTGGTGAGCTATCCAGTCGGGAGAAAAAAATACCAGTAATAGAAGAAGTGAGTGTTGTATACGAGGACGTGCCAGCAGGTACCTGTATTGTGGTCACACCGTTGGAACTGCCCACATTATGGTATTTTGATGATTTTGGTGTGTATGGAAATGGGAATGAGAGATTTGAATTATGGGAAACCCACGAGGAAATCCAATTGTACATTGAGGACATACCAGAATTTGATCCATTGGTGGGGTTATACAGGGGAAATGGGTATCTAGATTTCTCCACCATTTACCGGATTGACAATGTGAGATCACCACCGTATATTGCAGTGGATTCGTACACAGAAAGTGGAAAGGGAAAGCACATTACTGGGTTACACTACCAGGAGAGGGTGAACTATCTGATTGTTGATCCGTACTTTGTGTACTACGGGTATTTACCAGAAATATCCTTGTTTGGTGAACTGTATACAGTGGTGTACATTGACACGAGTGTGCTCATCACAGGTGAACCCTATTTAGACTATGTGTACGTGTACAAAGATCAATCCTTTAGAGCAGGAGAGTATACGATTACGTTAAAGGACGTGGATGTAGATTACAACAAGGCGTACCTAAGAGTAGATGGAGCTGGTGTCAGAGAAGAGTTCTGGATGGTTCTAGATCCGCTGCACGGGTTTTCTCCCAATGTGCAGCAAGTGGGTGCAGATGAGGTGATATCAATTGATTACAACAATGATGGCATTATAGATCACTTTGAAAAAGTGCTGGTGGGTGAGTCAGAACTGGATGTGTGGGGTCATTCACTCTTTTCATTTTCTCGGTTGAACTACGGGATAACAGATCTTATTATTGATGGGATCAAAATCTTTATTGGTGAGGACATTGGGATTTATCTAGGCGTGTACTGGATGGAAGATGTTATCATATGGGGTGAGACAACGTGCTGTGACCCATTTGTGAAGTTTCCTCAGGCTTACGATTTCCAGATCAGGCCTGATGTTATGACGGTACGAGCTTCCCAAGATGCGTACGTGGATCAATCAGTACCGCTGACAAATTTTGGAGGGTTACCCTTTTTGTCGGTAAGATCTTTTTTGAATACAAATACGAGGTCTTTCGTCAAATTTGATCTGCCCGGATTACCCTTAAAAGCTCTTTTGAGCAAGGCCACATTGCGGTTAACACCCCTGAATCCACCTCCTCCAAGGACTTATGAG
>JGI2171J19970_10001272_pt1 | contig 14083 bp, 10 predicted proteins | sample DeeMarSWOR324_28_FD_19970 | JGI IMG/M metagenome (IMG submission 19970) | reverse complement strand
TCGACTACCCAATAACTATTATGGGACCCATACTGTTCTGAAAGAGCAACAACAACATCATTATCAGCTACAGGTTCACCCTTATAATTCCAAATATAGTTTACAATATCACCAGATGTGTGAAATGACAAGGAAAGAACAAAATTATTATCAAGTGCATGCTTTCTAATAACTTTAGTTTCAGGTTGAGAAAAAGGTGAGGGACTTCCACCTTCTCCACCCCACATATAACCATAATCCCTATTAAGATCAACACCATTTGCATTATATCTTGTATACATTTCCCTTCCATCTGGATTTACCATAGGTATAATCCAAGATTCCCTGTTATCCACTAGGTTTTGAATATATTGATCACTTTCATAATTCTCAACCAAGTACCATGCAAGCATAAGGGGAAGCTCTACAGACATTATCTCATTGCCGTGATGACATCCACAAATTCTAACCTCTGCTTCGTTTTCTTCAATATCTGGGTTGTCTGTTATTTTAAGACCCCAAATTGTTCTTCCCTGTACGCTACTTCCAAGATTATACAGTTTAGCTAAAGAAGGGTATGTACTTGCTATATTTTGTAATTCAACTGTCATCTCAGAGTAAGTATGGAACTCATCAAGAATTTTGGGATTGTTTTTCCAACCCATCATTTCAGCATAATCATAATACAAAATTTTTGGATTTAGATTATGATCTTCAAGCCATAATATTTCATCATATGTTGAAAAAATAATTACATGTTTTTCATTTATTTCAAGGATTGCGAAATCATTATCAATAATTTTACCTAATGTTTTAAGATTTGATAAAGGAATTTCTACAACAGCAGGGTTTAATCTAGTAAATGATTTATTTTTAATATCAGAAGCTTGTGAAAAGGAGATTATAAGCATTAATATGACAAAGATAGTTGTAAAAATTTTTTTTATGCCTAAAGTTTTCATAATTTATTCCCTTTTTTTAAATATTAATAACTGTTAATTATATTTAAAAATTACATCAACAAAAAGCTTTTTTTTATTATTCGATTAATTGTTTACTAATAACTAAGGTTTTTATCTTTTTTTTGACAATTAATTAATATAGTAAAAACGTATTTCATTTTCATATACAATGGGATGCAAAATGGGATGCAAAAAGCAACATATCTACTTTAATATAGGATTATTTTCAATAATTAAATTCCATTTTACTAAAAAGGTTCTAAATAAGAAATTTGAGGCTTTATCATGGGATATGAACCAGATATTGTCAAAGAATTAAAAGAAGCGGAGAGACTTGGTCAATTAAAAAGTCTAACAAATACTAAAATAGATGAGCAAAAAACAATTTATAAAGAAGATAATACAAAAGATTTTCTTGAACTTAACCTAAGCAAAATCAACAATCAAGTAATAATTAAAAAGGATGCGAAAAGAAAAAAAACAACTGAAAAAAAACTTTATGAATCAGAGGAATTTTATAGGACAATCTTTGAAAACTCAGCTGTTGCAATTACTTTAACAGATGAAAATGAGCGTATTATCTCTTGGAACAAATATACTGAAAAGCTTCTTGGAATGAGTGAAGAAGATCTTTTTAATAAACCAGTAGAATCACTTTATCCACCAGAAGAATGGGCGAAAATTCGTAAGGAGAATGTCAGGCAAAAAGGAATGCAGCATCATTTAGAAACAAAAATTCTAAAAAAAGGAAATGTACCAATTGATATAGACATTTCAATTAGTGTTTTAAAAAACCATAAAGGAGAAATTATTGGGTCTATCGGGGTAATCAAAGATATTACTGAGCAAAAAAGCATGGAAAATGAACTTGAATCCAAACACAACTTATTGCAATCACTTCTAGATAATCTACCTGACTCCATTTATTTTAAGGATAAAGAAGGTAAGTTTATAAAAGTAAACAGCTCAAAAGCTAAACATTGGAGCACAACACCTGATAAAATGGTTGGGAAAACAGATTTTGATTTTTTCCAAAAGGAAATTGCTGAAAAAAGTTTTGAGGATGATAAAAAAATAATGAAAACAGGTAAGCCTATTGTTAACAAAGTAGAAAAGATAAAGGATAAAAATGGTGCTGACCATTGGGTTTTATCAACAAAAATTCCAAGATACAACAATAAAGGAAAGATAATTGGGACGATGGGAATTTCAAGAGATATCACAAAGTTAAAAAAATCAGAAGAAAAATATAAGAATTTATTTGAAACTGCAATCGATCCAATTGCAATCCTTGATAAAAATGGAAATTTTGTAGATATAAACGAACAGGTTACAAAAATATTGGGTTATAGTAAGAATGATCTAATTGGTAAAAAATTCAATGAAGCAAAAATTCTTACAAAAGACAGTCTAAACAAAAGTTTAGATGGTTTTTTAAAAAGCATGAAAGGTGAAAATGTTTCAACATATGAAGTTGAAATTATTAAAAAAAATGGCGAGTTAATCCCTGCTGAGATAAATGCCAGTGCTTTGTATGAAAATGATGAAGTAATTGGTGATTTTGTAATTATTAGAGACCTTAGAGAAAGATATAAAAGAAAGGAGATTGAAAAAGAGCTTGTTTTATCTGAAAATAGATTCAGAGATATTTTTGATTCAACAAGTGATTTTCTACTATATATTGAAAAAGGAATTATTCTTGATGTAAATAAAACAGCATTAAAATTTGGTAATATAAAAAAGGAGTCAATAATTGGAAAAACAATTTCTGATTTAAAAAATCTTTTTTCAAATGAAGATATGAAGAAGCATCTTGAAGCTATAAAAAATGCTAGTAAAGGTGTAAAGGTCCGTGATTATGAAAGTGATTTGATTTCAAAAAATAATATAAAATATAATTTTCTGTTTTCAGTTGACTGTATAAGGGATTATAAAGGTATTAAAGGAATACTAATCAGAGGAAGGGATATTACCCAGCGCCATCAAGCATGGGAAGAACTTGTAAAACTTGAAGAAAAATACAGGGTTCTTGCAGAAACATCTGCAGATGGTGTGGTAATTATTGATTCCCTTGGTAGGTTAACCTATGTGAATCCTTCCTTTGAAAAACTTTGTGCAAGAAGGAAAAGCCAGATTTTAGCAACTCTTTTTAGGGAGTATTTATCAGATGAATCAGTGTATTTTTTTGAGCAGGTATTTATAGATGCAAGAAAAAAGGATGAGAAAATCGAAAATGTAGAGCTTGAGCTTGTTCATTCTAAAGGCCATATAGTCCCAATTGAGGTAAACATGGCCCCATTTAAGAAGGAAAACGAGTTTACAGGTATGGTTTGTACAATACGAGATATAACTGAAAGAAGAAGTATTGAAGATGAACTTAAAAAATCAGAACGACTTAAAACTGAATTTATGAATATTGCAGCCCATGAGCTCAAATCTCCAGTCACTCCAATCAAGGGTTATCTTGATTTGATAATATCAGATAAGGATGCAAGTGACAAAGTAAAGGACTGGGCAAAGGTTTCTTTGAGAAATGCTGAAAGATTACTAAAACTTGTAAATGACATTTTAGATGTTTCAAGGCTTGATACTGATACTATGAGATTTGAAATGGAAAGGCTTGAAACTCTTGAGATTCTAAAAGAAATCGTTGAGGATATGAAGCCTGTTATTGAAAAGAAAAGTTTGAAATTTTTAATCAAGATTCCGCATGATTTGCCAAATATAATGGGGGATAGACACAGGTTATCTCAGGTCTTAAAAAATCTTCTTGGAAATGCATTAAAATTCACAGATCACGGCTATATTGGCATTGAAGCCCAAAAGAGAGATGACCATATTCTTATTATTGTATCAGACACTGGAGTTGGTATATCAAAGGATGAGTTAAAAAAGATTTTTAATAAATTTTATCAGGCATATACTGGAGATGATCGTAAAAATGAAGGAACCGGACTTGGTTTATTTATCTGCAGGGAAATACTTCAGAAACATGATGGTGAGATTTGGGTCGAAAGCGAGCTAGGAAAGGGCAGCCAATTCTTCGTGAAGTTACCATATTTACATAAGATGGTTGTTAATATTAGTACTGAAAATTAAAAATATTGTTAGGTGGTGAGATATATTAGAAAAAAGTGCCCGGAATGCGGCTCAAAGGCTGTGAAACTTTATCAAAACAAGAGTTTCGAAGGAAAGAGAGCATGGATTCCTACAGCATGGAGCTGCACAAAATGTGGATATACATATTATGTTGCAGCAGACACCCTAATGTATAAGATGGGTGGTGATGATTATTTACAAAAATTTAAGAAAAAATGTCCCAAATGTAGTTTAGGTCTGGTAAGACTATATAGACATATAAATCCAAAATACGGAAAACAAAAATGGGTTTCACAGGGTTGGTACTGCTCAAGATGTAAATATATATGGCTTGACAAAAAGAAGAATTAAACCTGCTTTTTGATTTCTTGAGTTATTTGTTTTTTTTCACTACCTTGTTCTCTTTTTGTAATATAACTAATTCCTAGTTCAGTTAGTTCAATTATATTATATGAAATATATTGAAGGAATTCATAATCTAGAAGTTTTTTTACAATAGTGTCAAATTGTGTTTTTGAGATATGTAGTAGAACAATTGCTGTTTCAGCATCCATATCTCTTGATTGAAGTAGCTTTAAAAGTTCAAAATCCTTTTCATCAATATCAATCTTTTTTTCAAGCTCCTCAGGTATATCAGTGACTTCTTCTGATAGATTTTTAACATAATTTTCAATGATTGACTCCAAATGCAAATTATCTAAGACCTCACCTTCCTTGTTATATAAAATACAAGATTTTTTTCCAGGATCGTACTTCCATGAGGCAACATTTTTCCAGGTGTAACCAAGTAAACTAACATCTGATGACCTTCCTTTCTTAAGTTTTGCTTTTTTCCGTTCTCTGCTCCTATAAAGGTAATGTTGTTCAATTTGTAAACTCGCCAGATCCACACCATATTCAAGAAGAGCATTCATAAGATCATCGCCAGCACGTCTTTTCAATTCAGCAATAAAAAAAAGTCCTGCTTTTCCTATTATATCCATATAAACAATTCTAATTATTGCTTCAATTGCCCTTCCAACACGTTCAGGTTCAATAGAATCTATCTCAGGAGAAATTGCAATAACCTCATCATCAATTAATTTTCCTCTTTCATCAATTCTTACAAATATTAAAAATTCATGTTTTTGTTCTAGTGTTTTTATAATTGAGCCTATTACCTTTGCAGCAAAAGTTTCAGTGGTACGTCTTCCAGCTACATGATAAAGTGATCTTAGTATTTCACCTAGAACATATGAATTTTTAAATGATCCCATCTTGTTTTTTATGTATTACAAACTCATTTAATTATCTTTCTCTTGTAAGATGCTTTAAATATCTATTTAGATAAGTTTTTCCTAAATCATTAAATAATAGAATTTGTTTAGGGCAAGCTATAACACTTAAGGAAATCATATTATGAAACGTAGTTCAAGGGTCTGGAAGAAAAGACACAAAATGCGCTGGAAATGGCGAAAGAAACGTATGCGACGAGAGAAAAGGTCTAGAAAGAAATAGAATAACTAACTGGGGGCATGGTGTAACCCGGCATCATTGTGGGCTCCAGTTAGGTATGATTAAAAGAGGGTCATCTGATTTGGTGATGAATAACTGGAGCGATGACCTTAGAAGAGACCCGCCGATCTGGGTTCAAATCCCAGTGCCCCCATCCAACTAAAAAGGTGAAAAAGATGGATTTGATAAAAAAAATAAACATAAAAAATTTCAATTTCTATACAATAATATCAATTCTGGTTCTGCTTGCAGGAATTTTTCTTTGGATTGATTGGATCATAAGATATGGTATCTTATATGACCTTGGTATATATTCACTTGTAATAGTATTTATAATAGCCGGAATTATTGGATTGATATTATCTCTAATGGAAAAAGAAGAGGTTGAGGATTAAACCTTTTTCCAGGTTAAAACCAGATTTTTTGAGGCATTTACCTCATCTACTCGTTTAACAGATGTATTGTTTGGTGATGCTTTAACAATTTCTGGGTTCTCCTTTGCAATTTTTATCAATGCATCAACATACCTATCAAGGTCTTCTTTGGATTCAGTCTCAGGTGGTTCAATCATTAAAGCCTCTTTTACGATTAATGGAAAATAGATTGTTGGTGGATGAAATCCATAATCAAGAAGTCGTTTTGCGATATCCATTGCTCTAATACCTTTTTCCTGCTTAAGTTTTTCACAACTTAACACAAACTCATGTTTTCTAAGTTCTTTAAAAGGCATTTCATAAAGATTTGAATCAAGTATCTTTTTCTTCATATAATTTGAATTAAGAACAGCAATTTCTGATGCTTCCCTCAAGCCATTTCCTCCCATCATAAGAATGTATATGTATGCTTTTAGAAGCACAGAAAAGTTACCATAATATGCTCTAATTTTTCCAATTGATTCAGGTGCATCATAATCAAATATATATTTCCCCTCTTTTGTTTTTCCAATTCTAGGGATTGGCAGGAACTTTTCAAGTTTTATTTTAACACCAACAGGTCCACCACCAGGCCCTCCTCCTCCATGAGGAGTAGCAAAGGTCTTATGCAGATTAAGATGAACTATATCAAATCCCATATCCCCTGGCCTTGCCTTTCCCATAATTGCATTAATATTTGCCCCATCATAATAAAGAAGGGCACCTGCATCATGGACCATTTTTGATATTTTTAAAATATCAGATTCAAATATTCCTAAAGTATTTGGATTTGTAAGCATGAAACATGCAGTTTTTTCAGAAAGAGTATTTTTTAGAACATCAAGATCCACAGTTCCGTCCTTGTTTGAAGGTATCTCAATAAGTTTATAACCTGCCACTGTAACACTTGCTGGATTTGTACCATGAGAGGTATCAGGTAAAATCACCTCGTCTCTAAAGCCTTCATTTCTATCTTCATGATATGCTCTAGTAAGCATCATTCCTAAAAATTCTCCATGAGCACCGGCTGCTGGTTGAAGTGAGAAATAGTCCATCCCTGTTATTTCACAAAGCATTCTTTCCAGTTCAAACATGATTTGAAGATTTCCCTGAATTGTTGAAATATCCTGACATGGATGGGTCCCTGTAAATCTTTCCCAAGAAGCAATCTCCTCACAAATTTTTGGATTATATTTCATAGTGCACGAGCCAAGAGGATAGATCCCTGAATCAATTCCGTAATTCATCTGACTTAACCTATGAAAATGACGAACGATTTGAGTTTCATCAAGATCTGGAATATCTATATTTTTCTTTCTTTGAAGAGAGTCTGGTAGCTTTGTATAGAGATTTTTCTTTTCTTTTTTTGATATTACAAGTTCGTTTAGAAGAGGTTCATCATATGTTGCTGATTTATACATTTGAAACCTCCTTCAATGTACTTGCAAATCTTTCAAAATCCTCATCTGAATGAATCTCTGAAGTACCGATTAGCATGCAGTTTTTAAGCTCAGGATAAAAATCATCAAGAGAAATTCCACCCTGTATTTCTTTTTGAAGAAGTCTTTTGTTTAACTTTTTTGGATCAATTGAGCCCTCTACAACAAACTCATTGAAATGCGTTCCATTAAATCTTAATTTAAAACCACTGAGGGAATCTATTAATTTTGCAAGTTTTTGTCCGTTTTCAAAATTTGTTTTTGAAAGGTTGAAAAAACCTTCAGAACCCAACCATGAAATATATACAACAGCTGCAAGAGCACACAAGCCTTCATTTGTACAAATATTACTTGTTGCCTTTGCACGTCTTATGTGTTGCTCACGGGTCTGTAATGTCATACAAAATGCTCTCTTTCCATCACTATCTGTTGTAATTCCAATAATTCTTCCAGGCATTTGCCTGAGGAATTCATTCTTACAGGCAAAAATACCAAGAGAAGAACCGCCAAAATTCATCTGATTTCCTAAAGCTCTACCCTCACCAATTACTATATCAGCACCATACTCTCCAGGGCTTTTTGTAATACCAAGAGATACGGGATCAATACCAACAACAAATATAGAACCAGCATCCTTTACAATCTTATTTATTTTATTTATATCATCTTCAAAAATTCCAAAGAAATTTGGATTTTCTAAATATACACCAGCAGTATCATCATCAATTTTTTTGTTTAGATCATCAATATCTATCTTTCCAGTTTTATCATTATAAGAAATTTCCTTTATTTTAATACCAGGACCTTTTGCATAATTAGTTAATACAACTTTTTTTTCCCATGAGATGTTACAAGGTATAATAAAAGTCTTTTTTTTTGTGATACGAGTACACATAAGTGCTGCTTCTGAAAGAGAGGTAATTCCATCATAAAGTGAACAGTTTGCAACATCCATTCCAGTTATTTCAGCAATCATACTCTGATATTCAAACATAGCCTGAAGAAAACCTTGACTTGCTTCAGACTGATAAGGAGTATAAGCAGTATAAAATTCAGATCGTGAGGTAATAGATTTTACAACAGCTGGGATATAATGAGGTTTAATTCCACCTCCTAAAAAACTTAAGAAATCGTTGTATGATTTGTTTTTTGCTGCAATTTTTCTTAGTTTTTTTTCTGTATCTTGTTGAGATAAACCATCGGAAAGGTTCAAATTTTTTATTTTGATTTTTTGAGGAATGTCTAGAAATAAATCTTCAATTTTGTCTAATCTCAAAGTCTTAAGCATTAGGGGTTTTACAGATGAGTTTGGAATAAAATTCATAAATTCCCCAACCAGGTATTAATAATATGTTAAAGAAGCTTTAGGTAAATTAAGGATTTATTATTTAATTCAGAAGAGTGCCAAAAAAATATTCAAAATACGTATGTAAATAAAAGTCAAAAGTGTTTAAGATTAAAAAAAATAAAACAGCTACATTTTAATAAAAAAACCCTCTTATAAAATAATTATTTTTTCCATTCATCCACATCATAAACAATAAAACCTTTCTTTCTAAGTTCATTTTTTTTCTCAATTTTTTTAGCAAACAATCCAAATTTTTCTTTCCTTTTGTTTTTATACCATTTTACATTCTCTGATTTATTTTTTAATCCTTCAATTATTTTTAATGACTGATTAAAACTTAGGTTCTTCCATTTACATTCAAAGAAAAATATTTCTTTTTTATCTTTATTTAATACTACAATATCAATCTCTTCTTTATTATACCACCATTTACCAATATTTGTAAAAATGATTGGTTTTTGTTTAATTAAAAATTGTGTACACATCTCTTCAAATGAATGCCCAGTAAAACTGTTAAAATCTTTTTTAATTTTTGAAATAAACGATGAAGTTTCATCTAGTTCAATAAAAGATTTGTTTGGATAAATAAATTTAAACCAAAATTTTATATAATTATCCATTAGAATATATTGTGTATTTCTTGTTCTTTTCTTTCTCTCCGTTATAGGAACGATTTTTTTAATAATTTTTACTCTTTCCAATACATTTAGGTATTTTGTGAGTTTCCCCATGCTTATATCTGCAATTGTTGAAATCTCATTGAATTTTTTTCCACCTTCACTTAATGAATGTATAATTGAAAGATAAACAGATGGATTTTTAAACTCTTCATAGAAGATATTAAGCGGCTCTCTATATAAAAAACAATTTTTGTTTGCAATGTTTTCTTTTATATTTTCCCAAATGGTTAATTTATCATTCATCTCCTCTAGATAACGTGGTATCCCGCCAGTAATTGAATAAATATAAACGAAGTCTTCTATGCTATATCTTTTCATAAAATTTTTAGAATCAAAAATGCTTAGTTGAGATAATTCAATTTCATATGTTTTCCTACCATAGAGAGCGCTACCATACCCCATTGCAATTTTATAAATAGAGGATACTATCGATCCGCAGAGTATTATCATTATTTTTGTATTTTTCAACTCCTCCCATCTTCTTTGCATTATTGTTGGCCAAGCCTTTTCTACCTTATACAGATATTGAAACTCATCTATTACTACAACTATTCTTTTTTTACCTACGATTTTTAAAAAATCAAAAAAATCATCCCAGTTTTGAAATCTTACAAAACGTTCTTTTATTACTTGTTCAAATGTTTTTAGTATATCTGCAGATATATCACCAATGAAATAAAATGAATCTTTATCTTTAATAAATTCTTTTAAAAGCCTTGTTTTACCAATTCTACGTCTTCCATATAATAAAATCAAATCAGCTTTTCCTTTTTTATATATCTTATTTAGAAGATTAAGCTCTGCTGTTCTATTAATAAACATACTTTCAGGTAGCATACTTTAAAGTATGTTATTTTGGTCTATAAGTGTTTTCGTTGTATTATATATAATAATAGTGGAAAAAAATCATAAAAAAAAATTGTATTATTCAGTTTTATTATATGATAAGGCAATTTTATATGCAAGTCAGATAATTGATATACATATTTAAATTCTAGCAATTAAAATAGAACTCGTAGTCAAGCTCTGTTATTTCACCCATATATCTATTCCATTCATTTCTTTTCTTCTCAATAAAAAGATCAGCAGCATCCCTGCCAATACCACTTATAAGAACATCATCAGTTTCAAATTCATTAAGTGCCTCCATCAGATTTGTTGGAAGTTGTTTTATTTTATATTTTTTTATTTCCTCACTGCTCATCTTATAAATATTTCTAGAAACAGGTTCATAGGTAATCTTTTTCTTTATGCCATCTAGACCCGCATAAATCAATGCAGAAAAAAGAAGATATGGATTTGCAGCAGGGTCTGCATTTCTTATTTCAATATCTACATTTTTTCTAGCAGGAATTCTAATTAAACTACTCCTGTTATATTGGTCCCAAGCAATATAGATTGGTGCTTCAAAATTTGGAATAAGTCTTTTGTAAGAATTAAGAGTTGGATTTGCTATTGCAGCAATTCCTCTAGAATGATCAAGAATTCCACCAATAAAATTAAGCGCAGTTTTACTTAAATAATATGGATTGGAATTATCAAGAAACATGTTTTTTCCATTTTTATACAATGCAATATGAGCATGCATACCATTTCCTGCTTCATCTGAAAGAGGCTTTGGCATAAATGTGATATCAATGTTAAACATCCCAGCGATTTCACGAGCTAAAAATTTAAAAAAACTACAGAAATCAGCAGCTTTTACTGTTTCTAACTCTTTTACTTCAATTTCATGTTGAAATTTTCCTTTTTCATGATGCTGGTATTTTACCTGATATCCACTTTCCATTAACACATCTGATAATTTCTTTCTATATTCCATTAAATTGTCCATTGGCGGAGGAGAAAAATAACTTGTTTTTTCAATTTTATCTGTATCTTGATCTGTTTCTTTTAAGTTAAACGAGCAGAATTCCATCTCAGGCGAAATTCTTACTTCATCAAAACCTTCTTTTTTAGCTTGGGCTACAGCTTTTTTTAAAATATTACGTGGATCAGCTCTATAAATCTCATAATCTGTATCATAAAGGTCAGCCCTTATCATAGCCTCATCCTTTTTGTATGGCAATTGTTTAAAGGTTTCAATATCTGGAAGAGCAATCATATCTGATTTTTCCACCTTTCTAAATCCAATAGAGGACCCATCGAAATTTATTCCTTTCTTTAAAATATCATCATCTAAAAAACGATTTGCAGGGATATGTAAAACTCTTAAACCACCAATAATATCTGTAAAATGTACTTGTATCCATTTTATATCTTTTTTATTTACTAGTTCTCTTATATCTTTTTTATTCATAAAGGGGTTAGAAAAGTGTTATTTTTATAAACTTTGTGATAGACAAGTTTAGTATTGTTTCTTTCCTATTAAATTCTTTCATTTATTTTCCCCCTATAAAACAAATTAAATTCTTTACTATAATCCTTACCTCCACACTGCCAAGATTTTTATTTAACATTTAGTAAGCGAGAAATCACCATACTTCACAGGCTGTCCAACAATTAGAAATGATAGAGCGATAAAAACAAATATTACACTAACGGATTAGAGAATTGTTCAAAACATCTAAAAGTATCTCTATATTTGTTGTTTTTCTTTTGCAGTGATATCCATATTTTCTTTAAGTTACTTGCAGTACATACAAGGTTGAATTCTATTTGTACTGTTTTTATTCCTCTTGTAATGAATCTTCTTATGCCTTTATTTTCTTTGATATCTCCGAATACTGGTTCTACTGTTATGGCTCTTAATTTGTAGATTCGTTTTCCTTTTTCTGTATTCATTTTTTCATTCATTGAATTACGTTCTTGTTCATAAGGATACGATTTAATGTATCTGATACCATCTTTTCGTCTTGTACATAATTTCTGATAAGGGCAACTTTTACATTTTTGCCCTTTATATATTCGTATTGTTTTCTTTTTAGTTTTATCGTAGCATTCTCTAAGAAATGTTATAGGTTGGCCAGCTGGACAGGTATATTTGTCCTTAATTACATCATATGTAAAGCGTTGTTTGTCATAGGTGGAGATTTCTTTCTTTTTAGTATCAGGAATATATCCATCAATCTTTTTATCATTTAAAAATTTTATATTGCCACCTTCATAATAACTATTGTCAAAACTCCATGGAATATTTTCAGGCAATGATCCAATGTTTTCTTCTGTCTGAAGAACCTGAGGTTGTAGCTGCGCTACATCAAATTCATCGTTACAAACATCATTTGCAAGGATGAAATTTTTTTTATCCACTGTTATTTGAACATTATATGAAGCTTCAATTCTCCCTTTCTTGTTTATCATAAATCGACTTTCAGGATCAGTTACATTAACCTTCTTTAGCTTGTGTTCTTTCAGTTCTTGATATGCCTGATTAAGTTTATCGTTGATTTTGCTTTTAAAAAGATTACCTTCTTTCTTCATTTTGTCAAAGTAATATTTGACTGCTTTCTGCATCTTCTTCCTACTTTTATTAGGGAGCTGCTCGCTGCCTCTCATATCTTTAAACATTTCATCTTCAATATCATCCTGCCTAGTCCATTCTTCAAGCTCCTTATCAAAAAATCTCAACAAAAATTTCAATTCCTCTTTTGTAAGGACCTTCCTATTTGCTGCATTAGCCTTCTGACTACTACCATCAGTTGAAAGATGAGAAAGATCAATCAATCCTTCACATTTTGCAAGTGTAACAGTATGTTTAAAAATTTCTTTTATAAGAACAGGATTGTTCTTACGGAAATCACTTATTGTTCTAAAATCAGGAGTGAGTTTTTCAGCTAGATACATGTAGACAATGTTTTCACGAGCGTTTCGTGAAAGCTTACGTGAGGAACGAATCTTATCAAGTATACCCATGACAAGAATTTTCAAAAGGATACGGGGATGATATGCAGGATGACCTGGGCCATCATATCTAATATCAAATGAACTGAAATCTAAGGATTCAATAAGGTTTTCAACCAGGAAACAAATATGATCCTCTGGGATTAAATCTTCAATAATTGGAGGAAATAACCAAGATTGTTTTTTAAAAGAACGGATGTAAACCATAACTATATCCCACCTCTATAAAACTTATAACATCCTATAGGGCATCAAACCATATAAAACTAATGAATTATCGAACAGCCTGTTTAGTATGGGTGATGAACGCGCTACCTTTTTTTCCTCATATTTGTTTTTCAGTACTGGGTAGGCGCACTCGCCAAAGGCGGGTGCTATAGAGTACCTACTCAGGACGTGAAAAAATTATGAATCTTATTAGCGTTAGCTATGGCATTGGCCAGAATCTGTACCATTTGGAATGGTGTCCCAAGTATAGGTACAATATGTTTAGGCGGGAGGAGAATAAAAAACTTTGCGAAAATATTTTGCATGACATTGCAAAACGGCATCACATCACTATAACTGAAATGAGTGTGATGCCAGACCATATTCACATGGTCGTGGAACTACCCACGACCATGAGTGTCTCTCAAGCATTTCATCTTTTGAAAGGAGCAAGTGCTCGTGAACTATTCAAACAGAAACCCAACTTTAGACAAAGATTTCCGCAGGGGCATTTCTGGAGTCCAGGTAAATTCTACAGAACAATAGGTGATGCTGATGCAGAAACTGTGATACACTATGTCCGGGAACACCAATTCCAACAAACCATTTTAGACATTTT
>JGI2171J19970_10001267_pt1 | contig 14109 bp, 16 predicted proteins | sample DeeMarSWOR324_28_FD_19970 | JGI IMG/M metagenome (IMG submission 19970) | reverse complement strand
AAACAGGTTGCAGAAGGAGATACCAATCTCTTTCCCAGCATTCTTGAAGCTGTTGAAGTCCATGCAACACTTGGTGAGATATCTGATGCCCTGCGTTCTGTGTTTGGTGAACACAAACCTGCACAAATTTTCTAAAGCTCTTTTACTAGTTCTGAACCGGAGGGTATGGTCACGAGAATAATGGGAATCAGAACGAGGGCCACCAAGGCTGCAACCCAATAAACTCCAGGTAAAGCCCAGATCCCGAGCACCACTGCCATTATCAAGGGACCCAGCGTCTGCCCTAATCGTAAGACCAACCCATTCAAAGACATCAATGCGGCACGGTACTCTGTCGGGGCGAGACGCACGAGTAGGGTCCAAGTTGTGGGCATCGCAAACCCCATTCCAATTCCAAAAAATGCCACAGGGATCAGGAGAAGCAAGAGAGTTGGGGCGAAAGGAACCAAAAAGAGTCCCAATGCCATAAAGGGGAAAGCAGAAAGTAGGACCGTTTTCATCGAAAACCTTTGGGCTAATTTATTCATAAAAGGAGAAACAATAGCTGCTGCTAGAGAAATCAAAGAGATAACAAGACCTGCAATGAATGAGTTGACAAAAAAGAATGTGATAATGAGAAACGGAAGATAGGTGATAATTGCACCATAAAGCATGATGAAAACTGAGGTGCTGACTAAGAATAGTCCGGCTACTTGTCTATTTCTGAGAACTATACCAACTTGGGTGAAGTATTGTCGTATTGAGAGCGTATCTTCTGGTTTTGGAACCTCCAGTTTAAAGAGTGCAGCTAAACCAATAGGTATTGCAAGGAGGGGGAGATAGAATGGGAAAAACCATCCAAAAAGCGTAAGAAATCCTCCCAGAGTAGGATAGATGGCAGTACCAGTACTTTGCATACTGACATTGTAACCCATCACTTGTGCGCGTTGTTGCCGTCTATACAAGTCTCCAATGATAGTGATATTGAGGGATCCTAATGCAGCGGCACCAACTCCTTGAACAAACCGAATGCAAAGTAATATGAGAAAAGGAGAGATTCCCAACGCCAAGCCGATCGGTTCAGAGAACATACAAGAAAATCCAGCAACGCCAAACAGCAACAAAGAGGGGACTAATACTGGTCTTCGTCCAAATCTGTCCGCAGCGATACCCAAGAAGGGGGTCAGAATTATTCCTGGGATAGTGAAGATGATTACAACGAGACTGATCATTCCAGGCGGGATACCCAGTTCAAGACTCATCCTGGGAAATGCTGGAGTAATGCTAGCTACACCCATAACCGCAATGAGAGTGGTGCCAAAAATAATTAGCAAATTGGCAGAAATTGGAAGGCGCTCCTCGTTTTTGCCTTCAGAGGACATCTCGTTTGGTTTCATCTTAGCCGCTCCAACACCTAACCCTGAATAAAAACGTTTGTGGATTACAAGGTTAAAGAAACAGAAGTCTTTTCTAACCTAGATGAAATTGACCCCATGGAGTTGTTTGAATTTGCGGATTGCACACATTGGTATTGCGGTCAAAAATGCAGAGGCGGCTCTCAAGTTATATCGCGAAGTCCTTGGACTTGACTCTACCCATACTGAAATTGTGGAAAGCCAGAAAGTTAAAACCGTCCAGATTCCCATCGGCGATTCCAGCATTGAACTCCTGGAACCAACGAGTCCTGATGGCGTCGTAGCCCAGTTTATCGAAAAACGTGGGGAGGGGATTCATCATATTGCCATCGAAGTACAGGACATCACTGCTGCATTGAACAAAATGAAAGCGGCGGGATATCGACTTATTGATGAGACACCGCGATTGGGAGCAGATAATATGCTTATCGCCTTTGTTCATCCACGTAGCACAAATGGTGTCCTTCTCGAATTATGCCAACCCTCCAAGGATTAACACACCGAAGTGCAGGGCATGACAAAACCACCAATCCCCTTTGAGCCCAGAAACGATCCCTTTCAGCATGCCCTAGCAAATACTTCAAAACTCGTGGCCAAGCGTTTACTGCATTTTCCTGAACTGCCATCCACCAATACATACCTTAAGGAGAAAGGTACTGTTGGTGAACGCGAAGGATTAGTAGTCCTAGCAGATACACAAATAGCTGGGAAAGGGCGTTTCGAAAGATCCTGGCATTCACCACCAGGAGGTCTCTACTTCTCAATCTTGCTTCGTCCAATGACCATTTCTGCCGCGGAAGCGCCACTCATCACCCTAACGGCAGGTGTGGCTGTAGCCAAAGTTCTACAAACCGCCCTTGGAGTTCAAGCCAAGTTGAAATGGCCCAATGACGTACTCATTGAAAACCGTAAAGTGTGTGGCATTTTGGCTGAATCCACTCTGATAGGTGCAGACATCGAATACGTCGTGTTAGGAATAGGTGTCAATGCAAATACACCGCTCAATGAAATGCCTTCCGACCTACAAACTTCAGCAACAACTCTCCAACACATTTTGAATCGTCCCGTTGATTTACCTCGATTGTTTGGATATCTCCTAGGTCAACTTGAGTTCTGGTATATTCGACTGCGTGATCAGGGTTTCGCCTCGATTAACCGAGAGTACCGACGGCTCTGTACACAACTTGGAAAGTCGGTGACAGTTACCATTGGGAAAGAAAAGCTCACTGGTGTCGCAAAGGATATTGGAGCTGATGGAAGCCTAGTTCTCCACACCGATTCGGGACGAAAACACATCCGAAGCGCTGACATTCTTTCTTCAATGTAGGAAGCAAGTTTGAATGACGTTCACAATTCTTTTAGGAGTGAAATTCTCAGTGAACGAGGAGAACCATTATGATACCAACAGCATTCCATCTATTTTCTGTGATATTGGCTCTTCAATTTGATCCATTCTTTGACTGGATCTTTGGATTTCTTGGAATCTTTTGGATAATCTTCATTGTTTTCTTTGCGTTTTTCTTCATAATGATAATTGTAGTAGGCTATAGGGCGTGTAAAGCATCACAAACCACTCGGAGAATGTTTGATGCCTCAAAAGTACCGGTAGCGCGAACAACCACTCGACACCTTATGCGAGAAACCTTGCCCACTGAATGCCCTGAATGCGATGCACCCTTGAAATACAATGAGGTCAAGTGGGTGGGACCTCGACGAGCCGAATGTCCATACTGTGGAAATGTGGTTGAACTGCAAGAGGAAGATGTCTTCGAAAATTGCTAAAAAAGAGAGAAATCTGGTGACTAGCGAAAACTAACCAGTCACCGAGATCACCTGGAATGTTCCCAGCTTCAACAGTTTAGCTAGTCTTCCAGAGTAAGTGAATGTTGCAGTATTCACGGGCCAAGTCGGGTTTCCCTTTCATAGGAAAGTCCGCCTCAGGTTTCATGCCAGGTTCAAGGAATTTACGCATAACCCAGCCATCTTTGATTACTTGAATCCATTCTATCCAATGTTCATCGACCATTGGATGAGGAGTCGAACCAACAACAGTGTGGATTCCCTCCTTGGTTTCTTCAACGACAGGCACATGTTTTTCGGTCGTGAAATCAGCGGTTTGTTCTTCCATGAGTTTCATGGCTTGACCGCAGCAGACTAGCGTTCCTGCGCCAGTATGAACTACTTCCACGATGTTTCCGCAAACCTCGCATTTATAGATTTGGAGGAGTTCAGTCATTTTATAATCACCAATATCATTCTAACCTGAAAGTATAAGGAGGTCTACCCTGGCTTTTCCTTCGCCTCTTGTTCTTTTTTCTTTTTAACCATCTCTTGAACGTCGTTATAGATCTCTTCGCCCACGCATTCTTTGGCGTACTCACAATACTCTACGCAGGACATCGTATCGTTATAGACTGTAAAGCCGCACTTGTCACAATCCATCTTCACGTCACTGGTGAACATTTCAATTTCTTCAGAACACCGCGGACAGGTCTTGAAGATGATGCTAGGTCGTTTTAGAGGCACAGCTCCAGGGCAGTCATCGATAATCTTCATGGCTATCAGCCATGAGTTAACAATGTTGAGCTTAAAATCAGTTCGGTTTTCCGAATCTTATGAGATATCATTAGTTCTCTGTTCGGTTCCTGCATCATCGACGGGCACTGCCCTAGAGGGCTGTCACCTCCCGCCTCATAACAAGCGTTTTGAGTCTCCGTGAAACCCACGGCGACAAATAGCAAATTAATACTAGCGTTTAAATCTCGATCTATCCTCAGGCCACACACTTTACAATGATAGTTATGTTTAGCTGATAGTTCCGTCTTAATGAACCCACATTGGGAACAGCGTCTTGAGGACGGAAAAAACTGAGGAGCCACAACCAATCTCGATCCATACCACTGAGTCTTGTATTCAAGTTGACGACGAAATTCAGCGAAACTTACATCAGATACTGCTTTAGCTAGTGAGTGATTTTTTCGCATTCCATTTACATGAAGTGATTCGATTACAATAACTGACTTGGTTTTCGCCAGTTTTGATGTCACCCTATGAAGAGCGTTCTTACGAATATTTGCAATTCGAGCATGAAGTCTTTGAAACCTAAGCCTTGCTTTTGCCCGATTTTGGCTGTTTTTACATTTTCGAGGTAGAGTTCGTTGAATACGTCTCAACTTCCGTTCATAGCGAGCCAATGCACGAGGATTATCGTATGTAGTGCCGTTAGACAATGTCGCTAACCATTTAATCCCCACATCCACGCCAACCATAGGACCTGTGTTTTTGATTGGATTGATTTCCTCTTGCACCTGAAGCGATACGAACCACCGACCCGCCTTCTCTGAAATAGTCACAGAGAGAATATGAACATGATCAGATTCGGGAGGTAAGTAATTGCGTTCTTTTAGTCGCAAACGACCCAACCTTGGTAACTGTATGGAATCTTCGAAAACTCTAATCACTCCAGTTAATCTGAAAGATCCAATTCCCTTTTTCCGTGACTTTAAACACGGAAACCCTGGTGATTCTCCATTTTTTACTCGTCGAAAGAAATTTTTAAAGGCAATATCAAGATTGCGTAGAGCCTCTTGAGGGGCACATTTGGATACACTATACATCCATTGGAACTCGTTTTGTTTTAACTTTACAAGTTCCCGATGTAAATCAATTGCACTTGGCGACTTGCCTGTTTTAGAATATTCTTCGATTTTTCGCTTAAGTCCCCAGTTAAAAGCAAAACGGGCACAGCCTGCATATTTGTAACAGAGTGAACGTTGTTGGTTATTCAGTTTCAACTCTGTTTTATAGCCACGGTGGACTATAACCATAAATGAACTTTATAATTGGCGTCATATAAGCAGAACCCACACCTCATGCAAAGTTAACCAGCTCTCTTTTCTTAATCTGAAGATTTTTCCTCTTGCTTAGTTTCAGGTTTTGCTTCTTCCTCGCCAGGAATCGGTTGCGACGTCACTTTTTCAATAGCTGCAATCAATTCATCTTTTAACTCTAAGGAGATGCGGACACCTTTTTTCGTGGGGCGCCAATCCGCTTCACCTGCCTGATAGTAGATACGGATGTCAATTCCATAGAAGCCCCGAAACTCGGATAGCGACACCCAGATTTTCTCTGTTTCACTCCGAGGCAATGCAATTGGTTCACCAATAATCGTCATGATAGAATCACCTGTACCTTAATGACAAAATGCACTCTAAAAAGAATTGCTTTCCAGAAAAAAACAAGAAAAAGGCGGATTCGGCACTTCTTGGTGAACCGCCTACCCCGCCAAGTTTATTCGACAGTCTAATCAGCGGGTTCAAACATATCCTTGCCAACACCGCAAACGGGACAAACCCAGTCTTCTGGGATGTCCTCGAAAGCCGTGCCAGGGGCAATGCCTCCATCGGGATCACCGACGGCAGGATCGTAGATGTAACCGCATGCTGTACAAACGTACTTCTGTGCCATGGTAGGTCACCTATTTTTCTGTGGTTTCTTTGGTGGTTATTATTCTTTGGGTGTTATGATTCGGTCGTTTTGCTAGTAGGTTTCACATAAGACTTCAAAGTATGATGTGGAATGGAAGCAGGAGGGGCACTCATCTGGGGGTTCTTCACCTTCATGGACATAACCACATTCCCGGCAGACCCAGCTGGTAGGTTTGGATTTCTTGAAGACTGTTTTGGCTTCGACTTCTTTGAGTAGAGCCGTGTATCGTTTGGCATGGTGATCTTCTGCTTTGGCGATGGCACGGACTTGTTCAGCAATGGCTTTGAATCCCTCTTTTTCAGCCGTATCAGCAATGTCAGGATACATTTTGGTGTGTTCGTATGTTTCCCCTTCAATGGCTGCTTTGAGATTGTCTATGGTTTTACCAACTTTCAAGGGAGCCACTGCGTCGACGCCGATTTCAGGCATGGATTTACCAGTTTGCTCCATGACGGCATGAGCGGCGCGCCAGAAGTTTTTCGCGTGGACACGTTCGTTATCGGCGGTTACATTGAAGATTTCGGCGATTTGTTCGAATCCCTCTTTTTTAGCGATTTTTGCATAGATGTTGTAGCGGTTGCGTGCTTGGCTTTCACCGATGAAAGCTTGCACGAGTCCGATTAGGGTTTTGGACATTGTAATCTAACCTCGGTCGGTGTATCACTTGGGTTCTGGATAAGAATCTTTGCGATTTCTAGCCAAAGCTGTCTTTTGAAGCTAGGAGTTGGGTTTAAGAGGAGAAACTGCCAGAAGGGGCAACAGCTTTGTAGAATTCAATGCAAAGAATTGGCTGGAGTGTAACTCGGATGCCTTCAGAAGTTATGAATAAGAAGCTCAAGGAACTCCGAAAACGCCTAGAGAAGGCGAAATTGGGTGGCGGAAAAGAGCGGATTGACCGGCAACATAAAGCTGGTAAGATGACGGCTCGAGAACGGATTGAAAAGTTGTTGGACCCGGGGAGTTTCATGGAGTTTGATGCCTTAGTGGAGCACCGTGTCACCGAGTTTAAGATGGATAAGCAGAAAATCCCTGGAGATGGGGTTGTCACCGGCTACGGCACAATTGATGGACGTCTAGTCTTTGTGTTCAGTCAGGACTTCACCGTGTTTGGAGGCGCCTTAGGTGAAATGTTCGGAGAAAAGGTCACAAAAATTATGGATCTAGCCTTAGAAGCTGGAGCCCCTGTGATTGGACTGAATGATTCCGGTGGAGCACGTATCCAAGAGGGAGTGGCGAGTCTTGGAGCCTATGGTGAAATCTTCTATCGCAATGTCATCGCTTCCGGTGTGATTCCACAAATTAGTGCAATTATGGGTCCGTGTGCGGGTGGAGCCGTCTATAGCCCTGCTGTAACTGATTTTACGTTAATGGTGAAAAATACCAGCCGCATGTTCATTACCGGACCTAATGTCATCAAAGCTGTAACGGGCGAAGTCATTAGTTTTGAAGAATTAGGTGGGGCGATGACACATAACATCAAAAGTGGTGTAGCCCAATTCGCCGCTGAAAATGAAGAGCATTGTTTACAGCTTATTCGTGAGCTGTTATCGTATATTCCATCCAACAACATGGAGAATCCGCCAATTGTTGAGCCCATGGATGACCCGATGAGATCAGACCCCGGATTAAATGAGCTCCTACCTGATGATCCGACAACACCGTATGATATGAAACATGCGATTCTGAGTGTCGCAGATAATAATCGTTTCTTGGAGGTGCATGAACATTTTGCACAAAACATGGTTGTAGGGTTCATCCGGTTAAATGGTCACCCCGTAGGTGTAGTTGCGAATCAGCCCAACTATCTAGCTGGCACTTTGGATATCGACGCCTCTGACAAGTGTGCCCGGTTTGTTCGCTTTTGTGATGCATTCAACATTCCTATCCTAACCTTCATGGATGTGCCAGGATTTCTCCCTGGTGTCGAACAAGAGCACCGCGGAATTATTCGTCATGGTGCAAAGATACTTTTTGCATATGCTGAGGCGACTGCGCCAAAAGTAACGGTCATCACACGTAAGGCTATTGGTGGAGCGTATGTGGTGTTAGGTTCCAAACATCTTCGGGCGGATGTCGTCTACGCTTGGCCCAGCACGGAAATGGCTGTGATGGGTCCAGAGGGCGCTGCTAACATTATTTTCCGTCGAGAAATTGAGAAAGCCAAGGACCCTGAAGCAGCCAGAGCGAAGCGCATCGCTGAGTACCGAGAACGATTCGCCAATCCCTACTCGGGTGCGGTTCGGGGATTCATTGACGAAGTGATTGAACCTGCTGTGACTCGTTCACGCATCATTGCTGCCCTTGAAATGCTCCGCACGAAACGGCAATCCCTCCCGCGTAAAAAGCACGGTAACTGTCCACTCTAGAACGCATTGAAACAGACTTCAATTATTCATTCCGAGTTGAACAAACTGCATAACCTTATAATGATGTTCTATGAAAACTCCGTAACTGATTGCCCTAGCTGTTTCTAGTGGTAATCAAGGGAGTAATCAAGGATGCATTGTTCAAGTTGTGGTGCAAAGCTCACCGAGTCAGATCAATTCTGCTATCGTTGTGGTGCACCAGTTACACCAACCGATGCTGCAGCTCCTAAACGTGTCCCTGCAGCGACTCAGATTCCGCCTCCAACCACTCCTGTTTACCTTGGTGACATCTTCAGTTATGCAGGATTTTGGAAGCGTTTTGCTGCTTGGCTTCTCGATGGTCTTATCCTCTTTGCTATCGGTTTAGCTGTTAGTTTCGCATTTGATCTTGTGTACTTTCTAACTCCAATCCCATTCCTTTGGTATGTGATTATTTCCGATTTTCTAATAGGAATTTTTGCTAGCCTTCTATACTATTCAATCTTTGAAAGTTCATCACATCAAGCGACACCCGGAAAAATGGCGTTGGGCATCATCGTCACTGACATTGCTGGTCAACGAATTTCCTTCGGGCGTGCAGTCGCTCGTGACTTATCCAAGATCGTCTCTGTACTAACATTAGGCATTGGATATCTCATCATCGGATTCACCGATGAAAAACGGGGACTTCACGACTATATTGCAGGAACCTTAGTCATCAACAAGTAAGGTCACCCACTGGCCTTTCCCTCCTTTCTTTCCTAGGATATCTGCGAAAGCTGGCATTCCCAGTCAAAGGTACAACATTATTCGAAGAGAGAACGGCTAAAATGGGGTTGCCATAATGGAGAGGCAGAAGACTAAAAACCCCCAGCCTTCAATAGCACCTATCCCAAACGAGAATATGAACTGAGAGGTGTAATCACGGTGCCAAAGACTCCATTTAAGCCGATTCGATTTACTGACACCACATTTCGTGATGCTCATCAATCTCTGCTTGCNACACGCATGCGAACCGAGGATATGCTTCCTATTGCGGAAAAAATGGATCAAGTGGGCTTTCATTCTATGGAAGTGTGGGGTGGAGCCACCTTTGATGCTCCGCTGCGATTTCTGAAAGAAAACCCTTGGGAGCGTCTTCGACAACTCCAAGCTGTTATCAAGAAAACGAAGCTTCAGATGTTACTCCGAGGGCAAAACATCGTGGGGTACCGCCATTATCCTGATGATACTGTTCGGAAATTCGTCGAGCTTGCGGCGAAAAATGGGATTGATATCTTTCGAGTTTTTGATGCACTAAATGATCCACGGAATATGAAAACGGCACTGAAGGCTGTTCATAAAGCGGGGGCACACGCTCAACTAAGTTTCAGCTACACGATTAGTCCAGTTCATAATGTCGAAACTTTCGTGGAACAAGCCAAGAATCTTGAAGCCATGGGAGCAGATTCAATTTGCATTAAAGACATGGCCGGACTCCTCAGCCCCTTCATTGCCCGTGAACTAGTTACTCGCCTGAAAGAAGAAATCAGTGTTCCAATCCAACTCCATTCTCATTACACCTCGGGAATGGCAAGTATGTCTTACTTGGAAGCCATTCAATCAGGCGTAGATGTCGTGGATACCGCGATATCCTCCCTTGCCCAGTCAACTTCACAGCCTCCTTGTGAAAGTCTGGTAGCAGTACTCGAGGGAACCCCATGGGATTCCAAACTTGACTTAGTACTTCTATCAGAAATTGCCACATACATTCAGAATGTCCGTGAGCGATATGAGGCTTATGAGTGTGGACTCGTCGGTGTTGACACAAACGTCTTACAATTCCAAGTTCCCGGAGGCATGATGTCCAACCTTGTTAATCAGCTTCGTGAACAAAACGCTCTAGACCGCTTACAAGATGTACTCGATGAAGTACCTCGTGTCCGTAAAGAACTGGGCTATCCACCATTGGTGACACCCTCCAGTCAGATAGTCGGGACTCAAGCTACCCTCAATGTTCTCCTTGGAAAACGGTACAAGACCATTCCAGAGGAAGTGAAACAATACGTCCGCGGATATTATGGACGGCCTCCTGCTCCAATTGACCCGAAGATTCAGAAGATAGTAATCGGTGACGAAGAACCCATTACGTGTCGTCCAGCAGACCTACTTGAATCTGCCATTCCCACAGCGCGGAAAGAGTTGAAAGGAATTACTTCAGAAATGGAAGACATCATCGCTTACATTTTGTTTCCTCAGCCAGCCCTTGAGTTTTTTGAGCACCGACAACAACAGGAAGCATTAGGACAATTAACACCCGACCTACTTGCAGTGATAACGGCAACCCTTCTCGAAGCCCAACCCGAGCCAGTAAAAATGCCCACAATACGTCGCCCCAATGCAAATGCTTCAAATCCATGGGTCCTTGCCGGACGCCGTGAAGCCATGGGATATGATTGAGATACACTCTGGGAGGAGAACACGTGCCACGAAAATACGAACTAACAATAAACAACACGACCATTACCGTAGAAGTCGATGGTCCCAACAAAGGCATCTTCAATGTGACTGTCGGCGAAGCCACATTTCCCGTAACAGTGACTGATGGAGATCGCAGCACTGGCACCTTCAAAGTTTCCGTAGGTGACACAACACACACAGTACATGTCACACCAAATCCAGACACATCCGATTTCACCCTCAAAATTAAACAACAGAAATACGCTGCTGAACTCAAATCCCTAACCCGACCATCAGCTTTTAGTTTTCAAGCATTCCCTTCCAAACCCATTACCACCACTCCGCAGAAGCCCACTACCGTTGTGCCTGAAGCAGCTGAACCAGGCACTGTGACAGCACCTCTACCAGGACGAGTACTCGATGTCCGAGTGAAAGAAAACCAGAAGGTTAAGACTGGTGAGGTTCTTCTTGTTCTTGAAGCCATGAAGATGGCAAATGAAATTCGTGCACCACAAGGAGGGATGGTTCGTACACTGCATGTTCAAGCAGGAGACACAGTCGAGAAGGGTCAGCCAATGGTTAGTCTTCAATAGACTGATTGCGAATTGTGCAAATACAACCAAGAAGCCACGAAATGTGGAGAAGACTTTTTTATCAAAATCGAATCATCTTCTTTTGGGGTTATGATCGACATGGCCTGTCCAATGTATGATTCTACGAATAATATGTGCCAACAATTGCAAAGGAATTTCCCGGAAGGTGCTCAAACTCCCTGTGAGTTTGTCAACGACCCTTCCAAATGTCCAATTTGCATGATGTCCTCCTAAACATCTCATGTGAAATTTCTTCTTTTCAACGAATAGGCAACGCCATTCTAGTTCATAGTAGATGTATGAGAACCAACTTTGTATACTGCCAAAACCATTAAAACAACCATAGACGTATCTGAACCAGACCCTCTCAAGCATTAACAAGCTCAAAACTGCTCCAACCTGAGCTAGCCTTTAGGATGGCGCATTCTATGGTCACGAAAGAAAAATCAGACGTTTCCCAGCAAAAGCGCGAGTGGGAAAAAAACACGCTAAAGAAGACCTTAGAAAAATCACCTGAAAGAAGAGAGCGATTCATAACTACCTCCAGTCGCCCTATCGCCCGGCTCTACAGCCCAACTGATATGGCGAACCTCGATTATGATCGGGATCTCGGATTTCCAGGAGAATACCCTTACACGCGTGGTGTTTACCCCACCATGTATCGTGGTCGTTTCTGGACAATGCGAATGTTCGCAGGATTTGGCACTGCCGAACAAACCAACGCACGATATAGGTATTTACTTGAGCAAGGGCAAACTGGGCTTAGTGTTGCTTTCCATTTACCAACCATCCAAGGTCTAGATTCGGATGATCCTATGTCAACCGGAGAAATTGGCGTGTGTGGCGTAGCAATCGATTCACTAGCTGATATGGAAATTTTGTTTTCTCAGATTCCACTCAATAAAGTCACAACCTCGATGACCATCAATGCACCAGCTGCTGTCCTCCTTTGTTTCTATATTGCAGCTGCAGAAAAACAAGGTGTATCATCGACACAGATAGGTGGAACTATCCAAAACGACATACTGAAAGAATACCAGGCTCAAAAAACCTGGATCTTCCCACCAGACCCATCCATGCGCATCATTACGAACACCCTTGAGTATTGCACAAAAAACGTACCACGATGGAACACCATAAGCATTAGTGGGTATCATATTCGTGAAGCAGGCAGTACAGCTGTGCAAGAACTTGCTTTTACCCTCGCTAATGGCCTCGCCTATGTGAAGGCGGGGGTTGATGCTGGATTAAAAGTTGACGATTTTGCCCCCCGACTGTCCTTCTTTTTTGACAGCCATCTTGATTTGTTTGAAGAAGTAGCCAAGTTCCGAGCTGCTCGTCGCATTTGGGCTCGTGAAATGCATGAACGATTTAACGCAAAAAGCCCACGCTCCTATTTACTTCGATTCCATACCCAAACTGCCGGTGTCAGTTTGACCGCCCAGCAACCAGAAAATAATATTATCAGAACAACCATTCAGGCGCTGGCAGCCGTGTTGGGTGGAACCCAATCCCTTCACACAAATTCAATGGATGAGGCCTGGGCACTACCTACAGAAAAAGCAGCTACCATCGCTCTTCGCACTCAACAAATCCTTGCTCATGAGAGTGGTGTAGCAAACACGATTGATCCATTAGGGGGCTCTTACTTTATCGAGTCGCTCACCAACGAAATGGAAGAAGAAACGTACAAATATTTCGACCGCATTGATAAATTGGGGGGCGTAGTTGAGGCAATTAAGAAGGGCTTCTTCCAACGGGAAATCGCGGATGCAGCATTTCGGTATCAACGCGAAATCGAAGAGAAAGAACGAACTATTGTCGGAGTAAACGACTACATTACAGATGATATGTTAGAAATTCCAGTTCTAAAAATCGATCCCGAAGTAGAGCGAACTCAACTCGCACGGTTACGCAAAACCCGAAAAACACGCAATAATAAGAAAGTCGATCAATTACTAAGCCGATTACAGAAAGCCGCTGAAGGAACAGAGAATATGCTTCCACATATTTTAGCAGCGGTTAGAGAGTATGCAACCGTTGGTGAGGTGTGCAACGCATTACGTGAGGTATTTGGCGAATATCAGGAACCCATAATATTCTGACACAAAAAACGATGAGTTGAACTGTATGACAGAAGCAGAACAAAAAATTCGGGTGTTGATTGCTAAACCCGGTCTTGATGGACATGATCGCGGGGCAAAGGTAGTTGCTCGTGCCCTAAGGGATGCTGGTTTCGAAGTTATTTACACTGGATTACGTCAAACACCTGAACAAATTGCAGAAGCAGCACTACAAGAGGATGTTACCGTTGTCGGTTTGAGTATCCTCTCTGGGGCCCATATGCGTCTCTTTCCAGAGATAATGAAGTTGTTGAAAGAAAGAGGTATGGATGACACCCTTGTGATAGCAGGTGGCATCATTCCCGAGGATGACATTAAACCATTGAAGAAGCTTGGAATTAAGGCAATTTTTGGTCCTGGAACCCCAACCACCGAAATTGTCGAATACATTCGGACAAACGCCAAATGAATAAACGGAGGACACTGTTGCACACTTTAGGAGTACCGTGGGTGAGGCTGTTTTCATGACCCAGGATACACGTAAACTGATTAAACAGCTCTTGAAGGGTAATCGTCGTGCAGCAGCTCGCCTAATGACCCTTGCTGAATCTATGTCCCCCGAAGCCCACGCCGCAATCAAACAATTGTATCCGCATACAGGAAAAGCGCATATTATCGGCGTGACCGGACCTCCAGGCTCCGGAAAAAGCACTCTCGTGGATAAACTCATCGAAGAATTTCGCGCTCAAGGTCGCACGGTCGGGGTCGTAGCCGTTGATCCCAGCAG
>JGI2171J19970_10001263_pt1 | contig 14130 bp, 15 predicted proteins | sample DeeMarSWOR324_28_FD_19970 | JGI IMG/M metagenome (IMG submission 19970) | reverse complement strand
CTGCGGCGACAGTGAATACCTTGAAGCCTTTGAGCAGATTATCGTCCCCGCCGCCCGCCGCTTTAACCCCCGGCTTATCCTTGTCTCCACCGGCTATGACGGCCACTGGGCCGACCCGCTGGCCATGATGAATTTGAGCGTTAGCGGCTTTGCTAGGATGACAGGGATTATTAAGGGGCTGGCTGACGAGCTTTGCGACGGCCGTCTGGCGCTGACGCTGGAGGGGGGCTACAACCTCGAAGCCTTAGCCGCTTCGGTAAAAGCCACCTTCGATGCCCTGCTCGGCAATGCTAGTGGCGAAGCTATGGGCGCGCCGCCGCGCCATTCTGAGCCGCCCAAAATCGGGAGCCTGGTGGAGGAGATAAAGAAGATACACAAACTGGGCTAGTCGCGCTGGCAGAGGTCGGGTGTAAGGGAGCACTTCTCGCAGTTGCCGTCGCAGGGCTCGATGTGAATGGTGACGCTGGCATAGGAAAGCCTGGCTTCTATCTCCTGCTCCAGCTGGTCGCATAATGAGTGCGCCTTTTCCACGCTGACACCCCTGGGTACCACCAGGTGGAAATCGATATAACGCTGGCTCCCCGCCTTGCGGGTGCGTATCTTGTGAAAGCTCACCAGCTGTCCCCCGTGCTCCCCGAGGCAGGCGATTATCTCGTTCTCTTCCGCCCGGGGCAGCTTAGTATCAACCAAGCCGCCGAAAGACCTTCTCATGCTCAGGAAGGCGGTGCGGAAGATTAACAAAGCCACCAGCAGGGCGACGATGGGGTCGAGCAGGGCGACTCCGGTTATCCTTACCAAAATCAGCCCCACCAGCACCGCCGCTGAGCTGAGCACGTCAGCCAGCAGGTCGCGGGCGGTGGCTTCCAGGGCTACGGAGTCCGTTCTCCGGGCTACCCTCATGGTGTACCAGGAAACAGCCATGTTGATGGCGATGGCCGCCGCCGTAACGTAGATGCCTACGGTGACCAGCTCCACAGTGGCGCCGCTAATCAGCCGGCTTATTGCCTGATAGGCGATGGTAACCGCGGCGATAAAGATCAGGGAGCTGATGACCACGCCGGCGATGTTCTCCGCCTTACCGTGGCCGAAGGGGTGCTGCCTGTCGGGGGGGCGGCCGGCAATCTTGATGCCGACCAAGCCGATAATCGCCCCCACTAGGTCGATAGCGCTGTGGATGGCGTCGGCCCTGATGGCGATGCTGCCGGTAACGATGCTGGCCACCACTTTCATAGCTATCAGGAAGCTGACGGCAACTATAGATAGCTTGGCTGCGGTCTCCTTGGTGGCCCGCATGGCTTAAACCTCTTCAAACTAATCTGGCACTTGGCGCAGAACACCACTCCACCGCCCCTCCTCCCAGACAAGGAGCAGGTTGGGGGCGATAAAGAGTGAACTGTAGGTGCCGATGATGATGCCGATGAGCAAAACTATGGCGAAGTTCTGGATGTTGGCGCCGACAAAGAGCAGCAGGGCTAGGACCACGAGCATGGTGGTAAAACTGGTGTTAACAGAACGGCTCAGGGTCTCCACCAGGCTGTTGTTGACCACCACCTCGAAGTTGGCGCTTACGCCCCGCTTCAGGTTCTCCCTTATCCGGTCGAAGACGACCACCGTGTTATTGATGCTATAGCCGATGACGGCCAGGACACCGGTGATGAACATCAGGTTTATTTCCCAGTCCATTATGGCGCCGAGTATGGCGAAAATACCCAGCACCAGCACCACATCGTGCACCAGGGCGATGATGGCGCAGACGCCGTAGTGGAAGGGCTTGGGCATGCGGCGAAAGGCCCAGGTGATATAGCCAAGTATGAATACGGCGGCGACGCCCACGGCGATAATGGCATTACGAGCGGTCTCGGTTGCTACCATGGGTGAAACCGAGTAGAACTCGCGCTCGGTGGCAGTACCGAAGCGGAAACTCAGGGCATCCTCCAGCCCCATCCTTTCCTCTCCGCTCAGTTCCTGGGTGCGGATAATGAAGTCGCCCCCACCGGTGCGCTGTATGATTGAATTAGCGTAGCCCAGCTCGGCCATGGCTGTCTCCAGCTCCGATTGTTTCACCTCTTCTTCAAAGCTTATGGTGAGTATGGAGCCGCTGCTGAATTCAACGCCCGGTTTAAGCCCGAAGACGAGCAGGGCGATAATGCCAATCAGGATAATTGCCCCTGAAATACGTAAGAACCAGAATCTTTTACCGGTAATATGCATTATTTCTTCTCCCGATGGGCGCTGAACAGAGCCGTCCTCTTGGCCAGGCGCGAGCCCACGAAGAGGCGCAACAGGGTGCGGGTGACCACGATGGCGGTAAACATGCTCACCGCCACGCCGATAAACAGCGTCAGGGCGAAGCCCTGTACCGGGGCGCTCTCGGCAATACTGCTGCCCAGCCAGAAGAGAACGGCGCAGACAATAAAGGTGGTCACGTTGCTGTCCCTGATGGCGGTCCAGGCTCGGCTGAAACCGGCATCGATGGCTGCCCCCAGCGTTCTTCCCGTGGCGAACTCCTCCTTCATGCGCTCGAAGATAAGTACGTTGGCATCCACCGCCATACCGATGGAGAGGATAAAACCGCCGATGCCGGCCAGGGTCAGGGTGACCGGAATCAACTTGAATATGGCCAGCACCAGCGCCCCGTAGAAGACGAGCGCCAGGCTGGCGATAACCCCGGGCAGACGGTAATAAATAATCATAAAGAGCATGACCAGTATGATGCCGATTATCCCCGCCTTGAGGCTCATGTCAACGAAATCTTCGCCTAATGTGGGCGAAACCGTCTGGTCGTAGAGTATATTCAGGGGCACGGGCAGCCGCCCGAAGTTAAGCTGGCTGGAGAGGCTCCTGGCTTCCTCCAGGCTTAGGCCCTCAATCACCCCGCCCTCGATGATAATGTCATTGACGATGGGAGCAATGGGCAGTCCGTCATCACCCAGCAGGGCGATTTCGCCGTCAAAGATGCCCATCGGCTGTTGCAGCAGTCGGGTGGTAACCTGTTCCGATATCTGGGCGCCCGTTTCATCCCATTCGAAAACCAAAAACAGCTGGCCCAGCTCGTCGCGGGTGATGTAGGTGTTCTCCCTGAAGTAGCGGCTGGTCAGCGCCACTTCTTCGCCGTCGATTGTGCCTGTCGCTGGCTTCCAGCGGCCCAGCTCGTTTTCCCACTTGGCTTCCTCATCCTCGGTGGCCAGCTCCCCGAACTCCAGTATATCCACCCGCGCTAGCCTTTCCTTTTCCGTGTCGGTGATGCTGATACCGGGCAGCTCGAGAAGGATGCGGTCGCTACCCTGCCTCTGGATGATGGGCTCGGTTACCCCCAGCGGGTTAATACGGTTGCTCAGGATTTCCTTGGCCCCCTCCATGGCGCTGCCCCTATTTTCGGGCTCTATCTCGGAGAGGTCGGCTTGATATACGATGTGAATGCCTCCCTGCAGGTCTAGCCCCATCCTCATTTCCTCTCTGTCGAAAAGGGGATAGACCAGGGCGCAAACGGAAAAGGCGAAAATAGCCAGCAAAATCAGCAGAACTACGGCGTTTCCTCTAGTCATATCTTTTCACATTACCTCTATTTGAGCTCGTTAGCCATATATCTTAACAGAGTGTCTTCTCCGTTGCCAGTCGCTGGCGGATATAGTCCAGGGCTTCCTCCCGGTCGTTAAGCTCGCCCGATGCCTGAGCCTCGCGCACCGCCTCTAGAATCTCCCCCAGAGCCGGGCCCGGACTCAAGCCGAAGATATTGATTAGGTCGTTCCCGTCAACCAGCTTGACGGGCTCCACCACTCGCTGCTCCAAGTGCTTTTCTAGGACGTACTCCACCATTTCGGCGTGCTCCCGCCAGCCCGCCATATCCAGGTTAGGGCCCCGGGTGGCCAGGTGGTCGGCCAGGCTCAAGAAAAGTATGTCGATGCCCGCCTCACCGGTATCGCGGAAGTAGCGGTAGATAGCCCGCTGGGTGGGCAGCCCTTGCTGGCTCATCTGCCCCGGCCGCATGTGATAGTTTATCACAATCTCGACCAGTTTTGCCTCTTTGCTGCTGAAGCGCAACCGGGACAGCCTATCCGCCGCCGCCGCCGCCCCCAGTTTGGCGTGTCCCAGGAAATGGGTGCGGCCGTCCTCGCCGACGGCCTTGGTCTCNGGCTTACAGATATCGTGGAGCAGGGCGGCCAGTTTGAGCAGCGCTCGGCGGCGGCCGCCGCCGCCGACCTCTTGGGCAAAATGCTCGGCCAGTGTCTCCGACCAGGGGACGACCGCCAGCACCTCGTCGTCGCCATATTCCCAGCTTCCCTGGTGGAGGAGAAAGTCAACGGCTATCACCGTTTGCAGGGAGTGGTCGAAGACATTCCAGGAGTGTTCCTTGGGCTGTTCCACTCCCTTGGCCTTGGCCAGCTCGGGGAAGAGGGCGGTGATTATCCCCAGCTCGTCGAGGTGGAACAGAAATCTTTCGGGGTGGGGGAAAGTCAGCAAACGGAGCAATTCTTCCCGCAGCCTTTCTCCAGCGACATCGGCGATAAGATGGCACTGGCTTTTGACCAGAGCCTCGGTACTTTCGTCAAGGCTAAAGCCAAGTTCCGCCGCCAGTCGTGCCGCCCGCAGCAGGCGGACGGGGTCATCCTCAAAAACGCTCTCAGCTACCGCCCGAATCGTTTTATCTTTAAGGTCGGCCAGACCATTGAAGGGGTCGATGAGGGTTAAATCTTCTCCGCTGACCTCTTCCAGGTCGGCGGCGATGGCGTCTATGGTGAAGTCGCGCCGGCTCAAGTCTTTCTCAATGCTGTCCTCGAAACTGGTGAAATCGAGTTGCCAGCGCCCCCCCGACGGCGCTCTTTTATCCAGCACCACCACGCGGCCGATGCGGTTTTGCTTGTCCAGCAGGACGAATCTCCCCCCCAGGGCTTCGGCCAGTTTTGGGGCTAGTTCTAAAGCGTTGCCGGCCAGGGCGATATCGATATCGGCGGTGGCTCGCTTGAGTAAAGCGTCGCGGATAAAACCGCCGACCAGATAGGCTTTCACCATTCCGCTTAAGAAATCGCTGACCGCGGTTAGTATTGATAGAGCTCCAGGCTCGATAATCAGCATCTTCTTTTCCATGCCGTAATACTCTAAGGCTAAACTATACTACCAGTCGGCTAAAGTTACAAGGGGAAAATAAAAACAAAAAGCCCATCGCCGCTAAGTCTAAGCAGATATCAGCGTGTGCTGATTACCTTCATTAGCGGTGATTATTGCCTTGAGGCGCGGCTCTAAGCGCTTTCTTTGGCCGTGCTCAGGGCAAGGCTTTTTAAGATAGTGAGGATACCGATAACGGCGCGCTGAACGTCGATCGGTTCCTGGGCTAGTATACGGGCTACGTAGGGGTCGAGCTCGTTACCGCCGTAGCGGGGACGGCTCTCGGCTACACCCGAGGAGGGGGGAGTCAGGTAGCCGGCTAGAGTGAATAGCTCGTTCTCCTCAAAACCTAGAGGTTCGGCGATTTTGCGCAGGATTGAACCCGAAGGGTAACGCTCGCCTCTCTCGATGCGGCCCAGGTGTGATGAGGACACGCCGGAAGTGGCGCTGAGCTGGCTCAGAGTTAGCCGCTGCGTGACTCTTGCCTGTCTGATTATTTCGCCCAGGTTGGTGCTTCGGTTTTGGTCCATATCAGAAAAATTATAATTCGCCAAATGGCAAATGTCAACTTCTGCAAAAAGAATAAAACCTATTATTTAACGAATACCCCTTGACAGTAGGCAATATGATGATTATAATATCGCCAATTGGCATAGGAGGCTTGAACCATGCTGCTGAAGACAAGGGTTTTTGACCTATGCCCGGAAAGGTATAGGAACCTGTCCGAAATGGCTCAGGCTATGGAGATATCGGTAAGCCAGGTCTACCGCGTGCAGGAAGGCAAGCGGAACATCAACTGCAAGTTCATCATCGGCGCTATCAAGGCTTTTCCCGGTTGCTCGTTTGACGACCTCTTCTATTTTGTCCCGGAATTGCCAGTTGGCAAGTACTCCCGCACTGCCGCTGTGGCCAGCCGCCGTTCTTAGGATTTTGGGGGGAAAATAGGCTCGCTTTAGAGTTGAGGGGTTTCGTCCTCGACCTTGTGCAGCTCCTGCTGGCTTTCCAGGTGGTCTATATAGAGTATACCGTTGAGGTGGTCTATCTCGTGCTCAAGCGCCTGCGCCAGCAGGTTATCGGCCTTGATCCTGATTTCCTTGCCGCTGGCGTCCCGGCCCTTAACCGTCACCGATTTAGCCCGCTTAACCTCTCCGTAATAGCCGGGGACGCTCAAGCAGCCCTCGGTCACCGAGCGCTGGCCGCTGCGCTTGACTATCTCCGGGTTAATCAGGACGACGCCTTCGGCATCGGGGATATCAATGACGATTACCCGCAGCGAGGTGCCCACCTGCGGCGCGGCCAGTGCCGCCCGCCCCGGGTCGGCGCGCACCGTATCCAGCATATCCTCGATGAGCTTTTTGATGGAGCCATCGATAGTCCTGACACGCTTTGCCTTCTGCTTTAAGACCGGGTCGGGCAGGGTGCGAATAGGAAGAACTGCCATCTTAAACCTCTTAACTATATTAGCTAAACCAGCCCCACGGGGTCAATGCCCACCGCCCAGCCCGGGGGGAGGGGCATGGGAGAGAGAAAGGCCGATAGCTCGGTGCCGCGTAGGATTAGCTGCCAGCGAAAGCGCCCCCTTAGGCGATGGATAAAGGCGGGGGCGGGCCCGATAAGCTCGATGCCGGCTATCCCCTTTGATGCTATCTCCTGTTCCAGAAATCGCTTCATCCTCTCCGCCTCGCGCTGGCAGAGGTAGTCGTTGCTGTGGCTGTAGGTGAGAGAGGCCAGCTGAGTGAAGGGCGGGTTGTGCAGCTGGCGGCGGTAGCCAATCTCCTGCTCGTAAAAGGCGGTGTAGTCGTGTTCGGCGGCGGCGCGGATGGCGTAGTGTTCGGGGGCGTAGCTCTGGATAATAACCTTGCCCCCCCGCTCACCACGACCGGCTCTACCCGCCACCTGGGACAATAGCTGAAAGGTCCTCTCCCCGCTGCGAAAGTCGGGCAGGTTGAGGGCGGTATCGGCGCTGACCACCCCCACCAGCGTCACCAGTGGCAGGTCCAAGCCCTTGGCTACCATCTGGGTGCCGATGAGGATATCGGCATCGTGGGCACGGAACTTAGCTAGGATTGCGTCGTGAGCATACCTGCCCCGGGTGACATCGCTGTCCCAGCGCAGTAGTCTGGCCTGGGGGAAGGTGTAGCCCACCTCCTGTTCCAGCCGCTGGGTGCCGATGCCCAGAAACTTTATACGCTGCCCCCCGCATTGGGGACATTTTTCGGGGACCCTAATATTATAGTTGCACTGGTGGCAGACCAGCCTGTCCTCGGTCAGATGATAGCTGAGAGGGACGTCGCAGCGCCGGCATCTCATAACGAAGCCGCAGCTGCGGCACTGGATAAAGCTGGCGGCACCACGGCGGTTCAAGAAGAGTATGACCTGCTCCTTGTTGGCCACCGCCTGGCCTATCGCCTGGAAGAGGGAGCGGCTGAAGAGGCTCTGGTTACCCGCCTTGAGCTCCTCCCTCATGTTGACCACCTCGACCCGGGGCAAAGCCGAGCCTGCGTAGGGTGTAACCCTCTCCGGGAGCTGAAGCAACTGGTAGTCACCCTTCTGGGCGCGGTAAAAGCTCTCGATATCGGGGGTGGCGCTGCCCAGCACTACCACCGCTCCGCTCAAACCCGCCAGCTTCAATGCCACGGCGCGGGCGTGGTAGCGCGGCGATTTATCCTGTTGCTTATAGGTCCACTCCTGTTCCTCGTCGATAACAATCAGGCCGAGGTTGGGCTGGGGGGCGAAGATGGCGCTGCGCGAGCCGATGACGACGTCGAAATCACCCTTCCTTATCCGCTGCCATTCATCAAACTGCTCGCCCAGAGAGAGCTTGGAATGGAGGACGGCCACCCTTTGGGGGAAGCGGGCGGCGAAGCGCTCGATGGTCTGAGGGGTTAAAGCAATCTCGGGCACCAAAACGATGCCCTTTTTGCCCGTTTTTACCGTCTCCGCCAGCGCCTGCAGATAGACCTCGGTCTTGCCGCTACCGGTTACGCCGTGCAGTAAAAATGTTTGGCTTTTGCCTTTGCTCAAGCTGGAATTAATAGCGGCAAAGGCTTTCTTCTGCGCCGGCGTCAGGGTAAGGGGTGGGTAGGGGACGATATCCTTATAGGAAATCGGCTCCCGCCGAACCTCCACCGCCTCGAATTCAGCCAGGCCTTTTTTGACTAAAGCGTCGGCTGTTGCCTTGCTGCATTTGGTCTTCTCTTTGACCTCCGCCCAGGCAACAGGCTCATTTTGCCGCAAAAGGTAGGTTAATAAAGAAGCTTGTTTGGGCGCTCGGCTTAAGTCGGCGGCTTCGGCTTGGCTCTTGTCTATGGCTAGACCTAAGTAGGGCACCATCTTGGGCTTGACCCTTATTTTTTCCAGCTCGTAGCTCTTGGCCGCCAGACCCCGGTTAACTAATTGGCTAACGATGCTGGCTGCCTTCTTCTTGCCCAGGGCCTTCTCAAGCTGCCCCAGGCTCAGATTCCCCTTTTCCCGGATCAGCTCCAATGCCTGCTTTGGCTCGTTGCTAAGCCTTGAGATGTCGAAATCGCTGTCGGTGGCGCTTATAAAGGTAATAGCCCGCCGCTCGAAGCCCGGCGGCAGCATCAGGGCCACGGCATCAAAGAGGGGCGAAAGGTAATATTGGCTTATCCAGCGCGCCAGCTGAACCTGCTGGGGGAAAAGCAGGGGATGGGGCTCGATAACCCCGATGATTTCCCGCGTCTCCTCCACCTCGGGGTGGGGGCTTAGCTCCAGGACGATTCCCTGGAGCCGTTTTTCGCCGAAGGGGACCCATACCGCCTGCCCGACATCAATCTGCAGGTGAGGGGGTATGGTATAGCTGAATGTCCGGCGCTGGGCTATGGGCGAGTTGACGCTAACCTCAGCAAAGCTCATCCCGCACTCCGAGGCAGCCTTACTATTTTTCTTCCGGTTCTGGTTTTGGTTCCGGTTCTGCTTCAGCCTCTGGCTCCGGTTCCTTTTTCAATTCAGGCTCTGGCTGCGGTTCTGCTTCGGCCTCCGGTTGCGGCTCCTCTTTCGCTTCCGCCTTCGGTTTTGCTTCCGCTTCCGGCTTCAGTTCCGGTTCTGGTTCCGGCTGCAGTTCTGATTCCTTTACCCGCTTTTCCTTGGTCCGGGAGGCCTTGCTGCTTAATCCGCGCATATAGAAAAGGCGGGCCCGCCGCACCTTGCCCCGTCGTACCACCTCCACCTTCTCCACCAGCGGTGAGGCGAAGGGGAAGGTATGCTCCACGCCTACACCGCGGGCGACGCGCCTGATGGTGAAGTTGCCGCCGTCGGCGCCGCGGCGCACCTTGATGACCACGCCGTTAAAGACCTGGATGCGTTCCCGTCCCTTTTCCACGATCTTGGCGCTCACCTTCACTGAGTCACCGGGGGCAAGGGTGGGAATATTGGGGTTGGGTTCTTTCTTGAGTAATGTCGTCATATCCATCTTAAGTCTGCCTCAATCTTTCTAATAGGCGCTCTTCCTCAGAGCTCAGCTCGGCTCTGGCTAAAAGTTCGGGACGTTGCTCCAGCGTACGCCGTATTGCCTGCTCGCGGCGCCAGCTTTTAATCTGGGCATGGTTCCCCGAAAGCAAAATCTCGGGCACGGGCCAGCCCCGGTAGTCGGGCGGGCGGGTGTACTGGGGGTATTCCAACAGCCCGCCGACGTGGGAGTCATCCAATGGCGATTCCTCGGAGCCCAAAACACCGGGCACCAGGCGGAAGACGCTGTCGATGACCACCATCGCCGCCAGCTCGCCGCCGCTAAGCACGTAGTCGCCAATGCTGATTTCGTCACTGGCCAGGTGCTCCCGCACCCGCTCGTCAACACCTTCGTAATGGCCACAGATAAGGACCAGCTGACTTTGCTGGGCCAGCTCCTGGGCGACCTCTTGTGTGAAGAGCCGCCCCTGCGGCGATAACAATATTATGGGTGTAGCCTTCTTTTTGGCTATCGCTTCCACCGCCTCAAAGATAGGCTCGGGCTTTAACACCATGCCGGCCCCGCCCCCGTAGGGGTAATCGTCGGCGGTATGGTGCTTATCGTGGGTATAGTCACGAATGTTGTGCAAGCCGATGCTTACCAGCTTCTGGTCTATGGCCCGCTTCATTATCCCTGAGTCGAAAATGCCCTCAAACATCTCAGGAAACAGCGTTAAAACGTCGATGTGCATTTCCCTATCCCTCCCCCTTGATGGGGATGGTGTGTTCGCCTACCCTTCCTTTTATAACGTCCACCGCGTGAGCCAGCACGGGTATGATTACCTCCAGGCACTCGGCCACCGCCTTGGGGCTGCCCGGCAGGTTGACGATAAGGCATTCTTGCCTCATCCCGGCCACCGCCCGGCTCAGCATGGAGTTGGGGGTGATGGCAAAAGACTTGGCCCTCATCATCTCGGCCAGCCCCGGCACCTCCTTATCCACTACCGAAAGCGTGGCTTCGGGGGTAACATCGCGCGGCGCTAAGCCCGTGCCGCCGGTGGTCAGGATAATATCCATCTTGCCTGAGTCGGCCCACTGGGCCAGCTTCTTGGCGATGATATCCTTCTCGTCGGGGATAACCTCGTAATTGACGAACTCGCAGTCCTGACGAGAAAAGCTTTCCTTAATCAGCGGCCCGCTCTTGTCGGGGCGCTTGCCTTCTGACGCCTTATCGCTGATGGTGATAATGCCCAGCCTAAACATATCTAATCCCTCTTTTTGGAGCAGACTATATTTTATCACATAAGGGGCTTAGAGCAAAGCTTGGGGCAAAAGAGACGAATTTATGAAAAATTAGTACGGGTGGGTATTGACAAAAGGGGGTAGGTGTGATATAGAATGGTAGAAAGTGGGAAATAGTGGGGAATAAGGATTAAAATTGGGGTCGTTGTATGTTTTTTGGTGAATTCGAATACAAGATTGACGAAAAGGGCAGGGTGCCCATACCGCCTAAATTCCGGGCGCTGCTTAAGGTGGGAGTGGTGCTGTCTCCGGGGGTGGAGGGGTGCATAACCGTCTATCCGCTAGCCGAGTGGAAAAAGCTGGCCGATAGCCTGACCAAGAGTTCGCTATCGCCCAGTAAGATGCGAACGCTAAAGCGGGCGATTTTTGCCACCGCCTTCAGCGTGGCCATGGACGGTCAAGGCCGCATAGCGCTGCCCGTCCCGCTTAAGACACATGCCGAGATTATAAGCGAGGTAGTTATAATCGGAGCCAATAACTACCTTGAGCTCTGGAATAAAGTACGCTGGGAAGAGGAGAAGGCTATAGGCCAGGAAAAGGTTTGGCTGCTTCTAGAGGGCTTGGAGAACCGCCAATGAATCTGACCATGTCGGCAGCTTCCACCCACATTCCGGTGTTGCTGGAGGAGGCCATCAAGGCGCTGAACGTCCAGCCCGGTGGCCGCTATATCGACGCCACCATCGGGCCCGGCGGCCACGCCGCGGCTATTTTGGATAATAGCGCGCCCGGCGGGCAACTGCTGGGCATTGACGCCGACCCCAAGGCCATCAGGATGGCTGATTTACGGCTCGCTGCCTACGGTGATTCCGTGCTCCTGGTCAACCAGAACTTCGCCAATATAAAGTCAATCTGCAGCCAGCACGACTTCTACCCGGTGCACGGCATTCTCTTCGACCTGGGCCTTTCCTCGGTGCAACTGGAGAAGAACAATCGCGGTTTCAGCTTCCAGCATGATTCCCTGCTCGACATGCGCTTGAGCCCCCGCCAGGAAGTTACCGCCGAAACCATCCTCAACTCCTCCTCCGAAAACCAGCTGGCCGAGCTTATCAAGGCTTATGGCGAGGAGCGCTATAGCCAGAAGATAGCCCGCCAAATAATGCGCCAGCGTCCTATAACCACCAGCCTCCAGCTTGCCCAGACCGTAGAGCGGGCGGTAGGGGGCCGGCGGGGACGAATCCACCCCGCCACCCGCACCTTCCAGGCGCTACGCATCGCCGTCAACCAGGAGCTGGAAAACCTGGGGCCGGCGCTGGAGCAGGCGGTTGACCTGCTCGGCTTCGGCGGACGGCTGGTGGTCATCAGCTACCACTCCCTGGAAGACCGCATCGTCAAGCAGTTTATGCACCAGCGGGCCAGCGGGGATGAGCCAGACTTACGCTTAATCAATAAGAAGGTTATTACTCCGTCTCTGGCGGAGGTCCACTATAATCCGCGCAGCCGCAGCGCCAAGCTAAGGGCAGCGGAAAGAATCTCAATGCCGAAGGAGAATAACGGTGGGTAAACCAGCTATTGAATACCAAAAGATGATGACCGAGATAGTCTACGTAAACCTGCCCGGTCCCAAGGAACCCAATCCGGGTATGACCGGAGGTGAACTCCTGCACGGTTTCCTGGCCGAGCTGCACGAGGACTCGAGTAACGAGGTACAGGCCCACCTGGGGGCGCTCTGCAGCAAGTGGAACGTGCGCTTCAGAAAAGAGGGCGGGTCGTCACCGACCTGATAGAAAAAAATAATAGTGACGGAGAGGTTCAATCTTCTAAGCTTACCGTGAGGTGAACTAGAACCACTCAGGGAGGTTTGAAGATGTGAGAACTAAAAACGTTGAATCAAGGCCCGAATATCTCAAAAAGGAGGGGGCAGATGAAAAAACAAGGTGTTTTAACTTCTATTGATGTTGGTACCACCAAGGTATGCACCACTATCGCCGATGTGAACGAAACGGGTAATATCCGGGTGGTGGGGGTTGGAGTTACGCCGTCGGTAGGGTTGCATAAAGGACTGGTGGTCAACATCAACGAGGCCAAGGAGTCAGTCCGGGAATCGGTGAGAAAGGCGGAACAGGCCAGCGGTTACAAGGTGGAATCGGCCTATGTCGGCGTCACCGGCCGGCATGTAACCTCGCTTAACAACCGGGCCGTGGTCGCCATTACCCGCAATGACCGCCTGGTGCGTGCCGATGACCTGAAGCGTGTGCTGACTACCGCCCGCAGCGTCAAGGTTCCGGTCGATAGGAGNCTTTTGCACGTTATTCCTCGCGGTTACGCCGTTGACGGNCAANCGGGGGTCAAGAACCCGATAGGGATGCATGGCTTCCGGCTGGATGTGGAAGCCCACATCATCACCGCCGCNGTGACCTCGGTGCAAAACCTGGTGAAGTGCATCCGCGGCATCGGGCTCGATATCGATGACCTTATCCTGGAACCTTTAGCCAGCAGCGAGGCNGTGCTCTCCCAAGACGAGAAGCAGGTAGGCGTAGTCCTGGCCGATATCGGCGGCGGCACCACCGATATCGCCATCTTCCGGGAAGGCAGCATCTGGCATACCGCCATTCTACCCGTCGCTGGCTACCAGATAACCAGGGACATCGCCATCGGCCTGGGGCTGCCCTTCGACGTGGCCGAAGAGATGAAAAAGAAATACGGCAGCGTCACCCCGATCCATGAGACCAAAGGGGGTTCGGGCAGCGATACCCTGACCACCAACGGGCACGGCGTTTCCCACCAGGACCTCTGCGACATCATCCGCGCCCGGGTGGAAGAAGTGCTCAGGCTCATCGTACTCGAGATGCCCAGTTCTGACTACGAGACGCTGGTTCCTGACGGTATAGTGCTCACCGGCGGCAGTTCCAACCTGGCGGGTATCGAAGCGCTGGGGCGCAATACCCTGCAGCTGCCGGTAAGGGTCGGCATTCCCAGCAGCATATACGGTATCTCGGATTCCCTGCACGACCCAGCCTACGCCACCAGCGTCGGCCTGTTGCTCTGGGGAGCCAAGCACCGTGAAATGCAAACCTGGGGTCGCAGCGGTTTCGGCTCGGGTGTGCGGCGCTTCGTTTCCCGGCTTTTTAAGGTTTTCCGTTAGCTGTAGTACCAGCTAATTTAGTAAAAAAGGAGGGGGGAGAAATGGCAAAATCAACCTTTAGTCCTAACCCAGCTAAGATTAAGGTCTGTGGCTTGGGCGGTGGTGGCTGTAACGCCATCACACGTATGGTCAGGGAGCAGATTCAGGGAGTGGAGTTTATCGGCATGAATACCGATGCCCAGGCCCTGTCTATTACCGAAGCTCCCATCCGGGTCCAGCTTGGTGAGAAGCTCACC